>Ga0209455_1001239_pt1 | contig 12089 bp, 14 predicted proteins | sample AraplaCol_mCL_r2_FD_184275 | JGI IMG/M metagenome (GOLD analysis project Ga0209455, IMG submission 184275) | Arabidopsis root microbial communities from North Carolina, USA - plate scrape CL_Col_mCL_r2 (SPAdes) (version 2) | ecosystem: Host-associated > Plants > Roots > Endosphere | place: USA...
CGGTGCCGATCACGCCGCCGCTGGAAATGGCCATCGTGGGCTCGCCTGCCTATTTCGAGCGGCACGGCGTACCGAAGACGCCTGCCGACTTGATACAGCACAACTGCCTGGCCTATCGCTTCACGTCCAGCGGCACGATCGACCGCTGGTCGTTCACGTCACCGGATGCCGAGGCGCGCACCGTGATTGTCGAGCCCAAAGGCAACGCCGTGTTCAACGACGACGACAGCATGCTGCGCGCGGCGCTTCAAGGCGTCGGGCTGGTGCAGCACCTTGACCTGGGCGTGCGCCGGCATTTGGCCGATGGCTCGCTGGTGCGGGTGCTTGCTCCCTGGTGCCCTCCGTTTCCAGGGTTTTACCTCTATGTGCCGTCCCGGGCGCAGATGCCGGCCAAGATCCGGGCACTGATGGATTTTCTGATGGAGCAGCGCAAGTTGCTGGGACGGAAGACCCTCGCGGTGCCCCAGAAGCGCGGCAACAAGAAAGGCAAGAAAGCCTGAGACCCCGTGGCGGGCTCGTGCATTCATTCGGACACGCGTCCTCGCCCCGCATTCACCTCGCTGCGCCGCGCCTGTGCAGGCTGTCCAGAAGGTCGATTTGAACCGCCGCCTGGGAACTTGGTGCGAAATTGCCAATTTCCCCCGTTTTTTCCTGCTCAAATGCGCGGCGGAATCAATCATGCACCCGTAGACTTTCTTCTCACATGGGAAGCCCCACGGGCACTGCCTCATAAGCGAAAACCGCCTTTCACAATCGGCGGTCGATCGTATCCGCCACCTAAAGACGCTCGCTCTCGGATAGCTCCACATGCTCGATGCGGTTCCGCCCATTGTTCTTGGCCGCATAGAGCTGCCGATCCACCGCCTTGATGAAACCGGCACGCTCCGCCTTCTCATCCGGCACTATCGTGCCTGCTCCTATGCTTACCGTGACGCGCCTGTCATGCAGCGACAGGGCATGCAAGATCGCCTTTTTCTGGAGCAATCTCTGGCAGCGTTCGGCGACCTTGCGGGCTGCAGCGGCATCGGCTTCGGGCAGCAGCACAACAAACTCCTCGCCGCCGTAGCGCGCCAGAAGATCGCGAGGTCCCTCCAGGGCCAAGCCCAGCGCCTGGGCGATATCCACCAGACATTTGTCGCCTTGCGTGTGGCCGTACAGATCGTTGTACTGCTTGAAAAAATCCACATCGAACAACAATAGGGACAATGGCTTGCGTTCGCTGCACGCACGGTTCCATTCCAATTCGAAACTGCTGTCGAAGCGGCGCCGGTTGGCAATATTCGTCAACCCGTCCTTGAAAGACAGCACCTCCAGCTCTTTTTGCAGGCTCAGCAGCTTTTCCTCGGTCTTCTTGCGCTCGGTGATGTCAAACATGAAACCGATCAGCGCTTCGACTTCGCCTTGGCCGTTGCGCACCACGTGCACAACGTCGCGAATCCACACATAGCCGTTGTCCTTGGTCAGCGCCCGATAGTCCGCCTCATGGTCCACGCCGCCCTGGGACTGGGTGACGCAGAAATTCACCACATATTCGCGGTCTTCGGGATGCATGCGCATGGCCCAGTCTTGCACGCTCACCCAACTGTCGGCGCTCCAGCCCAGCAACGCCTCGATCTGGGGGCCGATATAGGCGAACTTCATCGTGGCCCAATCGATCTTCCACGGAATTGCCTTGGTCGACTCGAGCAGGGTCTTGTACACCGCATGGTCATTGAAAAGCGGGTTCACGTCGGGCATGTCCACCCTCTCCTAGATTCATATCAATAAGCCACCAGGCCGGCCCCGGCCGTAAGAGGCCCTTCGCGGGCAGACGATCCCGACCCAAAAGGGAAGCTCCGTACTTTCCTAGTTTTCGAAAAACTTATGGCCGCCGTCACGCGACTGCATCCCGAGTTTTCCTTCGGGACCCATTGCATCTTGCCAAGCAATCATGGCGTTCGCCACCGCATCCTTCTCACCGCTGAAGGCAAGCACGGTCTCGCCGCATGACGGGCATACACCGCCAAATGCCGCGTGGATGCCGGGCGTGCCCTGGGTATCAATCAGGCCGAATTCCGTGAATGAAGTTTTGCATGCACCGCACACCATCTTCGCCGGGCGCAATGCATCAATTTTTGCTTTGGCTTGAGCGATTCGCTGATCCTGCGTGCCTCGGTTCTTCGCTTGGCCCATTATTTTTCTCCGGCTTCAATTTTTCCATTTCAATCCGAGCGACTCGCTTATCGCCTCGAGTCGCGTGGCAAAGATCTATTGTCGCTCAGTTCCCATACCCATGGCGAAGCGAAGCAAGGCCGATATCGGGTATTGCTCAGCTATGATGCCCCGAACAAACTCTTCCAGGCCATGGCCGCCAAAACCGGCGTCTCCAGATTGATGGCGGCATTTCGAAAAGGAATCTCAATGGCTATCCAGCGCACTGGTCACAGGTATCGCGATGCAATCACAGGCAAAACAATCGATGTCTGGTTTCCCGCCTCCGGCGCGGGAAAGAAGCGCAGCTGCCTCGCCGAGAAAGTTGGCATCATCCGTGGTGATTTCGTCGATGTGGCGCTTCATTCGCTCGATGCTGCGCCGGTCTCGACGGAGGATGCCTATCTGCGTCTGCATCTGCTTTCCGAACGATCCGTAAAACCCAACGAAATCAATCTCGACGGCATTTTCGGCTTATTGCCCAATGTCGCCTGGACATCTGCCGGCCCTGTATTTCCCGCAAATGTCGATGATCTTCGGGATCGACTGGCGTCCGAACATCATCATCTAACGGTTTCATCGGTAGATAAGTTCCCCCGGATGACAGACTATGTCGTGCCTGAGGGAGTCCGAGTCGCAGATGCGGACCGCGTGAGACTCGGCGCCCATCTGGCAAACGGCACGACCGTCATGCACGAAGGCTTCGTCAACTTCAACGCGGGCACGCTTGGCGAATCGATGGTCGAGGGTCGCGTGACGCCGGGCGTCACGGTCGGCAAGAACTCGGACGTCGGTGCCGGCTCGTCCATCATGGGCACGCTATCGGGCGGGGGCAAAAGCAAAAACTCCATCGGGGAGCGCAGCCTGCTCGGGGCGAACGCCGGCATAGGCATTTCGCTTGGAGACGAGTGTATTGTCGAAGCGGGTCTTTACGTCACGGCTGGAACGAAGGTGAAGATGCCTGACGGAAGCATTGTGTCGGCGAGGCAGTTATCTGGCCGATCGGGCCTGCTGTTTCGACGAAACAGCCAGACTGGCGCAGTCGAGGTGCTGCCGACGGATTCTTCTCGCTGGGGTGGCTTGAACGCGAGTCTGCATAGCAACGATTGAGGGTGAAGTAGCTATCGATCCGCGAAACCGGATCGACATTTGGCCAATTGGCAAATACCTACTCAGCTGCCGGACTTCACAAACGGCTCCGGGCACAGATGCGCAATGCCCGCATCATGCGGATAACTCGATAATTCATTCGGACACGCGTCCTCGTCCCGCTTTCACCTCGCTGCGCTGCGCTTTTCCCTCGAGGCGACGCCGCTGCGAAGCCCGGGTCGGGCGCGTTGCCACGCGGACTTTGCGGGCTGTGCAGACGCTCGCGATCAAGGCCTCGAGGCGCTCCAGCGCCGCGGCGCGATTCTGCTCCTGGGTACGGTATTCCTGCGCCTTGATGATGATCACGCCATCGCGCGTCACGCGCCGGTCATGCAGCGCCAGCAGGCGCGCCTTCAGCACCTCCGGCAGCCCGGAAGCGCGCACGTCGAAGCGCAAATGGATGGCGCTCGACACTTTGTTCACATTCTGCCCGCCCGCACCCTGCGCACGCACGGCGACAAGTTCTATTTCGTGAGGAGCGATGGTATAGCGGGTGGTCATTTATTCAATGCGGAGAGAACCAGGTCATAGGAGCGGCCGATCCAGATCGCGGAATCGCGATGATCGCGCAAGGAATCGCCCGTGTTGGGATGCACGAAAATATCGAGGGCGCCATGGTTCAGCACCAGCCAACCGATCAATTCCGCGAAAAGATCCGCCGCGAACCCAACCTGGTACGACCATTGCGGATGAGGCCCGACCGGGCGCTCATGAAACCGGCCGAGTTGCACGGAGGCGCCGAAGCGTTGCTCGATCTCCTGCCGGAAAGCCCGGGCGGCGTCGCGCCTTGTCTCATCGAAATAGACATGGGCATGCCAGCTTTCGATTTGGTTTGTGTCGAGAATAGTCATATCAATCTGTCTTTAGGTCGGCATCGGACAGGCCGGTCCCGAGTATCGCGCGATGCCCTCAGCCCTGAAAGCGCCACGAAATCTTCAGAGCCTATGATCGGAAGGCATCCGATGCCGGAAGGCTTTCCGACCAGTGTCTGCAGGAGGTCTCCATGCGCCGCTTCGTATCCGCCGCGCCGCTTATGCTGGCGTGCATCGCGCCTTGCGCTGCTACAGCCGATGCTGCGCCTGTGCAGGCCGCCCAGAAGGTCAACCTGAGCCGCTACATGGGCATCTGGTACGAAATTGCCAATTTTCCCCGTTTTTTCCTGCCTAGATGCGTGGCGGATAGCGTATCCGAATATACGCTCAACAGCGACGGCACGGTCGCCATCAAGAACCGCTGTCGCACGCAGGACGGTGGAATCAATCAAGCGTATGGCACCGCCACGCCACTGAAGGGCAGCGATAACGCCAGGATGGAAGTGAGCTTCATACGACCGTTCTCGGCCGATTATGTGGTGGTGGGGCTGGATCCGGAATATCGCTGGACGGTCATCGGCTCGGTCGATCGAAAATCGTTGTGGATCCTGTCGCGGACACCGCAACTGCCTAAGTCGGAACTGGATCAGGCTCTGGCTGTCGCTAGTGCGCAGGGGTATCCGATGCAGAAGCTGCACTACACCCCGCAGGATTGACGGCATGGCCGATACAGGTAGGCGTGCCTTGCGATTGTTACTCGCCCGATGGAGCGTGTGCGGCATTTTCCAGGCCAATATGCGACCCGGCGATAAGCCGGCCGGGCATATGACCGGATCGACAGATGCGGTGATCCTCGCGCCGGCTGGCTCGGCCTTTCACTCAAGAAAAATGGATGGAGATGCAGCCTAGCCTGCCATAGTCGGCATGCAGCGTGTCGCCCGGGCCTACCGCCACCGTCCGGGTGAACGAGCCCGCCAGGACGATGTGCCCGGCCTCCAGCCCGGTGTCATGCTGCGCCAGCTTGTTGGCCAGCCAGGCGACGCCCAGCGCCGGATGTCCCAGCACCGCCGCGGATACGCCGGATTCCTCGATCACGCCGTTCTTGAACAGGACGGCGCCGACCCAGCGCAAGTCGATGTCCATGGGCCGCACCGGCCGGCCTCCCAGCACGATGCCGGCGCAGGCCGCGTTGTCGGCGATATTGTCGACGATGGTGCGCGGATATTTGCTGCGGCCGTCGATGATCTCCAACGCCGGCACGACGTAATCCGTGGCATCCAGCACGTCGAAGAGCGTGACGTCCGGTCCGCGCAGCGCCTTGCCCAGCACGAAGGCCAGCTCGACTTCCACGCGCGGCACGATGAGCTTTCCGGTGGAAATGGTCTGGCCGTCCTGAAAAAACATGGAATCGAGCAGATGCCCATAGTCCGGCTCGTCTATGCCGACGGTGCTCTGCATGGCCTTGGAAGTCAGGCCTATCTTGTGTCCGCGCAACCGGGCGCCCCGGGCGATCTTGCGCTCGATGACGAGCTTCTGCACGGCATAGGAATCGGCGATCTCCATTTCCGGAAATAGCTGAGCCAGTTGCGTGGTCGGCACGCCGGTGAGTTCGGCCTCCAGCATCAGGCCGGCGGCGCGGGCGCGGTCCTGGTCATCGAGCATGAGGTGCTCCTCGGGCAGTCGAAGCCGCTTCATCGGCCACGGTATTGGACAGCGTGCCGATGCCGGACACTTCCACCTCCACGACGTCGCCAGGCTTGAGAAAGCGCGGCGGCGTGAAGCGTACGCCGGCCCCCACCGGTGTCCCGGTAAGAATGACGTCGCCCGGCTCCAGCACCGTCCAGATCGAGATGTAGCGGATCAGTTCGTCGAACGGAAACATGAGATTGGCGGTCGTATCGTGCTGCCGCTGTTCGCCGTTGACGCGGGTGGTGACCGTCATCGGCGCGGCAGGGTCGAAGGCGTCGGCGGTCACCATCCATGGCCCCATCGAGCCGCTCGAGTCGAAATTCTTGCCTTGGGTCACGTTGAATTTGCCATGGCGCACCCAGTCGCGCACCGTACCCTCGTTGGCGCAGGTCAGCCCGGCAATGTGAGACCAGGCATCCGCCGCGACGATGCGGCGGCCGCGCCGGCCGATGACCAGGGCGATCTCGCCTTCATAGTCCAGTTGCTCGGATTCGCGCGGACGCAGCACGGCCTGCCCGTGACCGACGAAGGAGCCCGGAAAGCGCGGGAAGACGCTCGGGTAGGAAGGCGCGGCGCTGCCGTCCTTGTATTCCTCGTTGCGGTTGCCGTAATTCACCCCGACGCAGATGATTTTCCCCGGCACGGGAATAGGCGGCAGCAGCTTCACGTCCGCCAGGCGCAAGGAGGCGGGGAGGCTTTCGGCACGCCGCGCGAGTTCCTGCAGCGCCTGCGCCGCGATCGCGGCGCGCAGGTTGTCATGCCCCAGCCCGCTCAGATCGACGATGTCGGCAGCGCCGCGCAGCAAGCCGAAGCACTCGCGGCCTTGATGTTCGAAGGAAAGCAGTTTCATCGGTCGAATCCAAAAAGCCGGGCGGGGTTGTCGACCAGGATTTTTTTCATCGTTCCGGCATCGCCCGCATAGCGCGCCAATTGATCCACCAGGCGGCCTTCATCGGGCGTGGCCTTGACCGAGACGGGATGAGGCCAGTCGCTGCCCCAGATCACCCGGTCAGGGTTGGCTGCGATCATGGCCTGCGCCAGCGGCACGACGTCGTCCCAGCCCGTGCCGGCCTTGGACAGCTTTTCCGTCAGGGACAGCATCACCCAGAAATTGCCGCGCTTGAGCAATTCCACCAGTTTGCGCCGGCTGGGATCGCTCTCGCCCGCGGCCGGATCGGCGCGGCCCATATGATCGATCACCACGGGGATATCCAGGTCTTCGAACTGCGGCGCCTGCGCCATAATGCCGTCCGGCTCCGGCTGGAATTTGGCGTACCAGCCGAGCTCGCGCAGGCGTGCGATGGATCGCCGGAAAACGGCCGGCTCCATGCTGATTCCCAGGCCCTGGCGGGTGTATCGTGCGCCGCGCACGCCGGCGTCGTGCAGCTTGGCGATATAGGCGTCGTCGCGCTCGGCCAGGACGGCGGCGTTGGCGCAACCGCGATAGTTCGGGCCGGCGGCAGCCAGGCCGTCCAGCACGACCTGGTGATCGGCGCCGTACGTCGTGGCCTGGACGATGACGCCGCGCTCGATGCCCAGCAGGCGATGCAGCGCCAAGGCGACCTCGATGGTGGCGCTGGGCATTTCGTATGCCGCGCCGGGGCGCACCGGATAGCGGTCAACGGGGCCGAAGACGTGGAACTGGCTGTCGCAGGCGCCCGCGGGCAGCCGCGTGCGCGGCGCGGTGGGGTGGAGCTGGAAGGATTGATATTGGGTCACGCGGCGCCCCCCGACTGCAACACGGCGATGAAATCGCATTCGATGAGTTTGTCTCCATCCAGGTCCGCCTTCATGGTGTGGCGCGCCGGGCGGTCCTCGGGATCCGGAAAGGCGCGCAGCCATACGGCATTGAGCGCGGCGCGCTGGTCGCGGTCGCGCATCCAGACCGTCATCTTGATAATGTCGGCCAACGACCCGCCGCCGGCTGCGACGATGCGGCGCACATGATCGAACATCAGTTCGCATTGGCGCTCTATCGATGCGCCATAGGCGCCTGTTGCCGGATCAGTGCCCTGGATGCTGCCTGAATACAGCATGCTGCCGATGCGGCAGGCGGCGGGGATGGGGTTCTTGTGGCCGAAGCCTTCGGCGTAGATGCTGCGTCTGCTCATGTCTGGGTTCCGGAAGATATGCGGCGTGCAGTGAAAGCTCAGTTGGCGGTGATGTGCGCGCTCTTGATGATGGGCGTCCAGCGGGCGTCCTCGGAAGCCAGGTAATGGGTGAACGCCTGTGGCGTGCTGCCGCGTGCCTCGGCGCCCAACGCAGCGAAGCGCTTGATGATGTCGGGCTGCTTCAGAATGGCGACGAGCGCCTTGCTCAACTTGTCCACGACTTCCGGCGGCGTGCCCTTGGGAGCCAGCAGACCAGTGAAGGTCGAAGCCTCCATGCCTTGTATGCCGGCCTCGGCGAACGTGGGCACGTCGGGCAGCTGCGGTATGCGCTTGGCCGTGGTCACGGCGAGTGCGCGCAGCTTGCCGGCCTTGATGAAGGGTGCCGCCACCGAAATCTGGTCGAATTGGAAATCCACCTGTCCGCCCAGCAGGTCGTTGGTGGCGGGGGCGTTGCCCTTGTATTGCGCGGTGATCCAGCGCGCGCCGGTGATGTGCTGCAGCAGTTCGCTGAGCAGGTGATTGCTCGTTCCCGCCCCTGGCGAAGCCATGGTCAGCTTGCCCGGTTCTTTCTTGGCCAGGGCGATCAGATCGGCCACGGTCTTTACCGGCAGGGAGAGTTTGGTTTCAAGCACCATGGGCGTATAGGAAATCGAACTGATCGGTTCGAAATCGCGGTTCCATTTGTACGCATCGGGGCGATTGAAGATCAGCGGACTGAACAGCAGAGGTCCGTTGGCGGCCATGAACAGCGTGTAGCCGTCGGGGTTGGCGTGCGCGACGAACTCGGCTGCAATCATGCCGCCCGCGCCGGCCCTGTTCTCGATGATGACCGGCTGCCCCAGGGCGGCTTGCAGGCCGGGGCTGATGAGGCGGGCGGCCACATCCACATTGCCGCCCGGCGGATAAGGAACAATGATGTCGATCGGCTTGTCCGGCCAGGCGGCATGGGCCAGCGTGGCCAGGCTGGCCAGCGCGACGGTGGCGCACGTTTTGATCAGAAAGCGGCTGGGCATGGTGATCGTGTCTCCAATGTGTCGGTCTTGTGCAGAGAACTCTAGGAATTCGCGTCGGTGGCGACAACGCAAAAATCATGAAAAAGTCCGGAATATGGACTTAAATCGAGAATGGCTGCCTGGCGATCTTTCGATCCTCATGAGCAAGCATTGAAAATAAACCCGGGGATGCCTAACCCACGCTTGCCTTCGGTTTCTCTCAACAGTTCAATATCTGGACGCCCGGAAAAGACCAATTCCCTATGCGTATCGCCGCGCCCGAGCTCACGCCGGAACAGACCTACAAACTCATGAGCGGCATCGTCGTGCCGCGCCCCGTCGCCTGGATCAGCAGCCTGGGCCCGGGCGGCAAGGTCAACCTGGCCCCCTTCAGCTGCTTTACTTTCGTCTCGAATACACCGCCCATGGTGGGCGTGAATATCGGCCGCAAGGCAGGCGTGCGCAAGGACACCGCCCGCAATATCCTGGAGCGTCGGCATTTCGTGGTGAACCTGGGCGACGAGACCCTGCTCGATGCCGTCCATGCCAGCGCGCAGGAGCATCCGCCCGAAGTCAGCGAAGCGGAACTGCTGGGCCTGGACGTCGTCCCCAGCGAGGCAATCGGCACACCACGCCTTGCCGCCACGCCCATCGGCATGGAGTGCCGCCTTCACAGCGTTACGCCCTTCGGCGACACCGGCGCGGAATTCTTCGTCGGCGAAGTGCTGGTTTTCCATATTCGCGACGGCCTGGTGCAGGATGGCAAGATCGATACCGCAAAATTGCGGCCGATCTGCCGCATCGGCGGCCCCAACTATGCAACCCTGGGATCCATCATCACCAAGCGGGCGATCCCGCAAACGCCCAAGTCGGTCATGCCGGGTGGCCGCCCAGGCAAATGACGCGGCGTGTTTCGGGAAATCTTTCATGATCGATTCTGTCGGCGAGGATGCTCCCGGCGGCGCGCAGACCGTCCGACGCGCCATGGCCATCCTGCGCCTGGTAGCCTGCAGCCAGGAACGCGGCGCGCGCCTGATCGACCTGGTGCGCATGTCCGGCCTGAACCGGCCAACGGTGCACAGGCTGCTCAAGACCCTGATCCTGGAAGGCGCCATCGAACAGGACCCGCACACTCGGCGCTATCTCATCGGTCCGGAAATCAGTTTGCTGGGACTGGCGCGCACCCGCCGCTTTCCCTTGCTCACGCTGGCGGATCCCTATCTCACCGAACTTGCGGACCAGGTCGGCGATACCGTGTTCCTGAGCATACGCCACGGCCACGACTCGATCTGCATAGGCCGGCGTACCGGGCATCACTCTATTCAAGTGCTGTCGATCGAGGTCGGTGTGCGCCGACCGCTGGGTATCGGTGTTTCCGGAGTGGCCCTGCTCGCCAGCTTGCCCGAGAAGGAAAGCGCGGCCCTGGTGGCCGCCAATGCGGCGCGCCTGGCGGTCCTGGGCGAAAATCCGGCGGACATATCCGCCCGCGTCGCCAAGGCGCGTTCCGCGGGCTTCTCGCATGCCCCCATCGGCCTGATGCCGGGCACCAGCGCAGTGGCCGTTCTCGTGCCCGGCTTGCATGGCTCGGCTCTTGGCGCCGTGACGGTTACCGCCATGGCCGAGCGGTTGGTGCCCGACAAACTCGGCCACGTGGTGAAACTGATGCGGGCCGCCGCCCAGGCGATTTCGCGGCGATATGAAGAAATCGAGCTGCGGCGACCATGATGGACCTCAGGGCCGGGACTTCGATCCCGCTGCGCGCGGCGCATAGTGCGCCTCCACCCGCCGCAACACCGTGCTCACCAACGGCGTCGTGTCGGCCTGCCGCCAAATCACCTGGCTGACCGACCGCGCCTCATGCGCGAAGGCAATAAAACGCGTCCCAGCCAAACCACTGCGCGCCAAACAAGCCGGCACGATGGACACCCCCAGCCCCTGCGACACCAGCGCCGCCACGCTCAACCAATGCCGCACCTCATGACGCACCGCAGGCACGAACCCCGCAGCCACGCATAGCGACATCACCGTCGCGTAATAGCTGGGCGAAGCCGCTTGCGCGAACATGATGAACTCCTCGCCGCTCAAAACCTTCAGATCCAGGCGCTTCCGCCCGGCCAAGGCATGCGTCTCGGGCAGGCAAACGACAAAAGGTTCGGCCACCAGGTCGCGCACACCCACTTCGCGCGGCACCGGGTTGGCGTGGATGAAACCCAGGTCCAGCTCGCCGCGCCGCACGGCCTCGATCTGGTCGTGGGAGTTGATCTCGGACAGCACATGCTCCACGTCGGGCAGCTCGGCGCGCAGCGCCGCCAGCAGCACGGGCAGGCCCCGATACAGCATGGACCCGACAAAGCCGATATGCAGCCGGCCGCGCAAGCCGGCATCGACGCGCCGCACGAGCTGGCCCACTTCGTCCGCCTGGCGCAGCAGGCCCTGGGCCTCGCGGTAGAGCACGCGGCCGGCCTCGGTCAGCGCCACATGCCTGCTGGTGCGCTCCAGCAGGCTGGCGCCGATCAGCTCTTCCAGCTGACGTATCGCATAACTCAAGGGCGGCTGCGAAATGTGCAGGCGCTGCGCCGCCCTGCCGAAATGGCGCTCTTCGGCCACCGCGATGAAATAGCGCAGCAGCCGCGGTTCCAGTTCCATGGCGATGTCTCCTCTATCGATATTTTCCATGTATTGTTCAACACAAAAACAGTATTTGTATAGATCAATCAAAGTTTGGAAGATGGCACCATCCCCACCGCCGGAACTGCCTCTTCCATGGACACCGTCAGCACCCCCGCCGTTCCCGATTCGCGCGGCCTGAACCTGTACCGGGCCGACCCTTACGCCGCCGCCCTGGCCGAGCGCTATCTGCCCGCCGATCTCTGCCGCCACTTGGCGCCGCATTTCGACCGCCTGGGCGCGCTGGCCGGCGGCGCGCTGGACGAGCTGGCTTCCGTTGCCGACAAGAACCCGCCCACGCTGTCGGTGCGCAGCCGCGCCGGCACGGACGAGTCGCGCATCGACAAGCACCCGGCCTACGTCGAGATGGAACGCCTGGCCTACAGCGAATTCGGCCTGGCCGCGCTGTCGCATCGCGGCGGCGTGCTGGGCTGGCCCGAGCCTATGCCCGCGGCGGCCAAGTACCTGCTGACCTATCT
>Ga0209455_1001240_pt1 | contig 12057 bp, 10 predicted proteins | sample AraplaCol_mCL_r2_FD_184275 | JGI IMG/M metagenome (GOLD analysis project Ga0209455, IMG submission 184275) | Arabidopsis root microbial communities from North Carolina, USA - plate scrape CL_Col_mCL_r2 (SPAdes) (version 2) | ecosystem: Host-associated > Plants > Roots > Endosphere | place: USA...
AGCCGAGTTCGGCACGCCCGATTTCCCTTCGACGATGGCGCGGCTGTACGCGCGGCGCACCTCGCCCTCCGGCTGGTTCGGCGCCAAGGCGCACTGGACCCAGTTCATTCCGATCGCGCAGCGCCCGCAATTGCTGAGCTTCCTCGGGATTAAAATCTATATCGAGATCGTGCGGCGCGACCGGATCGCGCAGGCGATTTCTTTTGTGATCGCACAGCAGACCAAAGCCTGGATCAGCTTTCACGACCGGCAAGGCGAACCGAGCTACGATTTCGGCGCAATCCGGCGGGTCGCCGAGGCGCTGGATAAGGATATCGCATCGTGGCGGCACTTCTTCGCCGCACAGGGCATCACGCCGCTGACGGTGGAGTATGAGACGCTCACCGCGGATCCGGCGGCGATAGTCGATCGGATATTGCAGCATTGCGGCACCGAGCGAACGCAGGCCGCGCCGCGCTGGCAGCCGCAGCGGCAGGCATCGGAAATCAACACCCGCTGGCACGATCGCTATCACGCCGACCTAGCGGCGATAGGAGCCGGAGCCTAGCGCGCGCGTCCTTCGCCGCGCATACCCGCCAAGATCCGCGCGGCGGCGTCCTCAGCGGGCATGGAAAAGGTGTCGATCGTGATCGCGGCCGGCGGCATCGCGGCAAGACAGCGTTCGAAATCCGGCCGCAACTGCCGCAACAGCTCGATCGAGCGGAGCTTTTCGAACTGCGCCCGATCGGCATTCGCCAGGCGCCGCTCCTGCTCCGTCGCCGGCAGGGTCAAGGCGACGAAGGTCACGCGCCCGCCCACCGCCGCGACGATCCGCGTGACGCGTTCGGGAAAATCCGCCGCCACGCTGGGTTCGGGCGCAAAGGTGAAAATCAATGAGCGGCCGCTTCGCGCGGCGGTTTCGATAGCCTCCAGCCAGAAGGCCTCGCGCAATCGCACGAATTCGGGTGAGCCGAATGGGAAGACTGCCAGCACCGCGTCCACGATCAGATGATTGTGGAACAACGCATAGCCGGTGCGCTCGGCCAGCTTTTTCCCCACAGTCAGCTTCCCGGAAGCGACGGGGCCGTAGAGGAATATCAGTTCCAAGGGGCAGATCCGTGGGCGCCAATCAGCCCTGTGCGAGAGCCAGCAGCGCGTCGCGCTTCGCCAGGAGATTGCCGAACGCGATGCCGTCCGTCTGCCCCGCGATCGTCGCCATCGCGGCATCCAGCCGTTCGCGGGCGCGTGGACTGATACCGGCCACGCCCTTCGCGCAGGCCTGCATCTCGTCCATGTCGCCCGAGCAATGGAGCGCGATGTCGCAGCCCGCCGCGATCACGCCCGCCGCGCGATCGGTGAAGCTGCCCTTGAGCGCGTGCATGCCGAGGTCGTCGGACATGAGCAGGCCGTCGAACCCGATCTTGCCGCGGATGATCTGGCCGATCACCGTGGAGGAGAGCGAGCCGGGCAGGTCCTTGTCCCAGGCGATGTAGACGACGTGCGAGGTCATCCCCATCGGCGCCCAGGCGAGCGTCCTGAAGGGCGCGATGTCGGTTTCCAGTTCCTCGGCCGACGCCTCCACCACGGGTAGCTCGACATGACTGTCGGACATCGACCGGCCGTGCCCGGGCATATGCTTGACCACGCCGACCGCCCCGCCCGCCTTCAGTCCTTCGAGGGTGGCGCGGCCGAGTGCCGCGACACGCAAAGGCTCGGTGCCGAGCGCGCGGTCGCCGATGATGTCGTGTGCGCCGGGCTGGCGCACGTCGAGCAAGGGCAAGGCGTCGACGTTGACGCCGACCTCGCGCAGCATGACCGCCAGCGCCTGCGCATTGGCACGGATCGCCTCGATCGCGGACATAGGCGCCACGTCGTAGAGCCGGTCGAAATCGGAGCCGCGCGGGAAAGCGGGCCATTCGGGCGGCTGCATGCGTGCGACGCGGCCGCCTTCCTGATCGATCAGGATCGGTACGTCGTCTCGTCCGGCGATCGCGCGCAATTCGCCGGTGAGCGCCTTCATCTGCACCCGATCGGTGACGTTACGCTTGAACAGGATGAAGCCCGCCGGATCCACCTCACGGAAAAAGCCGCGTTCCGCGTCGGTCAGGGCCGTACCAGCCAGCCCCAGAATCAGTGGCGTCATCAGTGGATCACGTTGCAGGTCTCGCCCGCGACCTTGAGCTGCGCGCACAACCGGGCCGCGTCGCCGCCGCTGGCGCGCAGGCGATAAAGCGTGTTGTCGCCGACCTTGACCGGGGTGATCGACATAGTGAGGGGCGCCAGGCTGGCGAAGCGGCTGGAGAGCGACTTCCACACCTGCTTGGCCTTGGCCTCGCTCGCAAGTGCGCCAAGCTGGATCGTGCCGCCGCTACCACCGCTGGCCGAGGGCGGCGCCGCAGGGGCGGACGCCTTGGGCGGTGCGGCCGGAACCTGCGGCCTGGGCGCGGCCGGCGGCGCCTTCACCACCGGCGCGGAAGCCGCAGTCGGGGCATTATAGGCGAGCTGCGGCTTGGGCGGCGCCTTGGCGACCGGCGCCGGTGCCGGCGCGGCCGGCTGGCCCGGCGTAGCGGGTGTGGGTGCCTTGGCCGGTTCCTGCGGCTCCTGCCCCTTGTCGGCACCGGGGCCGGTGATCGGCTGTTCCGGAATCTTGGAGAGATCGATCGGACTGTCGATGTCGTTGCCCGTGCCCATCTTGGACGCGATCACGTCGCTTTCGTTGACCGCAAGGCCGCCGGGATTGGCCGGCTTTTCTTTATAGGGTCCGGGCTGTGCATGGATGATCGTGCCGAGGTCGGCGCTCTGCGCGCGATGGCGCTGCCAGACGATGAAGCCGCCGAACAGGACCGCAATGACGACCAGCCCGATCACCAGCCAGAGCGCGACCCGGCCACCGCCGCCACCACCGCCGCTTTCCGGATAGTCGTCCTCGTCCTCGACCGGCTCGAGCCAGGGCAGACGCTCGTTGCCGAGCGGTTCGCCGCCAAAACCCCGCCGGATCTCCGCCATCCCCTTACATCTCCTCCGCGGCTGCGACGCCCATCACGCCCAGCCCGTTCCGGATAACCTGCCCGATCGCATCCGCAAGCGCCAGACGTGCTGCGGTGATGGCTGCATCCTCCACGACGAGGAAGCGCCGGGCCGGATCGTCATTGCCGCGATGCCATAGCGAATGGAAGGCGGCGGCGAGATCATAGAGGTAGAAGGCGATGCGATGCGGCTCATGCGCATTGGCCGCGCCCTCGACGATGCGCGGGAATTGCGCGGCGAGCTTCACCATCGCCAATTCCTCGGCGTCGAGCAACCACAGATCGGCCGCCGGAAGTGTCATACCCGCTTCCACCGCCCTGCGATGGAGCGAGGCGATCCGGGCATGCGCGTACTGGACGTAGAAGACCGGATTGTCCTTCGAGGCCTCGACCACCTTGGCGAAATCGAAATCCATCTGCGCGTCGGCCTTGCGGGCGAGCATGGTGAAACGCACCACGTCCTTGCCCACTTCCTCGACCATGTCGGCGATGGTGATGAACTTGCCCGAGCGCTTGGACATCTTCACCGGCTCGCCCGCGCGCATCAGCCGGACCATCTGGACGAGCTTTACGTCAAATGGCTTCTCGCCGTGCGTCAGCGCCTTCACCGCCGCCTGGATGCGCTTGACGGTGCCGGCATGATCCGCGCCCCAGATGTCGATCAGCATGTCGGCCGTCTCGGCCTTCTGCGCATGGTAAGCGAGGTCGGTGCCGAAATAGGTGAGCCCGCCGTCGGCCTTGCGGACCGGGCGATCCTGATCGTCGCCGAACGCGGTCGCCTTGAACAAGGTCATCTCGGTCGGCTCCCAATCGTCGGGCAGCTCGCCCTTGGGCGCTTCGAGCACGCCTTCGTAGATGAGGCCTTCCTTGCGCAGCCGTGCGAAGGCGGCATCGACCTTACCCGCATCCTGCACCGCGGCTTCGGACGCGAATATGTCGTGGTGGATGCCGAGCAGCGCGAGATCGGCGCGGATCATATCCATCATCAGCGCGACCGCTTTGGTGCGGAAAAGATCGAGCCATTCGCTCTCGGGTTTGCCGACATATTTGTCGCCGAACTCGGCGGCGAGCGCCTGGCCGACTGGCACGAGATAGTCGCCCGGATAATAGCCCTCGGGAATCTCGCCGATATTCTCACCGAGCGCCTCGCGGTACCGCAAATGCGCCGAGCGGCCGAGCGTCTGCACCTGCGCGCCGGCATCGTTGATGTAATATTCGCGGATGACCTTGAAGCCCGCATATTCGAGCAGGGTCGCCAGCGCATCGCCCACGATCGCGCCGCGCGCATGGCCCATATGCATCGGGCCCGTCGGATTGGCCGAGACATATTCGACATTGACCGTTTTCGCGCCACCCATCGCCGAGCGGCCATAATCGGCAGCCTCGACGAGGATGTTGGAGAGCTCGCCCCGCCAGACGTCGTCCGACAGACGCACATTGAGGAAGCCCGGGCCCGCGACATCGACCGAGGTCACGTAATCGAGCGCCGTCAGCTTGGGCGTAATCAGTTCAGCGAGCGCGCGCGGGTTGGTGCCGGCGGGCTTTGCCAGCACCATCGCGGCGTTGGTGGCAAGATCGCCATGGCCGGCGTCGCGCGGCGGCTCGACCGTGACGTTGCGGCGATCCAGCCCGCGCATAAGCGCGCCCTCGCCCTCCAGCGCATCGAGCGCGGCATTGAGATCGGCGGCGAAACGGGCGTGAAGCGTCGACAAGGTCTTAAGGTCCAATAAACAGGGAAGGCGCGCTGTTAGCGGATGCGAACGCCCGCGTCACGCCAATCGACAGCGGCGCCGGCGCATCGCGGCCTTATCCGGTCTATTACTGCTTCGCTAACCTCTGCCGAAGCTGCTGCGGTGTGTCTTTGGGCGCGGGAAGTTCGAATTCGGACGGATCGATCGCAGCATCGGACAGCGACTGAAGCTCCATTCCGTTGATCAGTATGGGCGTGCCGCTTCTAAGAATTTCACGGGTCGCCAAATTGGGAGGCGAGGGCGAGAGCTTCTCGCCCTGTTCGAATTGCTCCGCCATGGCGCGCCCCAGCGATGCTATTGCGGGGTCGCGACTGATAACGACAAAGGGCGTGACCGCCACCGTTCCGTCGGGCGCCTGCTCGTAATAAGCATCTCCGCTCCGGCCCTGAACCACCTGGGTCCCTTTCATCACGAAAACGCGATGGGGCGCACGCTTGGCCTGCTCCAACGCGGCCGGCGCAACCTTGGCCAACAATTCAAAAATAGCTGAACGGAGATCGTCCACACTCGCGACCATAGGTGGCGTGAAGTGCCGATCGACGACGAAAGCCATTCCACCACGAAGGAAAATCAGACGCGTGCCGGGAGATGTTTCGCTTCGTAAATTTCCGTTGCTCGCGACCTCAATCTTCAGCGTCTTGCTTGCATCGGGCGTCGAGTAGATCGCGGTAATATCCGCATTAGCCACGCCCGGCAGAAACGCCAAGGACGCAAAAAATAAGCCCCGCCACATCATCTTCCTGTCTCCCCTCGCTCGGGCAATATCATCGTCCACCTCAATTCAAGGCGTCAATCGTCCCTTTTTTCCAGCCCAATCGACATCTCGAATTTGAGGCGATATGCCACAGCAACACACTTAAGGGGCGGATATGCAGGGACAACCGGGTCAGGCCTATATCGGCTATGTCGTCACCGCGATCATCGTTTCGCTGGTCATCTTCCTGCGCTTCCGATCGATGAAGCGCGTGCGACCTCTCAAGCTGGAAATGCTGTGGGTGGTGCCCGCGCTCTACACCTTAGTGGCGGCGAGCGTGTTGTGGCAGTCGGTCCCGCAGGGCGTGCAATGGCTCTACGTCGCGCTGGCCTTGGTCGTCGGCGGGCTGATCGGCTGGCGGCGCGGCGCGATGATGCGGATCAATATCGATCCCGAGACGCACGCGCTCAACCAGCAGGCCTCGCCCGCGGCGATGCTGTTCATCTTCGTGATCATCATCATCCGCCAGGGCCTACGCGTTGAAGCGAGCCAGTTCGGCTTCAACGCCGCCTTCCTGACCGATCTGGCGGTAGTGTTCGTGCTTGGCATGTTCTCGATGACGCGGCTGGAAATGTTCGTGCGCGCCAGGCGGATGCTGCGCGAGCATCTCGCCACAACGTTCAGCTGAGCCGCTCCACCAAAGCATCCGCGAACCGCTCCAGTGCGGGCGGGTGGAGCGGGAAGGCGAGCTGAGGCTCGATCATCTCCAGCTCCATCAGCCGCAGCCCGTCGGGCGTGGGGAGGATATCGACGCGGGCGTAAAGCGGGTCGCCCCGCGCCTGCGCGAAAGCGTGGCGCGCGAAAGCGATCTGGCTTTCGTCGACCGCTATCCGCTCCAACCCGTCGGTCTCGCCCAGGCCGCTCATGAAGGCAGGCTTGGCGAAGGCATGCGAGAATTCGCCCGCGATCAGGACCAGCGACCGTTCGCGCTCGTGCTCGACGCTCGCCTGGTAAGGCTGCACCAGCGCACGGCCATGCGCGAGCAAAGCGGCCGCATGCGCGTCCGCTTCGGCAAGCGCGCGCCCGGCAAAGCGCCGAGCGCCATAGGCACTCGCGCCCATCGCCGGCTTCACGACGATATCGTCCCACGCGCGCCTGCGGCACTCCGCGGCCAGATCGGTCGACCTGGGTTCGAGCAGCAAGGTCGGCACGATCGCCACGCCCCGCGCGGCGAGATCGAGCAGATAGGATTTCTCGCTGTTCCAGCGCAGTACCTCGACCGGATTGACCAGCCGCGTCACGGCCGAAACGCGATCGAGCCAATCGAACCAGGCCCGCGGGCTGCGATGATAATCCCAGGTCGAACGCACCACGGTGAGCGGGCTCTGCGCCCAGTCTACTTGCGGACCATCCCACGCGCATAAGCGCGCCTCGATCCCGCGCGCGGCGAGCGCCTGGACCAGCAGCCCATCGTCGGGCGGCCCGGCCGGCATCGCCGCATGGGTGACGATCGTGATCATGCCAAGGGTCTAGACGGTTCGCCGCCTGTCGCCTGGCCGATCATATCGATCCAGCCCGGCAGATCGGCCAGCGCGTCGAGTTGGCGGAAGCGGGGACTGGCTTCGGGCGACTTGCCTTGTTCGTGGGTCCAGGCACCCGCCTGCGGGATGTAGGCTGCCCAGGCACCTGCCTCCAGCGCGGGCAGGACGTCGGAGCGTATCGAATCCCCGGCCATCACCGCCTCCTCGGGCGCGACGCCATAGGCCTCGAACAGGCGACGAAAGGTGTCGGGCTTCTTGTCGCTGACGATCTCGATCCCGGAAAAGCGGTCGCCGAGGCCCGAGGCGGCGAGCTTAGCTTCCTGGTGGAGCAGGTCGCCCTTGGTCACCAGCACCAGCCGGCCGCGCTCGCAGAGCGCCTCCAGCGTCTCCTCGACGCCGTCGAACAATTCGACCGGATGAGCCAGCAGGTTTTGCCCGGCCTTGAGGATCGCGGCAACCAGATCGCGCGACAGGCTCTCGCCCGCAAGCTCGACCGCGGCCTCCATCATCGAGAGGGTGAACCCCTTGGCGCCATAGCCGTAGAGCTTGAGGTTGCGCGCCTCGCAGGCGTTCAAGGTATCGCGCGCGACATGCGCGTCGGCGAACGGCTGCAGCATCGCGAACAGCGCGTCCTCGGCGACGTGGAAGTGGCGCATATTGTGCCAGAGCGTGTCGTCGGCATCTAGGCAGATCAGGCGTATCGGCATGGCCCTCGCCCTATCGCGCGGCACCCGACGGGAAAAGCCTCAGTGCGTGTGCGGGTGCTGCTGCGTCACGCTGTGCGGCACGCGACGGCCGAAGGCGGGGCGCCAGAAAGCGTGCAGCATCACCGGCAGGATCACGACGTTGGCAATGGTGCCGGTGATGAGCCCGCCGAGGATGACGATCGACATCGGCCCGACGATCTCGCGCCCGGCCTGCCCCGCATCAATCGCGAGCGGTAGCAGCGCCAAAGCGGCAAGCAAGGCGGTCAGGAGCAAAGGCGTCAGGCGCTGGCGCGCCGCCAAGGCGACCGTCTGGACCGACCAGGGGGCGCGATGGAACAGAACCAGATGTTCGAGCCGGTCGACCAGCAGGATTGCACCGCGCATCGATAGCGCGAACAGAGCGATGAAGCCCACGAGCGTGCCGATGGTGAGAACGCCGCCGGTGAGTGCCACCGCGACAACGCCGCCGACCAGCGATGCGAGGCTCGACGCCAGGATCAGGCCCGCAATGCGTGCATCGAAGGCGATCGAAAGCAGGCCGACGATCGCGAAGGCGGCCAGCGCGTAGCTGATCACCAGATCGCGCTGTGCGGCGGCGAGCGTTTTCGCGGTCCCGCCGAAGCCCAGGAATGCCCCCGGCGGCAGCGTGACCTGCTGTGCGATCGCGGTCCGGGCGATGCGCACGAAACGCTGCGGGCTGACCGGACTGGCGGTGATCACGCGCCGTCGCAGCCCGCCGTCGTGGACGATCGCGGCGCGGCTGTCGGTGAGATATACGTTGGCGACGGTCTTGAGCGGGACCGATATGCCCGAGGTCGAGCGGAGCAGCAGGTCGCCTATCCTCTCCGGATCGCGACGCAGGCGATCCTGCGCGGTGACGGCCACGTCGATCACGCGTCCGCCATCGTAGACATGCGCGACCTCGGTGCCGGCAAAGGCGGCCTGGACGGTGTCGAGCACGTCGGCGACCGACAGGCCGTAGAGCGCGAGGCGCTTGAAATCCAAGTCCACGCGCATCGTCGGCGTGCGCGGATCGCCCTCGACCTGTACGTCGCGCGCGCCGGGAAGGGATTTGAGCGTCTTGCCGATCCGGTCGGCGGCGCTGTCGAGTGCATCGAGATCCTGGCCGTAAATGCTGATCTGGACCGGCGCGGTGGCGTTCAGCGCCTCCTGCATCGAATCGAAGCGCGTTTCGATGTCGGCCTCGAAGCCCGGATATTGCGCCAGCTGGCGGCGGACGCGATCCGCCACGTCGCGCTGCCGTGCCGCGCTCAGCCCGGGCGCAAGCGCGATGTCGAACACGGCTTCGTCGAGGCCGCCATCATCGTAGCCGGTGGTGTCGCGCCCGATGCGCTGGCTGACCGACACTACGCCGGGCAACCGGGCGAGGTCATGGCTCGCGCTGGCACCGTAATTGTCCATCGCAGCGAGCGCGGTCGAGGGCAGCCCACGAACCGACGCCTGCAGGTGCGCATCATGCACACTGGGCAGCAGCTCGGCATGATAGAAAGGCAAGGTCGCAAGCGCGGCGAGCGAGATCAGGCCGGTAACGATCAGAATCAGGGCGGGTCGCGCGCAGACCGTCTCGATCAGCCCGCCATAGCCGTGCTTCGCCCGGTGCAAGATCGCTGGCTCGGCCTTGGGATCCTGGTGGCCGTGGAACAGGAAGCACAGAGCGGGGGTGACGACCGTCGCCACCACAAGCGAGGCGAGCGACGCAGCGATGACCGCGCCCACCAACGGCAAGAGCAAGGCGCCGGGCAGGCCACGCAGCGCCAGCAAGGGTGCGAGGGCCACGATCACCGCGAGGATTGCGTAAAGGACGGGGCCGCGCACCTCGAGCGAGGCCCTGAGGATCGTATCCAGATCGGCCGCGTGCCAATGCTCGGCCTCTCGCAGGCGCGCGAGGACATTCTCGACCCCGATCACAGCGTCGTCGATCACCATGCCCAGGCTCAGCGTGAGCCCCCCCAGCGTCATCACGTTGAGCGAACCACCGAGCGCCTTGAGCACCATCACCGCCGCCAGCAGCGACAAAGGCAGGCTGGCCAATGTAACCTGGACCGCGTGCCATTCGCGGAACGAGAGCGCGAGTACGATCGCGATCAGGATCGCGCCGATCAGCAGGTCGCGCGCGATGCCCGACATGGCGGTAACGGTAAAAGTCGCGGGCCGATCGATCGCGGTGTCGATCGTGACGCCCTGCGCGGCGAGCGCGGGGCGGAGGTCGGCCAGTGCGGCCTCGACCGCGTGCGTGGTCTGGAGCGTGTTGGCGCCATATTGCCGATCGATCTCGATCAGCACGCCCGGCTTTCCCGCGATCAGCGCATCGCCGAAGACCGGCGCGGGCGCCTCGACCACGTCGGCGACGTCGCCGATACGAACGGGGGCGCTCCCCGGCGTCTGGATCTGCCCGGCAGCGACATCGTCGGCCGTCAGCGCCTGGCCGTGCGGCGCGATCAGCACGCGCTGGTTGGGCGTGTCGATGAAACCCGCACCGGTCACGCTGGTCGAGCGGCGGACCGCGTTGACGATGTCAAGGAAGCCAAGATCACTGTCCGAAAGATCGGCGGGGCGTGCGCGTACCTCGATCCGACGCGTGCGGCCGCCATAGACCGAGACCCGCGCCACGCCTGCTACCGTCTGCAGCCGGGGCCGCACGGTCCACTGGACGAGATCGTGCAAGGCGAGCGGATCGAGCTTGTCGCTGGTGAAGCCGATCGTCAGTACATGCGATCCGCCCGAGGTGAGCGGGCTTATGCGCGGCTGCGCGGCTGCGGCGGGCAAGGCATGCGTAACCGCCGACAGGCTTTCACTGATCACCTCGCGCGCGCGATAATTGTCCGCGCCTTCGGCAAAGCGGATCGTGATCGCTGACAGGCCTTGAGTGGATTCCGAATGGACGCCGGCAACGCGTTCGGAACTGATGATGGCGCGCTCGATGGGGCGAGTGATCAGGTCCTCGACCTGTTCGGCGACAAGGCCGGGAGCTTCGGTGTTTATCGTCAACTCGGCAGGCGCGAGATTGGGCAGGAGGTCGACGCGGACGTCGCGCACGTAGAACAGGCCGAAGGCGAGGAACCACAAGCAGGCCAGCCCGATCAGGCGCGGCCGCCCGAGCGACCAACGGACGAGCGCCGCGAGCATGTTTAGCGGTCCGCCCTCGATATGGTCTGCTCGGTTGCGAACAGGGCGGCGGCACCCTGAACGACGACGCGTTCGCCGCGCGTGAAGCCCGACGGCACGAAGAAACCCGCATCCTCCGCGACGGGATTGGGGACGATGCGGCGCTCGAACGTATCAGGGCCGGTCTGGACATAGGCCCAGAGCGAGCCGCGCGACCGGACGACCGCCGAGCGGGGCAGTTCCACACCGGTGCGCGGCGCCGAGGATTCGATATGCGCGCTCTGGGTAAGCCCGACCGAAAGCAGGATCGCGGATGATCCGTCGACCTCGACGATCAGGCCCGAGGATTGGAGGCGAGGCTCGGCCGCGCGTGCCGCGCCCAGCACCCGGCCGCGAACCGAAGAGTCGCCGATATCGATCTTGACGAAGCGCGCGCCCGCCTGGCCGTCATTATTATGGCTGTCGACATGGACCAGAGCCGCCGAGCCGCGCGACAGGGCGTCGACCAAATGGTTCAGGCGCACGGGCGGCAAGCGGGAGATACCCGGGCCCCATTGCAGCGCGATCTGGCGGCGGAGCACGTCGACCTTAAGCGCGTCCTGGCGTGCCTGCGAAATGGCGGCCTCGGCATCCTTGGCCGACACGCCGCCGGCGGGCGTGTTCAAGGCCTTGGCGCGGACCGCCTCGGCGCGGGATGCCTGGCTGGCGGCCTGCGCGGTGGCGAGGTCGGAGACGCTCTGCACCAAAGGCGCGGGATCGAGCACCTTGGCGAAGGCGTCGATCTCTTCCGCACGGCTGGCGGGCGCGAGCGATACGGTGGTGAGGCCAAGGTGGCGCTGTGCTTGCGTGTCGAGACGCAGCCCCGCGGCGTGGACCGGGGCGATGGCGATCAGGAACGGCAGGCAGAAAGCAGCCCGGCGGTTCGCGGTCTTCACTGATGCGTCTCCCCCGACACGTCCGGATTGTTCCACCAACCGCCGCCCAGCGCCTGGATGAGCGCGATCGTGTCGGCGTAGCGGGCGGCACGCGCCTGGACCAGTGTTTGCGCATTCTGCTGATCGGTCGCCTCCGCCGCGAGCGCGGGCAGGCTGCCGGTTTCGCCCTTCGCATACTGGGTGCGGGCGATATCGGCCGCGCGCGCGCTCGCCGCGCAGGCGAGCGCTGCGTGGCGCAAGGTCACGGCATCGGCCTCGATCGCTTGCAGCACGTCGGCGGTGTTCTGGAAGCCCGCCA
>Ga0209455_1001241_pt1 | contig 12041 bp, 5 predicted proteins | sample AraplaCol_mCL_r2_FD_184275 | JGI IMG/M metagenome (GOLD analysis project Ga0209455, IMG submission 184275) | Arabidopsis root microbial communities from North Carolina, USA - plate scrape CL_Col_mCL_r2 (SPAdes) (version 2) | ecosystem: Host-associated > Plants > Roots > Endosphere | place: USA...
ACTATCGCTGTATTGTTTAATATAATCCTGGAAATCCAGGTCTTTACAAACGGACAATCCGGATTGTAAGCCGTTGAGTTTAAATATACCCGGCGTGTTGCCCGGAGTAAACTGCCTTTCCAATCCAACTACAAGATGGGCCTTGTTGTAATCTAAAACAATTTTACCATCGGCGTCAATAACCAACCCCGAATTACGTTCTTTTTCCCCTTTTTGATTGGTGTATCCTGTTATAATAAAGACATGGTTTTGTTTGGCTGCATCGCTCAAAATGCGGGTTATACTATCGGCCCATGGGCGGCCTATACCTATAACCCGTTCAGGAAATAGCACCACCTGCGCACCTTGCGCTGCAAGCGGCTTAACCATTGCCGCGTAGGCTATGGCTACCTGTTTTTCTTTTGCAAAATCAGGACTGTCTGAGTTGGTATGCACCTTTTCGTCCAGTACAGCCAGGCCGGCTCTGACATATCTTTTAGTCCGAAAGCTATTTATCCGGATACTCCCGTAAATAAACACTACACTAACCAATAATATGGCAACTCCAGCTACATAACGCAGTTTCAATTTTTCGACCCGATAATACCAGCTTAGCGCTATTGCTGATGGAATAAAAGTTAGCATAAACGTAATGCCCAGTATGCCTGCAATTGCGGCTACTTGTATAAATGGTACGCAGTTGAGTTGGGTGTAAGCAATGCTGGCGGCAGTTCCATCAGCCGAAAACTTAATAAGCCCGTACTCAAACGTGGTAAAAAATACAGGGAACACGAATATGGTGTACCATGTATTTAGCCGTGTAATACACCAACGGCTACCGAGTATAATGATGGCAAAAACTAATGCCGGTAATAGGGTCATTATTATAGCAGGTACTAGAGTTGCCATAGTTACCAAATAACTGAACCAGCTTAGCCGGCCAATTAAATAGGCCACAAACGCAATAACAAATGCTCGTCGGGCAGATGTTTTTAATGACAGCAGTAAAATCGGCACAGGGGCAATCCACATTAAATACCAAAAATCGCCATTAAGGCCGTCCGAAATATACCATGCAAGGCCTGAAAGGATGATGCCTGTAAGTATCCAAATTATTGATATCGAAGTTTTATTGTTGTTGTCCGTCGTCATAGTAAACTCTGTTAAAAGTTTTACGAAGGTAGCAGGTAGAATTTTCGCGGACGTTGACAATTGTCAATAATTTGAACGACCCGACATTTAAAAATTTTGTCATTGCGAGTGAGGAACGAGTGCGATAATCGCGAACCTTACGGAGCGGCTCGGCATAGTTCGCGATTGCTTCGTTCCTCGCAATGACAAAGTTTTATAATGCCGAACCCTGTACAATACCTCTCGATAAAATCTTCTGATCGATATAATACTGTATTTCCGATTTCTTTAATCCCCAATTGGGTGCTATGAGTAACTCACGGTCGCTCAGACCGAAGAGGCGCTGGATAACAATGTCCGGGCGGACGAGGGGCAACAGTTCACATAAAAAGTCGGCATATTCATCGATAGTAAAAACCTTGAATGGCTGGCGCTTATATTTTACGCCCATTACCGAGCCCTCCACAATATGCAGGTGATGGAATTTTACAAATTTTATCTGCGGGAAACGGTTGATCTCATCAGCATAGCGAAGCATCATTTCGTGCGTTTCCCACGGGAAACCGAATATGGTGTGCACACAAATATCCAATTTGCTATTTTCTACCATTTTCAACGCCTTTACCAAATCATCGTGACTACAGCCGCGATTTATTTGCGCAAGGGTGTCGTTATAGATCGATTCCATGCCCATTTCCAAATCCACGTCAAAACGATCGGTATAACTTTCAAGCAGGGCGATCTTTTCCGGGTCGATGCAATCCGGGCGGGTACCTATGGACAAGCCTACAATATCTTCCGTTCCATAGCTCAACGCCTCGTCGTACATCATTTTTAAATAATGTGCCGGGGCGTAAGTATTGGTATTGGGTTGAAAATAGATGATAAACTTATCGGCCTTGTTGCCGGTGCGGGCGCGCCCCATCCCTTGTATCACCTGTTCGCGAACAGTGGGTGCATTGCGCGATACAGAAGGCGTGAAGGAATCCACGTTACAATAAGTACAGCCGCCATAGCCTTTAGAGCCATCGCGGTTTGGGCAGGTAAAACCGCCATCCACAATCACCTTAAACACCCGGTGTCCCTTGTACTTCTCCTTAAGCCAGGGCCCGTAGTTGTTGTATCCTTTTTCCCAAACTGCTGCTACTGTTGTTGATTCCACCGATTATTGAATGATTTCACCGATGAAGATTGATCTCATCGATTTGGGGCAAAGATACAAAACTATAACCTAACAGTGTTATTGTCCTTATCACCCCCTCAATTTGGCTTTGTAACCCATTGTTGCGAGCGGTCAGCACGCCTACCTTTGAATAAATCAAATAAACAAAATTATGGCAACTACTATGGAAACATCCGCACAGCGCATCGCACCATTTTTATGGTTTAACGGCAATGTTGAAGAAGCATTAAAGTTTTATACCTCGGTTTTTAAAGACAGCAGCATCGGCAGCGTAAGTCACCTGGACACCGGGGCGTATGGCACGGTTACTGTCGCCAGTTTTTTCCTTAACGGTGTTGAGTTTATGATATTGGACGGCGGCCCTCAGTTTAAATTCAACGAGTCGATTTCGTTTTATGTAAAATGCGAAACCCAGGACGAGGTTGATCATTATTGGGAAGAACTTTCAAAAGGTGGCGAAAAAAGCCAATGCGGCTGGCTTAAAGATAAATTCGGCGTATCGTGGCAGATAGTGCCCAACGCAATGGTGACGTTGATGTACGATAGCGACCCCGAAAAATCTAAGCGGGTTATGAGTGCAATGATGAAAATGAGCAAGTTGATAATTGCTGATCTGGAGAAGGCATATGAAGGATAGTTTTAAGTCTGAAGTCTTGAGTCAAAAGTCCTAAGTCAGCGGCAATCACTTTGCTTTTGACTCAAGACTTCGGACCCAGGGCTCACGATTACAAGCTAAACTTAATAGTAGTAGTAGCCCCCAAACCCGGGCCCGGGCTTTTTATATCAAACGACCCAATATGGCTTTCGATAATAGTGCGGCAATTGTAAAGACCTAAACCTGTACCGCTTTTTTTGGTAGTAAAACCGCGCACAAAAAACAGGCTGGCCGTTTGTTCGCTAAAGCCACTTCCGTTATCGGTAATTGTTAGCTGCAATACATCGCCGGTGGACATATCAATAGAAATGATTTTTTCTTCGGCATTGGGGTCGATAGCTTCGATGCTGTTTTTAAGGATATTTAAAATCACCTGCATCAGTTTGGTATGGTCGCCTTTTATGGTATAGTTACCCGGCCTGATGTTTACTTTCACTTGTATACCTTTTTTATCGATGGCAGCAAACAGCATACTGCGGCAATCGTGAATAATGGTTTCCATATTTACCGGCTTGCGTTCCTGCATGCCTTTATGGTTTTTAACCAGTTGCCGCTGAATGTTCAGTATCTCCTGTATATGAGTGATGATATTCAGCAGCTCAGTTACCGATTTTTGTATATCAGCGCCGTTTACCGCTTGTTCGCTCACAATGCCATCAGTTATAGATACCAGGGCCCCGGCTTTGTTGGCGCCAATAGCTCCTGCAATTTGAGTTTCATTGGTCTTTAAAAATGCAGAAAGGCTTTTCAGGTTATCCAGGTTGTTTTTCCCAAGGCTTTGATTAATACGGTTAAGGTGTGCGCCAAGGCCAACCATTGCATTGCCTATATCATGCAAAAATTCGGATGCAATTTCAAATTTGCCCTGGGCTATTGCTTTTTCAAGCTGCTGTTCTTTTTGTTCTTCCAACTGCCTGTTAAGCGCGTTCAGGTCTTCAGCTTTCTTTCTTAATTCCTCCGATTGTTCTTTTAGCCCCTTGTTCAGTTTTTTTAACTTTTCGTCCGATTCTCTTCGCAGGGTAACATCGTGACCGATGCCCAATAGCCGGATGATTTCGCCCTGCTCGTTACGGATAGGTATTTTAGAGGTTTGCAGCCAGCGCATTTTGCCAGCAGGATCTAAAAAATATTCATCATTATTAATTATCGGCAGCCCGGTTTTTATTGCCCGCATATCGTCTTCATAACCGCGCCTGCCAATATCATTTTTAAACAACTCAAGGTCTGTTTTTCCTAAAACTTCTTCTTCGGTTGCAGCGCCTATGCAATCAACGTCGGCGCGATTGGCAATAATTTTGCGCCCTTCTATATCCTTTACATAAATGGTGTCGGGCAGGTTATCAATTAACGTACGCAGCATAATACGTTCACGTTGGATGATTTCTTCGGTTTTTTTGTGGTGGGTAATATCTACAAGCGTGCCAATAACAGCCAGTTGTGCGTTGTCGCCATCTTTAAAGACGCTGCCCCTCGACCACATCCAAACCCAACTGCCGTTACTATGCAGCATACGGAAATAAGTTTCAAATGTGTCTTTTGGATTACCAAGGACGTTATAAAATGCGTTTACAGCTGTTTCTTTGTCCTCGGGATGAAGTAAGTCAACCCAGCAGCTTTTTAAGTTGCTGCTGCCCGACATGTCAAAATCTTTTATGTTCCTGCCAAGCAACTTAAAATAGATATCGTTACACCAAAGAAATTCCGACTCGGCAAAGTACTCCCAGGTACCAATTTCTGACGCACTGATAAACGCCTTATATCGTTCCAGTTCCTTTAGGGCGGTTTTTTCAGATATTTTTACAGGGATATTTTCATCCTGCATTTCTGCATGCATATTCGTGAGCGTCATTTATTCTGCGTGTTACATTTAATATTGGTATTGTTGATTACATGGGCAATGTTATGGTAAACATAGCGCCATCGTTGTTGGTTACATCAATTCCGCCACCGTGCCCGGTAATAAACTGTTTGGCTATTGAAAGGCCAAGCCCGGTGCCGTTCTTTTTGCGCCTGGTTACAAATGGTTCAAAAAGCGTGTTTTTTATTTCGGGCGATATTCCCGGGCCGTTATCGGCCACAACCAGCTTCATTTCTTTATTTTTTACCACGCCCGAAATATCAATTTTGCCGTTTATTATGTGCTGGTCGTGCAAGGCATCAACAGCGTTATTCAATATATTTACAACGGTGCCACGTAACTTACTTTCATCGCCCGATACTATCAGGCTTTCAGGCAAATTTTTGGTGATAGTTATTTTGTTGAAGCCCTCCCGGTTTTCGGCTTGTTTTATGGCTTCGTCAACAATTTTGTGAACATCCACCGGAACTTTTACAATCTTCGTTTCATTAATAAAATCTAAAAAATCATCGAAAATATTTGATGCTTGTTCGGCCGATGTATCAATCATATCAATCAGTTCGGTATCCTGGCCGCCTTCGCGCATCAGGGTAGTAATTTGCCTGATATTTTTTATCGGGCATCGCAAATCATGCATCACCATTGCTAATACCTGGCCTGCTGCCGAGAGCTTTTCCTTTTGAATTAGTTTTTCGGTAAGCTCGGCATTGCGTATGGCCTGGGCGGCATTTTGCACGAACAACTTTAACAGGTACATCTTCTCGGTTTTCAGCCTTTCACTTTGCTTTAAAACGGCGAAAACAGAATAATTTTCCATGCGGGCAAGCACCAGGTCGTCAACCTGAATTACTTCGTCCCTGGCAATATTGATGGCTTTTACCCTTGCTATCAACTCCTGCAGATTAATTTTCTCTTCAAACGTGCCGATAGAGAGTACCTTTTCATATACAAAGCCATCGTGTAACTTTCCAAGCAGCGCAGTGTCGGTATTCAGCGATACGGCAAGCTGGTCTAAAATATTTTTTAATAATGAGTTAAGCTGGTTGCTGTTAATGCCTATGTTTGATATGGATTCGATAAGCTTTTCTAAATTGCGCAGCTTGTTATAATCGGTAACTGCTTTGGTGGCAAGCTGTATAATTTCTTCGGATGCGTAGGGTTTGCAGTGATAGCCCACATTTTGGCCGGCCTGCTCAACAATGTCCTCTATCGAGCAATCGCTATAGGCTGTAATGAAAATTATTTCGGCTTTTACGTCGTGTTTCCTTATTTCAATGGCTGCTTCCAGGCCGTTTATGCCCGGCATACGCATATCCAGAAAAATAACTGCATAGGGTTTGCCCAGTTCCACAGCTGTTTTTACCTTTTGAATACCCTCCATTCCGTTCGATGCTTTGTCCACCGTAAAGCCGGGAATATTGCGGGTGCGTGGTACGAGTAAGGTAGAGGGCGCGTCGAATAAAATATTTACCGCGTTGCTGATATTGGTTTGCTCCTGCGAGGCGCCCTTCGGCACGAGAATATCTTCTATATTGTCGCGCACCATTTCCTCATCATCAATTACCAGTACAGAAGTGTTAAGCTCAGTCATAATAGTATTTTAAAAAATAAACAGGGTGTAGCGTGATGTGTTAATACATCGTTGGTGTTTATAGCCGGCTTATACGCAGTTGATTTACATAAGGTTATGTTGGCCGGGTATATACCGAAGAATAATTTAAGCAAGGCATTGTGGTTTATAGCCAGAATGCGCAACTGTACCAGAACGCCGCAGGCTGTAAATGCTTAGCGTATCTGGCGTGGTCAAAATATTATGCACGCATAGTTTTTTGATGCATTATTTGTATTAATTTTGCACCTTACTAATTATAGCCTGCATGGAAAGCATTGCTCCCTACAAATCCAGGTACAAAATCCGTTTTGTAACTGCTGCCTCGTTATTCGACGGGCATGATGCCACCATTAATATTATGCGCCGTATCCTGCAATCGTCCGGTGCCGAAGTAATTCACCTGGGCCATAACCGCTCGGTTGATGAGGTGGTAAATTGTGCCATACAGGAAGATGTGCAGGGTATAGCCTTAACCAGCTACCAGGGCGGCCATGTCGAGTATTTTAAATACATGTATGATCTGCTGAAAGAGCGCGGTGCAGGCCATATCAAAATATTTGGCGGCGGCGGTGGTGTGTTTTTGCCTAATGAAATCGCCGAACTGCAGGCCTACGGTATCACAAAAATTTACTCGCCTGATGACGGCCGCACCATGGGCTTGCAAGGGATGATAAATGATATGCTGGAGAAATGCGATTTCCAGAATAAAATAAAACTGAACGGTGAGTTAAAACATCTGCCAGAAAAAGACATAAAATCTATAGCTACTTCCATCAGCATTGTAGAAAACTACCCTGCCGAAGCAGATGCCTTTTTGACCGAGGTACATAAGATAATAAGCAAACTTAATACGCCGGTGCTCGGTATTACAGGTACAGGCGGTTCGGGTAAATCATCGTTGGTTGATGAGATTGTCCGCCGGTTTTTGATGGAGACAGATAAAACCATGGCCATTATCTCCGTCGACCCATCCAAGCGCAAAACAGGCGGCGCCTTGTTAGGCGACAGGATCAGGATGAATGCCATCAATAATTCGCGTATTTACATGCGCTCGCTGGCTACACGACAGGCCAACCTGGCGTTATCAAAGCACGTGCAGGAAAGTATCGATATTTGCAAAGCTGCCGGTTATGACCTGATCATCGTTGAAACATCGGGCATCGGTCAATCAGATACCATGATTACCGATTACTGCGACCTTTCGCTTTATGTAATGACACCGGAATTTGGAGCTGCTACCCAACTCGAAAAGATCGATATGCTTGATTTTGCTGATTTGGTAGCCCTTAACAAGTTCGACAAACGCGGTGCCCTGGATGCCATCCGCGATGTGCGCAAGCAGTACAAGCGCAACCACATGCTGTTTCACGCAAAGGATAGTGAGATACCGGTTTACGGCACCATGGCTTCGCAGTTTAACGACCCGGGGATGAACACGCTGTTTACTGCGCTGATGAAAGCTATTAAGACCAAAACGGGCGTTGATCTGATCGGAACGCATGCCGCTGTTGAACATGAAGGGGAATCGGAAAAGATATACATTATACCACCAGACCGGAACCGTTACCTGGCCGAAATTGCTGAAAGCAGCAATGCTTATAAAGAGTGGGTGAATGAGCAGTGCAAAATTGCGCAGCAATTGTACCAGCTGGATGGGGTGATAAAGACTCTTGGCGAACACACCCCTAACCCCTCTCAAGAGGGGAACAGCGCATCCGCGGATACATTATTAGTTTTAAAGGATATTAAATCCCACCTCGAAGACCAATTGCACGGTGATTGCAAACGCTTGTTGCGCGAATGGCCCGAAACCGTTGCCAAATACAATGCCGAAAACTTTATTTATAAAGTGCGGGATAAGGAAATAAAGCAACCGCTTTATTACACTTCATTGTCGCAATTGCAGATCCCGAAAATAGCTCTACCAAAATATGAAGCCTGGGGTGATATTTTGCGCTGGCTGCTTACTGAAAATGTACCTGGCGAATTTCCTTACGCGGCGGGCGTGTTCCCATTAAAACGCGAAGGGGAGGACCCAACCCGTATGTTTGCCGGTGAAGGTGGCCCCGAGCGTACCAATAAACGTTTTCACTATGTATCATACGGTCAACCCGCACACCGCTTATCAACTGCGTTCGATTCGGTTACACTTTATGGTGAAGACCCACATACCCGCCCGGATATTTATGGTAAGATAGGCAACTCCGGTGTAAGTATAGCAACGCTGGATGATGCCAAAAAGCTGTATTCAGGGTTTGATCTGTGCAGCCCATCAACTTCCGTATCCATGACCATAAACGGGCCCGCACCCATGCTGCTTGGGTTTTTTATGAATGCGGCCATCGATCAACAATGCGAAAAGTATATTAAAGAGCATAAGCTGGAGCATTTGGTTGAGGCGAAGTTTAAAGAGGTTTATGACGACAGGAAAATAAGCCGCCCATCCTATGACGGCGGTTTACCCAAAGGTAACGATGGCCTGGGCCTTATGCTCCTCGGCCTCACAGGGGATCAGGTACTCCCCGCAGATATTTATGCAAAAATAAAAGCCTACGCTATTGCCACCGTTCGTGGTACTGTACAGGCAGATATACTGAAGGAAGACCAGGCGCAAAACACCTGTATCTTCTCCACCGAATTTGCCCTGCGAATGATGGGCGATATTCAGCAGTACTTTATTAACGAAAAGGTAAGAAACTTTTATTCCGTTTCCATATCAGGCTACCACATTGCCGAGGCTGGCGCTAACCCGGTTACGCAACTGGCGTTCACGCTATCCAACGGGTTTACTTATGTGGAATATTACCTAAGCCGCGGGATGCATATCGACGATTTTGCGCCAAACTTGTCGTTCTTCTTCAGTAATGGCATCGATCCTGAATATTCGGTGATTGGCCGCGTGGCGCGCCGCATTTGGGCCAAGGCCATTAAAAATAAATACAAGGGTAACGATCGCTCGCAGAAGCTTAAATACCATATCCAAACCAGCGGTCGTTCGCTGCATGCGCAGGAGATCGACTTTAACGATATCCGCACCACGCTGCAGGCTTTATACGCTATCTACGATAACTGCAACTCGCTGCATACCAATGCTTATGATGAAGCGATAACTACCCCGACCGAAGAGTCTGTTCGCCGGGCGATGGCTATCCAACTGATCATTAATCGCGAGCTAGGCCTCGCCAAAAATGAAAACCCGATACAGGGAGCATTTATAATTGAAGAGCTTACCGACCTGGTGGAAGAAGCCGTATTAGCCGAATTTAAAGCCATAAACGACCGCGGCGGAGTATTGGGCGCTATGGAAACGATGTACCAGCGCAGCAAGATACAGGAAGAGTCGCTTTACTACGAAACCCTTAAACATACCGGCGAATACCCGATTGTGGGTGTAAATACCTTCCTCAACAAAAAAGGTTCGCCAACAATAGTTCCATCCGAGGTAATACGTGCCACCGAAGAAGAAAAGCAATACCAGATCGAAGCGCTGCGCCAGTTTCAGCACCGCAACGAGGCAATTATCCCGCAACTGCTAAAAGAACTACAACACAAAGCCATAGCCGGCGAAAATATTTTCGAAAGCCTGATGGAGGCTTGTAAGTATTGCTCATTAGGGCAAATATCGCATGCGTTGTATGAGGTAGGAGGACAGTATAGAAGGAATATGTAGTTGGTTGGTAGTTGGAAATTAGGCTGAAATGTATTCGATTTAACATTAATGATGTCTATTATTGTAAATGCCATTTAATGACGAAAACGGTCGTTTAAGTTTGTATAAATCTCTTTTTAAAGGCAGAGATGACGTTTTTTCGTTGCGATGGGAGAAAAATGGCAAAAATGGCTACATGCCAACTTATATATTTGACTCAAACCGATATCGACTTCATAAAATTAATGGGGGTACTTTTCAAAATTTTACTGATAAATCCTTCCAGCCATTAACTGACCAGCATTTAATTAATCACTTCAACGGCACTCAGGTTGTAGGGCTTTATCCGCTTTTACCGGATAATACATCTTGGTTTATCGCAGCTGACTTCGATGAGGCAGACTGGATTGAAGAATGCAGAAAATTCATTAAGATTTGTGAAGAGTACGACATCGCTGCATATTTGGAGCGGTCCCGCTCAGGGAACGGGGGTCATATCTGGATATTTTTTGACCAACCTTATGAGGCATTTCGAAGCCGTAAAATAATGATGACTTTGCTGCAAAAAGCGGGCATTGTTTCGATTTTTGATAAAAATTCAAGTTTCGACCGGCTTTTTCCTAACCAGGATTACCTGTCAAAGAAAGGCTTGGGGAATCTCATCGCTTTACCTTTAAACAAAATAAGTTTGAGTAATGGCAATAGTTGCTTTGTCGACCCGGAGACATTAATGCCCTTTGACGACCAATGGCTGTTTTTGGAAACCATAAACAGAGTTACGGTAAATCATCTCAATCGTATCTACAAAGAACATACTGAACAAGATGCTCCAAGTACCGGGTTGTTTAGAAAAGAGGAGGTAAAACCAGGTAAATTATCGATCCTACTAAATAATGAAATTCACGTTAGTCGTGTAGGCTTGCCTGGTTCACTGATTGCATTTATAAAAGAAGAACTAAACTTCGCAAATAATGAATACCAGGTAAAAAGGAATATTAATAAGAGCACACACGGTATAAAACGTTATTTTAAATTAGTGAATGAAACAGCGGAATATATTAGAATCCCACGCGGTTTTATTGGTAGGCTGTTGAGGTTTTGTAAAGATCAAAAGATAGACTATGTCCTTCATGACCAAAGAAAAAAAGTTGAACCAATCGTTTTTAAAGGCTCTATTCAGTTAAGAGAAAATCAGGTACCAGCGAAAGAGGTTGCTATGAAAAAGGATTTTGGTGTTATCGTGGCTCCGCCGGGTTCTGGTAAAACGGTGATAAGTTTGGCAGTCATAAAGGAAAAGCAGCAACCAGCTCTTATTTTAGTTCACAGGAAACAGCTTGCCGATCAATGGATAGAGCGAATAGAATCATTTTTAGGGATTTCAAAAAATGATATCGGTCGAATTAGCCAGGGTAAACACAAGCCGGGTAAGCACATAACCGTCGCGATGATACAAAGCATTGGAAAAGTGTTGAAGTCAGATGAAACATCAGAATTGACAAATGCTTTTGGCACTATAATTATCGATGAATGCCATCATGTGCCTGCTGACACTTATCAACAGGTTATTGCAAAGCTAAACAGTTATTATATGTACGGCCTAACAGCCACTCCATTCAGAAAATATAACGATGGTAAACTTATATTCATCCATTTGGGTGAGGTTATTTATGAACTTAAGGCACAGCAAGCCCTAAATCAAACCGGCACCCAAATCATTATTAAAGATACAAACCTGTTTGTTCCTTTTAACACTAAAACAGATAAGTTCGAAACGCTCTTTAAAATTCTAATACACGATTCAGCGAGAAACCAACTTATTCTGAGTGATGTGGTTTCACAATTAAACACTGGTAAAAAGGCAGTCATAATAACCGAGCGAAAAGAGCAAATCGATTCTTTACAACAATACTTAAAACAGCAATATGACACAGTTTCGTTAAGTGGAGAGGATTCTGATTTAAGTAAAAAATCTAA
>Ga0209455_1001243_pt1 | contig 12009 bp, 7 predicted proteins | sample AraplaCol_mCL_r2_FD_184275 | JGI IMG/M metagenome (GOLD analysis project Ga0209455, IMG submission 184275) | Arabidopsis root microbial communities from North Carolina, USA - plate scrape CL_Col_mCL_r2 (SPAdes) (version 2) | ecosystem: Host-associated > Plants > Roots > Endosphere | place: USA...
CCAGTTCGTACAAGGTCGCGCCACGGGCATTGAGCGTTTCGGCGTCGGGTGCGAACGCCAGCGCGCGGTCGTAATAGACCAGCGCGTCATCGAGCTGCCCGCGGCGATAAAGTTCCAGCCCCATGCGCTGGCAGGCCTGGGCGGACTCCGGCTCGAGCGCCGAGTGCTTCGAGGCGAACGCCTTCAACGCCGCGGCGGCGTCGGCAATGACCGGGCTCCATTGCCCGACTGCAGGTTGGCGAAAAAGGCGCGCAGAGGGGTACCACGGACTGTCTTCCCGATTCATCAGCCAGCGCCAGCAGCAGCCTTCGTGCAGCAGGATCCAGACCGGCTTGCCCAGCGCGCCGGCCAGATGCGCCACCGACGTGCATACGGTGATCACCAGGTCCAGGCCGGCGACCAGCGCGGCCGTGTCGGCGTAGTCGTGTATCTCGCTCGTCCAGTCGACGAGTTGCAATCCGGCGGGCGGCGCCTTCGCTTCTTCGGCCGATTCGCCGAGCTGCAGGTTGATGAACCGCACTCCCGGAACGGCCGCGAACGGAGCGAATTGGGCGAGCTTCAGGCTGCGGTATTCGTCGTAGGCGCGATCCTTGCCGCCGGCCCACGCCAGGCCGATCTTCAGGTCGGGCCACGGCGAATTGGGCAAGGCCGCGAGCCGCCGCGCCCAATTCGCCGCGGCGGCCTGATCGACGGCCAGGTACGGTATCTCGGCGGGAATCGTGTCCAGGGTCGTGCCGAAAATTCGCGGCAGCTCGAGCAGGGGCGCCTGGAAGTCGAACATGGCGTTCCTGTGCAGGCTGTCGACCACGTCGACGCCAGGCAGCGAGGCGCGCAGCAGCCTGGCCAGCGCCGGCGGGACGAACAGCGTGACCTGCGCGCCGCGCGCGAGCGCCATCGGCACATAGCGCACGAACTGCAGGCTGTCGCCGAAACCTTGCTCGTGGAAGATCACCAGCCGCTTGCCGGCGATCGGCTCGCCTTGCCATTCGGGGCAGCTGAGCCAGTCGGGCCGGGCGGGCCGGTCGTCGATCCGGAAGCGCCAGCCATAGGCCTCGAAGCCGCGCGCCAGGTCGCCCGCGCGCAGCAGGGCCTGGGCGCGGTTCAGGTGCGCTTCGGCGTAGTCCGGATCGAGCGCCAGCGACTGGTCGTAGCTGGCCACGGCTTCGTCGAGCCGGCCCTGCATGTACAAGGCCAGGCCGCGGATGCTGAAAATTTCGGCGTCGGGGGCAAGCGCCAGCGCGCGATCGTAGCTGGCCGCCGCTTCGCCGAACTGCCCGAGCGCGAAGAGCGCGATGCCGCGGCTGATCCAGGCTTCGGTGAAATCGGGATCGAGGGCGACGGCGATGTCGAAGTTCGCCACGGCTTCATCGAAGCGCCGGCGATAGTTCAGCTGGAGACCGTATCTGGCGAAGGCCACCGGGTCGTCGTCGCTTTGCGGCGGACTCGCGGCGGGCAGGTCGTCTGCCGCAGGCGTTGTCTCGGAGACCGCCCGTTGCGACGAAAACGCCTGCAATGCCGCCGCGACATCGGCAACGACCGGATCCCACTGTCCCGTCGCCGGCTGGTGGAAAAGGCGCGCGGTCGGATACCAGGGGCTGTCGTCGCGGTCCATCAGCCAGCGCCAGCAGCCATCGTGGCGCGACAGGATCCAGACCGGCTTGTTCAGCGCGCCGGCCAGATGCGCCGCCGAGGTATCGACGGTGATGACCAGATCCAGGTTGGCGATCAGCGCGGCGGTATCGGCGAAGTCGTTTATCTCGCCGGCCCAATCGGCCAGGACGAGCCCGGGAGGCGGCGCCTTCGCTTCTTCGGCCGGTTCGCCCAGTTGCAGGCTGACGAACTGAATGCCGGGAATGGCTGCGAGCGGAGCGAATTGATCGAGCTTCAGGCTGCGGCGCGCATCGTACGACTGCGCTCTGCCGCCGGCCCATACCAGACCCACCTTGAGGTCGGGCCGCGTCAGGCCGGGCCGCGCGGCCAGCCGCCGCGCCCACGATGCCGTCGCACCCGGATCGGCAAGCAGGTAGGGCGTTGCGGCGGGAATCGTGTCCAGCGTGGTGCGGAAAATCCGCGGCAGGCAGAGCATCGGCGCCTGGTAGTCAAACGCGGCGGACTCGGGCAGGCGATCGACGACTTCGACGCCGGGCAGCGAGGCGCGCAGCAGCCTGGTCAGCGTCGGCGGGACGAACAGCGTGACCTGCGCGCCAAGCGCTTGCGCCATCGGCACGTAGCGCACGAATTGCAGCGTGTCGCCGTAGCCCTGCTCGACGAAGATCACCAGCCGCTTGCCGGCGATCGGTTCGCCTTCCCAGTCGGGGCAGGCGAGCCAGTCGGGGCGAGCGGGCCGCGCGCCGGGTATGCGGAAGCGCCAGCGATAGTCTTCGAAGCCGCGCGCCAGGTCGCCGGTGCGCAAGAGCGTCACGGCCCGGTTGTAGCGCGTGTCGGCGCGATCGGGCTCGAGCGCCAGCGCGCGGTCGTAGCAAGCCAGCGCGTCGTCGAGCCGCCCCAGATGATGAAAACCCAGGCCGATGCCTTGGCAGATTTCGGCAGAGCCCGATCCGAAAGCGATCGCCCGGTCGATGCTTTCCAGCGCTTCGTCAAAGCGCGCCAGTTTCACCAGTGCGGCGCCGCGGCTGTTGAAGACTTCGGCGTAATCGGGCTTGAGCGCGAGCGCGCTGTCGTAGCTGGCCAGCGCTTCATCGAAGCGGCCGAGGTTGTACAGCGCCGCGCCGCGGCTGTTGAACGTTTCGGCGTCGGGCCGGAGCGCCAGCGCGTTGCCGTAGCTGGCCGCCGCCTCGTCGAACCGGCCCAGCCTGTACAAGGCTGCGCCGCGGTTGCCGAAAATTTCGGCGTCGGGCTTGAGCGCGAGCACGCGGTCGTAGCTGGCCAGCGCCTCGTCGAGGCGTCCGAGATGCGCGAGAACGATGCCGCGGCAGATCCAGGCGTCGACGAAATCGGGCGCGAGCGCGTTAGCCTTGTCGAAGTGCGCCAGGGCTTCATCGAAACGCTGTTGTTCGGCCAGTTGCAGGCCTTGCCTGACGAGCTCCACCGCATCGCCGATCGACTGAGGATCGGCCGCAGCAGCAGACTCGGCATCCCGCGCGGCAAACGCCTTCAATGCCGTTGCAACATGGGCGATGACCGAATCCCAGTCGCCCAGCGTCGGCTGATGGAACAGGCGCGCGGTCGGATACCAGGGGCTGTCTTCGCGGCCCATCAGCCAGCGCCAGCAGCCGTCGTAGCGCGACAGGATCCAGACCGGCCTGCCCAGTCCTCCGGCCAAGTGCGCCACCGAAGTGTCGACGGTGATCACCAGATCGAGGCCGGCGATCAGCGCCGCGGTGTCGGCGTAGTCGCGTATCCCGCTCGTCCAGTCGATCAACTCGAGCCCGGCGGGCGGCGTCTTCGCCTCTTGGGCCGGCTCGCCGATCTGCAGGCTGATGAATCGAATGCCGGGTATGGCAGCAAGCGGCGCCAGCTGGGCGAGTTTCAGGCTGCGGCGCGCATCGATGTCGGGCAGGCGGCTGCTGCCAGCCCACACCAGGCCAACTTTGATTCCGGGCAAAGCCGTCAGCCGTTGCGCCCACGCCGCCGCCGCGGTGTGATCGGCCAGCAGATACGGCATCTGCGCGGGAACGGTGTCCAGTGTGGTGCCGAACAGCCGCGGCAGGTCGAGCATCGGCGCCTGGTAGTCGAAAACGGCGTTCCTGGGCAAGGTGTCGGTCACCTCGACGCCCGGCAAGGACGCGCGCAGCAGCGTGAGCAGCGCCGCGGGCGCGAACAAGGTGACCCGCGCGCCGCGCGCGACCGCCATCGGCACGTAGCGGACGAACTGCAGGGCGTCGCCGAAACCCTGCTCGACGAAGACCACCAGCCGCTTGCCGGCGAGCGGCTCGCCTTCCCAGTCGGGGCAGGCGATGTCTTCGGGCCGGGAGGGCCGCCGCCGCTCGTCCTCGATGCGAAAGCGCCAGCGATAGTCTTCGAAGCCGCGCGTGAAATCGCCCGCGGCGAGGAGGATCAGCGCGCGATGGAAGTGCGCGTCGGCGTAATCGGGCTTGAGGGCCAGCGCGCGGTCGTAGCTGGCCAGCGCGTCGTCGAATTGTCCGGCATTGTGCAGTTCGACGCCGACGATCAGGCAGACTTCGGCGGAACCCGCGTGCAGGGCAATGGCCTGGTCGATGCTTTGCAGGGCCTGGTCGTAACGCCCCAGCTTTGCGAGCGCGGTGCCTCGGCTGTTGAAGACTTCGGCGTAATCCGGCTTGAGCGCGAGCGCGCGGTCGTAGCTGGCCACGGCTTCTTCGAACCGGCCCAGCTTGTGCAAGGCCATGCCGCGTATGTTGAACGCCTGGGCATCGGGCGCGAGCGCGAGGGCCCGGTCGTAGCTGGCCACCGCCTCGTCGAGCCGGTCCAGGGTGTAGAGCGCCAGCCCGCGGCTGTTGAACGCTTCGGCATCGGGCCTGAGCGCCAGCACGCGGTCGTAGCTGGCCACGGCTTCTTCGAGGCGGCCGAGATAGAAGAGCGCGATGCCGCGGCCGATCCAGGCCTCGGCGAAATCGGGCTCGAGGGCGATGGCCTGGTCGAAGCCCGCCACGGCTTCGTCCAAGCGCTGCTGCCCGGCCAGCCGGAAGCCCTGCTTGACGAACGCCACCGCGTCGCCGGCCTGGGGCGGGTCTGTCGCGGTGGGAGGAGAGCCGTTTTCGGCCTGCGTGTTCATCTAAGCGCTAATCGGGGAGAAACCCGCTGAGATTAGCCCGTGCTCAAGGAGTTTGATCCGGCGAAATACGGCATGGCGCTTCGCTTGCTCGGGTTTCAGCCCAGCTTGGCCTTGAGCAGCCTGGACACTTCGGCCATGTCGGCGCGGCCGGCCAGGGCGGGCTTGACGATGGCCATTGCGCGGCCCATGGCGGCCGGGCCGCTCACGCCCTGCGCGGCGACGTCGGCCAGCGCCTTGTCGATGACGGCGGCGACTTCTTCGCTCGAGGCGGCCTGGGGCAGGAATTCCTGCAGCACGGCCAGTTCCGCCTTTTCCTGGTTGGCGGTTTCCGTGCGGCCGGCCTGCTCGAACGCGGCGATGGATTCGCGGCGCTGCTTGACCTGCTTTTCGATGATGGCGGTGATGTCGGCCTCGGACAGCTCGCGGCGCTCGTCGACTTCCTTCTGCTTGAACGCGGCGGAAAGAAAGCGCAGCGTGCCCAGGCGGGCCGTGTCCTTGGCGCGCATGGCGGTCTTGATTTCGTCGGCGATGCGGGTCTTGAGGGAAGTGCTCATGAGAGTCCTCGGTATCAGGCCCAGCGGCGGAACACCAACGAGGTGTTGATGCCGCCGAAGGCGAAGTTGTTGTTCATGACGTATTCGTGGCTGGCCTGGCGCGGGCCGCCCATGATGTAGTCGAGTTCGCCGCAGCGCGGATCGACCTCGGTGAGGTTGAGCGTGGCGGCGTAGCGGTCGTTCTTGAGCATCTCGATGCTGAACCAGGATTCGAGCGCGCCGCACGCGCCCAGCGTGTGGCCCAGATAGCTCTTCTGCGAGCTGATGGCCATGCGCGAACCGAAGACCGCCTGCGTGGCCTGCGTTTCGGCGATGTCGCCGTGCTCGGTGGCCGTGCCGTGGCCGTTGACGTAGCCGATGGCCTCGGGCGGCAGCTGCGCGTCGCCCAGGGCCTGCTCCATGGCGATGCGCATGGTCGCGGCCTCGGGGCGGGTGATGTGGCTGCCGTCGGAGTTGCTGCCGAAGCCGACGATCTCGGCGTGGATGCGCGCGCCGCGGGCCAGGGCGTGGTCCAGCGATTCGAGCACCAGCATGCCGGCGCCTTCGCCGATCACCAGGCCGTCGCGCTGGGCGTCGTAGGGGCGCGGCGAGAGCTCGGGCGCGTCGTTGCGCTGGCTGGTGGCGTAGAGCGCGTCGAAGACGATGGCCTCGCTGGGGCAGAGCTCTTCGGCGCCGCCGGCCAGCATGAGCGCCTGGCGGCCGTAGCGTATGGCTTCGTAGGCATAGCCTATGCCGTGGCTGCCCGAGGTGCAGGCGCTGGAGGTGGGGATGATGCGGCCCTTCAGGCCGAAGAAGATGCCGATATTGGCCGCGGTGGTGTGCGGCATCATGCGCACGTAGGAATTGGCGTTCAGATTGTTGGAGACGCCGTTGATCAGCATGTTGCCGAAGGCGCGGATCTCGGCGGTGCTGCCCGTGGACGAGCCGCAGGCCACGCCCATGCGGCCGTCGGCGATGTCGGGGTTGTCGATGAGGCCCGCGTCGGCCAGCGCGCGCTCGGCGGCGTAGACCGACAGCTGCGAAACGCGGCCCATGCTGCGCAGCTGCTTGCGCGTCCAGTGGCCGGGGACTTCGAATTCGGGGATGGGCGCGGCCAGCCGGGTGTTGAGATCGACGTAGCGGTCCCAGTCGGGCATGACGCGCACGGCGTTGCGGCCCGCTTCGAAGGCGGCCGAGATCGTGGGCCAGTCGCGCCCCAGGGCGCTGATGCCGCCCATGCCTGTTACGACGACGCGCTGCATCAGCACAGCCCTCCGTTGACCGCCAGCACCTGGCGCGTGATGTAGGCCGCGGCGGGCGACATCAGGAAGGCGACGGCCGCGGCGACCTCTTCGGGCCGGCCCATGCGCTGGGCGGGAATGACTTTGAGAATTTCGTCCACGGGGACATTGTCGTCGATCATGTCGGTTTCGATGAGGCCCGGGGCCACGCAGTTGACGGTGATTTGCCGCTTGGCCAGCTCGATGGCCAGGGACTTGGCCGCGGCGATGACGCCGGCCTTGGAAGCGCTGTAGTTGGCCTGGCCGCGGTTGCCGATCAGGCCCGAGACCGAGGCGATGCAGACGATGCGGCCCGGCGCGCGCCGCCGCACCATGGGCATGGCGAGCGGGTGCAATACATTGTAGAAGCCGTCCAGGTTGGTGCGCAGCACCTGGTCCCAGTCGTCGCCGCTCAGCGCGGGGAAGGCGGCGTCGCGGGTCAGGCCGGCGTTCAGGACGACGCCGTAATAGGCGCCGTGCGCCTGGACGTCGGCCTCGAGCGCCTGCCTGCATTGCGCGCGGTCGGCGACGTCGAAGCTCAGTACGCGGGCCTGCCGGCCCAGGCCGAGGACTTCATCGCGCACGGCTTGCGCCTGGTCCAGGCGGCTGCGGCAATGCAGGACCAGGTCGTAGCCGGCGGCGGCGAGCGCCAGGGCGATGGCGCGGCCTATGCCGCGGCTGGATCCGGTGACGAGGACGGTGGGGGCGTTCATACGGGTTCGCTCATGCGGGGTTCGGTTTCTTGCGTGTAGCGGGAGATGTCTTCGGGCTGGTAGACGTTCAGGCGGGCCTGGGCGATTTCGCGCGCGCCCTCCAGAATGCTGCCCTCGAAGATGCCCATGCCGCTGTCGTCCTGCAGCGTGCGCGCAACCCGCACGGCCAGCGCGGCGCCGGGCGGGAAGGCGTCGACGCGGCACTCGTACTGGCGCGTGCCCAGCAGGAAGCCCATGCGCACGGGCTTGCCCGCCGCGAGGGCCTGGCAGCCGGACCAGGCCGCCACGGCCTGGGCCAGGATTTCCAGGCCGATCCAGGGCGGCAGGCTGCCGTCGGCCTGGCTGAAGAGGCTGGGCCGCACGGTGACGCTGGCCTCCAGGGTGTCGTCGTCGCACGACACGATTTCGTCGAGCAGGACGATGTTGCCCGAATGCGGCAGCAGCGCGGTCGCGGGCATGGGCAGCCTGGGCGCGGCCGGCGTCATGTTGCGGCTCCGAGGATGAGGCTGGCGTTGTTGCCGCCGAAGGCGAAGGAGTTGCTCATGGCGACGCGGCGCTTGCCCGGGGCATAGGCTTGCCCGGCGCCGCTGAAATCGAGCGCGGGCAGGGCCGGGTCGGCCTGGCCGTCCCAGACGTGCGGGGGCAGCGGGCGGCCGGCGTATTCCGGCGACAGGGTGATCCAGGCCAGGACGGCTTCGAGCGCGCCCGCGGCGCCCAGGGCGTGTCCCGTCAGGGCCTTGGTCGAGGCGCAGGGCACGCCGCGGTCGGGAAAGAAGGCCTGCATCGCCAGGCTTTCCATGGCGTCGTTCAGTTCGGTGCCGGTGCCGTGCAGATTGACCCAGCCGATGTCTTCGGCCCGCAGCCCGGCCTCGCGCAGCGCCGCCTGCATGGCTTGCTGCGCGCCGCGGCCGCCGGGTTCGGGCGAGGACATGTGCCAGGCGTCCGAGCTGGCGCCGCCGCCGAGCAAGGCCACGCTGTCGTCGTCCGAGGCTTCGCGCTCCATGAGGAAAAGCGCGGCGGCCTCGCCGATGGAAATGCCTTTGCGCGCTGCGGAGAAGGGGTTGCAGAGCGTGTCGCTGATGGCGCCCAGCGAGGCGAAGCCGTGCAGGGTGAAGCGGCACAGGCTGTCGGCGCCGCCGCAGACCACGGCGTCGCAAAAACCCATGCGCAGCAGGGCGCGCGCGGTCATGAGCGCGCGCGCGCTGGAGGTGCAGGCCGTGGAGACGGTCTGCGCCGGCCCGGTGCTGCCCAGCCATTCGGCCAGGAAGACCGCGGGCGCCGACAGCGCCTGGCGGCGATAGTCGTAGCTGTCGGGCCAATGGCCCGTGTCGCGCAGGGTGACGAAGGCGGGCGCGTTGTCGTTGATGCTGGACGTGCTGGTGCCCAGCACGACGCCCACGCGGTGCGCGCCGTAGCGCGCCACCGCCTGGCGCAACTTGGGTTCGATCTGCCGCGCGGCGGCCAGCAGGAGCTGGTTGTTGTGGCTGCGCTGATGCGCGGCGAGGCCGTCCGGCCAGGCGGGCAGCGGGCCCGCATAAGGGCCCACCACCGCGCTGCGGCCGTGGATCCAGGCGTCGCTGGCCTGCATGCCCGAGGTATCGCCGGCGTAGAGCCCCTGCGCGACTTCGGCAAGGCCGCTGCCCAGCGCGCAGACCACGCCCGGGCGGCTCAGCCAGGTGGAAGATGCCGCATTCATTGTTGATCCTGGTCCTTCAACGGCGACACCAGCCAGCTCGTGCCGTCGGCCTGCGTGATGGTGAAGGCGCTTTGCGGCGCGGGCGGGGCGGGCCAGGCGACCGTCCAGAGGGGCGCGCAGTCGCTGCCGCCGCCGCTGCCCAGGAACAGGCGCACACGGCGTCCGTCGGGCAGGACCTGGGCGCGCCAGGTATGGGGGCCGTAAGCGGAATCGAGCTGGCCTTGCGGCAACCAGGCGAAGATCAATTCGGCGAACAGGGCGCGGGCCGGCGCGTTGGGCGGCAGCAGGCCGTCGCTGCGCCACTTTCCGTTCTGCAGCAGTTGGCGCGCCAGGGGCACGCCCAGCGGATCGAAGAGCGACCAGCGGCTGGCCGGGCCGATTTGCTGGACCACGAGCATGCGGTCCAGGGTGGGCTGGCCCGCGGCGCGTTCGACCACGTGGACCTGGCGCGGCAGGCCCAGGTCCAGGCTCGCATCGTCGTGCGGCACGGGCGGCGCGCCGGCGCAGCCGCCCAGGAGGAGCGCGAGCAGGGGCAGCGCCACGCGCAGCCGGATGAAGGAGAACCGCATGTTCATGGGCATCAAGCCGAGGCGGCCGCGCGGCAGAGTTCGGCCAGCATGCGCAGGCGGCGCTGGGGCTCGGCCACGAAGGGGTTGCTCGTGTCCCAGGCATAGCCGGCGAGGATGGAGCTGATCATGCGCTTGATCTCGGGCTGGGCCTGTTCGTAGAACACCACGTCCTGGAAGACGCCTTCGTACCAGCCCTGCACATAGGCGCGGAAGGTTTCCACGCCCACCATCAGCGGCGCGGCGAATTCGGCGTCCCAGTCGACCTTCTCGCCGGACAGCTGGCGATGCAGGGCGTCGGCGGCGAGCTTGGACGATTTGAGCGCGATCGTGACGCCCGAGGAAAAGACCGGATCGAGGAATTCCGCGGCGTTGCCCAGCAGGGCGAAGGACGGGCCGTGCAGGCGCTTGACCGCGGCGGAGTAGCCGCCGATGACGCTGGCCGGCGTGTCCCACACGGCGTTGCGCAGCACCCGCTGGAGATTGGGCGCGGCGTGGACCCATTGCTTGAGCACGTCGTCGGGCGAGGCCGATGCGTTGTCGAGCAGCGCCACGTCGCCGACCACGCCGAGCGAGGCGCGCCCGTTGGAAAAGGGGATCAGCCAATACCAGATGCCGCGGTGTTCGGGGTGCACGCTGATGAGGATCTTGCCCCGGTCGAACTCGCCGTCGGCCATGAGGTCTTCGACGTGCGTGAAGATGGCCTTGCGCGGCGGCATGTCGGAAGGCTGCTCCAGGTCCAGGAGGCGCGCCAGGACGCGGCCGTAGCCGCTGGCGTCCAGCACGAAGCGGGCCTGGATCGATTTCGATTCGCCGCTCGCCAGGTCGCGCACCTGCAGTTCGGCGCCCCGGTCGGTGAAACTGCCGGTCGTCACCTCCTGCTGGAAGCGTACTTCCACGCCTTGCCGGGCGGCTTCGTCGGCCAGTATCTGGTCGAAGCGGGCGCGCTGCACCTGGAAGGTGGTGCCGGGGCCGGGACTGAATTTGTCGCGGAAGTCGAAGTCCGTGTAGCGGTCGCCCCAGGCGAAAGCCGCGCCGTTCTTGACCTGGAAGCCTCCGGCCTGCACGGCCGGCATCATGCCCGCTTCCTCGACGAATTCCAGGCAGTGCGCCAGCAGGCTCTCGCCGATGGAAAAGCGCGGGAAGGTCTGCCGCTCCAGCACCAGCACGTCGTGGCCCTTGCGCTTGAGCAGGGCGGAAGCGACGGCGCCCGCGGGGCCGGCGCCGATGACGACGATTTCACGGGTTTCCATCGTGGTGCGATTCCTTGTTGGAGAAGGTGAGCCAAGGCGCGATCAAGAGGCAGAAGACAATGCCCAGCGCGACGGTCAGGCCGAAATTGGCGATGGCGGGCGTGCCGCTGAAAGCCAGCAGGCCGAAAGAAAGCAGGGTACAGCTTGCGGCCAGCATGATGCCCACCAGGCTCGCCTGCGCGCCGGCGATGCGCTCGTAGATGAAGACGGCGTAGTCCACGCCGATGGCCGAGACCAGCAGCAGGCCGAAGAGGCTGAATAGCGTGAGCGGCTGCCCCAGCCAGCCCAGCGCGGCGAGCGTGCAGCAGGTCGCGGCCAGCGGCACCGCCAGGATGCGCCAGGTCGCGTGCCGCCCCAGCGTGGCCAGCAGGATCAGGGCGGCCAGCACATATGAAGCCAGCTTGAGCAGCGCGGCTTCGATGCGCGTGGTGGTGAACATGTGGTTGAGCTCGCTGTTCTGGTCCACCAGCGTCACGCCGGGAATATGCGTCGCGATGCCAGTGAGCACGGCCGCGTCGGGCAGGCCCTGCAGGGTGACGATGCCGGCCGACTGCCCATCGTGCCGGCCCAGCCAGAGGCCACGCCAGGCTTCGGCCTGCGGGCCGGCGAGGGCGGCGTCTATGCCCATCGGGGGCAGGGCGGCCAGCGTCTTGAGCTCGGCCTGGACGGCGGCCACGGGTATGCCCGCCTGCTGGAAAGCCTGCCAGGGCCGATCTTGCGCGGCGAGCTCGGCCAGGCGAGCCTGCGTTTGCTTCTGCACGGCGACGGGCGCGACCAGCTGGCTCAGCGACAGATAAGAGGCCAGCTCGTGCCGGGCCTTGAGCGGCTCGAGCGCGGCATCGACCCGGGACGTGCGGCGCAGCAGTTCGTCGTCGCTGTCGGCGCGCACCAGGAAGAACTGGCTGGTGGGCATGAAGCCCGTGATCTCGCCGATCTCGCGCGCCTGTTGAATGAGCGGCATGGGCAGCGACACCCACTGGCGCAGATCGTCGCGCAGGTCCAGCCGCGCGATGCCGGCGGCGCAGAGCAGCGCGGCGGCGAGGACGATCGACCATCGCGCCCCGCGCCGGTCGCGCAGCGCCCCGAGCGCGGCCAGTATGCGGTCGGCCCGGCGGGCCAGCGCCGGCCGGGGCCGGGGCTGCCAGCGCGCGAACCACGCCGGCATCTGGCAGACCGTGCAGGCATAGGCGCCCAGCAGGCCCGCGGTGGAAAAGACGGAGATCTGCGTCAGCGCGGGAAAGGGCGTGAAGGCCA
>Ga0209455_1001244_pt1 | contig 12006 bp, 10 predicted proteins | sample AraplaCol_mCL_r2_FD_184275 | JGI IMG/M metagenome (GOLD analysis project Ga0209455, IMG submission 184275) | Arabidopsis root microbial communities from North Carolina, USA - plate scrape CL_Col_mCL_r2 (SPAdes) (version 2) | ecosystem: Host-associated > Plants > Roots > Endosphere | place: USA...
TCCGCCAGTTCGTGCGGTCGCCGGCGACGGTGATCCGCTATCTGCGTGACATCGCCACCGGGAACGAAGCCCGCTATCTCGGCCACAACCCCGCCGGCGGTTTCATGATCCTGGCCCTGCTCTGCTGCATGTCCGGGCTGTGCTTCACCGGCTGGCTCTCCACCACCGACGCCTTCTGGGGCACCGAATGGCTGGAGATCCTGCATGTGAGCCTCGCCAATGTGATGCTGGGCCTCGTCGGCCTGCATGTCGGCGGCGTGATCCTGGCCAGCATGCGGCACCGCGAAAGCCTGGTCCATGCGATGGTGAGTGGCCGCAAGCGGGCCCCCGCTATGTCGGACGTCTCCTGAAGATCGGCCGGGCAGGCGCAGACATATTTACCTTCGATGACCGTCACGGTGGTGTCCCCCACCGACCGGATTGTCGGATTGCCGTCGGTCCGCACGCATGCCCCCAAATGCGTGCGGATCGCGGCTCAATATCGAGAGATCAATATTCCCTAAGACTGCAAGGCGGCGTTCCCGGACGCCGTTTTGCCTTGCCGGCAAAGCAAAACGCCGCCACCGATCTATGGGATCGATGGCGGCGCCCTGGACGCTCGGGGATGTAGGTACCGGTGGGGGATCCGGCCTCGAGGATGAGCGCCCGACTTTGTTTCCCGGGATTAGGCCCGCTTAAGCCGAGGGCTGTGCGTCCGGATTATCGGGACCGGCCGCGGGGCCCTGCGGGCGGTTACGACGCTCCGACATGAACTGGTCGAATTCGGCCTTGTCCTTGGCCTGGCGCAGGCGCTCAAGGAATTCGAAGAACTCCTTCTGTTCTTCCTCCAGGCGGCGCAGGGTGTCGGCGCGGTATTCATCGAAGGCACTGTTGCCGCTGCTTTCCTGGCGGTTCCAGTGGCGGCCCCAGCCGCAACCGCGTTCCTGCCAGCGCCCACGCGCCTTGCGCATCTCGTCCCAGCAACCACGTTGCCAGCCGCCATGTCTCCAGCTTGCCATGCGTCCACTCCAGAAAAGGTAGAACAGGATTGCCAGCCCGACCGGCCAGCAGAAGATGAAGCCCAGGATCGTCGCACTGATCCAGGCCGGTTTGCCGATGTCATCGAGCCTTGCTGCGATGCCCATACTGCGCACTCCCATCAGGTTACAGGGAACGAAATGTGAATGTTAATGACATTTACATAGATAAGGAAAGCCCTGCCCTCTGTCAAGGTTATGCTTGGTGTCACGTTTCAGAAAAAGCGTTCATTTTCAAATAAGCGACCCGGACATTTTCAGGGTGCGCGATTCCGCACCGCAACTTCGTTCCGCGATTCTCTCGACGATGTCGTCGCGGCCATTCACGGGACTATCTTTTACCTTAAGACTTTCCGCCCTATCAGCTTGGCAGATACTCCTTGCTCCAGCTCTCGCTGATGGCACCCGCTTCGCACATCTCGTCGATATGCCACCTCGGGTACTGAAGCTCCGAAAGGATCTCGCGCGTGGAGGAACCGAATTTCTCCGCCGGCCGCAGCTGGTAGACTTTGCCGGCAGCCGGACGAACCGCATATGGATCGAGCTGCGTCACCACGTGCCCGCTAGGATGGCCTCGGTAGGTCGAGAACGAATAGCTGCCTCGATGGATGCCTGGCGTTCCGTCTGCCTCGCGGCTCATCCGTGCGCGAATGTTCTCGATGTTGTCGCAAGGGGCCGCGCCGACATCGACTGCGTGCAATTTCCGGCACCATTCCTCGACGGGTAACTTCAGAAATGCGGCTTCGAGCAGGGCAGCTCGTTCACCCGGCGCGGCCGACATGACACCCTGCAGACCCTCCACCGCATCCAGCTTGGGCAGGTCCTTCTCCAAGGCGCAGAGCAGGAGGTAACGGCCGGTCGACGTCCGGTAAAAGCGGTTGAGCTCGCTGTTGCCTTTGACCTCGCGACCTGCGGGCTCGTCAAACGCCGCACGCCCCCGGTAGTCATGACAAAACGGTATCTGCGCAAGACCGCTCAGCGCCGACAGCGAGGTCCTCGCCCGATCGACCCGGCCGGTGAGGCGCTTCTGGTACAACGCGGCGGCAATGCCGAGCGCTGCGCCGAAGCCACACATTACATCGATCGTACCGACATGGGCATGCTCCTCCGGCGTCTCCATCGATCCTCCGAAGCGAAGCATGATCCCCGTCGCTGCCTGCACGAGATCGTCATATCCGAGGTAATTCGTCCTCGGTCCCGGCCGAACACCGCTGAAGCAATCCAATTGGCAGAAGATGGCATCCGGATTGATGGCCCTGAGGCCTTCCGCATCGAGCCCCATCTCCTGAATCTGCTGATCGGTGGCATTCCAGATGACGATGTCCACGGACTTTACGAGTCGCTCCAGCACGCTTCGCCCCATTGGCGAGCGGATGTCGGTGAGGAGCGAACGCTTGCTCCGCATATGGGACATGCCGAAGATGACGGTATTCCAGCAGTCATAGAAAGGCTTCGCCGGGTCGAGCTTGATCACCTCGGCGCCGAAGCGCGCGAGATAGGCGCCGGAATGCGGTCCGGCGATGACGTTGCAGAGATCCAGGACCTTAACGCCGTCTAGCCAGCCAACGGGTGTCGGCGCCGATATCGCACACGGAAGCGCGGTCTTGATGGCCCTAAGAGCCTCGAGTGCCTCTTCCACGGAGACCTGCCGGCGTGGCCTCGGCGATAGCATGGCCTCGCCGCTGCCGGCCAACCAGGCCATTGGCCCGGGCTGAAGCATCTTGCCATAGATCGGATCGTTCACCTCGATCATCAGCCCGGTTGCGGCGGCATGGGGGTCATGGATCCATTCTTCGAGCCATCGGTGCGGTGCGCCCGGAAACTTTCCTTCGCCGAAGGTCTTTTCCCACTCGCTCGCGCTGCGCGTCAGGAAGACCGCCTTCATCCGATCCGTGATCTTGTCGGCCCAGAACTTAGGCAAAGGATACACGCCCAGGGACACGTCGGATTCCCATTCGCTCCGGGGAAGATAGGTGTCCTCGACCTCGGCCAGCCCTTCTGCGACCAGGCTGTCGTAAATCCCCAACGTCTGAAGGCACCGCTTGGCATGATGCTTGTGGCTGGGGCAGACGACATAGAACATGCGGTCATCGGCGCATTTGTAGCTGCGGTAAAACGGGTCGAGCAGATCCTGGAGCTGGTCATAGCTGAGGTCCATGGACCGGCCCTCGGATCGCCGGCGCTCGATCTCCTCTTCGCGCTGCGTCTTGTACCGCTCCGGGTATCCATCGATCTTGATCGAGTTGTAGGAAAGCCCTTCCATGACCGCGGCGGCAAGCGGGACCTCGATATGATCCCCCTGCCCCGTGATTACACGCGACTGGAGCGCCAGGACCACGGCTGAACTTGCGAGCATGGTGCCGTAGGCCGATGCCAGCGGCAGTGGCGAGAAGGACGGGTTGATTCCCATGAGGACCCTGTTGAGCCCCATATCCGTGTAGACACCGGACGCCGCGGCAATAACGCTCTCGAAAGCGCGCCATTCCCGGCGCAACTCGTCATTCGACGCGAAGCCCGGCATAGAGAGCGTGATCAGGCCCGGTTGCCTGGCCCGCAGCATCTCGAAGTCCAACCCCAAGCGTTTCATGACGCCCGGACGGAAGTTCTCGATCACGATGTCGGCTTCGGCGATCAGCTCATGGGCATGATCTAAACCGGCCGCCGTCTTCAGGTCGATGTTGACGAGCAGCTTGTTGCGGTGAAGGACGGCATTGGCCGGACTGTCCCACATCGGGCCGGTCGGCGGATCGACATGGATGACGGTCGCCCCGAGATCGCCAAGGATCATCGCGACAGCTGGTCCGGCGATGAATTGCCCGAAGTCGACGACCTTGACCCCGGACAACGGGAGGTTTGAGCGATCTGCTTTTACCATAATGTGGATCCCGAGATGACGTTCTAGTTGCGCGGATGCAGTTAGCGGAACGGCGGACAGGTTCTATTGGCCGCCGGCGATCCAGCGTGCGGCCTTCTCCGCGATCATCAGCGTCGGAGAATTCGTGTTTCCACTGGTGATGGTCGGCATGATGCTGGCATCCACGACCCGCAGGCCATCGACGCCATGGACACGGAGACGCTGGTCCACGACGGCGAAGGGATCTTCTCTTTTGCCCATCTTCGCGGTTCCGACCGGGTGGAAGATCGTCGTGGCGATATCGCCAGCGAGCTTCACCAATTCCTCGTCCGACTGGAATCCGATGCCGGGTTTCAGTTCCTGCGGTCGATATTTCGCCAAGGCCGGCTGCGACACGATATGGCGCACCTGGCGCAGACTGTCGGCGGCGATCCTTCGGTCGTCGTCGGTCGCCAGATAGTCCGGCGCGATCGCCGGCGCCTCGTCGAAGCGGGGCGAGCGGATATTGACTGTGCCGCGGCTGCTCGGATTGAGATTGCAGACGCTGGCGGTGAAAGCCGGAAACGGATGAAGCGGTTCGCCGAAGGCGCCGAGGCTGAGCGGTTGGACATGATATTCGAGATTGGCGTGCGGGCGGCTCGGATCGGACCGGGTGAATGCGCCAAGCTGGCTTGGGGCCATGCTCATCGGGCCCGAGCGGCGGAGGGCGTATTGCAGCGCTATGCGCGCCTTGCCGGTCAAGGTGTTGGCGAGCGTATTCAAAGTCTTGGCGCCCTCGACTTTGAAAATGGCCCTGATCTGCAGATGATCCTGCAGATTCCCACCAACCCCGGGCAGGTCCCGGATGACCTCGACGCCGTGCTCCTTGAGGAGCGACGCCGGACCGAGGCCGGAAAGCTGAAGTATCTGCGGTGTAGCGATGGCGCCCGCCGACAGGATCACATCACGCTTGGCGCGCAGCTTCAGAGAGGCTCCATCCTGTTGCAGCGCGACGCCGGTGCAGGAAAGGCCACCGTCCGCCCTGGTCTCCAGAAGAAGGCGTTCGACCTGGGCGCCGGTGAGGACCGTCAAGTTATGGCGGTGCTTGACCGGGCGGAGGAAGGCCTTTGACGTGTTCCACCGCCAGCCGCGCCGCTGGTTGACCTCGAAATAGCTGACCCCGGCATTGTCGCCGGTGTTGAAATCGTCGACGCGTGGAAAACCGGCTTCGCTCGCGGCGTCGGCGAAGGCATCGAGCAAATCCCATCTCAGGCGTTGTTTCTCGATACGCCATTCGCCGCCGTGACCATGAAAATCGGAGAAGCGGCCATTGTCGCCGGTTTTCGGGTCGGCGCCGCCGTCGCGGCGGTAATGATCTTCATGCGCCTTGAAATCGGGAATCACGTTCTCCCAGTTCCAGCTGCTATCGCCCGTCAGTTGGGCCCACTGGTCGTAATCCCGTGCCTGGCCGCGCATGTAGATCATGCCGTTTATGGAGGAGCACCCCCCAAGGGTCTTCCCCCTGGGATACCGCAAGGTCCGGCCATTAAGCCCGGCGCTGGGCTCCGTTGAATAAAGCCAGTCGGTCCTCGGATTGCCGATGCAATAGAGGTAACCGACCGGGATGTGTATCCAGGGATAGGTGTCTCGCTTGCCCGCTTCCAGCAGCAGGACCCGTTTCGCCGGATCCTTGCTTAGGCGATTGGCGAGCAGGCAGCCCGCTGTACCGGCGCCGACGATGATGTAGTCGTATGCTTCGTCATCCATGATCGGGCGCTCACCTGGCGACCGGCATCGCGAATTCGGCGCCTTTGGCGATGCTCTCCGGCCAGCGCTGCATGATCGACTTCTGCCGGGTATAAAAGCGCACACCTTCCTCCCCGTAAGCGTGCGTATCTCCGAAGAAGCTCTTCTTCCAGCCGCCGAACCCGTGCCATGCCATCGGCACCGGGATCGGCACATTGATGCCAACCATGCCGACCTGGATGTGACGGCCAAACTCCCGTGCGGCGTTGCCGTCTCGCGTGAAGAGGCTCACGCCGTTGCCATATTCATGCGCATTGATGCGGGCGATGCATTCGCCGACATCGGACGCTCTCATGCAAGAGAGGACGGGCCCGAAGATCTCTTCGCGGTAGATCGTCATCTCGGGCGTGACATGATCGAAGAGCGTGCCGCCGAGCCAGAAACCCTTATTCCCGCCGGCAACGCGGTGATCGCGGCCATCCACGACAAGCTGGGCGCCTTCGGCGACGCCCTTCGCGATGTATGAGGTGATCCGGTTCCGTGCAGCTTCGGTGACGATCGGGCCCATCTCGATATGGGCATCCAGGCCGTCGCCGACCTTGAGGTGGCGCGTCCGCTCTGCCAGCAGAGGTATGATCCTGTCGCCGACATCGCCAACCAGCATCGCGACGGAAATCGCCATGCACCGCTCGCCCGCAGAGCCGTAGGCGGCCCCCATCAGGGCGTCGACCGCTTTGTCGAGATCGGCATCGGGCAGGATCACCATGTGATTCTTCGCGCCACCGAGAGCCTGGACCCGCTTGCCGTATCTGGCGCCGGTTTCGTAGACGTGGTTCGCGATCGGGGTCGACCCGACGAAGGAGACCGTAGCAACGTCAGGATGTGCCAGCAAGGCGTCGACAGCTACCTTGTCGCCTTGCACGACGTTGAAGACGCCGTCCGGGAATCCGGCTTCCTTCATCAGATCGGCATAGAGCAGCGTCGGCGACGGATCGATCGGGGATGGCTTTAGAACGAAAGTGTTTCCCGTGGCGATGGCCAAGGGGAACATCCACATCGGGACCATAACCGGGAAATTGAAAGGCGTAATGCCCGCGACCACGCCCAGCGGCTGCCGGAGCGTCCAGTTGTCGATGCCGGTCGAGACCTGATCGGTGTAACCGCCCTTGAGCAGTTGAGGGACGCCGCACGCGAATTCGACGATGTCGATGCCGCGCTCCACCTCGCCGCAGGCGTCGCTGAAGATCTTGCCATGCTCACGCGTGATTGCCCGCGCGATTTCTTCCTTGTGGTCATTCAAGAGGCCGAGGAAGCGGTTCATCAGCCGGGCCCTGCGGATGGGCGGCATGTTGGCCCAGTTCGGGAAGGCCGCTCGCGCCGCGGCGACTGCCTGGTGGACCTCTTGGTCGGAGGCGAGCGCGACCCGTCCGGTCACCTGTCCGGTCGCGGGATTGAAGACGTCCTGCGCGCGCCGGGCGTCGCCCTGGACGCGCCTGCCGCCGATGAAATGCCCGATCTCGCCGCTGGTCATGCTTTCTCTCCGCTCGGACCTCCGGTGACGTTCACCAGGAGACAGGCTTTTTTCCCACTCGCCGGGCGCCGCGAATAGGTCTGTAAGTTTCATCCAAGTATTAGTTTTTTCGATAATATGTGGTACGTTTCCCGGTATTCCTTTTGGGCGAGCATCAGGACATGGCAGATCGGCTGCGTGACCTACCACCATTGAAATCGTTGCGTGTTTTCGAATCCTGTGTGCGTCTCGGCAGCTTCAGTAAGGCGGCATTGGCGCTCAATGTGGGGCAGCCTGCCATTAGTCATCAGATTCATGCTCTGGAGGTCGATCTCGGAACCCGATTATTCGAGCGACGGGGTTCGAGGACGATCCCGACGCCCGAGGCACTGACGTACTACCGAAGCGTCTCGGAGGCGCTCAGCGAGATGGCGCGTGCCAGCGCGGCCCTCCGTCGCGCCAGTCGGGTACCGGCTCTCACCGTTGCGGCCTATCCTGGCGTCGCGACATTCTGGCTGATGCCGCGACTGTCCCGCGTGAAGCAGAGCGATCCGGACCTCGCCATCAGGGTGATCACCGCTGAGCGGGAGCAGGAAATGCCGCTCGAGGAAGTGGATTGCGCCATTCTGTTCGGTGACGGGGAATGGCCGGGATACGAGAGTCATCTCTTGATGCAGGAGCGCGTATTGCCGGTCGCGGCACCCGCCGTTGCCGCAAGCCTTGCCGGAAAATCCTGCGATGCCCTGCTGCGCCTAGGGCCCCTGATCCACCTTGAGGACCAGGACCGCCGTTGGTTCACGTGGTCGGACTGGAGAGATGCACGATCGCCCGCAACCGAACGGATGGATCCGGGTATCGCAGTCACGGATCACGGCATCGCCATTCATCAGGCGTTGATGGGTCACGGGATCGCCCTGGGATGGCAAGGCGTCATTGATGAGCTGCTGCGCAACAAGCTGCTCATTGCGCTTGACAGCGACCTCCTGTCGTCCGACCGCGGATACTTTCTGGTCGGAGCGTCTGGTTTCTTCGATACGCGCGTCGGGCGCCTCGTTCTGCAAGCCCTCGTCCAGCCTGATTGATTGCCCGTTCTTCGCAGCCGCTTTCAGCCATAAATTCCGCGCAAGAACCATTGGTGCGAACCGGTGGCGCGATCGACGCCGGCCCCGGAAGGCCCAATAACACTTGCCGATCGGCTTTGAAGCCCTGCGCCGATGAACAGCTGCGCGAGGACTCGCGATCGCTGGAAAATAGCCGGTGCGGACACACAAAACATACGTCTTGATTTAATTAAATAATTTTCGCTTTTCGACTCATCGAGCTTGAATGCCGACAGCCTTGCCGAATTACCCCGATCATGCGTTTTTGCACATCCGGTCAGGCTTCGGAGGGGGCGCTCACCGAACGGCAGCCGCTGAACCCGGTGAAAACGAGCAAGTGCGGAGCCCGGGGGCAAACATGCTGAGGCTATAAACGCTTCGTTATCGACGAGACAACATCGCGGAGCCAGCAATGGGCCGGGTGGCGGTCCAGTCGCCGATGCCACAGCATCGTGGCGCGCACCAGCGGTGAGTCATAAGGCAGCTCGCAGATCTGCAGCGGATGGTGGCGCACGAATTCCTGGGCGATCCCGCGACTCAACGTCGCGACCATGTCCGACTGCATCAGGATGGCCGCTGCCGAGAGAAAGGGCGCCTCCAATGCGATATGTCGCGCAAGTCCCTCCTTGGTGAGCCACAGGTCGATGAAGCTGGTATCCTCGTGGCTGGAAGAGATCTCAAGGTGAGGGAGCGCCGCGAAGGTCGCCGCCGACATCTTTTGCTGACTCGCCGGATGATCGCGCCGCATCACGATGACAAAGGGATCTTCGAGCAGGCGCTTCATGACAAAGCGCTCTCCCGGACTATCCGCACTGCTGAGCACGAGGTCGAATTCGCCGCGATCCAGCCGCTCAGCCAGGTCCAAGGTACCGCTCGGGCGTAGATCGAGATGGACCCCTGGTGCTGCAGCCGACACCGCGGCCACCAGCGGCGGGACGATGAATACCGCAGCGTAATTGTTAACGGCAATGGTAAAGCGCCGGTCCGCCAAAGCCGGATCGAATGACGCCGGCTCGAGCGCGAGCTGCATCTCGTTGAGCGCGTTGCGCAACGGCAAGGCAAGCGCCTCGGCACGGGGTGTCGGCGCCATCCCTTCCGGCGTGCGGATGAAGAGCTCGTCTTTGAGCATATGGCGCAACCGCGTCAAGGCATGGCTCATTGCCGGCTGGCTGAGCCCGATGCGGCTCCCCGCACGGGTGACGTTACGCTCCTGCATGATCGCATCGAACACGATCAGGAGGTTAAGATCGATGGCGCCCCAATTCATGACAAACATATGTCCGTGACGAGAATGCATTTCAAGCATGCCGCCTCGAAAACTATGTCCTCTGTGCGGAGATTGATCCGCACTGAAGAAAGCCGCCGCCCGAGGTGGCGTAAACCAAATGGAGATTTTCTGATGAAAACCGTACCGGCCATCTTTTTTACCCTGGCCACCATCGTCGCTGGCAGTACCCTGTCAGCCGTTTCCAGCTATGCCCAGAGCTATTCATCCGATCAGCAGTCCTGCGGATATTCGAATGACGGCGACTGCCCGTCTAAACCGTCCCACAACATGGCTGGGCCTGTCCACGGCTTTCACGACGGCGGGCGAGCGCATAATCACGACCGATCGAACGGTCGCGCGCGATAAACCGCTCATGTCGGCAACGCGACAGCATCGTGAAGAAAGTCAGCCTATGGTCACGGTCATAGGCTGACGCGCGTCAGTAACTGGCGCCCTTGTGACGATCGTCACCAGAAGACGTCATGCGATCGTAAGCGCGCTGAGCCAATCATCTCATGTCAGCAGCATCTCCCCGACCGTGGGAGAAGAACCTCACACCGCGTGAGCCTCGAGACTGACACTTTCTTCACATCCGCGAAGATTGATCTAGACCAACGGAAGCCGCCATTTGAGGCGGTCTGAATCACAAGGAGATTTTCCGATGAAAACCGTATCAGCCATCTGTTTCGCCTTGGCCACCGCTGTTACTGCCAGTGCCCTGTCAATGGCGCCCAGCTATGCCCAGAGCTATTCATCCGATCAGCAGGCCTGCGGATATTCGAATGACGGCGACTGCCCGTCCAAAACGTCGCACAACATGGCTGGGCCCGTCCACGGCTTTCACGACGGCGGGCGAGCGAATAATCATGACCGATCGAACGGGCGCGCACAATAAGCCACTCACGTCGGCAACGCGACAGCATCGTGAAGGCGTCAGCCTATGGCCCCGGTCATAGGCTGACACGCATCAGCAACTAGCGTCGTTGTGATGGTCGTCACCAGAAGACGTCATAAGACCGTAAGCGCGCAGAGCCAATCATCCCAGGTCAGCAACACCTTCCGCTTCTCCGGGAGAAGAACCTCGCGCCGCATGCGTGCCTGAGCCGACACTTTCTTCACATCCGCAAAGATTGATCTACACCGAAGGAAGCCGCCATTCGAGGCGGCTTAACGAACAGGAGATTTTCCGATGAAAACCGTATCAGCCATCTGTTTTGCCTTGGCCACCGTCGTCACTGCCAGTGCCCTGTCAGTGGCACCCAGCTATGCCCAGACCTATTCACCCGGCTCAACCAATCAGCAGGTCTGTGGCTCAATCGAATACCCTGGCGACGGCAACTGCGTGGTTACTTCATTGCACAAGATGGGCGAGCGCAATCACGACTTTCATAACCATGACCGAGCGAACGACCGCGCTCGATCAGGCGATCGCTTGGAATAGGCCGATTACAGTGACGATGCACTGACGCTGTGTGGCCCCGCCATGGTCCAAGCCATGAACGGTCTCACGTCAACAGAAAACGCGCTTGTAACGATCGTCACGTGAAAACGTCATGCGACGGTAAGCGCCCAGCACCAATCATCCCAGGTCAGCGACATCTCCCCGAGCGCGGGAGAAAAACCTCACACTGCGTGAGCGTGAAGACTGACACTTTCTTCACATCCGCGAAGATTGATCTACACCGAAGGAAGCCGCCATTCGAGGCGGCCCGAACCAAAAGGAGATTTTCGATGAAAACCGTATCAGCCATCTGCTTTGCCTTGGCCACCGTTATCGCCGGCAGCGCCCTGTCCGTGGCGCCCAGCTATGCCCAGGCCTATTCATCCGATCAGCAGGTCTGCGGATCCGACGGAGAGTGGGATGGCGCCAACTGTGTGTCGACGTCATCGCACAAGATGGGCGAACATAATCATGTTTTTCATGATCGCGCCCGATAAGTCTATCACATCCATCATGCGCTGACGTTGTGAGGCGGCGTATAGCCCGAACCAACCGCCGCCACACAGCGATGTCGAACAATCGTGACGCAAAGCCCCGCCCTGACCATAAAGAGGTGCCAGGTTTGGTCGGTTTGGCTGTACCATCGCGGCATGGCGACTTTCTTAGGAGGCAGCCATGTTCAAGATGTTTGGGGCGCGCGGATCGGGCTCAGTTCCGATCGAGGCAACACTGGCCCTTCTCGGGATCCAGTACGAACTGATCGAGGCCGTCACTTGGGAGAATGAAGCCGCGCGCAAGCGGGTGGAGGTGGTCAACCCGCTGCGCCAAGTCCCCGCGCTGGCGCTATCTTCCGGCGAGATCATGACCGAAAGCGCCGCGATACTAATCTATCTCGCTGACCTCTATCCACAAGCGCGGTTGCGCCCGGGCTCGGCGACGCCAAGCGTACGCAATATCTCCGCTGGATGGCCTATGTATCGGCGGCTATCTATGCTTTTGGCTGGATCATGGATGATCCAATACGCATTGTCGCCAGCAAAGAGCAGGCACCTTACGTGGTCGACCGCATCCGCGACCGAAGAGCCGATTGCTG
>Ga0209455_1001246_pt1 | contig 11984 bp, 12 predicted proteins | sample AraplaCol_mCL_r2_FD_184275 | JGI IMG/M metagenome (GOLD analysis project Ga0209455, IMG submission 184275) | Arabidopsis root microbial communities from North Carolina, USA - plate scrape CL_Col_mCL_r2 (SPAdes) (version 2) | ecosystem: Host-associated > Plants > Roots > Endosphere | place: USA...
ATCAACGGGTGAAAGCGCGGCAACGAATTCGCAATAGATGGCGGGTGCGCGATCAGGCCGTTGCGCTCGCGCAACAGTCCGGCAACCATCCATGCAGCTCGATCGCGCCGCTAACTTTTCGAAAAAGATTTGGCCGCAATTTCTCCCGCGGGAATACGAGGGAGTTTTCGTCATGAACGGGCACGCCATTTTCGAGAACGTGCGCCGCTATCGCGGCATCGCATCGCTCTATCGCCAGACCGCGGCGTTTCGTCCGAGCCAGCGCTGGTCGCTCCTGGAGCAGGCGAGCGAGTGGGAAGCCCGCGCGCTGTCGGAGCTGGAAGCCTATTTCGCCGGCCGCGCCGATTTCGCCACGCCGCTCGCCGCCTGATCGTTAACCATCGCCAGCGCGGATGCCGGCAGGATACGTGGGCCATACGGAGTTACGCCGTCGGCCCCGTATGCTAGCAACTCGCCGAGCAATTCCATCACGACGGCAGGCCGCGAGCGATGACCACCTTCAACCGCATCTTCACGACAGAGCGCCTGCTCCAGATCATCGTCATCCTGGCGGCGACGATCGCGATGAAGCTGATGGTCTGACCGCGGCGCTATCGCTCGCCGAAATCGGGAATTTCGGGCAGATAGTTCGCGCCTTCCGAGCCCAGAAAATCGAACATCGCCTGCGCCGGCGGCAGCAGCACCTTGTCGCTGCGGCGGATCACGTACCATTGCCGGACGATCGGCAGGCCCGCGACGTCGAGCACGACGAGGCGGCCCTCGGCGAGCTCATGCGCCACGGTGTGCGCCGAGATGAAGGCGATGCCGAGCCCGGCGATGACCGCCTGCTTGATGGTCTCGTTGCTGCTCATCTCCATGCCGATGATCGGCTCCAGATCGGACTTCTGGAACATCCCCTCCATCAGCGTGCGGGTGCCCGAGCCCGGCTCTCGAGTGAGGAAGGTCTCGTGCACGAGATCGGTGAGGCTCAGGCCTGAATCCTTCGCCAGCCAGTGTCCCTTGCGTGCGACGATGATGTGCGGATTGCGCCCGAGCTGGCGCACGTCGACGCTGACATCGGCCGGTGGCCGGCCCATCACGGCGAAATCGAGCTCGTAGCCGTGCATGGCCTCGCGGATCTCCTCGCGGTTGCCAATGGTCAGCCTGATCTCGATCTTCGGCGAGCGCTTGGAGAACGCCGCGATCGCGTGGGGCACGAAATATTTCGCGGTCGAGACGGCGCCGAGATGCACCGTGCCGCCGGTCTTGCCGGCGAGCAGGTCGAGCGCGCCCTGGCAGTCGGCGATCGCGGCTTCGACGCGCTCGGCGAGCGCCAGCACCTCCCGGCCAGCCTCCGTCAGCAGCATGCCGTCGCCGGTGCGCTGGACCAGCGGCAACCCCGCAAGGTCCTGAAGCTGCCGGAGCTGCTGGGTCACCGCGGGTTGGGTCAGGCCAAGCTGGGTCGAGGCCGCCGTCACGCTGCCCTTGGCCGAGAGCGCCGCAAGCGAGCGCAACTGCCGGATCGTCAGATGCCGGAGTTGAGTCGCCGCATGGCCGGAACCATTATAAGGAAATTCTTGGGCGCTCATTATGAATAGAAATTTTCCTTATTAAGCCGGCCCTGTCAATCTCATCCTGCTGGGACAGACCGCGACCTGCCTCCCGAAGGGAGGGAACTGGATGCGGCGCCCACAAGGGGATGGACGCAGATGACCGGGCAACTCAAGCTGGACGACCACCTTCAGCGCTATTCCGAGACGGCGCCGCACGCGCTGGCCGTGGCCGCCGCCGTCGACGCCATCGCAACCGCCGCGATCGAGATCGCCGACCTCATCGCGACAGGCGATCTCGCTGATGCCTCCGGCCTGAGCACCGGCCGCAACAGCGACGGCGACATCCAGCGCGATCTCGACGTGCAGGCGGATTCGATCCTGCGCCGCTGTCTCGGCAGGCTGCCGATCGCAGCACTGGCGTCGGAGGAGATGCGCGAGCCGCTGATTTGCGACCGCGCAGCCAAGATCTGTGTCGCGATCGATCCGCTCGATGGTTCTACCAACATCGACGTCAACATGACCGTCGGCACGATCTTCTCGATCCTGCCGGCACCTGATGATCTCGGCCTCGCTTTCCATCAGCGCGGCTCGATGCAGCTTGCGGCGGGCTTCGTCACCTATGGTCCGCAGACCTCGCTGGTGCTGACGCTCGGCGACGGCGTCGACATCTTCACGCTCGATCGCAAGGTCGGCTGCTTCCGTCGCGCGCGCAGCGCCGTGCAGATCGCTGAGGCTTGCGAGGAGTTCGCGATCAACATCTCCAACCGCCGCCATTGGGATCCGCCGGTGCGCGCCTTCATCGACGAATGCCTCGCCGGCGTCGACGGACCTGCCAACCACAATTTCAACATGCGCTGGATCGGCTCGCTGGTTGCTGAAGCCTATCGCATCCTGACCCGCGGCGGCGTGTTCCTCTATCCCTCCGATGTGCGGCCCGGCTATCGCGATGGCCGTCTGCGGCTCGTCTATGAAGCACACCCAATGGCGATGATCGTCGAGCGGGCCGGCGGCTCGGCCTCCACCGGTCGCGAGCGCATTCTCGATCTCGCAGCGCAAAGTCTGCACCAGCGCGTGCCGCTGATCATGGGCTCAAGCAACGAGGTGCAGCGCATCGCCGAGCTGCATTGCGATCCGCTGCTGGTCGCCAGCGTCTCTGCACCGCTGTTCGCGCGGCGCGGCTTCTTCCGGCTGTGAGCGAGGTGACCCATGTCCAGGAAGCATCCGATCATCTCCATCACCGGCTCGTCCGGCGCCGGCACGACCTCGGTCAAGAAGACGTTTGAGCAGATCTTCTTCCGCGAGAAGGTCAACGCCGTCTACATCGAGGGCGACGCCTTCCATCGCTACGACCGCGCCGAGATGCGTGCGCAGATGACCGCGGAAGCCGAACGCGGCAACAAGCATTTCAGCCATTTCAGCCCCGAGACCAATCTGTTCGAGGAGCTTGAGCGCGCCTTCCGCGACTACGGCGAGACCGGCACGGCAGTGACGCGGCATTATGTGCACGACGCCGAGGAGTCCGCGCTGCATGGCGCCGCGCCCGGCACCTTTACCGAATGGGAGAAGCTGCCCGAGAACTCGGACCTGTTGTTCTACGAAGGCCTGCATGGCGCCGTCGTCACCGACCGGGTCAACGTCGCGAGATACGCCGACCTCAAGATCGGTGTCGTGCCCGTCATCAATCTCGAATGGATCCAGAAGCTGCATCGCGATCGCAGCGCGCGCGGCTATTCGACCGAGGCTGTCACCGATACGATCTTGCGGCGGATGCCCGACTACATCCACTACATCTGTCCGCAATTCACCGAGACCGACATCAATTTCCAGCGCGTGCCGACGGTCGACACGTCCAATCCGTTCATCGCGCGCTGGATCCCGACGCCGGATGAATCGATGGTCGTGATCCGCTTCAAGAATCCGCGCGGCATCGACTTCCCCTATCTGCTCTCGATGTTGCCGCACAGCTGGATGTCACGTGCGAACTCGATCGTCTGTCCGGGCGCGAAGCTCGATCTCGCCATGCAGCTCATCCTGACGCCGCTGATCATGCAGCTCATCGAGCGCAAGCGCGGCCTGAAGTGAAAAGGAGGATCTGATGAACATCTCGGTTCATGCCGACGCCGACCTCACGGCCGTCGCGCACAGCGATCTCGCCAACGCCGTCCGCTTCCTCGCGGTCGATGCCATCGAGACCTCGCAATCAGGTCATCCCGGCCTGCCCATGGGCATGGCCGATGTCGCGACCGTGCTGTTTTCGCGCTTCCTCAAATTCGACTCGGCGCATCCGAACTGGCCGGATCGCGACCGTTTTGTCCTCTCGGCCGGTCACGGCTCGATGCTGCTGTACGCGTTGCTGCATCTCACCGGCGGTGATGTCAGCCTCGACGACATCAAGGCCTTCAGGCAGTGGGGCTCGAAGACACCGGGGCACCCGGAATACGGCCACACGCCCGGCGTCGAGACCACGACGGGTCCGCTGGGGCAGGGGATCGCAACTGCGGTCGGCATGGCGCTGGCCGAGCGCATGGCCAATGCGCGGCATGGCGACGGTCTTGTGGATCATTTCACCTATGTGATCGCAGGCGACGGCTGCCTGATGGAAGGGATCAGCCAGGAGGCGATCTCGCTCGCGGGCCATCTCGGGCTCGGCCGCCTGATCGTGCTGTTCGACGACAATGGCATCTCGATTGACGGGCGGACCTCGCTCGCGACCTCCGACGATCAGCTCGCGCGCTTCGCCGCATCAGGCTGGTCGGTGCGTCGCGTCGATGGCCACGATCCCGAAGCTGTTGCGCAGGCGATCGCGGAAGAGCGCGAAACGGAGAAGCCCTCGCTGATCGCCTGCCGCACCATCATCGGTTACGGCGCACCGGACCGTCAGGGCACCGAAAAGGCGCATGGCGCGCCGCTCGGGACCGAGCAGACCGCGGCGGCAAGGCGGATGCTCGGCTGGGACTATCAGCCCTTCGTCGTGCCTGTCACGATCATGAAGGCGTGGCGGATGATCGGCCAGCGCGGGCAGGTCGAGCGTCTTGCCTGGCTCGATCGCTACGAAGGCGCCACGCCCGAGCAGCGGGAGCTCTTCATCGAGGGCAAGTCGGTTGCCCTGCCGAACGCCTATGCCCAAGCCTCGGCGAAATTGCGCGAGCGCTTTGCCACCGAGCGTCCCAAGCTCGCGACGCGGCAGGCTTCGCAGCAGGTGCTCGACGGTATTGCGGGGACGATCCCCGGCTTCGTCGGCGGCTCCGCAGACCTGACGCATTCGAACCTCACCCACGCCAAGGCGCAGACGCCGGTCAAGCGCGATGCGTTCGCCGGCGACTACATCCATTACGGCATCCGCGAGCACGGCATGGCCGCCGCGATGAACGGCCTTGCGCTGCACGGCGGCTTCATTCCCTATGGCGGCACCTTTCTCGCCTTCTCCGACTATAGCCGGCCGGCGATCCGCCTCGCGGCCCTGATGCGGATCCGCGTCGTCCACGTGATGACGCACGACTCCATCGGGCTCGGCGAGGACGGGCCGACGCATCAGCCCGTCGAGCATCTTGCGGCGCTGCGCGTCATCCCGAACCTGCTCGTGTTCCGTCCCGCCGACGCGGTTGAGACGCTGGAGGCCTGGGACTGCGCCCTTGCGAGCGAAGATCGTCCCTCCGTGCTGTGCCTGTCGCGGCAGGCGCTACCGACCTTCCGCAGCGATGTCCGCGGCCGAAACCGCGTCGCGCGCGGCGCTTATGTGATCGTCTCGCCTGATGGAGGCCGTGACGTGACGTTGATGGCCACAGGCTCGGAAGTCGCGATTGCGCTCGAAGCTGCACGTCTGCTTGCAACCGAGCATGTGCGTGCGGCCGTCGTCTCCGCGCCGTGCTTCGCCCTGTTCGAGGAGCAGCCGGACGATTATCGCGCCGCCGTGCTTGGCACCGCGCCGCGCGTCGGCGTCGAGGCGGCGGTCGCCGGCGATTGGCATCGCTGGATCGGCGCAGGCGGCGAGTTCGTCGGCATGCGCGGCTTCGGCGCCTCGGCGCCGGCGCAGGTGCTCTACCGCGAGTTCGGCATCACGCCGCAAAGCGTGACCGAGGCCGCCCGGCGCGCGATCGCCCGCGCAAGCAAGCCATAACAGGAGGATGTCCCGTGGCCCGTATCACGCTTCGCCAATTGCTCGACCACGCCGCGTCCCATGGCTACGCGGTGCCGGCGTTCAATATCAACAATATGGAGCAGGGCATCGCGATCATGCAGGCGGCGGCCGAGGTCGACGCGCCGGTCATCATCCAGGCCTCGCGCGGCGCGCGCAGCTATGCCGGCGATCTGATGCTCTCGCACATGATCGACGCGCTGGAGCGGACCTACCCTGACATCCCGCTCTGCATGCACCAGGACCATGGCAATGACGAGGCGACCTGCGCCTCCGCCATCGCCCACGGCTTCACATCGGTGATGATGGACGGTTCGCTGAAGGCCGATGCCAAGACGGCGGCCGACTACGACTACAATGTCGCGATCACCCGCCGCGTCGTCGATCTCGCCCATTGGGTCGGTGCTTCCGTCGAAGGCGAGCTCGGCGTGCTCGGCTCGCTCGAGCATGGCGGCGGCGAGCAGGAGGACGGCCACGGTGTCGAGGGTAAGGTCAGCCACGACCAGCTCTTGACCGACCCCGATCAGGCTGTCGATTTCGTCCGCGCCACCAAGGTCGATGCGCTGGCGATCGCGATGGGCACCTCGCACGGCGCCTACAAGTTCAGCCGCAAGCCCGACGGCGATATCCTGGCGATGCGGGTGGTCGAGGAGATTCATCGGCGGTTGCCGAACACGCATCTGGTGATGCACGGCTCGTCCTCGGTGCCACAGCCGCTCCAGGACATGTTCAACCAGTTCGGCGGAGAGATGCCGCAGACCTGGGGCGTGCCGGTCGAGGAGATCGTGCGCGGCATCAAGAGCGGCGTCCGCAAGGTCAACATCGACACCGACTGTCGCCTGGCGATGACCGCCGTGTTCCGGAAAGTCGCCGCGCAAAGTCGCAATGAGTTCGACCCCCGCAAATTCCTGAAACCCGCGATGGACGCGATGCGCGAGCTCTGCCGCGACCGCTTCGAGCAGTTCGGCACCGCGGGTCACGCCAGCAAGATCAAGGTCGTTCCCTTGAGCGAGATGGCACGGCGCTACCGCGCCGGCGAGCTCGATCCGCGCACCGGCGCCCGCGATCCGGTTGCCGCCTAATCATTCAGAGAGAGAAGAGCAGGAGAGAGCCATGAATGCACATGCTGGAACCGTTCGCGGCAAGGAGCGCTATCGCTCGGGCACGATGGAATATGCGCGCATGGGCTATTGGGAGCCCGAATACACGCCGAAGGACACCGACGTCATCGCGCTGTTCCGCGTCACGCCGCAGGAGGGCGTCGACCCGATCGAGGCCTCAGCGGCCGTCGCAGGCGAATCCTCGACCGCGACCTGGACGGTGGTGTGGACCGACCGCCTGACCGCTGCCGAGAAGTATCGGGCAAAATGCTATCGCGTCGATCCGGTGCCGGGCACGCCTGGCTCGTATTTCGCTTACATCGCCTATGACCTCGACCTGTTCGAGCCGGGGTCGATCGCGAACCTCTCGGCCTCGATCATCGGCAACGTGTTTGGCTTCAAACCGTTGAAGGCGCTCCGCCTGGAAGACATGCGCTTCCCTGTCGCCTATGTGAAGACGTTCCAGGGGCCGGCGACCGGCATCGTGGTGGAGCGCGAGCGGCTCGACAAGTTCGGCCGGCCGCTGCTCGGCGCAACCGTGAAGCCGAAGCTCGGGCTTTCGGGCCGCAATTATGGCCGCGTCGTCTACGAGGCGCTGAAGGGCGGTCTCGACTTCACCAAGGACGACGAGAACATCAACTCGCAGCCCTTCATGCATTGGCGCGACCGCTTCCTCTATTGCATGGAGGCCGTGAACCGCGCGCAGGCCGCGTCCGGCGAGGTGAAGGGTACGTATCTGAACGTCACCGCCGGGACCATGGAGGACATGTACGAGCGCGCGGAGTTCGCCAAGGAGCTCGGCTCGGTCATCATCATGATCGACCTCGTGATCGGCTACACCGCGATCCAGTCCATGGCAAAGTGGGCGCGTCGCAACGACATGATCCTGCATCTGCATCGCGCCGGTCACTCGACCTATACGCGGCAGAAGAACCACGGCGTGTCGTTCCGCGTCATCGCCAAATGGATGCGGCTTGCGGGTGTCGACCATATTCACGCCGGAACCGTGGTCGGCAAGCTCGAAGGCGATCCCAACACCACGCGCGGCTATTACGACGTCTGTCGCGAAGAGTTCAATCCGACCAGGCTCGAGCACGGCATTTTCTTCGACCAGTCATGGGCTAGCCTGAACAAGATGATGCCGGTCGCCTCCGGCGGCATCCATGCGGGCCAGATGCACCAGTTGCTCAATTTGCTGGGTGAGGACGTCGTGCTGCAGTTCGGTGGCGGCACCATCGGCCACCCCATGGGCATTGCGGCCGGCGCGATCGCCAACCGCGTGGCGCTGGAAGCGATGATCCTCGCCCGCAACGAGGGTCGCGACTACGTCCATGAGGGGCCCGAGATCCTGGCCAAGGCCGCGCAGACCTGTACGCCGCTGAAGTCGGCGCTCGAAGTCTGGAAGGACGTCACCTTCAACTATCAATCCACCGACACGCCGGACTTCGTGCCGACGGCGCTGGAAACCGTCTAAGGAGCTTTGACATGAAACTCACCCAGGGCTGTTTCTCGTTCCTGCCTGATCTCACCGACGACCAGATCACCAAGCAGGTGCAATACTGCCTCGCCAATGGCTGGGCGGTGAACATCGAGTTCACCGACGATCCGCATCCTCGTAGCACCTACTGGGAAATGTGGGGCCTGCCGATGTTCGATCTCCAGGATGCCGCAGGCGTGATGATGGAGCTCGCCGAATGCCGCCGCGTTTATGGCGACCGCTACATCCGCGTCAGTGGCTTCGATTCCAACCACGGTTGGGAATCGGTGCGGATCTCGTTCATCGTTAACCGCCCGCCGCAGGAAGCCGAGTTTGAGCTGGTGCGGCAGGAAGTCGGTGGCCGCTCGATCCGCTACACCAGCGTGCGCAAGCCGGCCGCGCACGCATCGACCTGACCGTCCTCTCCGCGCGGAGCCTCCCTGCTCCGTTTCCTTGGCGGACCACTGCTTCGCCGTCGCCCCCCGCGGCGAAGCCTCTTTCTTAGAGGTGCCGATGCTTGACATGCCCAACGCAACGACCACCGAGCCCACTGAGACCAGCTTCGATCTTCGCAAGGAGGCCGAGGCGGCTGGCATCACCGAGACGCTGCAACAGCTCGACCATGAGCTGATCGGGCTCAAACCGGTCAAGAGCCGTGTGCGCCAGATCGCTTCGCTCCTGCTGATCGAGCGCATCCGCCAGCGTGCCGGCCTCGCGGCAGCGCCACCGACGTTGCACATGTCGTTCACCGGCAATCCCGGCACCGGCAAGACCACCGTGGCGCTGCGTATGGCAAAGATCCTGCACGGCCTCGGCTTCGTGCGGCGCGGGCAGGTGATCTCGGTGACGCGCGATGATCTCGTCGGGCAATATATCGGCCACACCGCGCCGAAGACCAAGGAGATCCTGAAGAAGGCGATGGGCGGCGTGCTCTTCATCGACGAGGCCTATTACCTGCATCGACCCGACAACGAGCGAGACTACGGCCAGGAGGCGATCGAGATCCTGCTCCAGGTGATGGAGAACCAGCGCGAGGACCTCGTGGTGATCCTCGCCGGCTACGGCGAGCGCATGACGAAATTCTTCGGCTCGAATCCCGGCTTCCGCTCGCGCATTGCCCATCACATCGAATTTCCGGATTATGCGGAAACCGAGCTATTGGTCATCGCCGAGCTGATGCTGCGGGAACGCGGCTACCGCTTCTCGGCGGCAGCGCGCGAAGCTTTCGAGAGATACATTGCGCTACGGCGGGGCCAGCCGTTCTTCTCCAACGCACGCTCGATCCGCAACGCCGTCGACCGTATCCGCCTGCGGCAGGCCGACCGCCTGGTGTCGGATCTCGACCGCATGCTCGATGTTGCCGATCTCGAAACCATCGATCCCATCGACGTCCTGGCGAGCCGCGTCTTCAGCGGCGGGGCCGATGCGCGGAGCGAAAAGCCATGACCAGGGAGATCGTCATCGCTCCGTCGATCCTGGCGGCGGATTTCGCGCGCCTCGGTGAGGAGATCGCGGGGATCGATGCCGCCGGCGCCGACTGGATCCATTGCGACGTCATGGATGGGCATTTCGTCCCGAACATCAGTTTCGGCGCAGACATCATCAAGGCTGTCAGGCCGGTGACGAAGAAGGTCTTCGACGTGCATCTGATGATCGCGCCCGTCGATCCCTATCTCGAGGCGTTCGCGAAGGCAGGTGCCGATGTCATCACCGTTCACGCAGAAGCCGGCCCGCATCTCGATCGCTCGCTCCAGGCGATCCGCGCCCTCGGCAAGAAGGCCGGCGTCAGCCTGTGTCCATCGACGCCTGAAAACGCGATCGAATATGTGCTCGATCGTCTCGACCTGGTGCTGGTGATGACGGTCAATCCTGGCTTCGGCGGCCAGTCATTCCTCGGTTCCCAGCTCGAGAAGATCGTACGCATCCGGAACATGATCGGCGAGCGGCCGATCCGGCTCGAGGTTGATGGCGGGGTCACGCGCGATAATGCTGCTGCGGTTGCAGCCGCGGGCGCCGATACATTGGTGGCAGGTTCCGCTGTGTTCCGCGGCAAGAGCAGCGCCGATTATGCCGCCAATATTGCAGCTATACGCATCGCCGCAGAGGCCGGCCGGGTTCCGAAACTGCACGATAATTCCGCGCAGCCGATGCGCGCCAGCGAGGGGACACGCTTCCGGTAGATTACGGAGGTCTTACGAGTGCAGTTGACGGTTCCCCGGGGTCTTACGGAGATTCGATCACGAATCCGAAGAGCCTTTCATGCCGGGGTAACCAACGGCGGTAAAGCAGCCGCCGGATTAACGGCGACGCAATGCGCTGCGCCGCAATCTGTGGTTCAAGGACCACAGAGAGTGTGGGATGCAGATTCAATATCGCCACTGGAATGCTGCCCATGGCTGGCGCGGAGCAAATGCCCTGCGCGAGCCGCCTCAGCTCGTCCTCTATTTCGGCAGCCGAGAAGGACTGACCGGCGGCGAGCGCTATCGCGAACTGCGGAGCTTCTATCCCGACAGCCACGTCGTCGGTTGCAGCACCGGTGGTCAGATCCATGGCGACGACATCGCTGACGACGTGATCGTCGCCGTCGCCCTGCATTTCGCCAGGACGGACGTGCGCGTCGTGAACGAGACGATCGAATCCCGCGCGGCATCGCGCGCTTGCGGCATGCGTTTCGCCCGCCAGCTGGCGGCGCCGGATCTCACCGGTGTCTTCGTTCTCTGCGAAGGATTGAACGTCAACGGCAGTGAACTGATTGCGGGTATCACCGAGGTGCTCGGGCCTGACTTGCTGGTGACCGGTGGCCTCGCCGGCGATGGCACCAGGATGGAGCAGACATTGGTCGGCGCCGACGGCGAGCCGCAGCCGAACCAGATTGCCGCGATCGGCTTCTATGGTGCGTCCGTCCGCTTCGCACATGGCTGCGCCGGGGGCTGGGACGTGTTCGGCCCGCGGCGCAAGGTGACGAAGTCGGACGGCCCCGTTGTGGTCGAGCTCGACGGCGAGCCGCCGCTCGATCTCTACACCCGCTATCTCGGCGAGGAAGAGGCGGCCGCAATGCCGGGTTCGGGTCTTGCATTTCCATTGCGGATCCATGACGAGGCCGCGCCGGAGCGACAGATTGTTCGCTCGGTGTTTGCGGTGGATCGCGAGGTCGGCACGCTGACATTTGCCGCCGATATTCCGGAAGGATGCACCGCGCAATTGATGCGCGCCAATTTCGATAGTCTCGCCGCAGGAGCAGGCGAGGCGGGCCGACAGGCGCGTAACGCGCTCGCGGACCAGGTCGTGGGCGACAAGCTCGCGATCCTCGTGAGCTGCACCGGCCGTCGCAAGGTGATGGGGCAGCGCACGCAGGACGAGCTCGATGCGGTTGCCGCCGAGCTCGGCGAGGACGTCACCCGGATCGGCTTCTATTCCTATGGCGAGATCGCGCCACCCGCGGCGACCGGTCGCTGCGAGCTGCACAACCAGACCATGACCGTTACCGTCATCGCGGAGGCGGCCGCGTGACCATGCATCGCCTGTTTGCAAGGCAGATCAGGCAATCGACGGATGAATCCGGGCGGGTCGATATGACGAGGCTCGGCGAGCTCGTCAACGCGGCCTATGAGGAGAGTGATCGCGATCGCCGCCGTACCGACCGTGCCATGAAGCTGATGATCGAGGAGCTCGAGCAGACGCACAAGCGCGCCGAGCAGGACCTGTTGCGGGCGCGCGAATTCCTCGACAGCATCATCGAG
>Ga0209455_1001248_pt1 | contig 11977 bp, 7 predicted proteins | sample AraplaCol_mCL_r2_FD_184275 | JGI IMG/M metagenome (GOLD analysis project Ga0209455, IMG submission 184275) | Arabidopsis root microbial communities from North Carolina, USA - plate scrape CL_Col_mCL_r2 (SPAdes) (version 2) | ecosystem: Host-associated > Plants > Roots > Endosphere | place: USA...
ATCGTGTCATTGCCCTGAGCCGCGGCCTCGACCACCTTGTCGCCGGCATTGTCGACCACATAGGTGTCGTCGCCCTTGCCGCCGGCCATGACGTCGGCGCCCAGCCCGCCATCCAGGCGGTCATTCCCATCGCCACCATTGAGGCTGTCAATACCGGCATTGCCGTTCAGAACATCGTCACCACCCAGGCCTGACAGCTGATCATTCCCATCCAGGCCACTGATGGTATCTTCCTCATCGGTCGGTTTCGGTTGAGCGCCGATACTGGTCGTCGCATTGACGATATCGTTGCCAGCGGTTCCCGTGACCGTTACGCCCCGGACATCCGTGACGTCGACCGTCAGCATCTGGGTATCCGTATAGGTGCCATCCGAGACGGAGACTTCGACCTGATAGCTGTTGTCGCCATCCTTATCGGTGGGAGCGGCGAAATTAGGTGTCACTTTGAAGCTCAATGCACCGGTCTGCGCATTGATGGAGAACTGGTCCTTGTCGTCACCGCCGGTTATCGTGAAGGCAAGGTGGGTCAAGGTATCCGGGTCTTGCGCGACAACAGTAGTGATCGGGCCTGTTTTATGTTCCGGAACGGTTAAGACTGCCGTATTGTCGCCGCCATTCGATGTGATGACCGGCGCACCTTCATTTACGTCGGTGACGCCGATCGTGAAGGTCTTTGTCTGGCTGTGACCGCCAGAGTCGGTTACCTCTGCCTTGATGGAGTATGATTGTGCAGTCTCGTAATCGATAGGCGCCGCGACGATGATGTTATTGTTGCTGTCGAGCGCAAAATGGCCGTTGCCATCGCTCAACAATTTGTAAGTCAGCGTGTCACCGAGATCTACATCGGTCGCGGAAAGGGTACCAACTACGGTGCCGATGGCGCTATTTTCCGCTACCGAGCTGTTAGACAAAGCAAGATTTTTCGGCGCGCTGTCATTCACATTGTTGATGTCGATCGTGAAGGTCTTGGTCTGGCTATGACCCGCAGCATCGGTAACCGCGACCTTGACCGAGTACGATTGCGCCGCCTCATAGTCGAGGGGCCCGCTTACCACAAGATCCTGCTGCCACAACTGGAAAAGGCCGCCGGCACTGTCGAGCAAGGTGTAGCTCAGATAGTCTTTTGGGTCGGCGTCCGTGGCGGTTATATGACCAACGACAGTCCCGACTGCGCTGTTTTCAGCGACGGATGTATTCCACAGGGTGAGATTGGTCGGCGCATATTCATTCACGTTGGTAAGATTGACGATGAATGATTTTGTCAGGCTCTTACCGGAGGCATCGGTGACCATTCCAGTAATGGTGTAGGCCGTGGCAGTTTCATAGTCGAGAGCGCCTGCCACAACAAGTTTCGTGCCGTCCAATGCAAAAAGCCCGTTGGCATTACCAACGAGCTGATACGAAAGAGTGTTGCCTTTCGCCGCGTCGGGATCGGTGCCGGTAAAAGTTCCGATGACCGTTCCAAGGGCGCTGTTTTCCTGGACTGTATTGTTCGATAAAGTCAGCGCGGTGGGGGCCTGGCCTGGGCTATTCAAATAGCGCAGCTTTATATTCGCGCCGTTCGTCGTATCGAGCAGTAACTGATCGATTGGAATGATGCCCGTGAGTGACAACGTGAAATCGGAGCCGGCTGTTGTATCGAGGCCGAAATAGAGCGTCGTGTTTCCATCCGCCGTACTGTACTGGATCTGATCGAGACCGACCGAGCTGCCGTCGCCACTGCTGATTGGACCGAGGGCATATGTGGTCGTGCCAGCCAGTGGTGTAATGGCGGTCCAGTCGATCTCATCGCCGGCGCTGAAGTCGGTTACAGTCGCTTCTGACGGAGTGCCCAAAGCCGATGTGTCGAGAATGAATTTATCGGCGCCATAGCCTCCCGTGCCGCTGTCGGCATTGCCGAGATAGATCTGATCATCGCCTGCCTGACCATACAAGGCATTGGCGCCGGCATTGCCGGTGAGCACATTGTTCAGCGCGTTGCCATAAGCATAGAGATCGGCTGAACCCAACAGCGTGAATTTCTCGATCCCCTCATAGGAGGCCGGCCCGATCGAAACAGTGCTTCTGACTTCATCATTCAGGGAGTAAGTAATGGAATCGCCAGAATCGATGATCCTGTCGCCGACACTGTCGACATAGTAGATGTCATCGAAGCCGTAGCCGATGAGCGTGTCGTTGCCAGCGCCGCCATCAAGTATGTTGTGTCCATACATTCCGCCCGAAATCGTATTGTCCAAGGCGTTTCCGGTGAAAGTATAGCCAAGCGCTGGGTTTACAGCGGTCAGATTTTCGACGTTATCCGGTAAGGCATATTTGGTGAGCGAAGTTGCTACCGTATCGTTACCTTCACCTGCGGCTTCCACGATGATCGTAGTGGCTGAACCGATATTGTAGAGATCGTCACCGGTGCCGCCGATGAGCGTGTCCTGATCCGTACTGCCGTCGCCGTCGGTCTTCGCATCGTAGAGGCTATCATTGCCTCCGTTGCCCATAAGTATATTGGAGCCCCGGTTGCCGGTGAGGGCGTTATTGCCGTCATCTCCGGTTGCGTTTATGTCGGCTGTACCGGTCAGCGTAATATTTTCGACATTTGCCAAGCCGATCAGGGAAAAAGAAATATTGGCGAAGACGCTGTCGATTCCTTCACCGGGTCTCTCGATGATCTGATCGTCATAGACGTCGTTGACGTAATAGATATCATTACCGGTGCTGCCGATCAGGATATCCGAACCAGCACCCCCGTCCAAAACGTCGTCTGGGAATGTCCAGGTATCGAAGTTACGGGACCGACCGCCAACGAGAATATCGTTGCCGTCTCCGCCGTAGAGGTTATCGCTCCCGCCATTGCCGATGATGATGTTGTCGGCGGCATTCCCCCAAACGTTGTCCTGAACAATGCTGCCGACAAAATTCTCGATAATGGTACCGGGTGAGATACTGATGATCCACCAGGGGCTTTGTTTGTTTTCCGAGCCCGGATCCATATGCAAAGAAATGCCAGTCCCGGACTGGCTGTTATCGATCGTATCGATGCCAGCAACATCGGTGATCGTGACAATGGTATTCTGCACGATCGTATAAACGTCGTCGCCGGCGTGATTGGCCAGGTTCACGCCATATAGATATTGGATCGCGAGGACATCGAGTGCCATCGGCATTGACGGATTGCCGAAAACAAGTGACCCCGAAGTGTGATTGTATGACATCACCGTCCAGGCATCGCTGTCCATGTCAGAGATGCCCAGTTGCTCAAAGGTCGGCATTCCACTGCCGCCATCATCATCCGGGTGCTTCAGGCCCAATGCATGGCCGATCTCATGCAGAAGAATCTCGAAGCCGTAGCCCCCGGGCTGAAGATAGTTGAAACCTTGATAGCCATCGTCAAGGTAGATGTCGCCTTCGGGATTGGCATAGTTGTCGGCGGTGAATGTCTGGCCGAGCAGAGAGCCGATGTCGCTGCGATCGAAGTCATCATCGGCTGATGTGGGGAAATATCCCGTGCCGACAGCGCCCCACAGGTCTTCCTGCTTGGTACCCGTCAGGCCGATCGCGATATCAGCGGTGCTTTGCCAGACATAGGTGCCGGAGGTGACCAATTCGAAGTCGATATTGGTGACGGCAGCCCAGGCGGCAAAGGCTGCTTCGACCGCGCTAACCTCCGCATCCGTCCAGGCATCTATGCCGGTAGAATTGAGGGAGTAGGTGATGACGCGGGGGCCGTCGCCGAAATCCCATTGATTGCCTTGAAGCAGGCCGTCGATTTCAGGGTTCCCTGATTCCGCGACGCTGCCGCCGCTCGGCGTTGCCATGATAAATATGCCCCCGACGCCTATTCTGCCCCAACCCGAAAGGACCTTTTTCTTAGCAGAATTGCCTGGCCTTAGACAACCTGATCGGCAATCGGCGGCACGCGAAATACCTAAAGGTTGTATAGTGTTGGCGTGAGGCAACGCGAGGACGCAACGGCATTCCTCTGAGGCCTGGCCTCCTGTCCAGCCGGGATGCCCGATTCCATACCTTGACCAGTTGGTCAGGTCATGGAATCATTCCTGAATAAATTTGCAAAAAACGAAAAAAATTTCATGGCGAGGAAAAGCAAGCCAACCGAGGCATCGGAGCTCGATCTCAGCCTCGCCGTTCGCGCGGCGTGGCTGTCCTATATTGGTGGCCGCACCCAGGGCCAGATCGCCGAGCGCCTCAATATCTCGCAGGCCAAGGTCCACCGGCTGATCGCCGAGGCGCTGAGCCAGGGGCTCGTAAAAGTCTTCGTCCAGGGGGAGCCGGCCGATTGTCTCGCTTTGGAAGATGCCTTGAGCTGCAAGTTCGGCCTCAGCCATTGCATCGTGGCGCCGGATCTCGGCGTCAGTGATCTGGAAAACAGCGACGCCGGCGAGGCGCAACAGCTCTTCGCCGCGATCGGCTCCGCCGCCGCCCGCTTCCTGCACCGGGAACTGGCCTGCGGCAAGGTCGAGGTGGTGGGCGTCGGCAAGGGCCGAAGTCTCGCCGCCATGGTGGAACGCCTGCCGAGCCTGCGCCGTCCGGACCTCAAGGTGGTCTCGGTTTCCGGCAGCCTGACCCGCAATCTTGCCGCCAATCCCCTCGACATCGTGCTCAGCCTCTCGGGCCGGACCGAAGCAGCCGGCTATTTCCTGCCAGTGCCTTATCTTGCAAAGAACCTGACGGAAAAGAACGTGCTGCTGGCCCAAGACAGCATCCGCAGCATGCTGGATCTGGCCCGCCAGGCCGATCTCGTCATGGTCGGGATCGGCAGCCTGGAGGGCGATGCCCATCTGCGCCAGGTCGGCATGATCGCCGATGCGGAATGGACCGATCTCAAATGTCATGGCGCGGTCGGCGATTTGATGGGCAGTTTCATTGACGCCGCGGGGCATCCTGTGGCATCCGCCGTCAATCAGCTCTCCGTCGGACTCGGTTTGCAGGACTTGAAGGGCAAGCAGGTCGTGGCGGTGGCTGGCGGCAGCCATAAGGCGGCGGCAATCCTGGCGGCACTGAAAACCGGCACTCTCACCGGTCTGATAACCGATGAACGGACGGCGGCGGCCGTTGTCGATCTGGCGCAGCGAAAGAGCGAGGCAGCCTGATCGGCAGCAAGCAGGCTGGCGAATGAGATTGCCGGAGCGTCAATGGTGAGCGCGCCGGTATCCATGGGTTGATCACCAACGAAAATAGCATCGTAGAAACAGGCAGTAGCTAACTAGGGAGACGTTATGAAAAAGATGCTGCAAGCAGCCAGTGCGCTGGCTGGCCTCGTGATGACCGGCGCCGTGATGACTGCGGCGGCCCAGGCCGACACCATCAAGCCGGCGATCGTGTTCGATCTCGGCGGCAAGTTCGACAAGAGCTTCAATGAAGGTGTCGCCACCGGCGCCGACAAGTTCACCAAGGAAACCGGCGTCAAGTATAGCGGTTTCGAACCGACCAACGAGACCCAGATCGAACAGGCCCATCGCAAATATGCGCAGAAGGGCCTGTCGCCGATCATCGGTGTCGGCTTCGATCAGGGCGATGCCGTTACTAAGGTTGCCAAGGAATTCCCCAAGGCCAAGTTCACCATCATCGACAGCGTGGTCGACGCGCCGAACGTGCAGTCGGTCCTGTTCAAGGAAGACGAAGGCTCGTTCCTGGTCGGCATGATCGCCGCCATGGCCTCGAAGTCCGGCAAGGTCGGCTTTATCGGCGGCATGGACATCCCGCTGATCCGCAAATTCGCCTGCGGCTATGAACAAGGTGCCAAATACGCCAATCCCAAGGTTGACGTGCAGCAGGCGATGACCGGCACCACGCCGGCCGCCTGGAACGACCCCGGCCGCGGCGGCGAGCTCGCCAAGAGCCAGTTCGACAATGGCGTCGACGTGATCTTCGCCGCCGCCGGCGGCACCGGCACCGGCGTCTATCAGGCGGCCGTCGATAACGGCAAGCTGGCGATCGGGGTGGATTCCAACCAGAACTACCTGCATCCCGGCACCATGCTGACCTCGATGGTCAAGCATGTCGACGTCGCCGCCTATGACAGCTTCAAGGATGCCAAGGCCGGCACCTGGAAAGCCGGCACCACCGTGCTCGGCCTCAAGGAAGGCGGCGTCGATTATGCCTACGACAAGTATAATGAGAAGCTCGTCACCGCCGATATGAAGGCCAAGGTCGACCAGGCCAAGGCGGACATCATCGCCGGCAAGATCCAGGTGCATGACTACACCACCGACAACGCCTGCAAGTACTGAGCCTCTCACTGATGACCTTCCCTGCCTCAGCAGCGGATGATCGCAACGTCGCGCCGGGGGAAGCCTCGCTTTCCCCGGCCGTCGCGGCGATTGAGCTGCGCAACATCGAGAAGCGCTTCGGGCCGACCATTGCCAATCGCGATATCTCGATGACCATCCGGCGCGGTGCTGTCACCGGCATCATCGGTGAGAACGGCGCCGGCAAGTCGACCCTGATGAGCATCCTTTATGGCTTCTATCAGGCCGATGCCGGGGAGATCCTGGTCGGTGGCAAGCCGCTCGATATCCGCACCACCCATGATGCCATCGCCGCCGGCATCGGCATGGTGCATCAGCATTTCGTGCTGGTGGATACCTTTACCGTCCTCGAAAACATCATGCTCGGTCGCGAGGGCGGCCGCCTGCTGCGCCGGGGCAAGGCGGCGGCAAGGCGCGAGCTGTTGCGGCTCGAGGCGGAATATGGACTTGGCATCGATCCCGACGCACTGGTCGGCGAGCTGCCGGTCGGTGCCCAGCAGCGAGTGGAAATCCTGAAGGCGCTCTATCGCGGCGCCGATATCCTGATTCTCGACGAGCCGACCGGGGTGCTGACGCCGCAGGAAACCGATCAGCTCTTCCGCATTCTCGCCACCTTGCGGGCGAAGGGTACCACCATCATCCTCATCACCCACAAGCTGCGCGAAGTGATGGCGATCACCGATGACGTCTATGTCATGCGCGCTGGCGCAATCGTGGCGCATCGTCCGACCAGGACGACCAATAGCCAGGAACTGGCCGAGCTGATGGTCGGCCGCAAGGTGCGGCTGAAACTGGAAAAGAAGCCGGCTACGCCGGGTGCCGTGCAGCTCGAAGCCAAGGCACTCGCCCTCAAGGATGAGCGTGGCGTCGACAGCCTCAGCGACATCAATCTCACCTTGCGGGCCGGCGAGATCGTCGGCATCGCCGGTGTCAGCGGCAATGGCCAGAGCGAATTGCTGGAAGTGCTGGCGGGCATCCGTGGTCCCAGCGTCGGCGGCTTCACCGTTTGCGGCCGGGAGATCACCGCGGTCGCACCCTGCGATCCGGCGGCGATGCGCGCACTCGGTGTCGCGCATATCCCGGAAGACCGCCACCGCCTCGGCCTCGTTACCCGTTTCAGCGCGGCTGAATCTGCCATGCTCGGCTATCAGCATGAAGCCGGCTATCGCAATGGCTTGCTGCTTGACGGCCGGGCCATCAAGACCAGCTGCGACAATCTCATGGAGCGCTTCGACGTGCGGCCGCGCATCGCCGATCTGCGCTCGGCCAATTTCTCCGGCGGCAACCAGCAGAAGCTGATCATCGCCCGCGAACTGGCGCGCCACCCGAAGGTGCTGCTGGTCGGCCAGCCGACCCGTGGTGTCGATATCGGCGCCATCGAATTCATCCACAGCCAGCTGATCGCCCATCGCGATGCCGGCTGTGCCATTCTCGTCGTCTCGGTGGAGCTCGACGAGGTGATGAGTCTTGCCGACCGCATTCTCGTCATGTGCGGCGGCCGGATCACCGGCGAGGTCGCGGCGGCCGAGGCGGATGAGCGTGAACTCGGCCTGATGATGGCCAATGCGGAGCGCGGCGAGAGTGATGCGGCGTCTGAGGCGACAAATCAGCAGCAGGCACCTCTACAAGAGGCACAAGCCAGGTTATGAGCATTAAGAACGTGACGCTTCCGCGCTGGGTCGATATCGCCGCGATCCCGCTGACAAATGTCTTCCTGGCCTTCCTGGTCGCCGGCGTGATCGTGCTGGCGATCGGCGAGAATCCGCTCAATGCCACCCAGATCATGATCTCCGGCGCGCTCGGCAGCGGCGAAGGGATCGGCTACACGCTTTATTACACCACCAATTACATCTTCACCGGACTTGCCGTCGCCTTCGCTTTCCATGCCGGCCTGTTCAATATCGGCGGTGAGGGCCAGGCCTATATGGGCGGTCTCGGCGTCGGCCTGGTGCTGCTGGCTTTCGACCACACGTTGCCTTTCGCGGTGCTACTGCCGCTTTGTATCCTGGCCTCGATGCTGTTCGGTGCGCTCTGGGTGCTGATCCCGGCCTATCTGCAGGCCTATCGTGGCAGCCATATCGTCATCACCACGATCATGTTCAATTTCCTCGCCTCGGCTTTGATGGTCTATCTCGTCGTCAATGTGCTGACGCCGATCGGTGCGACCGAGCCGGCGACGCGGGATTTCGACCCGGCCAGTGCCATACCTTTCGTCCATGAAGTGCTGGCGATGATCGGCATCCAGATGGATTCGACGCCGCTCAACCTGTCGATCTTCATCGCCTTGGCTGCCTGCGTCTTCGTCTGGCTCTATCTTTGGCACACGCCCTGGGGTTATGAATTGCGGGCCTTCGGCCATAGCGAGAAGGCGGCGGTCTATGCCGGCGTCAAGACCAAGCGCATCATCCTCATCACGCTCTGCATTTCCGGGGCACTGGCTGGCCTGGTTGGCGTCAACGAGATCATGGGCGTACAGCATCGCCTGATCCTCAATTTCACCGCCGGCTACGGTTTTGCCGGCATCGCCGTTGCCCTGATGGGACGCAATCACCCCGTCGGCATCGTGCTCGCGAGCCTGCTCTTTGGCATCCTGAGCCAGGGCGGTGCCGAGCTCTCTTTCGAGATCCCTGCGATCACCCGCGACATGACCACCGTTATCCAGGGCCTGGTCATCCTGTTCTCCGGTGCCCTCGTGCATCTGACCCGGCCCTGGTTCGAGCGGCTCTTCGCCTTCCTGCTGCAGCGCCGGCCGACGGCCGCGGCTCAGAGCGCGTGAGGGAGGGGGACCATGGAATATACCGCGATCATCCTCACCCTCGATGCCACTTTGCGTCTGGCGACGCCGCTGATCTTCTGCGCCATGGCGGGACTCATTTCCGAACGCTCCGGCATCGTCGATATCGGCCTTGAAGGCAAGATGCTGGCCGGCGCTTTCAGCGCCGCCGCCGCGGCTTCCATCACCAGTTCCGCCTGGGTTGGCTTGGCTGCGGCCATCCTCATCTCGGTGATCATGGCGCTCATTCACGGCTATGCCTGCATCACCCAGAAGGGCAACCAGGTGGTGAGCGGCGTTGCCGTCAACATCCTGGCCTCAGGTCTCACCATCGTCGCTGGAACGGCGCTCTTCGACCAGGGCGGCCAGACGCCCAGCCTGCCCAAGGAAGCGCGCTTCCAGTCCCTGGTCTGGCCAGGTGCTGCCGGCATCAAGGATGTGCCGGTGATCGGCCCGCTTTATGCCGATCTCATCAGCGGCCACAATATCCTCGTCTATGTCGCCCTGCTCTCCGTGCCCTTCACCCATTGGCTGGTCAATGAGACGCGCTTCGGCCTGCGCCTGCGCGCGGTGGGCGAAAAGCCGGAGGCTGTCGACACAGCCGGCATTTCGGTTGCCTGGTTACGCTATCGGGCAGTGCTGCTCTGCGGCCTGCTCACGGGTTTCGCTGGCGCCTATCTGTCGACGGCGCAGAATGCAGGATTCACCCGCGACATGACGGCGGGGCAGGGCTTCATCGCACTCGCCGCCATGATCTTCGGCAAATGGCGGCCGCTGCCGACCTTGGGCGCCTGCCTGCTGTTCGGCCTGCTGGATGCGATGGCGATCCGCCTGCAAGGTGTCAAGATGTTCGGCACGGTGCAGGTGCCGGTGCAACTGGTCCAGGCCTTGCCTTATATCTTGACCGTGTTGCTACTGGCCGGCTTCATCGGCAAGGCGGTGGCGCCGAAGGCGAGCGGCATCCCCTATGTGAAGGAACGTTGAGCGCCATCCAGGTGTTGCGCCGACGCTGAGTCTGAAGGAACGAGATGATGACTGACCGGGATAATCCGGAACGGGTGAAGGAAATGATCGCCCTGGCACAACAGGCGATGACTAGGTCCTATGCCCCTTACTCGCATTTCCATGTCGGCGCCGTCCTGCGCGGCGCCAATGGCAAGCTCTATGCCGGCTGCAATGTCGAGAATGCCGCCTATCCGCAAAGCCAATGTGCTGAAGCATCAGCCATCGGCGCCATGGTGATGGATGGCGAACGCAAGATCACCGAGGTCCTGGTCATGGGGCAGGGCGATGATCTCATCTCGCCTTGTGGCGGGTGCCGTCAGCGCCTGCGCGAATTTGCCGATGACAGTGTCAAGGTCCATCTCTGCGACGCCCATGACGTCAAGTTGACGACCACCATGGGTGCGCTGCTGCCGCATTCCTTCGGCCCGGATCACCTGAAGAAGTAATCGGCCCTCTCAAGAAGCGAGCATTTGAAGAAGTAATATGCTGCCACAGGAAATCATCCGTCGGAAACGCGACGGCGCCGAACTCACTGCCGCTGAAATTGCCTTCATGGTGAAGGGCATCGCCGATGAGAGCATCACCGAGGGTCAGGTCGCGGCCTTTGCCATGGCGGTCTTCTTCCGCGGCATGAGCATGGCGGAGCGCGTGGCGCTGACCCGCAACATGACGCAATCCGGCACGGTGCTGAACTGGCGCGATCTCAATCTGCCGGGACCGGTCCTCGACAAGCATTCGACCGGCGGTGTCGGCGATAAGGTCAGCCTGATGCTGGCGCCGATCGTAGCGGCCTGCGGCGGCTTCGTGCCGATGATTTCCGGCCGTGGCCTCGGTCATACCGGTGGCACATTGGACAAGCTCGCGGCCATTCCCGGCTATCGCAGTGATCCCGATCCGGCCCTCTTCCGCAAGACGGTGAAGGAGATCGGCTGTGCCGTCATCGGCCAGACTTCCGATCTGGCACCGGCCGATCGCCGCTTCTACGGCATCCGCGATGTGACGGCGACGGTGGAATCGATTCCGCTGATCACCGCCTCGATCCTCTCCAAGAAACTGGCGGCCGGGCTTGAAGGCTTGGTGATGGATGTGAAATGGGGTAACGGCGCCTTCGCCGCCGCACCGGACATGGCGCGGGAACTGGCGGAGAGCATTGTCGCAGTCGCCAATGGCGCCGGTCTCAAGACCTCGGCGCTGATCACCGACATGAACGAGGTGCTGGGCCACAGTGCCGGCAATGCCGTGGAGATCGCGGAAACCGTCGACTATCTGCGCGATCCCAGGAAAGCCGATCCGCGGTTGCATGAGGTGGTGCTGGCGCTTGCGGCGGAAATGCTGGTGCTGGGCGGCCTGGCCTCGGATATCGATACCGGCCGTTCCCGTGCGGAAGCGGCGGCGATCGATGGCCGCGCGGCGGAGATATTCGCCCAGATGGTGCGAGTATTGGGCGGCCCCAGCGACCTGCTGGAAAAGCCGACCAAGCATCTCGCGGTGGCGAAGGTGGTGAGGCCGTGCCCGGCCTTACGTGACGGTCATGTTACGGCGATGAATGCCCGCGATGTCGGCCTCGTCGTGGTGGAACTGGGCGGTGGCCGGCGCCGCGCTGATGACAAGCTCGATCACAGTGTCGGCTTGACGCACGTGGTCGGCCTCGGCCGCAAGCTGAAGGCGGGCGAGCCGCTGGCGATCGTGCATGCTGCGAGCGAAGCGGCGGCCGATGCGGCAATTGCCCGGCTGCAGCAGGTGATCCAGCTCGGTGAGACCAAGCCGATCATCCACCAGATCATCGCCGCCCGCGTCGATGCCAGCCAGATACGGGCATAACGGTCGGCACGGGCAAGGACGGAGGAGGTAGAGACATGCCGCGCGGTATCATCCTCGTCATGGATTCCTTCGGCATTGGCGCCACGGCCGATGCGGCGCGCTTCGGTGATACCGGCGC
>Ga0209455_1001250_pt1 | contig 11945 bp, 11 predicted proteins | sample AraplaCol_mCL_r2_FD_184275 | JGI IMG/M metagenome (GOLD analysis project Ga0209455, IMG submission 184275) | Arabidopsis root microbial communities from North Carolina, USA - plate scrape CL_Col_mCL_r2 (SPAdes) (version 2) | ecosystem: Host-associated > Plants > Roots > Endosphere | place: USA...
ATCCTCGGTGCGCTCGCCTCGGGCATCCTGCTCTACGGCGTGGCTTTGCTCTACGGCTTCACCGGATCGACCAATTTCCACACGATCGCGCAGGTGCTGATGCAGCCGACGCCGCATGACGTGCAGATCGGCCGCCTGATGGGCCTGATCTTCGTGCTGTCTGGTCTGTTCTTCAAGGCCTCGATCGTGCCGTTCCATATGTGGACGCCCGACGTTTACGAGGGTGCACCCACGCCCGTGACCGCCTTCTTCGCCTCGGCGCCCAAGGTGGCGGCGGTGGCGTTGCTGGTGCGCGTCGCGATCGAAGCGCTTGGCCCCGCGACAGAGGCATGGCGTCAGATCGTGGCGGTGGTTGGCATCGCCTCGATCCTGTGGGGTGCGCTCGCCGCAATCGGCCAGACCAATATCAAGCGCCTGCTCGCTTATTCGTCGATCAACAATGTCGGCTTCGCCGTCCTCGGCCTTGTGCCCGGCAATCAGGCGGGCGCCGCGTCGGTCCTGTTCTACATGGCGGTCTATATCGTGATGACGCTCGGCAGCTTCCTGTGCGTGCTGCAGATGCGCGACGCGGACGGCGTGCCGGTAGAGTCGATCGCGTCGCTTGCCGGCCTGTCGCGCACGCGGCCATGGCTGGCGGCGGCGATGGCGATGTTCATGTTCAGCCTTGCCGGTATTCCGCCCTTGCTCGGCTTCTGGCCGAAATTGGTCGTGTTCCAGGCGCTGGTGCAGATCGGCTGGTGGCCGCTGGCTGCGCTGGGCATCGCGCTCTCGGTGATCGGCGCTTATTACTATCTCAAGATCGTCAAGGTCATGTATTTCGATGAGCCTGTGGAAGCCTATGGGCCGAGCGAGAGCAAGATCGAAAGTGGCCTGATGGTGCTGTGCGCGGCGGGTATCTCGCCGATCGGTTACCTTGCCATCGGCAGCCTCGGCGCGGCGACGATGTGCGCGGCGAAGGCCCTCTTCTGACGTTGAGTGTCCGGACGGTCGCGGAGACCGGCTCGACCAATGCCGATCTGCTGGCCGAAGCGCGTGCGGGTGCCCCCGAAGGCACCTGGCTGCGCGCCGAGGCGCAGAGTGGCGGCCGGGGCAGGGCAGGGCGCATCTGGCTCTCCCCGCCGGGCAATCTCTATGCCAGCACGATCGTGCGGCTCCATGCCGGCGAGCCCGAAGCCGCCACGCTGGCTTTGGTCGCAGCGGTGGCACTTGAGGAAGTGGCTTCGGCTTATACCGGCGCGGGCCGGCTGCAGCTCAAATGGCCCAACGATCTGATGGCGGGGCCGGCCAAGCTCGCGGGGATATTGCTCGAACGTGCCGACGATGCGGTCGTGATCGGCTTTGGCGTCAATCTGGCACACCATCCTGAAAACCTCGAACGCCCCACAGCCAGCTTCGCAGCCTTGGGGCAGGCTGCACCCGATCCCGGAAGCTTCCTGATCGACCTGGCCGAAGCGCTCGCCCGCTGGATTGCTCGTTGGCGGGGCGAGGGGCTCGTGCCCGTCCGCGCGCGCTGGCTGGAACGCGCGCACCCCGTCGGCAGCGCGCTCACCGCTGGCGGAACGGAAGGGCTGTTCGACGGGCTCGACGGTGACGGTGGCCTGCTGCTGCGCCGCGCCGACGGAGCGGTCGAGACGATCCGCGCGGGCGATGTTTTCCTTGCCTGAAAGGCATTTAGGGCCCGTCGTCCAATCGTGCCCGAAAATCGACGAAACGAAAGTTCGCGTGGCGCATTGTGCCGGCTTCGATGACCGCTCTTCAGGGAGAGGGGACCATCATGGTAATGTATGATTATGAGTATCTGGAGCGGCGCGCGACGGTCGAACGCGAACATGCCGAGCGCGCGCGCAACCCCTACGTAAGGGCGTGCCACCAGCGGCTCGCCCGAAGTTACGAGCAGGCGGCGGCCAACCTGCTGCGCCTCCCGCGCGACTGGCCGGTGGAGATGCTGGAACGCGCCAACTAGGGTTTGGTATAGAGCGTCAGCATTTCGGCCATTTTTTCGTCCGAAATCTGGCTCTTGGTCGCGACCATCCACAGGTCGAACTTGTCCGATCGGGCTTTCACCGCCAGCCGGGCGAAACCTGCGGCCTGCCCGTTCAGGCCGAGTGTTCTTTGGCTGAAGCCGGTGCGGTGCGCCATATGGGCTTCGCCTCGCCTGATTGCGGCGGCGTGACCGTAAATCACGTCGAGAGCGAAGATCGGGCCGCTGGGCGACTGGTAGAGCGGTTCCTCTATCCGGCCCTCCGCGATGTGTCTGGCGATCGGCACGATATCGGGACAGGTCACGATCGCGAACCCGTCGGGCTTCAGCACGCGCCGGAATTCGCGCAGCACGATCTGAACCTCGTGCGCGTAGACATGTTCGATATTGTGCGAGGAATAGAGTGCATCGACGCTGTCGCTGGCGACTGCTTGCATGTCGAGCATCGTCCCGATGAAGTCGGGACTGTAGGTGGGATCGATGTCGAAGCGCAGTTCGCGCCAGCTGCCGTCCTGGAATCCGCGCGGCATCTGGGCGATCGTCGACGACCCGCAGCCGACATGCAGGACATCACGCATTTTCGACGTGCCGGAATGTGGCTTGCCAATCCCGCAGCGCCTCGCGCGCCCTGGCCGACATCATCGTCTTGCGGTCGGCCTTCTTCGACTTGCCGGTCAGCACTAGCGGCGGGAACAGCCCAAAATTGACGTTCATCGGCTGATAGGTCTCGGCCTCGGCGCCGCCGGTAATGTGGCTTAACAGTGCGCCCAAAGCGGTTTCGGGCGGGGGTGGCGGTAGCGGCGCGCCGGCCAGTTCAGCCACCGCGAAAAGGCCCGCGAGCAGACCAATGGCGGCGCTCTCGATATAACCCTCGCAGCCCGTGATCTGGCCTGCGAAGCGGATATTGGGCCGCGACTTGAGCCGCAGGCCGCCGTCCAGCAATTTGGGGCTCTGGATGAAGGTGTTGCGATGCAGCCCTCCCAGCCGCGCGAATTCGGCATTCTGCAGGCCGGGGATCATCCGGAACACGCGCACCTGCTCGGCATATTTGAGCTTGGTCTGGAAGCCGACCATGTTCCAGAGCGTTCCCAGCGCATTGTCCTGGCGCAGCTGCACCACCGCATAAGGCCAGCGCCCCGTGCGCGGATCGTCGAGCCCGACCGGCTTCATCGGCCCGTAGCGCAACGTATCGACCCCGCGCTCCGCCATCACCTCGATCGGCATGCAGCCGTCGAAATAGGGCGTATCCTTCTCCCAATCCTTGAATTCACCTTTCTCGCCGGCCAGCAACGCCGCGTGGAAGGCGAGATATTCGTCCTTGTTCATCGGGCAGTTGATGTAGTCATGCCCTTCGCCCTTGTTCCAGCGCGACTGGAACCAGGCGATTTCCATGTCGATACTCTCGCGGTGCACGATCGGCGCGATGGCATCGAAGAAAGCGAGCGCGTCTTCCCCCGTTTCGCTGCGCACGGCTTCGGCCAGCAAGGCGCCCGTCAGCGGCCCGGTGGCGATGATCGCCGGTCCTTCGGGCAGCACGTCGACGCGTTCGCGCACGAGCTCGATATTGGGATGACCCTCGATCGCCGCGGTCACACCCTCGGCATAGCCTTCGCGGTCCACCGCAAGCGCCGAACCGGCCGGGACCTTGTGTTTATCGGCCTCCCGCAAAATCAGTGAGCCGAGGTCGCGCATCTCCGCATGAAGCAATCCGACCGCGTTGTGCGGGTCGTCGGAACGGAAAGAGTTGGAGCAGACCAGTTCGGCCAGCGAATTTGTCTGGTGCGCGGGCGTGCCCTCCACGCCCCGCATTTCCGACAGCCGAACCCTGTAACCCGCTTCCGCGAGCTGCCAGGCGGCTTCTGATCCGGCGAGCCCGCCGCCGATAATGTGAATCTGGTGCGTCATCGCCAACGCGCGTAGGACAGGTTACCGGCATTTTGAACCCGGGGGAGTGATGTCATGATGATAACCGGTGGTTTGATCGCTGCGCTTGTCCTTCTCTTCATCGCCTTGCCGACCATCTTCAAATCCTTTGGCGTGAACCAGGAATATGAGCGCGCCGTGCTGTTCCGCCTCGGCAGGCTTGGCGAGGCGAAGGGCCCCGGCTGGTATTGGCTCATGCCCTGGATCGACCGTGTCGTTCGCGTCGATCTCCGCACCATCACCAGCGTGCTCGAGACGCAGGAGACGGTGACGCGCGATGGCGTGCCGGTGAAGGTCAATGCGGTTCTCTGGTTTCGCGCCAAGGATGCGACCCAGGTCGTCACCACCGTCCAGAACTGGCAGGGCGCGGTGATCCAGGCGGCCGAAACCGCGATGCGCGATGCAATCGGTCAGAGCGATCTCGATCAGATGCTCAAGGACCGCTTGCTGATCAATCAACGGTTGCAGGACATGCTGTCGCGCGCCTGCGACCATTGGGGTGTGGTGGTGGATTCGATCGAGATGAAGGATCTCGACATTCCCGAACAGATGCAGCGCGCGATCGGCCGCGAGGCCGAAGCGGTGCGCGAAAAGCGCGCGCGTATCATCAAGGCCGAGGGCGAGCAGGAAGCTGCGCAGAAACTGGCCGAGGCAGCGCATATCATCGGCAGCACCGAAGGCGCGCTGGAGCTACGCCGCCTGCAAACGCTGGCCGATATCGGCGGGGAGCATAACTCGACCATCATCACGATGATGCCGGTCGAACTGCTTCAGGCGGCAAAGAAATTCGCGGATAAGTAGCGCGGCCGACGAAGGCAAACTGGGCTTTTAGTCGAGTAGCCGTTACCGACGGGCCGATGACCCGCCGCCCTCGCGAACGATGGATATTGCTTTCGAATTGCCAGACTCTCAGCTTGTCGCGGGCGATCAGTGCCGTCGCGGATAGCGTGGATTGTGAGGGCTGTGACGTCTGGCAGATGGCGGAGCGGCTGGAGTCCGATCCAGATTATTTCCGCCGCTTCGACTTCGCGCTGATCCTCGCCAATCTCCGCGATTTCCCGGGCTTTCCCGCCGATCGGCTGCCCGACCATGCGGATGTGCCCTCCTTCAGCTTCACGGGATATCACCCCGATTGTTGCTATGTCACGGCGGCGGGCGAACGAGTCATGGACGGACTGATCGGTCCCTACCATTCGATGATCGCGCTGGCGGGCTACAAGGAGCAGATCGGCCCCGAGCTCACGGCCCGCTTCTTTCATGACACGATGTTCGAGCGGGCGGGCTATTATCGGCAATGGGGCGCGGAGCGCGACCGAATGATCGCGCGTTTCGCCGAGTTCGATCATGACATCAGCGGTGTCTTCCGCCGGGCGGGGCGCGGCCGCAGCTTCATGCACACCATCGACCATCCCGACATCGTGCTGATGACGGAGCTGGCCAAGGTTATCCTGCGCCGTCTCGACCGGGACTGCCGCGACACCACGCCGCCGCCGGTCGATGCGCTCGCCGATATGAGCTGGCCGGTCTATCCTGAGGTGGGGGAGCGGCTGGGCGTCCACGGCGAATATCGGTTTCGGCCGACAGGCCACTATAGCGCGCTCGATCTGCACGAGTATCTGGAGGAAGCGTTCGCCTGTTTCGCCCGATGGGATCGCAGCGAACTCCGCGTCGGCTGGCAGGTCCAGCCGCGTTTGCAACATGTCCGTCGGCTTATTCGGGAGGAACTGTGAGCACTCCCTATAGCGACCTTGCCGATCACCATTTCTGGCGCCGCTCGATCGCGTCGGTGGCGGTGCACGAAATGGATCCGGTCGTACGAACCCGCTTCCGTATTGCGCCCACCGATCGGATCGCCACCGCTGGAAGCTGTTTTGCCCAGCATATCGCGCGGCAGCTCGCGAAGATCGGCGATTATTATCTTGTGGCCGAAGATGGCGCGCATGTGCCCGAGGCAGACCGGGCCGATCGCCAATATGGCCTCTATTCGGCGCGTTACGGCAATATCTACACCGCGGCCCAACTTTGGCAGCTTTGGCGCGAAGCCTATGGCGAATGGGCCCCAGCGGAAGATGCGTGGGGAGGCCGAGACGGGGGATGGGTGGATCCGCTGCGCCCCACGGTCGAGACCTTTGCGACACGGGAAGCAGTCGCCGCCGATCGGAAGAAGCATCTCGCCGCCGTCCGGCAACTGCTCGAAGAATGCGACATATTGGTCTTCACGCTCGGTCTGACCGAGGCGTGGCGTTCGGTCCGTGACGGCACGATCTATCCGCTTGCGCCGGGCGTTGCGGGCGGGCGCTACGATCCGGCGCTCCATGGCTTCGTCAATTACACGGCGCGTGAGGTCGAAGAGGATCTGGCGCAGTTCCTGGGCGCCGTCCGGCAGCGCAATCCCGAGCTACGGATGATCCTCACCGTTTCGCCCGTGCCACTGGCGGCGACTTTCGAGGATCGTAGCGTGCTGGTCTCAACCACTTATTCAAAGGCGGCTTTGCGCGTCGCGGCGGAAGCGATGACCTACCGCTTCGACTGGGTCGATTATTTCCCGTCTTACGAGATAATCACGGGAAGCCCGACCGGCGGCCTTTATTTCGGCGCTGACGACCGCGAAGTGAATCCGCTCGGCGTCGCCCATGTCATGCGGCTTTTTCAGCAGCATTATATCGAGGGCAACGCCGCGCCTGCACCGACCGCCACCGTTTTTGTCGACGCTGCGACGGAGGATGCGGTGATCTGCGATGAATCGCTGATCGAGCGTTGGCGCAAATAGGGCGCCCTCCTGTCAGGACTGCGCCCAGCGCGGCATCACCGCACGCGCCACCCGGCCGCCCAGCTTGATCAGCGAGAACAAGGTCGATTTGGGGAGGATGCGCACATCCTCATACCATTCGGCGACGTCGGTCGTGACTTGGTGCAGCCTTTGTACGCGCTCGCGCATATGGGGAGGCGCGCCGGTGTCGCGCGAAAGGCGGTCGCTCAATTCGCCCAGGAAGGCGATGGTGGGATCGAGCTCGCGCCGTTTGCGTTCGGCGGCGATGCGCATCAGCATTTCCCATGGATCGACCTCAGCCACGAAATGGTCGCGTCGGTCGCCCGGATTGTGCGTGAGCCGCACCAACCCATAGGATTGAAGCTCGCGCAACGCGGTCGAGATATTCGAGCGCGCCAACTTTAGCGTGTCGCAAATCTCCTCCGCGATCAGCGGCCGGTGCGACAAGAACAAAAGCGCATGGATCTGACCGACGGAGCGGTTTACGCCCCAGCGCGATCCCATTTCGCCCCAGTGCAAAACAAAAGCCTTGGCATCCGGATGATCGATCATCTCCGGTCTCCCCCGTTTTCCCCAAAACAGAAATAACAGAAAGTCTAATCTGGATCAATATTTACGTCGTTGCTGTCCCGAAACGGGTTGAATGCCCCCGGCGCAAGCGCAATTCAACCGAACTATTGTGACAATACGGTGTTGAGCCAGCACAGGAGGTGGAGATGAAAATCTTTACGATCGGCTATGAGAAAACGACCCAGCCCGAACTGATCGCCACGCTCAAGGCGGCCGGCGTCGAGCGCGTGATTGACGTGCGCGCGGTGCCGCTGTCGCGCCGCCCGGGCTTCTCCAAGAACGTTCTCGCCAATGGGCTGGCGGAACATGGGATCAGCTATGTCTTGCTCAAGGCGCTAGGCACGCCGCCAGAGGGGAGGGAGGCGGCGCGCAAGCACGACCTCAAGACGCTCGACCGGGTCTATTCAGGCCAACTTGAGGAGCCCGAGGCGATCGTTCAGACCCAGCAGATGCTGGAACTGGCCGCGGAGAAGCCGTCCGCCTTGCTATGCTTTGAGCGTGACCCATCCGGCTGTCATCGTACCTTGCTCCTGCACAAAGCCGCTCCCGAAGCTGAAGTAATCGATCTGTTTCCATAACGATACACGTCCGTAACAATTCAGCATTGAATGTGTTTTTTTATCAGATGTAAATGTTGTTGCGCTCACGTTATGGTTAATTCCAAAGTTTGCTTATTGTTATAGTGATTTATACGAAATCTTATGATTTCTTCCTCACACGGGATCGGTGTGCCGGGGTGGCGTAATCGTATCGGTTCCGTGGGGGTAGGATGTTCAGGAAGTTCTTATGCGCGGCTAGTGTTGCCGCTTTGGTCACGGCGCCGATGCAGGCGGCCTGCTGGAATGCTGACGAAGCCTCTGCGGCGGGTGTGCGTGAGCTTCAGTCGATGCTGATGGTCGCGGCCCTGCGGTGCCAGGTGGCGGGCCATCCGATGATGAACGACTATAACCAATTCGTGCAGGCAAACCGCACCACGATCGGCGCGATGAATGATCGCCTCAAGGCGCACTTCATCCGCACCTTCGGCGTGGTCGGTGGCCAGCGCGCCTATGATAGCTTCACCACCTCGATGGCCAATGGCTACGGCGCGGCATCGAGCGGTGCGGATGTCTGCGCCGACGCGGACAGCTTGGCGCTCGAGGGCGCGGGCATGAGCGGCTCGATCGAAGGGTTGAAGCTGCTCGCCGAGCGGCAGGGCCTTGTCGCCAAACTGCCGGAAGGCTTGTGCGCGGGCGTCGCCCGCGCCGATTATGCTGCGGCAGGTGGTGTCACAGAGACGGTACGGCGCTGATCTTGAAACTCATATAAAGATATCTTTATATTGCTTCGCCCGGGCCGAATGGCTAGGGCGCACGGGCGGTCGCTAAGTGCGGCCGCCTTTTCTTTTGCCTAGGAGATTCCCCGTGGCCACCGCCGCAGTCGACAGCTTCAACGACTATCTGGTCCATGACATCGCGCTTGCCGGCTGGGGCCGCAAGGAGATCGTGATTGCCGAGACCGAGATGCCGGGCCTGATGGCGCTGCGCGACGAATATGGCGCGTCGAAGCCGCTAAAGGGCGCGCGCATCACCGGTTCGCTCCACATGACGATCCAGACCGCCGTGCTGATCGAGACGCTCGTCGCTCTCGGCGCCGAAGTCCGCTGGGCCTCGTGCAATATCTTCTCGACCCAGGACCATGCCGCCGCGGCGATCGCCGCCGCCGGCATCCCCGTTTTCGCCGTCAAGGGCGAGACGCTGGCCGAATATTGGGACTATGTCGGCAAGATCTTCGATTGGGGCGACGAGCCCTGCAACATGATCCTCGACGACGGCGGCGACGCCACAATGTTCGCGCTGTGGGGCGCGAAGATCGAGGCCGGCGCGACTTTGCCCGATCCCGAGAATGACGAGGAAGTCGAATTCCAGCGCGCGCTGAAGGCGTTCGTCGCCGCCAAGCCGGGCTACCTCACCGCCACCGTCAAGGCGATCAAGGGCGTTTCGGAAGAGACCACCACCGGCGTCCACCGCCTGTACGAGATCGCGAAGAAGGGCGAACTGCCTTTCCCCGCGATCAACGTCAACGACAGCGTGACCAAGTCGAAGTTCGACAATCTCTACGGCTGCAAGGAATCTTTGGTCGACGCGATCCGCCGCGCCACCGACGTCATGCTCGCCGGCAAGGTCGCCACCGTCGCCGGCTTCGGCGACGTCGGCAAGGGCTCGGCCCAGTCGCTCCGCAACGGCGGCGCGCGCGTGCTCGTCACCGAGATCGATCCGATCTGCGCGCTGCAGGCGGCAATGGAGGGCTTCGAGGTCGTAACGATGGAAGAGGCGGTCACCCGCTCGGATATCTTCGTGACCGCGACCGGCAATGCCGACGTCATCACCGCCGATCACATGGCAAAGATGAAGCCGATGGCGATCGTCTGCAACATCGGCCACTTCGACAGCGAGATCCAGATTTCGGCCCTGTCCAACTACAAGTGGACCGAGATCAAACCGCAGGTCGACCTGGTCGAATTCCCCGACGGCAAGGAAATAATCGTCCTCGCCAAGGGGCGCCTCGTGAACCTGGGTTGCGCCACCGGCCACCCTTCGTTCGTGATGTCGTCCAGCTTCACCAACCAGGTCCTGGCGCAGATCGAGCTGTTCACGAAGGTCGGGCAGTATGAGAACCAGGTCTTCGTCCTGCCCAAGCATCTCGACGAGAAGGTCGCACGCCTCCACCTCGACAAGCTCGGCGTGAAGCTCAGCAAGCTGAGTGAGAAGCAGGCCGCCTATATCGGTGTCAGCACCGAGGGCCCGTACAAGCCGGATCATTACCGCTACTGATCCGGCAAACTGCACGCTAGAAGCGTACCGATGAGGGTGCGCTACTATTGCTGTGGAGTTGAAGGGTGACGGTCGACACGGTCCTGATGGCCGTGGTTGCCGGCGTATGGCTGGCACTGGCCATCGCCGCGACATTGATCGGCGCGCGCAAGGCGGGCAGGGCCGAACAGGCTCTGGCCGAGGCGCGCGCCGTATCCGATCTGCTGGCGGGAGCGCCGGCCGTCCCCCTGCTCGTCTATGCCGACGATTCGGTCGATGCCGATCCGCGCATCGCGGCCTGGTTGGCACTCGACAAGATCCCGACCCGACTGTCCGAACTGGACGGCGGCGAACGCGGGATCGGGCATGAAGCCCTGGCGAATCTGCGTGCCGACATCGTCGACTGCCGTGCGACTGCCAATGCGATACATCGCACCATCACGCTTCCCGACGGCTCGCGCGTGTTCAGCGTGCGCGGCGAACCTTACAGCGTCGGCGGCGAGGATCGTCGCGCGGTCCTGCTCTGGATCCTCGATGTCAGCGAACGCCAGCGGGAAACGATCAAGCTGCGCGAGCAGGGCGCCCGCATGGCACGTGCACTCGATGGCCTGTCCGCTCTGATCGAGGCCGCGCCCTTTCCGATGTGGCATCGCGGGCCCGATCTCGACATCGCATTGGTCAACGGCGCCTATGTGCGCGCGATCGAGGCGGAGAATGCCGAGCAGGTCGTCTCGCGCGGGATGGAATTGATCGAATCGCAGGGCCTGCCCGGCGGTCGCGCGGGCGCCGCCGCCGCGCGCGATCGCGGTGCGATCTTCACCCGCACCGCGCCCGCGATCATCCAGGGTCAGCGCCGGGTGATGCGCGTGACCGATGTGCCGATCGGGGAGGCCGGGGTCGCGGGCTATGCGATCGACGTGCAGGAGCTGGAGGAGGCGCGGGCCGACCTGAGCCTGTTCATGCGCGCGCAACGCGACATGCTCGACCGCCTGTCTGCAGGCGTTGCGCAATTCGGCGCCGACCACAGCCTCGTCTTCTACAACCGCCACTTCGTGCGCCTATTCGCGCTGGAACCGGAATGGCTCGCCGATCGGCCCGAATTCGATCGGGTGCTCGAACGCATGCGCGAGGCGCAGCGCGCGCCGGAAAGCCGCGATTTTCCCGGCTGGAAAAATGAGCGCCGCGCCTGGTTCTCGACTACCGAACCGGTCGAAGAGAATTGGCTGGTTCCCGGCGGCATGCATCTGCGCGTTGTCGCGCAGCCTTTGCCAGATCGCGGCCTGCTCCTGATCTTCGAGGACCGGACCGAGCATCTCCAGCTCGCCAGCGCTCGCGACACGCTCGTGCGCGTGCGCACCGCCACCTTCGACAATCTGTTCGAGGCGGTCGGCGTGTTCGCCGCAGATGGGCGCCTGCACCTCTGGAACAGCCGCTTCCGCGACGTGTGGGACCTGCCCGAGGAGGAATTGGCGCAGCATCCGCGGGTCGACCTGCTGGTCCAGTCGATCGCGCCCAAATTGCTCGACCCCTCGCGCGCGGGCCTGATCCGCGAGCTGGTGCGCGTAGCTACGGTCGAGCGCCAGCATCGTTCGGGCCGTATCTCGACCATCGATGGGCGTCATTTCGAATTTGCGGCCGTGCCTCTGCCCGACGGCAATGCGCTCTTCACGCTACTCGACATCACCGCCAGCCGCGGGATCGAGGAGGCGCTGCGCGATCGCAACGAAGCGCTGGAGGAGGCAAACCGCCTCAAGAATGCCTTCGTGTCGAGCATGAGCTACGAATTGCGCGTGCCGCTCACTTCGATCGCGGGCTTCGCCGAGATGCTGGCGGGCGGCTATGCCGGCGAGTTGAGCGAGACCGCGCGCGATTATGTCGGTGCGATCATGGCCGCGGTGGGACGCCTGTC
>Ga0209455_1001251_pt1 | contig 11944 bp, 10 predicted proteins | sample AraplaCol_mCL_r2_FD_184275 | JGI IMG/M metagenome (GOLD analysis project Ga0209455, IMG submission 184275) | Arabidopsis root microbial communities from North Carolina, USA - plate scrape CL_Col_mCL_r2 (SPAdes) (version 2) | ecosystem: Host-associated > Plants > Roots > Endosphere | place: USA...
CAAGGGCCGTCGTCTCCTGCTGGTCGATGACAGCGCCTTCTTCCGTCATCTGCTTGCCCCGCAATTGTCGGCGGCCGGCTTCCTCGTTACCTCGGTCGACAGCCCGGACAAGGCCCTGGCGCTGTGCGAACAGGGCGAGACCTTCGACATCATCGTCAGCGATATCGAGATGCCAGGCATGACCGGTTTCGAGTTCTGCGAGGCGGTCAAGAAGGCTGGCCCGTGGCAGGGTGTGCCGATGATTGCCCTGTCGTCGCATGCCAGCCCGCGCGATCTCGCCAAGGGACGCTCGGTCGGCTTTGACGATTATGTCGCGAAATATGACCGGGACGGCCTGGTCCACACCATCAATGAAACACTGTCTGAAGTCAGAGGTGCCGCATGAGCATTCCGCGTCAGGACGACAAAGTGGAGACGGGCTCCGACGCTCTCGTCGGTTCGGGCGACTACCGCGATTACGTGACCATGTCGATTGCCGACCAGCTCTTCGGCATTCCGGTGCTCAAGGTGCAGGACGTCCTTGGCCCGCAGACCATCACCCGGGTGCCGCTGGCGCCCCCTGAGGTTGCCGGCTCGCTCAATCTGCGTGGCCGTATCGTCACCGCGATCGACGTCAGGCTGCGTCTCGGCTTGGAGCCGCGCAGCGGCGGCAAGCCGTCGATGTCCGTCGTCGTCGAGCATGATGGTGAGCTCTACAGCCTGCTGGTCGACACCGTGGGTGAAGTGCTCAGCCTCAACGTGAAGGACTATCAGCGTAACCCGCCGACGCTCAATCCGCGGCTGCGCGACTTTTCCGATGGTATCTACCGCTTGAATGGCTCATTGCTTGTGGTGCTCAGCGTTGCATCACTGTTGAATTTTGGCGGCCGAGCGGATGCGGCGTAGGATGTCGTTGCGGCGGATTGCCTGAGATCGCGACGAAGCATCTGAACGGAAAAAATAGAGAGTGGGTGGAGCGCTGCAATGAAGTCTTGCCTCGTGGTCGATGATTCAAAAGTGGTTCGAATGGTCGCCAGGAAAATCCTCGAAGGCCTGAACTTCAGGATCGACGAGGCGGAGAACGGCAAGATGGCGGTGGAAGTATGCACCAAGCAGATGCCGGACGCGATACTGCTTGACTGGAATATGCCGGTCATGAGCGGCATCGAGTTTCTCCGTCATCTGCGCAAGATGGAAGGCGGACAGGTGCCCGTGGTGGTCTTCTGCACCACGGAAAACGATATCCAGCACATCCAGGAGGCGATCGGGGCCGGCGCCAACGAATACATCATGAAGCCGTTCGATAGCGAGATCATCGAATCCAAGTTCAGCCAGGTTGGTCTGATCTGACCGTAACGCTGAGTTGGAGTTGAGCGCATGGCGTTTGGGCAGACAGTTTTGAAAACATCGACTTCCCCCGCCGGCGGCCCGGTTCGGGTGATGGTGGTTGACGATTCCATGGTCATCCGCGGTCTCTTGACCCGGAGCCTGGAAACCGACCCCGCTATCAAGGTGGTGGTGAGTGCCGGTAACGGCAAGGCGGCCTTGGACGCGATTGCCAAGACTGATGTCGATGTCATCGTGCTCGATATCGAGATGCCGGTCATGGACGGGATGACCGCACTGCCACAGCTGATTGCGGCACGCCCCTATGTTCAGGTGATCATGGCCTCGACCCTGACCCTCAAGGGCGCCTCGATCAGCATGAAAGCGTTGTCGATGGGGGCGGCCGATTATGTGCCGAAGCCGACCTCGACGGCGGAAATCAACAGCGCCGAAAATTTCAAGATCGACCTCATCGCCAAGGTGAAGAGCTGGGGCGCCGTCGCGCGCCGTCGGCGCGGTACCGCGCCGGCTGCAGGAGCTGCAACGCCGGCCGCAGCCGCAGCGCCTGCACCGCGTAAGCTCTATGGCGGTGCCGAGGTCAAGTTGCGGCAGGCCGGTACCTATAAGCCCGATTGCCTGGTGATCGGCAGCTCGACAGGCGGCCCCCAAGCGCTTTTCAAGGTGTTCCAGATGCTGGGGCCGGTGCCGCATCTGCCGGTCTTCGTGACACAGCATATGCCGGCCACCTTCACGACGATCCTGGCCGAGCATATCGCCCAGGCGAGCGGCATGCCGGCGGCGGAGGCCAAGGATGGCGAACCGGTCGCTAATGGCCGGATCTATGTGGCGCCGGGGGATTTTCACATGACGGTGATGGTGGAAAACGGCCGCAAGGTCATGCGGATCAACAAGAATCCGCCGGAGAATTTCTGCCGTCCGGCGGTCGATCCGATGCTGCGCTCGATCCTCAAGGCCTATGGCAACAAGATCCTGTTCTGCATGCTGACCGGCATGGGCCAGGACGGGCTGAAGGGGTCGCAGGATCTGATTGCTGCCGGTGGCACCGTGATCGCCCAGGATGAAGCGACCAGCGTCGTATGGGGGATGCCTGGCGCCGTGGCGACTGCGGGGCTGTGCAGTGCCGTTCTGCCGCTTTCGGATATCGGTCCGTACATTCGTAAGTTCATTTCAAGGACAGGCATATGACAGTGACAGACTTCGAATTTATCTGTCAGATCCTGCGAGATCGGTCCGGCTTGGTCCTCACCAACGACAAGGCCTATCTGCTGGAAAGCCGCCTGCTGCCGGTTGCGCGCAAATGGAAGCTTGCTGGCTTTGATGATCTGGTGAAGGCGATCCGGTCGCGGCCGGATGAGACGATGATCCGCGACGTCGTCGAGGCGATGACGACCAATGAGTCATTCTTCTTCCGCGATACCAAGCCGTTTGACCAGTTCAAGCAACTGATCCTGCCGGTCCTGCTGAAGGAACGCGCTGCATCGAAGACGATCCGCATCTGGAGTGCGGCCTGTTCCAGCGGTCAGGAGGCCTATTCGCTGGCCATGATCCTGTCGGAGATGAGCGCACAGCTCGCCGGCTGGAAAATCGACATCATTGGCACCGATCTCTCGACTGAGATTCTTAACCGCGCTAAAGAGGGCGTCTATTCGCAATTTGAAGTGCAACGCGGCTTGCCGATCACCTTGCTGGTCAAATATTTCCAGCAGAACGGTGATCGCTGGCAGATCAGCCAGAAGATCCGCAGCATGGTGCAATATCGTGAGTTTAACCTGCTGCAGGATCCGGCACCGCTCGGCCGCTTCGATGTCGTGTTCTGTCGCAACGTGCTGATCTATTTCGACCAGCCGACCAAGGCCAAGGTGCTGAACGGCATTGCCAAGCAGATGCCGGATGACGGCTATCTGATCCTCGGCGGTGCCGAGACCGTCCTTGGCCTCACCGATCGTTTCCAGTTGGTGCCAGGGCAGCGGGGGATCTACTGCGTCACGACGGGTACCGGCAAGCCGGCTGCGCCAGCGGGCTTCGTTGCGCCGCCGCGTCCGGCAGCAGCGGCACCCGTGGCGCCACTGAAACCGACGGTGCCGCCGCTCGGTGGCGCGACTTTGCGCAAGCTTTGAGATCAGGGATGGCTGCCACCGGGTGAAGATGCCTGTGACGGTGAGACGGGGATAAAGAAAAGCCGGGAATATCGTCCCGGCTTTTCTTTATCCGCCCGCGTCATCGGCGCCGTCAGGCGCTTTAGACTGCCGCAGCAAATAGGATGATGGTCAGCTGCCAGCGCCTTCCGCCGTCTTGCGAACCTGGCCGATACGGCCATCTTCCGGATCACGCAGCACGTAACCGCGGCCCCAGACCGTCTCGATGTAGTTTTCACCGCCGGTGGCAACGGTCAGCTTCTTGCGCAGCTTGCAGACGAAGACGTCGATGATTTTCAGCTCCGGCTCGTCCATGCCGCCATAGAGGTGATTAAGGAACATTTCCTTCGTCAGGGTCGTGCCCTTGCGCAGGGAGAGGAGTTCCAGGATGCCGTATTCCTTGCCGGTCAGATGCAGCGGCTGACCCTCGACTTCCACCGTGCGGGTATCGAGATTGACCATCAGCTTACCGGTCGTGATCAAGGAATCCGAATGTCCCTTGGAGCGCCGTACGATCGCCTGGATACGGGCCAGCAATTCACGCCGGTCGAAAGGCTTGGTGAGATAATCGTCCGCGCCGAAGCCGAGCCCCTTGATCTTGCTGTCGAGCTCGTTAAGGCCGGAAAGAATTAAGATCGGTGTGTTGACGCGCGCGGAGCGCAAGCGTCTTAGGACTTCATAGCCGTCGATATCGGGGAGCATGAGATCGAGAATGATGATGTCGTAATCGTAAAGCTTGCCGATCTCCAACCCATCTTCCCCGAGATCGGTGGAATCGACGATATAGCCTTCTGACTTCAGAATGAGCTCGATGCTCTGGGCGGTATTCGAATCGTCTTCGACCAGTAGGACCCGCATGACGTCACCCCAACCCCAAGGACCTGTCTCAAGGACAGACGTTTAATGTTAACCATTAAACCGCATTTGTGTAAAGCTGGCAGCATCCTCGCGTTATGGTCGTTTAAGCTCTATCCATATAAACTTTTTCCCGTTGTTTTCGCTTGGGCGTGCTTAACGTCCTGGGATTTCGGTCCTTTGTTGCTAAAAGAGTATTGTTAACCGGGAGTTAACGGGAGCCGGGTAGTCTGTTAGGGTTCTAGACGAGTCTCGAAAACACCCCCGGCAATGATGCAAACCGCTTTCCTTGAACCCGTTCTGCGCGAAATCAGCCGGATCCCCGAGCATCGCGTATATGGTCGTGTCTCTGCCGTACTCGGCATGCTGGTGGAGATCGCCGGCATCGAAAGCAATCTCACCATCGGCGCCAGATGCGCCCTGATCGACCGCGCCGGCCGTCAGGTGGGCTGCGAGATCGTCGGTTTCCGCAATGGCCGCGCTTTGGCGATGGCCTATGGGTCGCTGGAAGGGGTAGGGCTCGGCAGCAAGGCGATCATCGTCGAGACGGATCCCGTGGTGCGGCCGACGGAAGCGTGGCTCGGCCGCGTCATCAATGCTTTCGGTGAGCCGATCGATGGCAAGGGGCCGTTGCCCACCGGCAATATCGCCTGCCGCATTCGCGCTAATCCGCCGCCGGCCCATGCGCGCTCACGCGTCGGCGGTAAGATCGATCTCGGTGTCCGCTCGCTCAACACCTTCACGACCTGCTGCCTCGGTCAGCGTATGGGTATCTTTGCGGCATCCGGTGTCGGCAAATCGGTGCTGCTGTCGATGATCGCGCGCTATACCTCGCTCGACATCAATGTCATCGGCCTGATCGGTGAACGCGGGCGCGAGGTGCAGGAATTCATCGTCGACGAATTGGGCCCGGAAGGGCTCGCCCGCAGCGTCGTTGTCGTCGCCACTTCCGATGAATCGCCGTTGATGCGTCGCCAGGCTGCGCAGATGACGATGACAGTAGCGGAATTCTTCCGCGATCAGGGACGCGATGTCCTTTGCATGATGGACAGCGTGACCCGCTTCGCCATGGCGATGCGTGAAATCGGCCTCAGCGCCGGCGAACCGCCGGCCAGCAAGGGTTACACGCCCTCGACTTTCGCCGAGTTGCCGCGCCTGCTCGAGCGGGCGGGGCCCGGCATCAATGGTTCCGGCTCGATCACTGGACTCTTCACCGTGTTGGTCGAAGGCGATGATCATAACGAGCCGATCGCCGATGCTGTGCGCGGTATTCTCGATGGCCATATCGTGCTGGAGCGTTCGATCGGTGAACGTGGCCGCTATCCGGCGGTCAACATCCTGCGCTCGCTCTCGCGTACCATGCCGGGCTGCAACATCCCCGAGCAGAACGTGCTGGTCCGCCAGGCGCGCCTGCATATGTCGGTCTACGAAGACATGGCCGAACTGATCCGCCTGGGCGCCTATCGCCGCGGTTCCGATCCGGCGGTCGATGAGGCGATCCGCCTCTATCCGTCGATCGAGGCATTCCTGGGGCAGCAACGCGGCGAGCGTAGTGACCTGGAAACCGGATACGGGCAGTTGGCGGAAATCCTCGGCCAGCCCTACGCACCGGCAGTGGCGACGGATTTCAGTGAGGCCGAGGCATGAGCGGCCTCGACCAGTTGATGCGGCTGCAGAAATGGACGCTGGACGAGAAACGCCGGCAAGCATTGGATCTGGAAAGCCTGATCGACAAGTTCGAAACCGATATCCGGCTGCTCGACGAGGAAGTCATCCGCGAAGTCGATGCAGCCCAGCAGTCGATTGAGCTGCAGCGTACATTGCCGGCCTATCGCAAGATGATGCAGGAACGGCGCGAGCGTCTGCAGCAGTCAATCGACAATCTGCGGGTCGAATTGGCGCGCATCCAGGACGAGATCGCCGAGGCCTTCTCGGAACTTAAGAAGACCGAACAGACGATTCAGAGCCGTAAGCAGCGCCAGCGCCAGCAGGAACGGCGACGCGAGCAGATCGTCAACGACGATATCGGCCTTGAACTGCACCGCCGGCGGCGATCGTCGGAATCCTGAAGACGCATTTCCCAGACAGGGGCGTCACGCCGTCACAGACGGTGTGTCGCGGACAACGTCGTCGAGCGGCACGACCGGGAAACGCGCGGTGGTCTGAAAGCTGATATCCCCGGCATAATTGCCAAGCTCTCGGGCCTCGGCGAAGAGACCGGCGATGTCGCGCTTGACGGTCAATGGCAGTTCCTGATGGCTGCGCACCATGAGGTCGAAATGCTTCTTGCGGATTAATCCGTCCAATTGGCAGCCGCCGAGGCGGGTGAAATTCACTTCGACGACAAAACGGGTCGCGTCTTCTTTACTCTCCTTTTCCGCCTGATTGCGTCGTTGGCGACGATAGAAGAGGTTGATCTGCTGCAGCCTGCCGTCGTCCCAGATCGGCAGAAAGAAGCTGCGCCAATCCTGCTGCGGCCGTTCCTGTGCCAGCATTGAGAGCTGGCTGAATTCGTCGCGCAGCTTGCGTACCCCATCCTGCTTGCCACCGCTGGCCTTCAGTGCAGAAGCAAGCGGTCCGAAGAGCTTTTCGAAGTCGCCCGATTTGAAGGCATCCATCGCCTCATTCAGTCCGGCGGCGAGCTTGCTGCCTGGTTGGGCCAGATGCGCAATACCGGCTGGATCGTTATCGCCGCCGGCTTGGGCGCTACCGCCCGGGCCGTGCTGCAAAGTGAACAACAAATCGAGCAATGTCGGCCAGCCTTGTGCCAGATTGAGGGCCGTCATCTGCGGCGTCACTGGCATGCCGAGCGCGCTGGCATTGGCCATTTCCACCGCCTCGACTGCCAGGGTGATGCTGGCACCGACCGGCAGGCTCGCCTGCTGCTGCAACACCAGGTCGCCCACAGCACTATGGATGACGGGATGGCCGGCGGGTGTATGTCCCAGGATCTGGCCGATGATCGTCGCCTTGGCACCGGCACTGGCCGCAGCTGCCTGCGCAGCGGCGAGCGGATTTCCAGCCATTCCCGGCTGCTGGATGTTGAGGACCCGCAACCGCAATTCGGTTCCGGTCGGCAGCAGCCCGGCGGGCAATTCCGCGGCGCCGGTTTCGCCGGCGCCGATCGGAGCGCCGAGCGTGCTGAGCGTCTGATATTCCGCTCTGGCATCTGCGACAGTGGCGCCGCCTGGCAGCACCACATTGCCTGGGGTTGCCGTGCCATTGCCGGTGATGCTGCCGGCCGGTACTTCACCGTCAGTTAGGACGGCGACACCCAGCGGCAGCTTGGTCGCATCGGCAACGACGGCGGTAAGAGGTATCGGCGCCGTCTTCACGTCGAGTTCGTTGTTGATGGCAGGCCATGTGCCGGCGGCTGTCGCGCCGGCTGCGACGTTGCCCTGCTGCGCAGCTGTCGGCGTCTTGCCGTCGGATGTTGTGGCCGTGTTGGCCCCTGAAGCTGGCGCAACGGGCAGCGTGACGGGGGTGGTGGCAACAGGCGGAGAGATCGGAATGGTCGGCACGGTCGGATCCTGTGGCACGAGACCGGGAGTGGCCGGGAAAGGAGCGGGCTGGGCTGCAGATGGCCCATTGGCAGGGCTACTGTCCGCGGCTGCCGCTAGGGCCGCGGTGAGAGAGGGAACGGCGATCGATGGCGGCAGTGGCACTGCTATTCCGCCACCACCCTGCGGGCTCGGATTGACGCCAGCGGGAAGCGGTGTCGACGCGCCATTGCCGGGAAGCGGCAGCGAGCCGGCGGGGAGACCAGGCAGGTCCGGCAATGACGGAATGCTGATCGGGTTGGTCGTAACCGGTGGCGGTGACGCTGGTATGCCGGTTTGCGGGCTGATCGGTTGTGGCGTATCGGCGGTAGGCGGCTGCGGCCCAGGGGCGTTGGAGGCTGGCTGCTGCGGTTGGGGTTCTGCTGCGGAACCCGGTACAGGTGCCGCGGCGGCCGGGCCACTCAGCGGCAGGGGCGTATTCGCAGCCGCTGCGGGCAGCTGCGGTTGTGGCGGCGGTTGCGTGCCCGCCTCGGCCGCATTCGCGGGCGCCTCACCAGGGACCGATGGAAGAGGGGGCGGTGGCGGCACAGGAGTTGGCGTCGCCGGCACGGCTCCATTCGGCAGCTGGTTGCCCGCCTGCTGGCCGGCAACCGGTTGGGAGAACGCCTGAGGTGTCGCCGGTGCCGGTGGTGACTGTGCTGGCTGGCCGGTTGGAACCGGCGTTTCGGGAAGCGGAACGGCTCCGGCCAGTGCGGTTGGAGGCGATGGCACAGGCGACGGTACGTCCTGTACCGCGCTGGCATTTGTTGGTGGGGTGCTGGTCGACGGCGCGGCTGCCGGGGCGGTGCCGGCAGGTGGGCTTCCAGCGGAAGGTGTTTGTGTGGCGGGTGCGCCAGTAACGGCAACGCCCGCCGGCGGAACGCTTGGTAGCGACGTGCTAGCGGGTGCTGGTGTGCCAGGTGGCGGAGTTGAGCCGGGCGGCAAAGGCGCGCCGGGTATCGGTGTCGTATCGGTTGGCGCCCGTTGCGGCAATTGCGTGGCTGCTGCTCCGGAGGCCGGAACGGGCCCCGTTGAAAGGGCAGGAGCCTGGGTCCCAGAGGCCCCAGGCTCTGGCAAGGCCTGGGGCTGCACTGTGCTGCGGGCAGGTGCGCTGGATGAGGCAACAAAATCAGGGGGCGGCACATCCGATGCGTCTGCCGAGGCACCGACGAAGAGCTCAATGATGCGCTGGCGTATTTCAGGATTGAGGCTCAGGGCACCGACCTGTCCGCCGACCGCCGAGATCGCCTTGGCCGCCGCTTTATCGGCGTCGGCGAGCGCCGCTTCCGGCACGTGGTCGGCCTCACTCGGTGCATCGGCAAACAAGGTGGCGATGCGGTCGTGAATGCTGGGGATCAGTGAAGCCTGCACGGGCGGTGGCGCCGGTGATCGGAAATCCACCGTGCCGCTAGGGCGGGCGGTTGTCGCCGGCGCGGCACCCTGTGTTGCCGTCGGGCTCTCGGCCGGGAGAGTTGCAGTGGCACTCTGGATGAGATCGCGCGGGACCGATTGGATGACGATCGCCGTCAGCCGGGTGCCCGCCACCACCACATTGGGCTGCCCGGCTGGGGCCGGCGCGGCGGTGCCGGCTGAGCGGCCAGCGCGATCGGCGGTAATCGTGGCATCGGTCGCCTGGCCGGTTTCCGCCGGCGCCGATCTGGCGGTCCCCTGGGTGCCGCCGGCTTGATCGATCGCCGTTCCTTGATCGATCGCCAGGACGACGACCTGCAGCCTGTCACCGACGGAGCGCACTTCCAGCGTGACGCCGCTGCCGGCCGGCAGGTTGGCATTGGTGGCGATTTTGACGATGCCCTTGTCGGTCACGACGGCTATCAGACCGTCCTTGTCACGCCCCTGTACGGTGCCGCGAAGGATGGTGCCGTTATCGAGGGCCAGGAAGTTGCGGGGCGGATCCGGGACCGTGGCGGTGATGGCGGCAGCGCTGATGGCGCCCTGGGCGCCGGGTAGGCGGGAGGCGATGAGGTGAAAGTCGCTCACGTCCCGGCGATCAGCCGGCGCGCCAAAGCTTCCACATCGGCACCGGCCGTGCTGCCCGGATAGCGGATCAGCAGGGGCGTCTGCGCCCGGATCGAATCCTTCACCTTGCCGTCACGCTGGATGACAGCCAGGAGCTCAGGGCGCGCATGCAGGAAGCTCTCGCAAGCCTTGGCCAGGGTCTCGAAGGTGCGCAAGCCGTCTTCGCGGCTGGCCGCCATATTGACCACCACGCCGATCTTCGAGCCTTTGCCCTGCTGATGCAGCAATTTGATGAAAGCATAAGCATCGGTCAGGGCGGTCGGCTCGTCCGTGGTGACGACGATGCTGCGGCCTGACTGCATCGCCAGGAACCGGACCGGACGATCGATGCCGGCACCGAGATCGATGACCACATGGTCATAATTGCGGGCGAGGCCGGCGATGCCGGTGCTCAGCGCGAACAGGCGGTGGGCCGGCATATTGGCCAGGCTCTGCGAGCCGGAGCGGCCGGCAATGATGTCGAAGGCGCCGTCGGGGAAGGGGGTGATCGCCCGTTCCAGCGGCCATTGCTGCTCCAGCACCTGGGCCAGATCGACCTGCGGGGTGACGCCCAGCTGGATGTCGACATTGGCCAGGCCGAGATCGCCGTCCAGCAGGACGACGCGGCGACCGAGGCCAGCCAAAGCATGGGCCAGGGTGATAGACAGCCAAGTCTTGCCGACCCCGCCCTTACCCGAGGCAATAGCGATCGCATTGCGCACCACATCGGTATCGAGGGGTGTGCGCAAGCCCGCCGGTTGCGGCAGGGTATTCAGGGCGGTCGGTTGCGGCTCGTTACTCATTTTTTCTATCACCGTCCGATCGATTGTGCAGTTGCCGGTTTCATGCTCCGGGCTAGCGTTTCTGGAAGCAGTAAACGTGCCAGAGCGTCGGCGCCAACAATCTGCAAACCATCACCAATTCCGGGGGCGACCCCCATCTCTGCAAAAGCCAATTTCCCGGCATCGGCGGCGGCCAGAATACCACCATAGCGCCGTGCCGTATCAAGCCGTGTCGAGATCAGCCGGGTAGCCCCGATCTCGGCATAGAGGGCGGCCAGTTCGGCAGCCTCGGCGATGTCGCTACCGGCGGCATGGACAACCACCATTTCAGCATCCACCGCACGGGCCAATTCCTGCAATTGTTCGAGATCCCCGGCGATCAGCGGGTTGCTGCCCACCGTATCGATCAGGATCATGCCGGGGCCATTTTCTGTGCCCGTCTCGCTACCAGCCGGCTGGTCCTTGGAACGTTCCACCGCGCGCTGCAGTGCAAGCGCGGTGCGGGCGCGATAGGCCTGGATTTGCAAGGCCTTACTGTAGGTGGCCAATTGCTCGACCGCACCGGCCTTCAGGAGATCGCAGGTGATAGCGGTGACCGGCCAATTTTTGCTGCGGGCCGAGGCGGCAAGTTTTGCCAGGGTGGAGGTTTTACCGGCCCCCGGCAGGCCGACCAGTATGATCGGCCGTTCCGGCACCCGCTCGGTCAGCGGCATGACCGGGAACCGGGTGCGCAGGGCGCCGCCCAGGGCCTGATGCGGGTTGTCGAGCAGGAAGTTCTCGGCGCTGGAGAGCAACCGCTCCGCCAGCGAACTGGGGACACGGTGGAAGTCGAGGGCATGGGCGATGACGTCGAGCGGATTTTCCGCCTCGGTCGTGGCCTCTGACTGCCACTGGCTGAGAATGGCCTGATGATCGACGCCGACCGTCAGCTTGATCGCCTGGCCGATCTGTTCGGTCGCCAGAATGACGACATCCGGGCCGAACTCGGCCTTCGCCATGCGAAGGGCTTCGGCTGCGGAGGGGGCTGAGAAACTGCGAAGACGCATCGCTCAGGCCACCTCAGATCTGACCCAAGGTGCGAATCTTAGCCTTCGCATGAATCTCGTTTTGCGACATCACCGTCGTCAGCGGCCGGAAACGTTCGATAATCGATCTGACATAGGGCCGAATGCCAGGGCTGGTCAAGAGCACTGGCGATTCACCCAACAAGGTAAACCGCTCGAAGGTCTGGCGGACGGTCTGGATGAACTGCTGCAACTGCGTGGGTGCCATGATCAGCTGCTTGTCGTCA
>Ga0209455_1001253_pt1 | contig 11925 bp, 8 predicted proteins | sample AraplaCol_mCL_r2_FD_184275 | JGI IMG/M metagenome (GOLD analysis project Ga0209455, IMG submission 184275) | Arabidopsis root microbial communities from North Carolina, USA - plate scrape CL_Col_mCL_r2 (SPAdes) (version 2) | ecosystem: Host-associated > Plants > Roots > Endosphere | place: USA...
ACCTCCCTCGCGGTGCAGGCGTCGCGGTCGACGGATGCGGCGACGCAGGATGAGGCCGTGCGGCGGGTGCTCCGTGAGCAGTTCCGCGGCGCGTCCGTGCGCGTCGCGTCGAGCTCCTTCGTCCCGTCCGCCGCGGTGACCGGGGGAGGGTCGGCGTTGCTGCTGGTCACGTCCGACGACCTGCGGAAACGGGTGCAGCCGACCGAGGGCCGGTGGCCGTCCACGGAGGCGGAGGTCGCCGTCGACACCGCCTTCGCCCGCGCCCACCGCGTCTCCGTGGGCGACACGCTGGTGTTCGCGGGCCAGGATGCGGCGGTCCCGGTCACCGTGACCGCGCTGTGGCGCCCCGCCGACCCCGGCGCGCCGGCGTGGCTGGGGTTGACCGACGGCGCGGGAGGGACGGACGGCCGCATGATCGTGCCGGACGCGGTCGCTCACGCAGCCGGCGACGGTATCGCCGCCCAGTGGGTGCTCACCCCGGACGCGACGGACGCCACCGCCGCACAGCTGCCGCGCCTTCGCTCCGGCTTCGACGGCGTCGCCGACGCGCTGAGCGAGGAGCCGTCGGCCGCGGCCAGCCCGTTCTCGTCGACCGGACAGGGTGCTGCGACCGTCGCCGCGATGCAGCGGTCGGTGGTCGCGCTGCAGGCCGTCATCCCGGTGCCGCTGACGGTGCTCGCCGTGTGCTCGGTCATCGCGCTCGTGCTGCTCGGACAGCTCCTCGCAGGTGCGCGCCGGGTCGAGACGCGCCTGCTGCGCTCGCGGGGGATGACGGTCCGCGCGCTCGCCGTCGCGTCCGCGCTGGAAGCCGCGGTCGTCGCCGTGGCCGGGGTCGCGGTGGGCGCCGTCGCTGCCCAGCTCGTCCTGCTGCGGCTGGTCGGCGGCCCGGGGGCAGGCGCATCCGGAGTCCTGGATGTGGCCCTCCCGGCCGTCGCCGCTCTGCTGGCCGCCGTGCTCGCAGCGGTCGTCACCATGGTCGTCTCGGTGCGGTCTCTGACGGACGCACCAGGCGCGGTGGAGGCGGGCCGCTCGCGCACCGCGGTCTCCGCCGGCCTCGCCGTGCTCGCGGTGATCGCCGCCGCGGTGACCCTCTGGCGGTTCCTCGTGTTCAGCTCGTCCGGGTCGCTCGCCGACGGCACAGCGGGGGTCGACCCCGCGGGCGTCGTGGCCCCGGCGGCGGTGCTGTGCGCGATCGCCCTGGTCGGTCTCTCGCTGTTCGGGCCCGCCGCCGCGGCCGTCGAGCGGCTCGCCGGACGCGGACGCGGCGTCGCCCGCGTTCTCCCGGCCCGGCAGGTGGGGCGCGGCATCGCGCTGTTCGCCGGACCGGTGGCGCTCATCGTGCTGGCGGTGGGCTCGCTGAGCTTCGCCGCCGGGTACGCGGGGACCTTCGCAGGCTTCCTCCGCGACTCGACGGTGCTGGTCCAGGGCGCACCCGTCCGCGCCGATCTGGGAGCGAGCGGGACGCCGCGATCCGCCTCCGACCTCTCGCCGGCGGCCGCGTTGCACCGACCGGGCGTCACGGTCTCGCCGGCCATCGTGGACGACGCCACCGTGGGCGACACTGACGCTGCGCTCGTCGTGGCAGACACGCGTCTGCTCCCCGCGCTCACCCCGGTCGGGTCGTACCTATTCGACGGGAGCGCGGCGGCTGCGGATCTGCATGCCGCGAACGGCATACCGGGCGCCGACCTGTCCTCGAGCGGCCGCACCCTCCGGTTGCGCGCGGTCGCGAGGGCCGGAGTCGGCTCGGCGACGGCGACCGCCGTCACGGGGTGGTTTGCCACGGATGCCGGAGAGGCGGTCCCCGTCACGGCGACGGTCGCCGCCGACGGGACGGCTTCCCTCGCGGCGCCGACGAACGGTACGGATCGCCTGGTCGCCGTCGATGTCGCGGTGGCGCCGGTCGGCGCGGTGGATGTGAAGGTCGCCGTGACCGGGCTGCCGCAGGCCGCCGACGCGTGGACCCTCGCTGCAGGCTCCTTCGGGTCGTCGACGCCGTTCCGAGCGGCGGGACGAGGGGCCGCCTCCGCCGCCGCGCTCGACGCGCCCGCCTCCGTCCGGTTCGTTCCGGGCGATCCGCCACCGCTCCGCTTCGCGGTGACCTCGGCGCTGGCGGCCGACGACGACCTCGCCGTCGGCCGCCGGATCGAGGTCCGCTCGCCGACCGGCGACCTGACCGGCACCGTAGCCCGCGTCGTCGCCGCCGTCCCCGGCACGCCTTCCGAACGGGCCGTCCTGGCCGACTACGCCGCCGTGGCGGCGCAGCTCCTGCGCACCACCCCGTCCGTCGCTCGCGCCTCCTCGGTGTGGGCGTCGGGCGGCGACACGGCGGCGACGGCGGCCGCCCTGTCCCGTGCGGCGGATGCCCAGGCGGTCGTCACCACCGCAGACGGCGGGTTCGTGTCCCGCTTTCTCGGCGGCGCCGTCCTCAGCACGTGGCTGGGAGCAGCGGGATGCGCGGCGCTCGCTCTCGCCGCCGTGGCCGCGGCCGTCTCCTCGGCACTCCGACGCCGCCGCGGAGAGGTCGTGGTGCTGCGCGCTGTCGGGCTCTCCGGTCGCCAGCAGGCGTGGACGCGACGGCTCGAGGTCATTGGGGTGACCGTCGCCGCCGGCGTCTTCGGCCTGCTCGGCGGCGTCGCCGTCGTGCTCCTGGTGGGCAACACCCTCGCCCGGCTCTCGGTGGTGACCGCGCCATCCACGCTCTCCGTGCAGGGACGTGTGGATCCGCTCGGGCTCGGCCTGGGGCTCCTGGTCCTGGCGGCCGCTCTCGCCGCCGCGGTCTGGGCGTACGGATCCGCGGTGCGGCGCCAGGCAGCCGACACCGGATACCGGGAGGAGACCCGATGAGCCGGCCGGTGACCGACGCGCGGCTGTTCCTGCGCTCGCTGCGCGCCTACGCCGGCGGACTGGCACTTCTGGCGGTCGTCGCCCTCGTCGCCGCAGCGGCCCTGGCCGCGTGGCCGCGCGCGGTGAGCGGCATTCTCGGCGGCGAACTGCGCCACGACCTGCAGCAGGCGGGAGCGGGTGGCCGGGACCTCAGCGCACCCGTCCGCACCGGCTTCCTGTCGGCGGGGCCGATGGTCGACCCGGCACGCCTCTGGGATCAGCTCCCGGCGATCGGCGCGTCCGTGCACAGCGCGATGAGCCCGGCGCTCCGCGCGGTCACCGCGGCCGGCGACTCGTCGGCTCGCAGCGACGAACTGGCGACCTCGTCGCCCGCCGGCGCACGGCCTCTCGACCATTACGGCGTCTCCCTCGAGGCCTACCGCGGTCTGCGGCAGCAGGCGCGGCTCGCGCAGGGGGAGTGGCCGACGGCGGCCGCAGGCGGACCCGTCCCCGTCGTGGTCACCACCGCGACCGCGAAGCTGCTCGGCTGGAAGGTCGGCGAGACCCGGGAGTCCGGGGCCGGTCAGGGCGGATCGCTGATCCTGCGCCTCGCCGGCACCATCGCGCCGAAGGACACCGCCGCCTCCTTCTGGGACCTCGACCCCGTCCGCGACCTCGGTCACGTCTCCGGAGGCGGCGACAGCCCCAAGAGCTTCGTCGGCATCGCCTGGGTCGACCCCGCATCCTGGCCGGACCTCGCCCCGCGCTTGGACGCCACCTCTGCCGAGATCTGGTACCCCGTCGAGCCCGACCGCTTCACGGCCGAGACCCTTCCCGCCGTGCGGAGCGCGCTGGGCGGCTTCCTGGCCGCGCCTCCCGTCGTCTCCGCCGGCGGAGCGAGCGTGCGGCTGCCGTTCGCGACGGCGGTGCAGCAGACCCTCGACGACTTCATGGCGCGCGCACAGCCGGCGCAGACGCTCTTCGCCATCCTCCTCAGCGGGCCGCTCGTGGTCGCACTGGCCGTGCTCGCGCAGGGCGCACGTCTCGTCGCCGAGCGCCGCAGACCCGCCCTGGCTCTCGCTGCCGCGCGCGGCGCGTCGCCGGGTCGGCTGCGCACGGAACTCGCCGCTCAGGGCGCGCTCGTCTCCATCCCGGCGGCGGCGCTCGGCTTCGCGATCGCGCTGCTCGTCACGCCCGGCGCGCAACCGCTCGCGACGCCGCTGGCGCTCGCCGCCGTCTGCGCACTCCTTCCTCCGCTCGCCCTGGTCGTCGCGGCCGGCTCGCTCGACCCGGCCGCGCGGGCCTCGCGGCGCCGTTCCCGCTGGGCGTGGGTCGCCGAGGTCGTCGCCGTCGGCCTCGCGGTCCTCAGCGTCGTGCTCGTGTCGCGCCGCGGACTGTCCTCGACCGGGGCCGGCCTGGCCGTCGACCCGCTCGCCGCACTGACCCCGGTGCTGGTGGCGATCGCTGCTTGCGTGCTCGTCGTGCGGCTCACCCGCCTCCCGCTCGATGGGCTGGCGCGCGGCCTGCACCGCGGCCGTGGCCCGGTCGCCTTCGTCGGAGCCTCCGGGACGCGCGGAGCGGGCTCCGGCGTGCTCTGGCCCGTGTTCACCCTGGTCGCGGGCGTCAGCATCGCGCTGTTCTCGGTGAGCATGCTGGCGACCTCGACCGCCGGGCTCGCCGAGGGCGCGCGCATCCGGGTCGGCTCCGACCTGTCGCTCACCGCCGCGACGACGCTCAGCGACGCCCAGGTGAATGCGGTGAAGCGCCTCGACGGCGTCGAACGGACGGCGACGGTCGACTGGGCGGGAGGCGTCCGACTCTTCGCCGGCGGGGTGACGTCGGACGTCTCCGGCTACCTCGTCGACCCCCGGGAGCTCGACGCGGTGCAGTCCGGCCTGCCCGCCGACGCACGGCTCTCGGACGCGCTCACCGGCGGCATCCGGGGCCGGACGGGCGCCGCGCTCGGCGGCTGGTCCAGCCAGCTCCCGATCACCAGCGCCCTCATCGTCACCGGCGGCACGAGCGTCCACCTCGGCGTGACGGAGCTCGACCACCTGCCGGGCGTGTACGTGCGCGACGGCGAGTGGGTGTTCCTCGATCGCACGACCCTGCCCGCGACGAGCGGTGTCACCGGCGAACCGCAGACCGTCCTCGTCAAGCTCGCCGCCGGAGCCGATGCCGCTCGTGTCCACGCCGAGCTGCAGCGGATCGGCGGGTCCGGCGCGCTGGTGGGGGATGCGATCGCGGAACGCGACGGGCTCCGGAGCGCGCCGCTCGTCTCCGGCACCGAGCAGGTCGCGCTGCTGTCGATCGCGCTCACGGTGCTGCTGTGCATCGCGGCTCTGCTGCTGACCCTCGTGCTGAACGCCTCCGCGCGCATCCGGCTGGTCGCCACGCTGAGGACCATCGGCTACAGCTCGCGACAGACCGCGGGGGTGCTCGCCTGGGAGTTGGGCCCCGTCCTGGTAATCGGCCTCGCAGCAGGCGCGGTCGTCGGGCTTCTGCTGCCCGCCGTCGTGCTCGACCCGCTCGACCTGCGCGGTTTCACCGGGAGCCCGGTCCAGCCGCCGGTCGTGCAGGACCCGCTGCTCGTCGCCGCTGCGCTCGCCGGCTTCGCCGTCGTGGCGGCCGTGGCGACCGTCATCGTCCTCGCCGGAGCGCGCCGCCGCTCACCGGCGACCGTGCTGAGGAACGCAGGAGGAGAATGACCACCGTGACCCCCGACCGGGCCGACTCGGCCACCCGCGCCGATGCGGCCGTCCGCGTCGACGCGTCGATCCGCTGCGCCGACCTCGTCCGCATCTTCACCGCCGACGGCGTCGAGGTGCAGGCGTTGCAGGGCCTCACCCTGCGCGTCGACAGCGGCGAACTCGTCGCCATCGTCGGCGCCTCCGGCTCGGGCAAGTCGACGCTGCTCGGCATCCTGTCCGGACTCGACAAGCCGACGGCTGGCTCGGTCAGCGTCGCCGGGCGCGACCTGCTGGCGCTCAGTAATAAGGAGCGCGTTGACTACCGGCGCCGGACCGTCGGCTTCGTCTGGCAGCAGACCTCGCGCAACCTGCTCGGTTATCTCACCGCCCGCGAGAACCTGGCACTGGCGATGTCCGTCGCGCGCACCCCGGACCGCGAGCGCCGCGCGACCGCGCTGCTCGATCTGCTGGAGGTGTCGCACTGCGCCGACCGCCGCCCCACCGAGATGTCCGGCGGCGAGCAGCAGCGCGTGGCCATCGCGGTGGGCCTCGCCAACGAGCCCGCCGTCCTGCTCGCCGACGAGCCGACGGGCGAGCTCGACGAGGCCACGAGCGTCGAGGTGCTGGAGGCGATGCGCGGCGCGAACCGCGAGCTCGGCGTCACGACCCTGATCGTCACCCACGATCCGACCGTCTCCGACCACGTCGCGCGGACCGTCCAGATCCGCGACGGCCGCACGGCGACCGAGGTGCTGCGCCGCACCGGCGTCAACGAGCACGGCGACGAGCACACCGTGGCGGAGGAGTTCGCGGTGCTCGACCGCGTCGGCCGCCTGCAGCTGCCGCAGGAATATCTGACGACGCTCGGGATGCGCGACCGCGTCCGTCTCGCGTTGGAACAGGACCACGTGGGCGTCTGGCCACACGCCGACGGGTCCGGAGAGGACGACGATGACCGACACTGACGACCGCGAACCGCTCCTCGTCGCCGAGGGCGTCTCCCGCAGCTTCGAGACGGCGGCCGGCACCGTCACCGCTCTCGTGGATGCGAGCGTGGTCGTGCGTCCGGGCGAGCTCGTCGTCGTGAAGGGGCCGTCCGGCTCGGGCAAGACCACGCTGCTCAACGTGCTCAGCGGACTCGACCGGCCGACCGGCGGCAGCGTGCGCCTGGACGGCGTGGAGCTCACCACCGCGTCCGAGGCGCAGCTGGTGGAGCTGCGGCGCCGGAGCACGGGCTTCGTGTTCCAGTCGTTCGGCCTCGTGCCGGTGCTGTCTGCGGCGGAGAACGTCGAGCTGCCGCTCCGACTGCTCGGCGTTGCCGCCGACGAGCGCGACGCTCGGGTTGCCGCGCTCCTCGACAGCGTCGGCCTCGCACAGCACGCACGGCAGCGCCCGACCGAGCTCTCCGGCGGCCAGCAGCAGCGCGTCGGCATCGCGCGGGCTCTTGCGGCGGACCCGCGCATCCTCTTCGCCGATGAGCCCACCGGCCAGCTCGACAGCATGACCGGACGCGCCGTCATGGACCTCCTGGTCGACCTCGTCCACGGCCAGGGGATCGCCGCGGTGGTGACCACGCACGACCCGTTGCTGATGGCCCGCGCCGACCGCGTGCTCGAGCTGCACGACGGACGGCTCGGCGGGGAGGCCAGGCGCCGCGGCCGGCATGCGCTGGAGGCGGATGACGTGGCGGTCGTCAGCGGTTAACATCGCGGCAGGGCTACACGTGAGGGGACACGACATGCGTCACGAACGACGGGAACGCGAGGCGGCCGCAGCGGCCGAGGCCGAGGCCGAGCAGGCGATCGCCGCCACCGAGAGCGACGACTCCTTCGTGGATGCGGACGAGTCACTCGAGGAGGACGAGGAGCGCCCCTGACCGCTGACCGCGGTCCCGGACCGCATTCTGACGGACCCCTGTCCCCATAAGTGGGGTACAAACCTGTCCGCAAAAAAGAGGACAAACCCAGATCCCCGACGTACTCTGCGAATAAATGAGCATTGCTCATTCAGTCGCTCAGACGAGGCGTCCCCGGCCGGACGCGGAAGGGGGCGGGGAACATGGTCTCCTTCGCCGATCATCACCGAGGCGCCCCGCATGCCTCCCACCACCGCCACCCCCGGTGGTTCGTCGCGCTGACCGTCTTCGTCATCCTGCTCGCGGCCGTCGTGGTCACCGCCGTGGGTGGCGGGACCCTCTACGCGGGCTCGGTGGCGTCGACCTTCGACTCCCACGTGTCGCATCTCCAGAAGGCGTTCCCCGCCGAGACGACCCGGCCCGCCGCGTCGCCCACGGGCGCGGTGAACATCCTGTTGCTCGGCTCGGACTCGCGCGGCGCGCCGACCGGCATCGGGGCGGAGGGTGTGACGAACCAGCGGGCGGACACGATGATGCTCGTCCACATCGACGCCGACCGGCGGAACGTCTACATCATGTCGATCATGCGCGACCTCTGGGTCCCCATCCCGGGGAACGGCACCGCGAAGATCAACGCCGCGCTCGCGTGGGGCGGCACCCCGCTCGTGGTTCAGACCGTCGAGCAACTGCTCGGCGCACGCATCGACCACGTCGCCATCGTCGACTTCGGTGGCTTGAAGGCGATGACGAACGCTCTCGGGGGAGTCGACGTGGACAGTCCCGTCGGCTTCACCACCGTTCGGGCGCCCCACTACACGTTCGTGAAGGGGATGAATCACCTCGACGGCGCCCAAGCCCTCGCCTTCGCGCGCGAGCGCTACGCCTTCGCGACCGCCGACTACCAGCGCGTGGCCGACCAGCAGGCGCTGATGCGCGCCTTCGGGACCAAGGTGCTGAGCCTCTCGGTGCTCACCGATCCCGGCAAGCTCACCTCGTTCGCCGCCGCCGTGGGGTCGTCCGTCAAGGTGGACGAGGGCTTCACCCTGCAGGCCATGATCGCCCTGGCGGCCAGCATGAAGATCTCCGGCATGTCGAGCATCCACACCTTCACCATCCCGACCGCCGGCACCGGCACGTCGGCCGACGGACAGTCCATCGTGAACGTCGACCCGGCGGCGATGGCGCGGCTACGGACGGCGCTCGCGCAGGACGCACTGGCGGGGTTCGTGGGGTAGCGATGTCGGTGGTTGACCCTAGTCTTGGGGACACGGAGAAAAAATCTCGAAAACACTACATGTAGTGGAATGACAATCGTGTCATTCGGGTTATATAGTGGGTAAACACCGCGGGAACCGCGGATCACCGACTTCTCAGGGGAGGCCATCATGGACTACGAAAACGACAGCGTTGGCGGCTACTCGGTTCCCGTCGACCCCATGGACCTGCTGCAGTGCGACAGCTGCCAGTAAGGCGCTAGCACCGAGCACGAAGACCCCGGAGACCACTGGTCTCCGGGGTCTTCCGTTTTCCGCGGCGGTCGTCGGGCGGTCGGTAGAATCGTCGGGTGCCAGTGAATCCAGAGCTGCAGGGGCGGGAGTTCCCGCCGACCCGGCCGTACCTCGTGGGGCGCGAGAAGGTGCGCGAGTTCGCACGCGCGGTCTTCGCCACCGACCCGATCAGCTACGACCTCGACGCCGCGCGCGCAGCCGGTCACCGCGACCTCGTCGCGCCGCCGACCTTCACGGTGGTGGTGCAGGAGTCGACGCTCGCCCAGCTGCTCGCGGAGCCGGACGCCGGCATCGACTTCAGCCGCGTCGTCCACGGCGACCAGCGGTTCTCCTTCACCCGCCCCGTGTTCGCGGGCGACGAGCTGACCGCCACGCTGCGCGTCACGTCGGTCAAGTCGCTCGGCGCGCACTCGATGGTGACCGCCGAGTCCACCATCGTCGACGCGGACGGCGCGCACGTCGTGACCGCGATCTCGACCCTGGTCGTGCGAGGAGACGAGTGATGGCGTACTTCGAGGCCCCTGGTGCTCCCGAGACCCCCGACTTCGACGCGCTGAGCGTCGGCGACGTCGTCGCCGAGCGCACGTTCGAGGTGACCCGCGACTCCCTCGTCCGCTATGCGGGGGCGTCCGGAGACTTCAACCCGATCCACTACCGCGACGACATCGCAACTTCTGTCGGCCTTCCCGGTGTGATTGCCCACGGGATGCTCACCATGGGTCTCGCGGTGCAGCCGGTCGTCGAATGGGCGGGCGACCCGGCGCTCATCGTCGACTACCAGGTGCGCTTCACGCGTCCCGTCGTCGTCGACCCGTCCGAGGGCGCGAGCGTCACGGTGTCCGCGAAGGTCGGACAGCTGGATGCGGAGGCCCGCATCGCGCGCGTCGACCTGACCACCACGTTCGGCGGCGAGACCGTGCTGGGCAAGGCGCAGGTCCGCGTCCGTTTCGCATGACCGACGCCATCCCCGCTCTCGCCGACCTGACGACCATCCGCGTCGGAGGCGTGCCGGACGACTACGTCGCCGCCGACGATCGCGACTCGCTGATCTCGGCGGTCCTCGATGCGCGCGCTTCGGGTGAGGACTGGCTCCTGCTCGGCGGCGGCTCCAACACCGTGGCCAGCGACGACGGCTTCGAGGGGACTGTCATCCACATCCGCACCCGCGGCGTCGAGCGTCTCCCTGCGCCCGAGGGACGCGTCCGGATCCGCGTCCAGGCGGGGGAGCCGTGGGACGAGCTCGTCGCGCTGACCGTCGGCAACGGCTGGTCGGGCATCGAGGCGCTCTCCGGCATCCCGGGGTCGACGGGCGCCGCGCCCGTGCAGAACATCGGCGCGTACGGGCAGGAGATCGAGTCCTCGCTGGTGGGCGTCGAGTTCCTCGACGACGAGAGCGGCGAGGTCGTCTCGCTGACCCGCGCAGAACTTGGCCTCGGCTACCGCACGTCCGTGTTGAAGCGGGGACGGCGCGGGGTCGTGCTGTCGGTGGATATCGAGCTCGCGGACAACAGCGTGCCCGAGGGGGCCGGCGCTCCTTTGAGCGCTCCTGTGGCGTACGCGCAGCTGGCCGACGCACTCGGCGTCCCGCTCGGGTCGCGGGTGCCCGTCGCCGAGCTGCGACGGGCGGTGCTGGGCCTGCGGTCGTCGAAGGGCATGGTCCTCGACCCGGGCGACCCGGATTCGGTGAGCTGCGGTTCCTTCTTCACCAACCCGATCGTCTCGGAGGGCTTCGCGCGGTCGCTCCCCGCGGACGCGCCGCGCTGGCCTCAGCAGCCGGCCGAACCGGACACCGTGATCGCGCTCCCGCCGGGCGGCGTGCACCCGCTCGACGTCCCCGGCCTGGCCGGCGGCGAGTACACGGTCAAGCTCAGCGCCGCGTGGCTCATCGAGCACGCCGGGATCCGCCGCGGGTTCGCCCTGCCCGGATCGGGCGCCGGCATCTCGTCCAAGCACACGCTCGCCATCGTCAACCGCGGAGGCGGCACGGCGGCGGACGTGGTGCAGCTGGCCGATTTCATCCAGGCGCGGGTGCAGGCGGAGTTCGGCGTCGTGCTGCAGCCGGAGCCGGTCCTGGTCGGTCTTTCGCTCTAACGGCATCCTCGCGGCAGCTACAGGGCCGATGCCCGTCGAACTCTGAGAGTATTCTCACGCCGGACTCCCTAGGCTGAGTCCACCGCGGCGCGCTTCGCGCCGGACTGGATCGAAGGGGAAGACATGGGATTCCTGGACCGCCTGCTCGGACGCGAGGAACCGCGCCCGGAGGGATCGCAGCAGCAGTACGCCGGCTATCCGGCACCGGGCGGTCAGCCCCAGGCCGGCGGTGGGTCGCGGCCGGCGGCGGGAGCTCCCACCGGGCAGCCCCGCAGCGAGGACGAGATCGCGGTGGAGCGCTACCGCTACCTCCTCCGGACCGCGCCTCCGGAGACGATCGAGCAGGTCCACGAGGAGGCGTTCGCCAAGCTGACGCCCGAGCAGCGCCGCCTGCTGTTCCAGCAGCTCAGCGAGAACGCGCCCGCCGGCGAGCAGCCGCGCGGCGACGACCCCCGCTCGCTGGCCCAGTCGGCGACCCGCTCCGAGCTGCGCCAGCCGGGCACGCTCGAGCGGGCGTTCAGCGGCGGTCCCCGGGGCGATGGGTACGGCGGCGGGATGGGCTTCGGCGGCATGTTCGCCAGCTCGCTCCTCGGAAGCGTGGCGGGCTACGTCATCGGCTCCGCGCTCGTCAGCGCCTTCCTGCCCTCCCCCTTCGACAACCAGGCCGACCAGGGAGCCGACGGCCAGAACGGCGACAACCAGAACGCCGGCGACAACAACAATGACGGCCAGGGCGGCGATGGTTCCGGCGGCGACGGGTCGGGCGGCGATGGTTCGGGGGGCGATGGCGGCTCGGCCGACGCCGGCTCGACCGAGGCGGCCGGCTGGGACGGCGGTGGCGGCGACGCCGGCGGCTGGGGTGGTGACTCAGGCGGCTGGGGAGGCGACTCCGGTGGTGGAGACTGGGGCGGCTTCGGCGGCGGCGATTTCGGCGGCGGCGATTTCGGCGGCGGCG
>Ga0209455_1001256_pt1 | contig 11912 bp, 14 predicted proteins | sample AraplaCol_mCL_r2_FD_184275 | JGI IMG/M metagenome (GOLD analysis project Ga0209455, IMG submission 184275) | Arabidopsis root microbial communities from North Carolina, USA - plate scrape CL_Col_mCL_r2 (SPAdes) (version 2) | ecosystem: Host-associated > Plants > Roots > Endosphere | place: USA...
TGCTCACCACGGGCATCGAGGTCTCGGTGAAGCCGGCCGGCAAGAAGATCGAGCGCCTGTCGCTGCTCTCGGGCGGCGAGCGGTCGCTCGCGGCGGTCGCCCTGCTGATCGCGATCTTCAAGGCGCGCCCCAGCCCCTTCTACATCATGGACGAGGTGGAGGCGGCCCTCGACGACGCCAACCTCGGCCGCCTGCTGACGATCTTCGAAGACCTCCGCGAGAGCAGCCAGCTCATCGTGATCACGCACCAGAAGCGGACGATGGAGATCGCGGACGCGCTCTACGGCGTCTCGATGCGGCAGGACGGCGTGTCCGCGGTCGTCGGCCAGCGCGTCGCGCAGGAGCAGGCCAGCTAGCCCGTCCTCACCAGTCGATGGCGGCGAGGGCGTCGTCGAGCGGCGCCAGCGCCTCGGCGGCCTGTCGCTCGCAGTCGGCGGCGATCGCCTCCAGCGTGCCGTCGGGTGCTCCCTCGCGCAGCTGCCGGGCCAGCAGGAGGAGGTCGCGGTGGTCGCCCAGCGCATCCTGGACCGTCTCGGCCGCCGAGGCCAGACGCTCGGCGCGCCCGCCCAGGTCGTCGGCCACCGCCTCCGCCGCGTAGCGCAGCCGACGCGCAGCCTTACGGGTCGCGTGCCGCTGTTCCAGCGCGTCGCCCTCGCCCCGCTGTACGCGGCGGACGGCCTTCTTGAGCCCCTTCCGCGCGACCTTCCCGGGATCCGCTTCGCCGGCATGGCTCAACGGGGGAGCCGCCGCGAACTGCTGCAGGTCCGCCAGCAGCTCCCGGTGGCCGCGGCTGCGCAGCAGCCGAAGGAGGTCGTCCAGCGCGCGCTCGTGCTGCTCGCGTGTCCGTGCCGCGAGTGACGAGACCGCCTCGACCACAGCCGGGCTCGTCTGCTCGTCCGCGAGCCCGGCGAGGTCGCCGGCCCGCACCTCCAGGTCGCGCACATCGCCCAGTCGGTGCCCGAGTCCCTTCAGCCGGGCGCGCATCCGGCGCTCGGCGTCTCGATCGAACGCGCGGCGGTACACGCTCAGGATGCTGCGCAGCCGCCGCACCCGCGTGCGCGCCTGATGGACCGCGTCCTCGCCGCCCGTCTCGATCGCCACCAGCTGCTCAGCCAGCTCCGCCGAGACCCCCACGAGCGCGTACATGACCACACGGTACATCCGGCCCGGCTAATCTGATCACCATGGCTGACCGCACCCCCTGGTCTCTGTCGGGCGCCCTTCGCGGGCTGTTCGCCAAGAAGACCATCGACGACGACACCTGGGACGACCTCGAGACGGCGCTGATCACCGCCGACTTCGGACCGGATGTCACCGAGGCGGTCGTCGACGACCTGCGCGCGAAGGTGGAGCGGTACCACACGACCGACCCGGCCGACCTGCAGCGGATGTTGCGCGAGACGCTCGAGGAGCGCCTGTCCAAGCTCGACACTACGCTCAAGCTGAGCGATCGCCCGGCGGTCGTGCTGGTCGTCGGCGTGAACGGCGTCGGCAAGACCACCACGATCGGCAAGTTCGCGAAGTTCCTGCGCACCTACGACCGCTCGGTGGTCGTCGGCGCGGCGGACACGTTCCGTGCCGCGGCCGTCGAGCAGCTGGCGACCTGGGCCGAGCGCGCGGGCGCCGAGATCGTCCGCCCGCAGCAGCAGGGCCAAGATCCTGCCTCCGTCGCGTTCCAGACCGTCGAGAAGGCGAAGCGCGACGGCACCGAGATCGTCATCATCGACACCGCCGGCCGGCTGCAGACCAAGGGCGGCCTGATGGACGAACTGTCCAAGATCAAGCGCGTCGTCGAGAAGCAGTCGCCGATCGCCGAGGTGCTGCTCGTCCTCGACGCGACGACCGGCCAGAACGGCCTGGCGCAGGCGGAGGCGTTCCTCGAGCACGCCGGGGTGACCGGACTCGTGCTCACCAAGCTCGACGGCTCGGCGAAGGGCGGTTTCGTGCTGGCCGTGCAGGAGCGCACGGGCATCCCGATCAAGCTGGTCGGACAGGGCGAGGGGATCAACGACCTGACCGGTTTCACCCCGCACGTCTTCGCCCAGCAGCTGGTGGGATAGGGTCGCGCCATGGCGATCGAGCACGACTTCTTCGGCCTCATCGACGAGACGGCGAGCGGTGGCCTCGCCTGGGACGACACGGTGGAGCTGGGCGACCAGGCCGTCGAGGTCGAACTTCTGGCCGACGACGAGAGCGGTGTGCCGGAGTTCGCGCTGGACTCGGCCGCAGCGCTCATCCAGGCGCTGGAGGGCTTCGACGCCCGGGCACGCGATGCGCTGATCGCCGAGCTCAGCTCCCGTCAGTCGGCCACGACCAGCTACATCGACGAGCACGTCGACAAGCTGGGCGACGACCTCCTCGACCTGCTCGTCTACAACTCCGGCGACATCGCGATCGACGTGCTGCGGTCGCTGCAACTGCTCACCGTCGTCATCCAGGCCGACCGCGCCGATGAGGACGAGGTGTTCGCGACCTTCGACTACTCCATCGCGCCGGACGAGACGGATGCGGTGCTCACGGTGTCGTTCGACGTGCGCGGCGACGTGGTCTCGGTCGAGACCCAGTCGTAGCCCGGTAGAATAACGGGATCATGGCTACTTTCGGCTCGCTGTCCGACCGTCTTGCGGACACCTTCAAGAACCTTCGCACCAAGGGCAAGCTGTCGCCGTCCGATGTCGACGGCACCGTGCGCGAGATCCGGCGCGCCCTGCTCGACGCCGACGTGGCGCTCCCGGTGGTCAAGGACTTCACCGGCAAGGTGCGCGAGCGCGCGCTCAGCGACGAGGTGAACAAGGCGCTGAACCCGGCGCAGCAGGTCGTCCAGATCGTCAACGAGGAGCTGATCGGCATCCTCGGCGGTCAGCAGCGTCGCCTGCAGTTCGCGAAGCGTCCGCCGACGGTCATCATGCTCGCCGGCCTCCAGGGCGCCGGTAAGACGACCCTCGCCGGCAAGCTCGGCAAGTGGCTCGTGAAAGACGGCCACACGCCGCTCCTGGTCGCAGCCGACCTCCAGCGTCCCAACGCCGTCACCCAGCTGCAGATCGTCGGCGAGCAGGCGGGCGTCCCCGTCTTCGCCCCCGAGCCGGGCAACGGCGTCGGCAACCCGGTCAAGGTCGCCAAGGACGCTCTGAAGTTCGCCGAGACCAAGCAGTACGACACGGTCGTCATCGACACCGCCGGCCGTCTGGGCGTCGACGCCGAGCTGATGAAGCAGGCCGCCGACATCCGCAAGGCGACCGACCCGGACGAGGTCCTCTTCGTCATCGACGCGATGATCGGTCAGGACGCGGTCGCGACGGCGAAGGCGTTCCAGGACGGCGTCGACTTCACCGGCGTCGTGCTCTCCAAGCTCGACGGCGACGCGCGCGGTGGCGCCGCGCTCTCGGTCGCCTCCGTCACCGGCCGTCCGATCATCTTCGCCTCCACCGGCGAGAACCTCGACGACTTCGAGCCGTTCCACCCGGACCGCATGGCGTCGCGCATCCTCGACCTCGGTGACATCCTCACCCTCATCGAGCAGGCCCAGGAGGCCTTCGACGAGGAGGAGGCGCGCAAGGTCGCTGAGAAGTTCGCGACCGACAGCTTCACGCTCGACGACTTCCTCAAGCAGATGCAGCAGCTGCGCAACATGGGCTCCATCAAGAAGATGATGGGCATGCTGCCGGGCGCCGGCCAGATGAAGCAGCAGCTCGACAACTTCGACGAGAAGGAGATCGTCCGCACCGAGGCGATCATCCAGTCGATGACGAAGGCCGAGCGCACCAACCCGAAGCTGTTGAACGGCTCCCGCCGCTTGCGCATCGCGAAGGGATCGGGCACCACCGTCACCGAGGTGAACCAGCTCGTGACGCGGTTCGAGCAGGCCGCGAAGATGATGAAGACCGTCGCCAAGGGCGGCGTGCCGAACGTCCCCGGCATGGGACCCATCCCCGGCGCCTCCTACGCGGGTCGCAAGCAGCCCAAGAACAAGAAGAAGAGCGGATCGCGCTCCGGCAACCCGGCGAAGCGCGCGGCGGAGAACGCCGCGCTGGCAGCCGGCGTCAAGCCGGGCGGTTCGGCGGGCGCGGGCGGCAGCGGCTTCGGCCTCGGCAGTGCCCCGGCCCCGCAGGGCGGCCCGTCCGACGACGAGATGGCCGCTCTCCAGAAGTTCCTCGGCCGCTAGCCTCGCGGGCTAGAGAGCGAGGTTGAGAGGGCGCAGCTTCGACTCGATCGTCTGCGCGACGACCTTCTGTCCGGCCGCGTTCGGGTGGATGCCGTCCGGCTGGAGCAGGTTCTGGTGGCCGACGAGCGGGAAGCCGATGTCGAGCCATGTGCCGTTCACATCCCGGACGGCGTCGCCGACGATCCCGTCGACAGTGGTCATCGTCGCGGGCGGCTGATCCGAGCCCCAGATGCCGGTGACGCCGATGATGGTCGCCTCGGGGAACTTCTCCCGCAGCTCGCGGAGCATGCCGTCGGCATTGGCGGTCACCTGGGCCGGGTCCTGCTCGCGGTCGTTGCGTGTCGCGGCGAGCATGATGACCTCGGGGTGGAGGTGCAGGGCCTGGTCGACTTGCTGTCGGTACGTCGTGCCGTTCCAGCCGGCCTTCACGAAGCCGGACCCGGACACCGCCAGGTCGGTGAGCCGCCAGCCGTGTGCAGCAGCGATCAGTGCGGGCCACGCCTGGCTCGGGGCGACGCCCTTTCCGAAGGCGATGGAGTCCCCGATCGCGACCGCGTCGACGGGTGCTGTGGCGTCCGCGTGGCTCGCTCCGGCGACGGGCGCGGCGACGGCCGACGACCGTGGATCCGCGGCGAGAGGGCGTGCGGTGGGGGCGGCGGCGCAACCCGCCAGGGCGAGCAGAGTGGCGGCGAGGGCCGCTGGTGCCAGGACGGCGATTCGGGTGCGCACGGGTGCGAGGCTAAACGCACCAACCTGCGAAAAAGCTGTGTGTGACTTCCGGGCGTGTCGACGCGGTGCTAACCGTACGTTCAGCGGAGGACGAACTGCGAGGCGATGTGATCCGCGATGGTGTCGGCCAGCATCCTCTGACCCGCCACGGTGGGATGCACGTGGTCGGACAGCACCAGCTCCGGATGCCCGGTGAACGGCTGGCCCAGCTCGACCCAGGAGCCGCCGACGTCGAGCACCGCCTCCTTCACGGTCTTGTCGATGACCGCGATCTGGGCCGGCGGCTGATCGGACCCCCAGAGCGGTCCGACGCCGATGATCCGGGCATGGGGGAGCGCCGTCCGGAGACGCTGGAGGGCCGCGGTGGCCGCCGCCTTCAGCCCCTCCGTCGATGCGAAGACGTCGTTGCGCGTCCCGCCGATGAGCACGACGTCCGGCCGCAACCGGATGACGGCGCTGACCTGGTCGTCGAAGGTGTGGGTGTTGAGCCCCTTGACGGTGAAGCCGGCGGCGCTCTCGGCGAAGTCGCTGAGCGTCCAACCGAAGCGGTCGGCGACGAGCAGCGGCCAGGCGTCCTCCGCCGGCACACCGTTGCCGATCGCGATCGAGTCGCCGATCGCCGCCGCCGTCACAGGCGCGGCCGTCGGCGTGCTCGTGGGGCTCGGGGAGGAGAGAAGGGTGGGAGCGGGGGCGGCCTGCCCCGCCGCGGTGCAGCCGGCGAGGGCTGTGGCGACGATGGTCGCGGCGACGAGGGTGGCGAGGCGGGCCCCGAGGGAACGTCGGTTCGTCACGCCGCTACGCTACCCGAGGCGTCTGGGAGCCGCTTCACGCGCCGAGCTTCGACTCGACGACGGCGGCGATCGCCTGCTGGCCTGGCAGCGTGGGATGCTCGCCGTCGTCCTGCACCAGACCCGCGAGACCCCGGTACGGCTGGCCGAGGTCGAGCCAGTCGCCCCCGACGCCCTCGACGGCCTGCTGCAGCGCCGAGTCCAGCGGAGCGAGGTCGTCGTCGGAGGCGGCGCCCGAGAGCGCGTTGAAGCCGACGATGCGCGCGCCCGGAAGGTCGCTGTGCACGCGGTCGACCGCGTTCTGCATGGCGGTGGAGACCTCGGCGAGATCCTGACCGAGGTCGTTGTCCGAGGCGCCGATGAGCACCAGTTGCGCCTTGGCCGCGATGGCCGTGTCCACCTGGGCCGAGAAGTCGTGTCCGTCCGAACCCTGAGCGACGAAGCCCGCCCCCGGAACGCTCAGATTGTCGAGCCGCCACCCGCGCGACTGCGCGACGAGAGCGGGCCACGCCTCCGACGGCTCCAAGCCCAGTCCCGACTCTATCGAGTCGCCGACGATCGCGACGCGCTCTGCCGCGGCGGTCGGCGTCGAGGCCGCGCCGACCGCGTCGGCGGCGCCCCCGTTCGTCACCGCGCACCCCGACAGCGCCGCCAGGGCCAGCAGCGCGGCGCTGATGGCCGTGGCTGCCGCGGCGAGGGGGCGTCGAGCGAGCATGCACACACCGTACGCGCGGATCCTATGGATGCGCTCAGCGCGCCAGCCCGCTGCGAAGCTCGTGTGTGAGCGAACTCACCACGGCCTGCAGGCTGCCGCCGTTCTGCTCGGCCACCGCGAGCTGGCGCTGGTAGCTCGCGCCCGTGTCCAGGATGGTGAGCACGGTTCCGAGCTCTTCCACGCAGCCGAGGCGCTCGGCCTCCGGCTGCAGGTCCTCGACCAGGTCCCGGAGCGAGTCCGAGACCAGTCGCTCGCTGCCGTCCGGCGCGAGGATGATCTCCGCATCCAGCCCGTACCGGGCGGCCCGCCACTTGTTCTCCCGCACGAACCACGGCTGCAGGGTGACCGGCTCCACGCCCTCGTCCAGCTGCCCCGACATCCGGTCGGTGAGGCAGTGGATGAGGGCCGCGACGGCGCCGACCTCGTCCGGGGTCGAGAGGCCGTCGCAGGCGCGCATCTCGACCGTTCCCCACTTCGGCGACGGGCGGATGTCCCAGCGCACCTCGGAGTGGTCCTCGACGACTCCGGTGGTCACCAGGTCCTGCACGTACTCCTCGTAGTTCGCCCAGGTGCCGAACTGCCACGGCAGACCGGCGGTCGGCAGCTGCTGGAACATCAGCGCGCGGTTGGAGGCGTACCCCGTGCGTGCGCCCGCCCAGAACGGGCTCGACGCGCTGAGCGCCTGAAGGTGCGGGTAGTACGTGAGCAACCCGTTGACGATGGGGAGCGCCTTGTCGACCGAGTCGATCCCGACGTGCACGTGCACGCCCCAGATCATCATCTGGCGACCCCACCACTGCGTACGGTCGAGCAGGCGGTCGTAGCGCTCGTTCGGCGTCACCTTCTGGTCGAACCACTGGGCGAAGGGATGCGTCCCCGCGCACATCAGCTCCACGCCCAGCGGGTCGGTCACCTCCCGGACGAGCCCGATCAGCTCCTGCAGATCGGTGATCGCGGCGGGGACCGTCCTGTGCACCCGGCTGACCAGCTCGACGGTGTTGAGCAGCAGCTCGTGCGTGATCTGCGGATGCTCGCGGCCGTCCGGCGTCCCCAGCTCCCGGAGCACCTCGTCGGCGATGTGGACGAGGTCGCCGGTGGACCCGTCCACCAGCGCCAGCTCCCACTCGATGCCGACGGTGGAGCGCTCGGACTCCGAGAATTCGATCTGCATGCGGTCGTCCCGTCCATCCGATTGTTCAAAGGGGCGCAATGTCTGACAGAATAGCTAGTTGAGTTCGACGTGCCCGACCCTCTATCCGGCCCGTGGGACGAACATTAGACCTCCTGCCGAGTGTGCCCCCACGCCCACGGCAGTCAGTTCGACACAACTCATCCACTCATACAGGAGAACCGTGGCTGTCAAAATCCGTCTGAAGCGCCTGGGCAAGATCCGCGCTCCGTACTACCGCATCGTCGTCGCCGACTCGCGCACCAAGCGCGACGGTCGCGTCATCGAGGAGATCGGTCTGTACCACCCGACCGAGGAGCCGTCGCGCATCGAGGTCGACTCCGACCGCGCGCAGTACTGGCTGAGCGTCGGCGCCCAGCCGACCGAGCAGGTCACCGCGCTGCTGAAGCTCACCGGCGACTGGGGCAAGTTCAAGGGCGACAAGAACGCCGTCTCGACCGTGAAGACCGCTGACGAGAAGGTCGCGTTCGTCGCCGACGAGAAGAAGAAGCCGGTCCTGAAGCCGAAGGCCGAGAAGCCCTCCGCCGCCGAGGCCGAGGCCGTCGTCGAGGCCGAGGTCGAGCGCGAGGAGGCCGCCGAGGCCAACGTCGTCGCCGAGGCCGAGGCCATCGCGGACGACGCTTCCGACGAGAAGGCCTGACGTCTTGCTCGCACCCGCGCTCACGCACCTGGTCAAGGGGATCGTCGATCACCCTGACGACGTCCACGTCGTGGCCAAGAGCTCCCCGCGTGGCGAGGTCCTCGAGATTCGCGTGAATCCCGAGGACCTCGGCCGGGTGATCGGCCGCTCCGGCCGCACGGCGAAGGCTCTCCGCACCCTCGTGAACGCGTTGGCCGACGGCCGGCGCGTCCGTGTCGACGTCGTCGACGACTGAGGTGGCGGACCACAAACTGCCTCGCAAGGAGGTCGCTCCCCGGCCCGGTCAGACCGAGCTGCGCGTGGGGCGTCTCACGAAGGCGCACGGCCTCAAGGGCGCGCTGAAGCTCGAGCTGTACACGGACGAGCCCGAGAAGCGGTTCGTGCCCGGAGCGGTGTTCACCCTGCAGGTGCCCACCGCATCCAAGTGGCACGGCAAGACGCTCGAGCTGTCCGAGCTGCGCTGGTACAACGGCCACCCGGTCGGGTTCTTCGTGGGCGTCGACGACCGCACGGAGGCCGAGACGCTCGTCAAGGCGATCCTGTGGGTCAGCCAGGACGAGAAGCAGCTGCCCGACGAGGAGGACGCCTGGTACGACCATCAGCTGGTCGGCCTGGACGCTCTCCGCGACGGCGTGAAGGTCGGCCGCGTGGCGCGCGTCGACCACCTGCCGGCGCAGGACCTGCTGGCCGTCACCACGGCGGACGGCGAGGTGCTGGTGCCGTTCGTGAAGGCGATCGTGCCGGAGGTCGATCTGACCGCCGGCACCGTGACGCTCACGCCGCCGGCCGGGCTCTTCGAAGAGCTCCCCGACGACGAACCGGAACCGGAATCGGCGCCGGAGACCGCGCCGGACGACGCTCCGAGCGAGGACTGAGAAGAGGGCGACCCTCGGGTCGCCCTCTTTCTCGCTCAGCCGACGATCGCGAGTCCGCGTCCGCGGAGGGCGCGGGCGTCCGCATCCAGAGCCGACAGCAGCCGTTCGTGGGTCCCGACGATGTGGGCGTGGATGCGCTCCGCCGCCGCGTCCGCCTGCCGCTCGGCGATGAGCCGGACGATCTCGCGATGCTCCTGCCACGCCTCCTCGCTCCGCGCCGCGAGCCAGCGTGAGCGGGCGAGCCGCGTCATGGCCGAGTCCACGGCGTCGGCGAAGAAGTGGTTGCCCGACAGTGCGGCGAGCCGGACGTGGAAGTGCGTCCCGGCGCGGACGGCCTCGTCCGCCGGAGCGGTCGTGTCGAACCCGTCGAGGTGCGCGGCGAGCGACGCGATGTCCGCGTCGGAGGCCCGCGCGCAGCTGAGGCGCGCGGCGGCGGTCTCCACCGCGTCCCGCAGCTCGCTGAGGCGTGCGATCTCGCCGAGGTCGATGGGGGAGACCTGCCAGGCGCGGCCGTCACGCGCGACCAGTCCCTCCGCCTCCAGCCGCATGAGAGCGGCGCGCAGCGGTGTGCGGGACGCGCCGAGCTCGGCTTCGAGACCGCGCTCGGTGAGGCGCGATCCGGGCACGCGATCGAGGTCGAGGATCTGCGAGCGCAGGCGGTCGTACGCGGTGGGCTCGGCCATGGTCCTCCTTTGGTATACCGGTAAGGTATACCGCTAGGGTATACCCATGAACCGCCGGATCGAACGCCGTCCCCGCCCATGGCTGATGCTCGCGTTCGGCGTGCTCGCCCAGGCGAGCTCAACCGTGTTCGTGTCGACGCCGGCGTTCCTCATCCCGCTGCTGCACACCGAGCGCGGGCTGAGCCTGGCGCAGGCCGGCCTGTTGGCCTCCGCGCCCACGCTCGGCCTCGTGCTGACCCTGATCGCGTGGGGCGCGCTGAGCGACCGGATCGGTGAGCGCTGGGTCATCGCCTCGGGGCTGGCGGTCACCGCCCTGGCCGCGATCGCCGCGATGTTCGTCGACTCCTACCTCGCGCTCGGCGCGCTCTTCCTGGTGGGCGGGATGGCGTCCGCCAGCCCCAACGCGGCCAGCGGCCGAGTGGTGATCGGCTGGTTCCCGAAGGAGCGGCGCGGGCTCGCCATGGGCATCCGGCAGATGTGCCAGCCGCTCGGCGTCGCCATCGCGGCGGTGAGCGTCCCGCTGCTGGCGGCGTCGGGCGGGATCGCTGCTGCGCTCGTCGTGCCCGCGGTGCTGTGCGGCGTGTCCGCGGTCCTGTGCGCGATCGGGATCGTCGATCCTCCGCGGCCGCCGCGCCGAGCCGCGGACGGCGAGGAAGCGCACCCGCAGGCCGTGTGGCGCCCGTACCGAGAGACGTCGCTGCTGTGGCGCATCCACGGTGTGTCGATGCTGCTGGTCGTGCCCCAGTTCACGGTCTCGACCTTCGGGCTGGTGTGGCTGGTGTCCCAGCTCCACTTCTCGTCGCTCGCGGCCGGCATCGTCATCGGCGTCAGCCAGTTCGCCGGGGCGATCGGGCGCATCGGGATCGGCGTGCTCAGCGACCGCGTGGGCAGCCATCTGCGACCGCTGCGGTGGGTGTCGCTCTGCGCCGTCGCGGTGATGCTGCTGATGGCGGCGGCGTCGGCGCTCGGCTCGGTCGCCGCGGCGGTCATCCTCATCGTCGCAGCCATCGTGACGGTGGCCGACAACGGGCTGGCCTACACATCCGTCGCCGAGATCGCCGGGCCGTTCTGGTCGGGACGGGCGCTCGGGGCGCAGAACACCGGTCAGTTCCTGGCGGCGTCCGTCGTCGGCCCCGCCGTCGGCGCCCTCATCGGCTGGGTCGGGTACCCGCTCGCCTTCGCTCTGGTGGCCGTCTGCCCGGCCGTCGCGACCCCGCTCGTCCCGCGGGATCGGGAGCTCGCGGTCGTGCCCGCCTAGACTCTCATTCCATGCGCATCGACATCGTCACGATCTTCCCGACCTTCTTCGATGTGCTCGACATCTCCCTGCTCGGCAAGGCCCGGCAGTCCGGGCTGATCGAGCTGGGCGTGCACGACCTGCGCGACTTCACGCACGACCGGCACCGCACCGTCGACGACACGCCCTACGGGGGTGGAGCCGGGATGGTCATGAAGCCGGAGCCGTGGGGCGAGGCGCTCGACGGCATCCTGGACGGCGCGTCCGACCCGGTGGTGATCTTCCCGTCGCCCGCGGGCGAGGTGTTCACCCAGGCGACCGCGCGCGAACTTGCGCAGGAGCAGCACCTCGTATTCGGCTGCGGCCGCTACGAGGGGATCGACCAGCGTGTGTTCGACGAGACGGCGTCCCGGGCGCGCGTGCGGCTGATGAGCATCGGCGACTACGTCCTCAATGGCGGAGAAGTGGCCACGATGGCGATGATCGAGGCCGTCGGCCGCCTCATCCCGGGCGTCGTCGGCAACCCCGAGAGCCTGGTGCAGGAGTCCCACGAGGACGGGCTGCTCGAGTACCCGAGCTACACCAAGCCCGCGGTCTGGCGCGGTCGCGAGGTCCCGCCGGTGCTGCTCTCGGGCAACCACGGCGCCGTCGACGCCTGGCGCCACGAGCAGCAGCTCGCTCGCACCCGCGCCGTCCGTCCCGACCTGCTGCCCTGACCCGGCCGCTCGTTACGGGGCGGTCAGGACGAGCGGGCCGTCGTCGGTGATCGCGACCGTGTGCTCGGAGTGGGCGCCGCGGGAGCCGTCCGCGCTGCGCAGCGTCCAGCCGTCGCGGTCGGTGTAGATCTCGTCGGTCGTCTCGAGGAACCACGGCTCGATCGCGATGACCAGGCCC
>Ga0209455_1001259_pt1 | contig 11888 bp, 13 predicted proteins | sample AraplaCol_mCL_r2_FD_184275 | JGI IMG/M metagenome (GOLD analysis project Ga0209455, IMG submission 184275) | Arabidopsis root microbial communities from North Carolina, USA - plate scrape CL_Col_mCL_r2 (SPAdes) (version 2) | ecosystem: Host-associated > Plants > Roots > Endosphere | place: USA...
AAATCGACGATGCCTCGCACAAGGCAATATGTCGCGGCCGCGAACGCAATCAGGCTCCACAATATCATCGGGGTCTCTTCACCATGTCCGTCATGCCTCGTAGCCCGATGAGTGCGCCGATCTCTACGACGACAAAGAGCGGCCCGATCAGCAAGCCGACCAGATCGTCGAGGAAAGCTGGTTTGCGGCCTTCGTAGATGTGGCCGACGGACTGGATGATCCAGCCGATCACGAACAGGCCGATGCCGAGTTCAAGCCACATGTGCGTCGGCATCCCCGCAATCGTTTTGCCGAGCCAGCATGCGCTCGCTAGCACGATGGCCATAACGAGGCCGAGGCGCAGATCGAGCCGCAGGTAGAAGAGGCCGACCACCAGCGAGATCAGGATGGCCGGGTTGAGCGCGATGCCGTCCAACAGGAACGCGGGGCGTGAGGACAATATGTCGATGCTCGCGAAGATGAGCGGGATGCCGATCAAGTGGAGCGCGATGTTGCGGCGGTCGCGATGATAGGCGGCATAGGTCGAAAGCTGGTCGGTCAGCGTTTTCATGGGCGCAGTCGACACTGGATCATGCGCGCCGTCAATGACCGGAACTGCGCCGGGACGTTGCAGGGATGGGATGTCCAAGGGTCTGGATAGATTGAATATTAACGATTCTTAGGCATTATCCCCTTTCTCCCGCGCGGGGCGGGACGGAGATCGGCGGGGTTGGCCGATCCGGGGTTGGGAAAAGCGTACATGTCCAACACGGACCCTTTGAGCTTCGCGCCGGACGCGCTCGTGCGCGGCGGATCGGAAACGACCGCGGTCGGGGTCAAGCAGTCGCTGACCGGGCCGTTGGCGGCGGAGCATATCGAAGGCTATGCCTGGAACGGCGGCACCGCGCAGGGCACCAATGTAACTTACGCCTATCGCGCCGATGGCGTGGTTCCCCCGGGGAATAGCGAGACCGGCTTCACCCCGTTCAGCGCGGCGCAGATCGCCGCCGCCGAGAAGAGCTTTCAGGCCTGGTCGGACGTCGCCAACATCCATTTCCAGCGGGTCGACGACGGCAGCGGCTATTCCGACAACGCCACCATCCTGCTCGGCAATTTCGACAGCGGATCGCCCGCCGGTTTCACCTATTTCCCCGGCTCGCGCATGACGGGATCCGAGGATGGCGACGTCTGGATCAACGGGTCCCTGTCCTACGACAAGGCGCCCACAATCGGAAATTATGGCGGGCAGGTGCTGATCCACGAGATCGGCCATTCGATCGGTTTGACGCATCCGAGCGACTATGACGCGTCGGACAATACCGCGCCGACCTATGCCGCCAACGCCAGCTACTTCGAGGATAGCCGCCAATATACGGTGATGAGCTATTTCGATGAATCGAACACGGGCGCGCAATATGGCAGCTCTTATTCGGCGGTGCCGTTGCTCGACGATATCAGTGCGATCCAGGCGCTGTATGGGGTCAATATGTCAGCCTTTGGCGGCGACACGACCTACGGATTCAATTCGAACAGCGGGCGCGACTGGTTCAGCGCGACCTCGTCGTCGAGCAGGCTGATCTTCGCGGTGTGGGATGCGGGCGGCAACGACACGTTCGATTTTTCGGGCTTCAGCCAGGCGCAGCATATCGACCTGCGCGCGGGCGATTTCTCGAGCGTGGGCGGGCTCACCGACAATGTCGCGATCGCCTATGGCGCGACGATCGAGAATACGATCGGCGGCAGCGGGGCGGACGAGATCGTGGGCAATGCGGCCGGCAATCTGCTGCAGGGCAATGCCGGCAACGATACGATGTCGGGCGAAGCCGGCGACGACACGCTCCATGGCGGAGCGGGTAACGATCAGCTCGATGGTGGCAGCGGCAGCGACTGGGTCGACGGCGGCGACGGCGACGACAAGATATCGGGCTCGCCCGGCATCGGTCCGCTCGGCGGCGCGCACGAGGCCGATTTCTATATGGGCGGGGCGGGGTCCGACACGATCACGGGCGGCCCGGGCAACGACCATATCTACGGCAATGAGGCGACCACGGTCGCCGGCAGCGTCGATGGCGCGGACAGCCTGTCGGGCGGCGACGGCAACGATTACGTTCAGGGCAATGCGGGCGCCGACGATATCGACGGCGGCAATGGCGCGGACCGACTTTATGGCGGGGCCGACAATGATACGATCCTGGGCAGTGCCGGCGCCGATTACCTTCAGGGCAACAAGGGTATGGATTCGTTGCTGGGGGGCGACGGCAACGACACGCTCCATGGCGGCGCGGACAATGATACGTTGGTGGGCGGCGCGGGGCTGGATCAGCTTTTCGGCGATGCAGGCAATGACCGCTTCGTCTTCGCGAACGGCGATGCCGGCTTCGCGATCAGTGGCAGCGACGCATTTGCGACCGACCATATCGCCGATTTCGGCAACGGCCTGGATGTGATCCAGCTTCCGTTCCACGTCGCGGCGGTCCTCGAAGGCTCGGCTGCGAGCGCGGCCTTGGCCTATGCCGGTGCGACCACATTGCTGGCGGGCCATATGCTCGATGTCGCGGCGATCGCGGTGGGGACGGACACGATCCTGTTCTACCATGCTGACGGCAGCGCGGGCGTGCCCGATCAGGCGATCACGCTCGACGGAGTCAACGCCACCACGATCGGCATCGCCGACTTCGTCTGACGCGGCTCGCCCCGCGCCACCTGAGCCTGTAAGTGGGGCGCGATGGCGCTGACCTCGATCCAGCTTATCGATTATGCCGGCGTGGCGTTCCTGGCGGCCTCGGGCGCGCTCGCGGCGGCGGAGCGGCGCGAGGATGCGGTCACCTTCATCTTCTTCGGCTGCTTCACCGGCATGGGCGGCGGCACGTTGCGCGACCTGCTGATCGGCGCGCCGGTCTTCTGGGTGACGCGGCCCGATTATCTGGTGGTGAGCGTGGTCGCCTCGCTCGCTGTGTGGGTATGGCCGACGCGCTGGACCAGCCATTCCGCCTTGCTGTGGCTCGATGCGGTCGGGCTTGCGGCCTACGCCACGGTGGGCACGAGCAAGGCTTATGGCTTCGGCCTGTCGCCGCCGGTGTGCGTGGCGATGGGGGTTATCACCGCCTGCTTCGGCGGCATATTGCGCGACACGCTGGCGGGGCAGCCCTCGGTGCTTATGCAACGCAAGATCTACGTCACCGCAGCGATTGTGGCGGCTTCGGTCGATACCCTGCTGCTGCTGGCCGGGCTGGGGATCATGGGCGCGGCCGTGATCGGTGGCCTGATCGGCTTTGTGCTGCGCGCGGGCACCTTGCTGTGGGACTGGCGGCTGCCGCGGTTCAAGCCGAACTGAGGATATGAGATGCAGGATATCATTCGTCTTGAACTAACGCTCCCCGAGTTGCGCGTGATCCACGCCATCATGGTTGAAGCGCTCTACGGCTCAGCGGCGATACCCGAATGGGAGTGCCCTGTGCTTCTTGGCGTCGACAAGGCAGGAGCTGGCCGTGTGCTGGACAAGGTCCATGCCGCGCTCGATGGTCGACTCTAAGGCCGTCGTTACCTCAGGTTGACTTTCGCCGCTTTTCGGCTAGGAGCGCGCCTTCCCTGCCTTCGGGCTAGGGATTCCGTCCGAGACAGCAGGTGATGGGGATATGCCTCATCTTAATGTCCTGCCTAGACGGGGAAAGAGATTTTGCCGGATGGGCCCAGTGCCTGTTCGGTCTGCCTGTCGGGTCATGCGCCCCTAAGGTCAGGCATCCCATTCCCCTTCGGACTTTGCCGCTCGAGGCCTCGGTCTCGCGCGGTTCGAATGCATTCCGCGCATGTCGCGTGGAATGGAACGGAGAATGGCAATGGATCGTGCTCAGAAGTCCGAGCAGGTTGCAGCGCTGAACCGCACGTTGAACGAGACCTCCGTTGTGGTGGTCACGCGCAACCTCGGCATGACCGTCGCTCAGTCGACGGCCCTGCGCGTGAAAATGCGGGAAGCGGGCGCCAGCTACAAGGTGACCAAGAACCGCCTTGCCCGCATTGCCGCCGAAGGCACGCCGTATACGTCGCTCAGCGATCTGCTGGTCGGCCCTACGGCTCTGTCGACGTCGGTGGACCCGGTCGCGGCTGCCAAGATCGTCGTCGAATTCGCGAAGACCAACCCCAAGTTGGAAATCGTGGGCGGCGCGATGGGCACCACCGTGCTGGACGTGAATGGGGTGAAGGCGCTCGCAGAGCTGCCCAGCCTCGACGAGTTGCGCGCCAAGATCCTGGGCCTGTTGCAGGCTCCGGCGACCAAGGTGGCGTCGGTGCTTCAGGCGCCGGCCGGCCAGCTCGCACGCGTTTTCGGGGCCTATGCGGCCAAGGACGCAGCATAATTTCAACCTGACTATTGGGGTGTTCGCGCCCCGCATGGAGAATGAACATGGCAGACCTGAACAAGCTCGTTGACGACCTGTCCGCGCTGACCGTCCTCGAGGCGGCCGAGCTCTCGAAGCTCCTCGAAGAGAAGTGGGGCGTTTCGGCCGCCGCTGCCGTTGCGGTTGCCGCTCCGGCTGCCGGTGGCGCTGGCGCCGGTGCGCCGGCTGCTGAAGCCAAGGATGAGTTCGACGTGATCCTCACCGGCGACGGTGGCAAGAAGATCAACGTCATCAAGGAAGTCCGCGCCATCACCGGCCTGGGCCTGACCGAGGCGAAGACCCTGGTCGAGTCCGCTCCGAAGGCGGTCAAGGAAGGCGTCAACAAGGACGAGGCCGAGAAGCTCAAGAAGCAGCTCGAGGAAGCCGGCGCGACCGTCGAGCTCAAGTAAGCTCACAAACCCGATCGTCGTTGGCGGAAACGCCCTGCGCTTCCGCCAATGGCGTGAATCGGGTTTGCACAAAGACGATCGCGACGGTCCGCTTCGGACCGACGTACAGAGAGGGGCGGCCCGGCGACGGGTCGCCCTTTTTCTTTGTCGCCATCGCGAGGTGCGATGCCGGGCGTTCCGGGCCGGCGCATGCGGTCGGCGCGCGGGCCGGATTGCCGTGCTACGCTCGCTCTGGCGATCGAAGGCAACCAGTCGCCCGGAAAAGCGTAATAGGCGGAGAAAGGGATTGGCATGCCGTACGACTTAGAGCATCGTGCGGCTTCGCTGAAAAAACTGAGGGCCGACGAGTACATGCGGGCAACACCCATCGGTCGCGCCATGTTTGGCATGGCGCCCATCCTTGCGGCGCTCCTTTCCCTGTCAGCATGTAGCCAGGGGGCAGACACCCCCAGCCCGGCGGAGATTGCGGCGGGAAAGACGGTGTTCGACACCCAATGCGCGACCTGTCACAGCATCAAGGCCGGTGATCCGGTACGGATCGGCCCCAATCTTCACAATGTCGTCGGCCGGGAATCCGGAACGAGCGCATTTGCCTATTCGGCCGGCATGGCCAACGCCCATATCCGCTGGACGCCGCCGGCCCTGCGCACGTTCCTGAAGGACCCGGCAGCGAAAGTCCCGGGGACCGCCATGCAATTCCCCGGCCTGCCGGAGGAGAAAGACCGCAAGGCCGTCGTCGCCTATCTGCAGTCGCAGGCGCAATGACCGTCCCGACGCAAACCGACCAAGCCGGAGTTGCCCGATGCTGATCGATCTGAGGACATTGGACGACCAAAAGCCCATCTCAGCGAATGTGCTGATCATCGGCGCGGGCCCCGCCGGCATCACGCTGGCATTGGAACTTGAAAAGTCCGGCAAGTCGGTCGCGCTTCTGGAAAGCGGCGGGTTTGAAATGGATGCCGCGACGCAGGATTTCTACAACGGAAAGCTGCTTGGCGATCAAAAGTCCGGCGTGTTGTACACACGGCTGCGCTATCTGGGCGGATCGAGCAACCATTGGGGCGGCCACTGCCTTCCGCTGGAACCGATCGATGTCGAGCAAAAGGATTTCATTCCCGACAGCGGCTGGCCGTTCGGCGTGGAGACGCTCGAGAGCTATTACAAAAGGGCCCAGGATTATACGGACACCGGCGCCTACGACTATGGCGTAGACAAGGCCTATGCGTCCAAATTCGGCAGCCTGATGCCGATTGACCCGGAAAAATTCCTCACGGTCAAAATGCGTCAAAGCAAGCCCACGCGTTTCGGCACCAAATATCAAAGCAGGCTGGAGCAATCCAAGAACATCACCCTCTATACGTGGGCGAACGTGACGGATATCGTCCCCAATGCGGAGGGCAGCCGTATCGACGCCGTCAAGATCCAGACGAAGACCGGCAAGAGCTTCACGGCCACAGCCGACGTCGTGGTTCTCGCCACGGGCGGAATCGAGAATGCGCGAGTCATGCTCAATGCGCGGCACCTGAGCGACAGCGGTCTCGCCAATCCCTATGGCATTGTCGGCGCCTATTTCATGGACCACCCGTCGACCGGTCTTGGCTTCCTTCACCCCGCGAAACCGCTGGATGTGGGGCTATATACGGGCGCTGTTCCGACGCCGGACGGCGTACCCAGTCATTATACGATGCGTCCGTCCGACAAGCTGATCCGGGAGAATGGCCTGGTTAACGCCACGCTGTGGCTGACCCCGCTCAGCGCGGACGAGGCGACGCGAAAGCGCGAAGATCGCGCCAAACGAGCGATGGAAGCCTTGCGCAATATGCGCCATCACCCCGGGCAGATGTTTCACGCCCAGGACGATGGGTCCGACGCCTGCAACGCGCTGGAGGGCGTGGACGCGCTGGCGATGAACATCGTCCGCAAGCATCTCGGCTCGAACCGCATGACGACGGACAGACTGCTGATCCGCGCGGAGGCGGAGCAAATGCCCGACACGACCAATCGGGTGAAACTGATTGCCGACAAGGATGCGCTGGGGCTCAATCGGATTTCCCTGAATTGGGAGCCGTCCAAGTCGACGATCGAGGCGCTGCGCAAGGTTGCGCTGCTGTTCGGAACGGAATGCGCGCGGACCGGCATCGGGCGCTTCGAACTGGAGCGGAATTTCGAGGCGCCGTACGCCAATACCTCAACCGCCTGGCACCATATGGGCACCACCCGGATGGGGAACATCCCGACCAAGAGCGTGGTCGATCCCGACCTCAAGGTGCACGGCATCAACAACATGTACGTCGCCGGCAGTTCGGTGTTTCCGACCAGCGGGCGATCCAACCCCACATTGACGATCGTCGCTTTGTCGATCCGCCTGGCGGATCGGCTGCAGAAGATGGGAGTCTGAACGCCATGGCATCCAAAGACAGGTTCGGCAAAGTCGGGCGCTCGCTCCGCGACGCCTGGTCAAAACCGCGGATCGACGGCAAGACCGGCGAACCGAAAAGCCTGATACCGCGTCGCACCGCGATCGTCGCGATATCCGGAACCGCGCTCGGCCTTGTCGGCCTGACGAGCGGCCGCGTGGTGTGTTCGGCGATGAATCCGGAGGAAACGGCCGAGGCGGAGCCATTGCCCTTCGCGTTCGAGCCGCACGACGCCGTCGCCATCGGCGTGGCCTATGCCGCAGGCCAGAATATGGCCCCGTCGGCAGTTCGCCGGGCGCTGGGCGCGAAACTGACGCCGCATCTGATGACCCAGCTTACGATGGCTGGCGCGGCGCGCGGGGCGATTTCCGACGATCTGGCCAAGGGCAAGATGGTGCTCGCGGATCGCTGGCTGGTCGCGGAAACCGAGGCGCAACTTTGCTGCCTGGTCGCGGCAAGGCTGGCGTAACCTCCGCGCCATCAGGGGCCTCAAGTAAGCTCGACGATTGCGACGGGGCCGCCCCCGTTCTTACTTGCTCAGCCGAGCGGCAGGATGTGGGTCGCGTCGGCTTGGTCGGTCGGCTGGAAGCCCAGGCTTAGGTAGAAGGCGGCGGCGTCGGGCGAAAAGGTGCGCAGGCGGATGAGCGTGAAATGCGCGGCTGCGTGGGTGAGGATGCGGCGGACCAGCAGGGTGGCGACACCGTGCCGGCGGGCGGACCCAGCGACATAGAGGTGGCGCAGGCGGCCGATGCCGGGATCTCGCGCAAATGGGTCGCGGTTGAGGCCGCCGACGCCGATCAGCCGACCGTCGATACAAGCGGTCAGCAGCAGTTCGCCGGGGCGATCGAACCGGTTTTCGCAGGACGCCCAGGCGTCGCGCAGGCGGTGCATGAAGAGGTGGCCCTCCGCATATGCCTCGGCGACGAGTGGATCGAGATCGGGGCCGAGCACGGTGGCAGGTTCGATATAGATCGGCATGCGCGATGCATGCCGCCCGGTGGATGCCGGAACAAGTCCGGCATGACGGATGGATCAGGGAGGCGACCTAGATCTCGCGCTGCATGAAGACGACGTCGAGGTAGCGGCCGAATTTGAAGCCGGCTTTGTCGAGCTTGCCGCAATGATCGAAGCCGGCGCGTTCGTGGAGCCGGATCGAGCCTGTATTGGCGCTGTCGCCGATGACCGCGATGATGCGCTGGAAGCCGGCGGCGGCAGAGGCGGGGATCAGTGCGTCGAGCAAAGCGCGGCCGATCCCGGCGCCCATGTGATCGGGGTGGATATAGACCGAATCCTCGCCGCAGAAGCGATAAGCGGCGCGGTCGCGGAATTGGCCGGTATAGGCATAGCCCACGACCTGGCCGTCTTTCTCGGCGACAAGCCAGGGCCAACCGCGTGCCCGGACTTTGGCGAAGCGGTCTGCCATGTCGGCCTCCGAAGGGGCTTCTTCCTCGAACGTGCCGGTCCCGTGCAACGTGTGGTGGCCGTAGATGAAGGCGATCGCGGCCACATCGTCCGGCGTGGCGGGCCGGATGTGCAATGAATTTCGCTCTGTCATCGTAGTGTCACCAAACCTTATCCTGCAATTTACCAGACCGGGTTAGCGCGCACCCTATGCCCAGCACGGTTTTGAAGCCCGTATCCATGCCGATCGCAACCGATCTTTCCGCCTTTTGCGAGGTAGGCCAGGATCAGGTCGCGGCGTCCGCGCCGCTACGCGCCGCGATCGAGGCCTTCCGTTGCAATTCGAAATTGCGCCTGCTGCCGGTCGTCGATAGCGCCGGTCATCCGGTCGGCGCGGTGTTCGAGCAGGATGTACGCGAGATCCTCTACAATCCCTACGGCCATTCGCTGCTCGACAATCCCGCCTTCAGCCGCGCGGTCGAGACGCATGCCAAGCCGTGCCCCGTCGCGGAGATCGACACGCCCTTGCCCGATCTGCTCGACGCTTATGCGCGCAGCGACGGCAGCGAGGGGATGATCCTGACCGCCGACGGACGGCTGGCGGGGGTGTTGACCAACCGCACGCTGATCCGCCTTGCCGCCGAGCGCGAGGCCGAGATCGCGCGCGGACGGATGGCGCGGCTGGAGCAGGTGGCGGCGGCGAGCGACCGCTTCGTCCAGGATATCAGCCTGCTCGCGGATGCCCTGGCGCGCGTGACCGAAGGGGTCGAGGCGTCGGCCACGGCGACGGCGAGCCGCACGGGTCTCTACAGCCAGCGTGCGACCGCGGTCGCGGCGGCGGCCGGGCAGACGGCGGATGGAATGATCGGGCTGTCGGGGCAGGGCAGCGCGCTTGCCGCCACCATCGATCGGGTGCGCGGCCACACCGTGCTGGCGCGCGACGCGGCGGCGGAAGCGGTGGGCCTGAGCGCGGCGGGGAGCGCGCGCGGGCGGACGCTCGGCGAAGCGGCGTCGGCCATCGAGGCGACGCTCCGGTCGGTCCAGACGATCGCGGGCCAGGCGCAATTGCTGGCGATCAATGCCGCGATCGAGGCGGCGCGGCTCGGCCAGAGTGGCGGCGGCTTTGCGGTGGTGGCGCGCGAGATGCGCCAGTTTGCGGGCAAGACGCGCGACGCGGTGACCGAGATCGGCGAGCGGATCGGCGACATCCGCACCGTCTCCGCCGACGTGATCGAGGGCCAGGACGCGATCGAGGCGGTAGTCCACCGGATCGAGGACATGACGCGATCGGTCGACGAGGCGGTCGGCGCCGAGGCCGCGACCGCGCGGCTTCTGGCGGACAATGTCGGCCAGGCGCTGGCGGCGAGCAGCGAGATCAATCACAACGTCGCGGAGATCAGCCGGATGGTTGCCGACGCGGCGCAAGGCTCGGACGTGATGCGGACGATGGCCGACGATCTAGCGCGGGAAACCCAACGGTTGCGCGGACGCGTGAGCGCGTTCGTGACCGAGTTGCAGGCGGCGGGTTAGAAAAAAGCCGCGTTCGAAGAGGGGCAGTGCGTGCCACTCGAGCGCCGTCGTTGCGCGGGCTTCGCGGCAAGAGGCGAAGAAATCTCCGCCGCTGCGCAAACGTTGCGCTGCTTCTGCGAAAGATGTGACTGCCATTATCTCGATCCAGAGCCCAATTTGTATCGATTTCGCTGGGTCTGAACAAAATTGGTTAAGAAGACGTAATCGCTAATATTGCTCCGATACGACCCCGGTCTGCGATGATGCGGAGTTGATGGGTTAACCCGATCTCAACCATTCGCCTTCATGGTCCGCTCACCAAATCCACAGGGTGAATCCATGCAATTCGAAGTGCGGGCATATGAGCTGGAGGGTCTGTTGGACCGCACTCCGGCGGGCGTCGAAACCCTGTCGCTGGACTGCTTCGATACCTTGATCTGGCGCAGCACCAGCGCGCCGATCGATGTGTTCGCCGACCTGACGCTGCCGGGTAGCGGTATGGGCGGACGCATGCTGGCCGAGCATGCGGCGCGGCTGCGTGCGCTCGCCACGACCGGTGCGATGGAGATCCATCTGCGCGAGGTCTATCAGTTCCACTATCCGTCGGCCGATGCCGAAACCATCGAGAAGGCGGTCGCGCACGAACTGGATCACGAACGCAACCATGCCTTCGCCTTCGCCCCGACCGTCGCGCTGATCCGCGAAGCGAAGCGCCGCGGGATGAAGGTGGTGATCGTATCCGACATGTACTGGGCCGAGCCCGAGCTGCGCGCGCATATCGCCGCCGCCGCGGGCGAGGACCTGCTGGCGTGCATCGACCGGATCTTCGTTTCGTCCGAATTCCATGTCGGCAAGTGCGACGGCCTGTTCAAGAAGGTGCTGGCCGAACTCAAGGTGCGGCCCGAGACGATCATCCACGTCGGCGACAACTATAATGCCGATTATGCCGCGCCGTCGCGCGTGGGCATCCATTCGGTGCACCTGCGCCAGTTCGAGCCGGAGGCCGATCAGCGCTTCCGGATGGAAGCCGCAGCGGCGACGATGCTCGATCCTGCCGCACGGTCGACGCGCGCCATCACCCAGATGCATCGCCCGCAGATCGCGCTGCGCCCGGCCGCCGATGCGGCGACGGCGCTGGGCCACGACGTGATCGGGCCGGTGATGCATACGTTCGCGCTGTGGTTGAAGGACGAGCTCGACACGGCTTCGGCGGCGCTCGGCAAGCCGGTTCGGCCGTTGTTTGTGATGCGCGACGGCTATCTGCCGTTCCTCGCCTTCGACAAGATGTTCCCGGATATGGGCGCGGCCAAGGTCGAGCTCAGCCGCTTCGTCGCCTTCCGCGCGAGCATCAAGGACGAGGCCACGCTCGATTATTACCTGACCGAATGGGCGACCCAGCTGCCAGTCCATATGATGGCCAAGCAGCTGATGCTGCTGAAGCACGAATATCAGAAGTTCGTGAAGGGCGAGACCGAGCAGGACCAGCGGTTCAGCTTCGCGCGCGCGGTCCGCAAGCCCGAACTTATGACCAAAATCGTGAGCCGCTGTCGCGAATTCGCGCAGAAGATGGTGGCGCACTTCAACGGCGTGGGCGTCAACGACGGCGACGCGGTGATGCTGGTCGACATCGGCTATAACGGTACCGTCCAAAATATCCTGACCCCGGTCCTGCAGGAATGCATGAACCTGGACGTGCTCGGCCGCTACCTGTTCCTGCGCGAGACGCAGCTGACCACGCTCGACAAGCGCGGCATGCTCGATCTGCGCAACTACGATTTCCGCGCGCTGCACGCGCTGTC
>Ga0209455_1001260_pt1 | contig 11873 bp, 8 predicted proteins | sample AraplaCol_mCL_r2_FD_184275 | JGI IMG/M metagenome (GOLD analysis project Ga0209455, IMG submission 184275) | Arabidopsis root microbial communities from North Carolina, USA - plate scrape CL_Col_mCL_r2 (SPAdes) (version 2) | ecosystem: Host-associated > Plants > Roots > Endosphere | place: USA...
TGGTATCGGAGCCCTTGGTACTTTCGTCCTGGACAGTTTTCGTGCCATAGCGGGTTCGCGGTACGACATGGTTGAGCACGAACTCCAAGTAATCGGCGACCAAGATTTCCCCAAAATCACCTGCACGGACAGCGGGCCCAAACCCGCGGCCATCAGTAGGGAATTTGAGTTGCATAAGAAATTCTTTACGGTCTAGACCCGTTCCCCGACGCAAATCATCAATCTCAGTGTCGAACGCATAATGGTTGCGGAAGTGTTTAGCCCAGGCGCTCATAACGGCCTGGTCATTCCGGTCGGGCTGGAACTCCAGCACCGCCACCGGGTGGCCGTCGGCGGTCGTCAAGGTATTTTGCTGGTCAGTCAACCAGGGGATATGATCACTAGTCCAAGGCATGTGCGAACTGGTTTGAGGTAAGCGCTAAAATTACATAAATATCAGGATACTAAACAACTGGTCGTTTTCTTACCCATGCGATTTTATATATAAAATAGGATGTGGACTAGACTTGTGATTTTAACTGCTTTTTGTTTTGATTAACGGAGGTACATTTCGTACTAATAAAGAATTCACAAATAACAATTCATAACTTAAAGGATCAATCACGGTAAATAGTAAAATATAGTTTTGTTACAACCTTTGTGAGGTTGTAACAAAACTATTCTTAATCGAAATATTATACCGCTACTGCCTAACCTACAGAACGAGCGAACCCTGTTTAAGCTACCTTTAAATCGTTTAAAAAACGCAATTGTTGCATCACATTATTTAAATTATGCCCACTTTGGGGACGAAATCGAAGCTCCCCAGACTGGCTTACTTTCGCGCAGATTTATAGATAAACTTCGTAGAATTGGAAATTTTGGTGAGCCGTTAGACCTGTCTCAATATTATCGCCCAAGAAAGCATTAAAGTTTATTAATCTTAGGGTTTACTAAAAAACTCATGGGATTGGTGGCTTTACAAGAATTAAGCATAATCTCTCAAGTGTATGGTAATGAGTTATTAATTAGTATAATTGTTCAGTTTATCAATTTTTTATAAACTGTATAATTCACCTTATCCAAAGTTATGTCTGATTATAATTCTTTTCTACGTGGATCTGAATGGAGTAAATGGGATTTACATGTTCATACCCCGCTATCAATTTTTCAACGTTACGGCGGTGATACAAAGGAGGCATGGGAAGCATACATAAAAGACATTGAAAGTTTGCCACCTGAATTTAGTGTACTTGGTATCAATGATTACTTTTTTCTAGATGGTTATGAAAGACTACTAAAGGAAAAGTCTAACGGCCGAATGGCTAATATTAAATGTTTACTACCCGTTGTTGAATTCAGAATAGAAAAGTTTGCTGGGATTGATTTCGGTTCGTTAAAACGTATCAACTTGCACGTTATGTTTTCCGAGGAATTATCTGTTGAAACTATTAAAAGTCAATTTCTAAACACCCTTGAACAAAGTTATGTATTAGAAACCACAGGTGAAGCTTGGACCAGAGCAATTACATATGCAAGTGTTAACGAATTGGGAAAGACGATTATAGAGAATGCACCGGCAGATAAGAGAAGTACATTTAGTTCCCCGCTAAACACAGGATTTAGTAATCTTAATATTAAGGAAGATCAAATTTTTACATCATTAAAAAAGGATTGTTTTAAAGGCAAGTATTTAATAGCGGTAGGTAAAACCGAATGGGGTGATTTAAAATGGACAGAAGCTTCTGTAGCTACCAAAAAGACAATCATTAACCAGGCGGATGTAGTTTTCACTGCATCTAATGGTATTGAAGATTTTGAAAAGGCCAAAATCCAGCTAAAAAATAATGCTGTAAAAGATTTATTGCTTGATTGTAGTGACGCACATTATTTTTCAAGTGCACCAGAAAAAGATCGAATTGGGAATTGCAATACGTGGATAAAGGCCAATCCAAATTTCGAAGGACTCAAGCAAATTTTATATGAACCTGACGACAGGGTAAAAGTCCAGGCATTAAAGCCGGACGTTAAAAAAGACAGGTATGTTATTTCTAAATTGAGTTTTCAAGATAGTGGCAAACTATTTGGCAATCAGGTGATTTTATTGAATGATAATCTCAATGCGATTATTGGTGGTAAGTCATCAGGAAAGTCGCTTCTGCTTTATTTGATGGCTCGGAGTATTGACCCGTCACAAGTAGAGCGCGCATCGGCAAGACTTGGCTTTGACGGCTACACTTTTAAAGAAAATTTCGATTTTATTGCAGAATGGAAGAACGGAGAAACAGACAGGTATGCTGACAATATTAGAGAAAACAAAATTCATAAAATTACCTATATACCCCAACTCTATATCAACTATCTGGTAGAGAAAAATAACAAAGAAGAATTAAATTCCCTTATTAAAGGAATTCTTTTACAAGATTCAGCATTCAAAATAAGATATGATGAGGCGATGGGTAAAATTAAACTCGTTAATTCAGAAATTGAAACTTTAATCAATACATATCTCCAAACCAGAGATAGAGCATTAGCGATACAAAAGGAATCGACTGAATTGGGTAAAAGCCAATCGATTCAGAAAAGCATTGATGATATCGATAGGCAAATCTCCGATGGACAAAAGAGTTCAAACCTCTCTCCCGAAGAGTTTGACGATTACAAAAAACTATCTAACCAACAACAGGCAACCGAAAAAGCAATAGCATTTGAGTCAACTAAGAAAGAGACGTTAGATAGTTTGCTTTCTGAGCTAGCTGCGAACAATTCTGAGCTACTTGGGAGTCAAGATAGTGATGGTTTCAATACTCGCGGACGTATTGAAGTACTGTTAGATGAAATTATCGATGATCTCTCAATTGCTGAATTGCGAAAAGATATCCAAACTCAATATCAATCTATTATCGATAATTTAAAAGCCAAAGTAAGCCAGCTAAATATCGATGAGAACATTAATAAGTTACGACAGGTTTTGGTGGGCATAAACACATCTCTTAAAAAATATCTTGTAAAACTGGCCGGGCAGAAAGAATTGGTTAGATTGACTGAGAGTTTGAACAAGGAGAAAACCCGACTACAACAAGCCGTAAGTTTAGAAAAGCAATTTTCGTCTTTGTTAACTGATTATAAATCAACACGAGAAAGGATTGTCAAGTTATTGAAACAGCGTGTCGAATTTTACGAACTAATAGTCAATATCGTAAATGGCACTAAAAAACATATTGATGCAGAAATTACATTAGAAGCAAGTCTCATTTATAAGGTCGAAAATTTTGTCTTTTCGGAAATGATCAATAAGGCAGCAATCTCACAAGATAGTGACTACCATAAGTTTTTTAGCAGCAAAACTAGCGTTGATTACAATTACATTAACGATTTTTTCATTCATCCACTAAGAGTTAATGATGACAAACTTTTGTACGAAAGTGATAAATTTTTGCCTTTGAAGCAGAAAATGTCTATTGATGGCGTTTTGCGCGCTCTTATAAAGGATACAATGGAGATAGATTACACTGTCAGTTACAAGGGGGATAACTTACTTGAAATGTCGCCAGGTAAAAAAGGCACTGTTTTATTAATATTGTTTTTGGAGATCAGTTCAGCAGAGTATCCTATCTTGATTGATCAACCCGAAGATAATTTAGATAATCGAACTATATATGAATTATTGTGTCGAATAATTAAAGAGAAAAAGAAGGAACGACAAATCATTATCGTATCTCATAATGCGAATTTAGTTGTGGCTACCGACACCGAAAATGTGATAGTTGCAAATCAATTAGGACAATCCACTAATGAAACTTCATCTGGGTTACGTTTTGAATACGTTAACGGATCATTAGAGCACACGAGCAAGATTGATACGACGATTCAAAATGTATTGCACCAGCAAGGAATCAAAGAGCATGTATGTGACATTTTAGAGGGTGGTAACAAAGCATTTAAACAACGAGAAAAGAAATATGCTATACAATAACGTGATTGATCACTCTATTGATCGCTTTTTGAAAGTATATTCCGAACAAAATCACTTGCGTATTTTAAATCAGCGATATTTAGGAAACCTTTTTTCAGTACTTGTCTACCCCATTGGGTCCATACAACTCTAAAGTTTTATCAAGGGCGTCTATCTCTTTTTCGAACTCGCCTTGGCGTTATATCAAACGGATTCTCCTTGGAAAATTGAAACTTGATAGGCTTCGAATTATATTAAAAGACATGTTAAAGACATTTGTTGACGCTTATAGCCACACAGTTGAGTTTAACAACTCTGTAAATGGCTGCAATAGGAAACCACATAACATTGTTTATATTTACTGATTATCTTATAATATCGCGCCACATCCGAGGGAAAAACTCTCAATAGGGCACTGGTGAAGCTGATGCCAACACCCGGGAAACTGCTGAATGGAGAAACGGAATGAAGCGGGTGGAACGGCGGTCTTATTCTGCCTTTTTATAATTAACATTGTACTTTAATACAGATTAAATCGACATATGCCGCTGTTTAATGAATCATTAAAGGTTGGAAACAAAAAATTTGATAATGCCATCATATTTGTTCACGGCTTAAATGGTAGCCGCGATAGTTGGACGGGTGAAAACAGTAGCTTCGTGAGCACGCTAAAGAAGCAAAGCGATGTAAACGCCAATTACCAGTTATTCGTATTTGAATATCCCAGTAAAATCCTCGAAGTTGGTTTTTGGAAAAAAATCAAAGCGAAATTGCCGTTTTCAGGAAAAAAAAAAGATACTTTCAACGTAAGTATTCGTGCAATTGCCATGGAATTGGCCAGCGACATCCGGGAAACTTTAGGTGATTACAAAAATATTGTTATTGTTGCGCATAGTATGGGTGGGCTGATTGTTAAACGTGCTATAATCGATATGCAGGCAGTAGACCTCAGAAAAGTAAAATTGGTGCTATCCTTGTCTGTCCCGCATCATGGTGCAAGTTTAGCTGAACTCGGCACCAAATTGCTGGGCAAGCATATTCAGTTACTTGATTTAAAAAGATTTTCGGACTTTACTAATGAACTGACTTATCAATTTGCTAACCTGGAAGATAAGCCGACGGTCATTTACCAATCGGGTCACCAGGATGAAATCGTTAACGAAGGTTCAGCTATACCAGCAGGTGTGACCGCCGCTTTTCGTATCGACACCAATCACAACCATTACAGCGTCCAGGATATCTCGGACCCGGCATCACATACCCCTTATAAGCGGCTGCTGAAAGAATTGAAAGCCTTAGTAACGCTGGGCCAACAACAGAGCAGCTCTGTAAAAGGGAATGCGCCAATGGAATTTGACATTCCTGCTGGTTGTTCATTGAAAGTAATCGCCGAGTTACTAACAGAGACAGCTTCTTGCACTATCTCTTTTACTGGTTTCACCGATGCTGAACTGGCAGTCGGTATTCGTTCACAAAAGGTTAATGCAGAAAACACCTACAAAGGTTTAGAAGCCCTACAACATTTAACGGAGGAGCCGTCCGTTCGTTATAAGGTAAATATTAACGGCTCACATTACGAATTAATCAACCACCCTAATTAAATTTCCCATGAATTGCAGTTGCAATAGGCCCCCAGGTGGCACCACCAATTGTCCCGATGACCATCTTGCCATATGCCGGAATGAAAATGGCGAATGCCACGGTTCATGTCACCCTATACCTAAAAGATTAAACTTTACCGAGCGGGATAACTGGTTACTCTCCTTGATTAAAGATGAACAGCGGTCGGAATTCGATTTTATTTCCAGAGCAGATCGTGAGATTCTAAACAGCAAGAACTATGTCTTCGTGAAGCATGGTGTTAGGGTTACGATCAGGTTTGATTTTCCGGAAATGCGTGCAGACTATTAAGCGTGGCATTGAAATATAGGTCGATCAATTTTGGGCTAAAACGAAGTCTAACAGAACATCTTAACAACAGCAAACACATGATTTTAATCATAGGCGAAACAACAAAACATGATGACAATTGGGTGCCATTCGAAATAGAATATGCTTGTCGCAACCTGAAGAAGTTGCAAAGATTATAGTAGCCGTGACAGAAAGCTCACAATAAGGATAGCCAAATATGCATCTTGCATTCACGAATACCTCCAAGAAATAAGGTTATAGTTTTACTGGTAAAAGCTATTTCAATTGTTTATATTTGAAATAGTTCTTTCAAACTCAATCAAAACAGATCAAATTATTCGGTTACCTAATCGGTTACCTTTTAGTTTTAAGAAATATCAAGTCATTGATAATAAAGCCATTGCGGAGAATTCATCGGACCCGTCCAGTCTTTGTTATACTCTATAATTTTTTGTACCAGAAGCATCTTCTACCTTGTCCAATATAGATCGGAGATTTTTCAAGAAATGGACATATCGCTCATTTAATTGTATAAATGAGATATACGGCTACTATTATTATCTAAATACATAAAACCATGGATGTCTTGTTGTCCATTGCGTCTTTTTTTAACAAAATTCTGACATCAACTTCTGACATCAACTTATCTCCGTCCTATACACAAGCTAATTGAAATCATTTTTCTATATTTCGCTTATCCAGGAACAATCTTATGAGGTCGCAATACCTTTGCAGATGACCTCAATTTTAATAATAAAAACTGCTTTATTACTTGCATCATAATATCTTTCGACGTGGAACTTTGTTATTTCATGACCGAAATATTATTGATCCTTCCAATATCCCTGTACCACCCGTCTTCAAAACAAACGCAAAATACTTTCAGGTCTGATTTTGCGGCTTTATCGAAAATATCAGTTATGGAAATTCCTGGTTCAATATCTTTGGACTGAAGTTCAAAAAAATCCCAGAATCGTTTTGTCCAGACAGCTATTCCCCAGACATTATTAAATAAGGGAATATCAGGTTTTTCCCATATATTTAAAACCATCCCATTTGTAGCAAATTCGACGGGCGCGAAATGAGACGCTTCTTTTGTTGGAAAGACTCCCAATACTAAATCTGCATCTTCCTGTTCAAGTTTTTTAAGGATACTTTGAAATGCTGTTGGTGGAAAAAACATGGTATCAGGCATGGCAAAACAAGTGATTTTATCATTTAGCCAAGGCAATCCTGATAAGAGCGCATCAGCCAGCCCAAGCGCTTTGCTGTTATATAAATAGGAAATATTGTGGCCAAATTGTTTGCCATCTTCAAGGTACCGCATAATTTCCGGTTTCCAATCTGGGACAACGACGAAAACATCTTTGATGTCAGCCAGTAGAAATGCCTCTAACGAATATTCAATCAATAATTTGGGCCTTATAAATTCATTTTCGGCCAAGCACTCAAAATGCATCGGTAATAATTCCTTGGGATACCGAAATGGGCGCATTCGCAATGCTTGCCCTGCTGCGGGCAATAAACCGTAAAGTTTTTTCATTTTTTGGATAAGGTTAGAAAGATTCCGTTTTTTACTTCAGTTCATGATTGAAACATTGAAGATAGGTTTTTCTCCAACAAATCAACATTTACAATAAAATTAGCGTTAAAATAATCATCTTGCAAGTCTGTAGGGTCACAGACTTGCTGATAGTAGTTGTACCCTAAAGCCTCGGCCATGTACCAAAAAGCCTTACTGTGCCAATCTTTATCATTTGTGAGTTTTTTGTGAAATTCCAGAACACTTGCCCCCTCTTTCATAAATAGCATATTGGTCAGTCCGGAACCATGAATTGAAATAAGGTACTTTGCATTAGAATAAATCGAAACTTGTTCTAAAAACGTGTAATCTTCATTATTAATAATATGGAAATGATATTTTCTTAAGGTTGTTTCAATTGCATCTTCGTTGTCAACCTTTTTTCGTTTCGCTTTTTTTCGACTGATATAAATTCGCTCGCCAAGGTCTATAGGCTTTTCGAATTTTTTAAATGAATATTCTAAATAAAATGATTTTACATTTTTCATCATTTTATAATCATAAGAATCAACTCGCGCTTTTATTTGTGGAAGGCACAACGATTTAACCAGTAAACTTTGACCGTTGGGGATAAAAAAAACATATTTGAAGTTAAACGGTTCTAACGAACCACTAATAAAATCAACTTTACTGTAATAATCTGGTAGTAATAATATCATTTCATCTTTTTTATCCTTTACCATCCATGCTCTAAAAATACACTCACATAACCAATGATAATAGTTATACCAGGGATGATGAATCAATAAGTATGTTTGATCATCGTCAAGGGTAATTAGTTTATCTGGATTTTCTAATGCCGTATAGTAATAATTTGCTGCCTCATTTTGATATTCATCAAATTGTGCTGGATGGTCGTGGTGGGATTCTTTAATTAATCCGTTTTTGTTTAGACAAAACCCCGAATACGTAACAAATACGTTTTTGAATCTTTTTACTTTTTGAGCTTGTAGTTCATATGTTAAAAACGGCTTAAATAAATGCATTTCTTCAGATGATACATTTTTTGGTAATGAAACTTTTATCTCTCTACTCATATTTCTGGGTGCTACTTTTTTAATGGGTATGCCTCATATTTGTTTTATAGGGCAAAAAAAAATATTAATTAATTAATTACATCCTACATTCATTGTCGCAATTATTTGTAACTTTCCAAATAATAGCCTTTCACAATGCTTCACAGACAGCACCATGCTCTTTGGTTTGAATTCACAGTGATTGATTATTTTATTACAATTAAATTGACGAAAACCTAAATATCGAAAATAAAAGAGATGTTTAAAATATCATTTTGTACCGCGATTAAAAACCGTCTTCATCATTTAAAACTAACGCTCCCTCAAAATATAACAAATAATGAAGATTACGATAGGCTGCAATTTATCATTTTAGATTATAATTCCACCGACGGTTTGGAGAAGTGGGTCAAATCCAAATTAAAAAAACATATAGAATCCGGTAAACTGATTTATTACAGGTACCCCAAATCGGCTTTCTTTCATCGGAGCCATTCACGCAACATTGCATTTAAGCTTGCAGATGGTGATATAGTTTGCAACATCGATGCTGACAATATCACTAACAAAGGCTTCGCCGCATTCGTAAACCAAACCTTCGAACAAAACAATAATATATTCTTGACGCCCGGTTCCGGTGACTTAGGTTTAAAACCTGATTTCATGGGGAGAATTTGTTGTCAAAAAAACGACTTCAATATTATAGGAGGGTACGATGAAAGTATGGAAGGATACGGTTTTGAGGATCATGACTTAACAAATAGGTTAGAAGCTTTGGGCCGTGTAAAGACGGGAATTCCCCCAAAATTTTTAAACGCAATCTTTCACGATGATTTTGAAAGGGTTTCTGAAGAAAGGATTTATAAAATGTTGCATGGTTTATATCTATCTCATGTTACGCCAAGAAGGAGCGACGTTATTTTTTTGCTTAATAATGGTACGTATTTATATGGGACAATTATTGATCGGACGACAATTAAATCTGCCGATTTGAAGGTTGCTTTTCAACCTCAAAGAAACGGGCATCACTACACTTTGAAGAATGCCGATTGGATGTGCGGAGAATGGGCAGAAGGCGAAAACGGAATTGTTTTTAGTAAATTAAATAAGGATCGATCCGGGGTCGCCTATAAAAAATTCAATAGCGATACAATTGGTAATGCCACTAAAAGGTACCATAAAGTTATTAATCAAGAACTTATTACCAACCTGATTTTATTTCAGTCCCAATTTAAGAATAGGACTAAAATGAAAAACAATCTTCTTAATAAAATTTCAATAACCTCTGACAGTTTTGATCAAGACATCGTATTTAAAAATTTTGACAATGATTGTAACGTGAATGTTTAATGTAAAATGGAGATCAATAAACAAAACGCCCCAATGAGGCTTTCAGCTGATACGGCAGCTACCAGTCAAGTCAGAAATTTATTCATCTCCATTTTTTATAATCAAAAAGATTGGTGTACGTTATTCGCAAATCTTTTTGAGCCACTTGCAAAAGAAATTAGCTCTATTGACCCTTTATCCAAATACGTAACACATTTTAGTTATAAAAGAGGAGAAAATATTGGAATAACATGGTATTTATCTATAGTTACCGTTGACGTGACTTCAAAAATAATTGATAAGAAATCGATTGCATTCTTACGGGAAAACAGATCTAAACCCAAAGTTAACAAATCAAGAATTAATAGTATTTTTAAAAACTTCCCGGTAAACTCCCAACATTACAATTTGCATTTCTTTCCGTTTTTTTCCACGACCCATTTGTCCATAACCGAGGTCGAATTATTGGTAAGCACAGTAACGCAATTAATTAGCGCATATTTTAGCGAAGAAACGATTGATGATGAATGCAAATTTACATTAACCCTTTATCTGCACCTCATTATGGCGAATTGCGTCATTAAAAATGTTGATAAAACGTTTTTGCAAAAAATGCTAATCCATCCTCATGTGAATGCAATCAATCCAAGAACAGATGATTACTTATGTTCATTTTTCGAGACTGAACTCACCGTTAGAGAGATTATTAACGACATATCAAATGACCATTATTTTAGCAGGCCTGAGAATAAATTGTTTCAGTCTTGGCAAGCGGCTTGTAATGGCATAATTCAAAATCATTTTTTAATCAAAAGTAGTGTTGATGGCTTAGCGCCGGCTTTCAAAGAAATGTCCGACTTAATAACGGAACAGTTAGGCTTAAGTAAGAATGGACAGGAAATGACCATTTTTTTCCTTTGTAAGTGTATAAATGAATAAATTTTAATAACAATTAATTTGAAAAACGTCTTATTAATTACAGATGTAAACTTTTGGGCAAAAGGCGCCGGGCATAGAATGCGCATCTCTAGCCTGGTTGAGTATCTTTCATCAAGAGTCAATTTATATATAGCTTATGTAGGTGTGATGTCGGTTGATGTCGAAAACAGTCTTGAGTCAAACCTCAAGGCAAGGCTCTGGGTTTTAGAAAAATCTAAAGTTCTTAGTTCACGTGGTTATGGCCAGCGGCTAAAAGCATTATTGAAAAGCAAGTCTTTTGATACTATAATTATAGAATATATCCATAACACCTATTTTTTGAATTATATTAATGACCATGTAAAAGTCATTCTCGATGCACATGATATTATTAGCAATAGAACCGAACAGTTTAAAAAATTTAATCATGGAGGTGTTTTATTCGAATTGTCAAGGGAAACCGAATTTAAAATATTTGAAGTTTATGATTATATAATGGTACTGTGTGAGCCTGATTATAAAGAAATAATCAGTTCCATTAATTCTGAAAAAGTGCTGCTCTGCCCGCATTATGTAAAACAAATAAAGCATGAACCTAGGGATACCGTGAAAACAATTGCTTTTATAGCCAGCGAGTATATTCCAAACGTAGATGCTATTGCGTTTTTTTTAAACCATTGTTGGCCAATAATCCTGGAAAAGCATAAAGTTCAATTGCATATTTACGGAAATATATGCAATGCTTTCGACTTTTCAACTTATGACAGTGTCATTTTGAAGGGATATGTGACGAATCTTGACGAGGCTTATGAAAGCATAGACATTGTGATAAATCCAGTGCGTTTTGGAGCAGGTCTAAAAATCAAAAATATTGAGGCGTTATCGTATGGAAAACCGCTCGTAACAACAACACACGGATCAAGGGGGCTCGATTCCCGCGAAAATACAATATTTATGGTTGCAGATGAGCCGGAAGATTTCATAAACGCAATAGCATCTCTAATCGAAAACACACAACTCCGAAGAACGGTAAGCAAAAATGCACGTAAGTTCATAAAATCTAATTTTTCAGCAAAAAAATGTTTTAGGCCATTATTAGATATTATTAATTCACCGCAACCTTAAATTAAGATTCCTTGTTGAATTACTATGATATCTTAGAGAACATATATAATCTAAAAGT
>Ga0209455_1001262_pt1 | contig 11867 bp, 13 predicted proteins | sample AraplaCol_mCL_r2_FD_184275 | JGI IMG/M metagenome (GOLD analysis project Ga0209455, IMG submission 184275) | Arabidopsis root microbial communities from North Carolina, USA - plate scrape CL_Col_mCL_r2 (SPAdes) (version 2) | ecosystem: Host-associated > Plants > Roots > Endosphere | place: USA...
CGCCGGCCGCCACATCGGCGTGGCGACGGCCAACCTCTGCAACCTGCTGGACCCCGAGCGGGTCATCGTCGGCGGCGAGCTCGCTCGAGCCGGTGAGCTGCTGCTCGGCCCGATGCGGCACGCGGTCGAGCGCTCGATCATCGTGAACCCGGACCTGATGCCGGACATCGTCCAGGGTCAGCTCGGGACCCGTGCGGCGGCTCTCGGCGCTGTCGCCTACGCCGTGGACTCCCTCTCGATCACCTCCGACGGCGTCTCGTACTGAACGCGCTCTCATCGCGTCCCCCGAAAACGGGCGGGAACCGTTACCGAATCCATTGTCTTCAAGTCTTGACGCCAAATCCCCCACCTGGGACACTCAACCCAGCCGCCAACGAAGGCGGTCCCGAATCGGAGGTTTTTCAATGAAGATCGCCACCAAGAGAGCGGTCATCGCGTCCGCCGCGATCCTGCTCACAGCCGTCACCCTCACAGCGTGTTCGAACGGCTCCGGAAACAGTTCGGGCGGAAGCACGAAGGATGCCGCCAACGCCCAGATCGGCCTTCTCCTTCCCGACTCCGTGACCGCCCGCTACGAGGCCGCGGACAAGCCGTTCTTCGAGGCCAAGGTCAAGGAGCTCTGCTCCGGCTGCAAGGTCCTCTACGCGAACGCGGACGGCGACGCCAGCAAGCAGCAGCAGCAGGCGGAGTCGATGCTCACGCAGGGCGTCAAGGTCCTCGTCCTCGACCCGTTCGACGGTGAGGCCGCCGCCTCGATCGTCGGCGAGGCGAAGGCGAAGAACGTGCCCGTCATCTCCTACGACCGTCTGATCAACAGCAAGGACAGCGACTACTACATCTCGTTCGACAACGAGAAGGTCGGTCAGCTGCAGGGCCAGGCGCTCGTCGACAAGCTGAAGAAGGACGGCGTGCCCTCGGGCGCCGGCATCCTCATGGTCAACGGCTCGCCCACGGACAACAACGCCACGCTGTTCAAGAAGGGCGCGCACAGCGTCATCGACTCGAGCGGGTACAAGGTGCTCGCCGAGTACGACACACCCGGATGGGACCCCGCGAAGGCTCAGGACTGGGTGGCCGGCCAGGTCACGCAGTTCAAGGACCAGATCAAGGGCGTCTACGCTGCGAACGACGGCACCGGCGGTGGCGCGATCGCGGCCATGAAGGCGGCCAACGTCAGCCCGCTGCCCCCGGTGACCGGTCAGGACGCCGAGCTCGCGGGTATCCAGCGCATCCTCGCCGGCGACCAGTACATGACCGTCTACAAGGCCCTGCAGCCGGAGGCCGAGAAGGCGGCCGAGCTGGCCGTCTCGCTCACCAAGGGCGACAAGCCGAAGGGTGACACCACGGTCAACACCGCCGGCGGCGCGGCGATCCAGTCGTTCCTGCTGACCCCGGTCGCGGTGACCGTCGACAACATCGAGAGCACGGTCGTGAAGGACAACTTCTACGGCTCGGACTCGGTGTCGAAGATCTGCACCGCCGACTACAAGGCAGCCTGCGACAAGGCCGGCATCAAGTAATCGCGAAGGACGATCCCGGCCCGGGTCGCGCCATCCTCTCGGATGGCGCAGCCCGGGCCGGGTGGTTCCGCTCTAGCCTGAGAAGCAGGAACATGCTCCGCACAGCTCGAAGGAGAACGCCGTGACCATGGAATCCCCCACCCTGGACGAGGAGCGGTCGACCCGCCGGCCCGTCCTCTCGCTCCGCGGGGTCTCGAAGGGGTTCGGCGCCGTCCAAGCGCTCACCGACATCCACCTCGACGTGTACGCCGGAGAGGTCGTCGCCTTGGTCGGCGACAACGGCGCCGGCAAGTCGACGCTCGTCAAGATCCTCGCGGGCGTGCACCCGCAGGACGCGGGAACGATCGAGTTCGACGGGCAGGAGGTGAGCATCCCCTCCCCCGCCGCTTCGCGCGAGCTCGGCATCGCGACCGTCTTCCAGGACCTCGCGCTCTGCGACAACCTCGACGTCGTCTCCAACCTGTTCCTCGGCCGCGAGATCGCCCGCGGGACACTCGACGAGGAGGAGATGGAGAAGCGCTCGTGGAGCCTGCTCCGCCAGCTCTCGGCGCGCATCCCCTCGGTCCGCATCGCCGTCGCGTCGCTGTCCGGCGGCCAGCGGCAGACCGTCGCGATCGCCCGCTCGCTGATCGGCGAGCCGCGCGTCGTCATCCTCGACGAGCCGACCGCCGCGCTCGGCGTCGCGCAGACCGCCGAGGTGCTCAACCTGATCGAGCGCCTGCGCGAGCGCGGCCTGGGCGTCATCCTGATCAGCCACAACATGGCCGATGTGCAGGCGGTCGCCGACCGGGTCGCCGTTCTGCGGCTCGGTCGCAACAACGGCGACTTCCGGGTGCCGGACGTCAGCTACGAAGAGATCATCTCCGCCATCACGGGCGCCACCGACAACGTCGTCGTCCGTCGGGCCGAAAGGCTGATGGAGGCCGAAGAAGCTACGGAACGGAGCCCGGAAGCATGACCAAGGCAGACCAGCCCACCGGGGCGGCCGAGCGCATCGACGGCGAGACGCCCAGCCAGCTCGCGAGCGACCTCCAGGACGAGCGCCTGATCCGCGAGGAAGGGCTCCTCGGCGCCGTCCGCACCTTCGGGCGACGCGTCCGCGTCGGCGACCTCGGATCCCTCCCGGTCGTCATCGGGCTCGTCGTGATCTGGGTCGTCTTCCAGATCCTCAACCCGAACTTCCTCAGCGCGAACAACCTCGTCAACCTGACCCTGCAGTGCGCGGCGATCGGCACGATCTCGATCGGAATCGTGCTGGTGCTGCTCCTCGGCCAGATCGACCTGTCGGTCGGCTCGGTGAGCGGTGTCGCGGCAGCCATCCTCGGTGTCGGCTTCACGCAGCTCCACTGGCCGCTGTGGCTCACGGTGATCGTGGCCATCCTCGCCGGGTCGGCCATCGGCCTGCTCTACGGGTTCCTGTTCACGCGGTTCGGCGTACCGAGCTTCGTGATCACGCTGGCCGGCCTCCTCGGCTTCCTCGGCCTGCAGCTGTGGATCCTCGGCGCGAACAGCTCGATCAACATCCCCTACGACTCGTGGATCGTGCAGTTCGCCCAGCAGTGGTTCCTCCCGCCGTGGGCGGCCTACGCGCTCGCGGTGATCGCGGCCGCCGGGATGTTCTTCTCCGACTTCCGCCGCAATATCCGGCGCCGCAAGGCCGGGCTGTCCGAGGGGTCGATGGCGGTCGTGGCGGTCAAGGCGGTCCTGCTGCTGATCGGACTCTGCATCAGCGTCTGGTACCTGTCGACCGACCGCGGCACGGGCGCGATGTTCCTGTTCTTCGTCATCCTCGTGATCGTGATGAACTTCCTGCTCACCCGCACCCGGTGGGGCCGCTCGGTCTTCGCCGTCGGCGGCTCGGTGGAGGCGGCACGTCGCGCCGGTATCCGCGTCAACCGCGTGTTCATCAGCGTCTTCATCCTGTGCTCGACGTTCGCGGCGGTCGGCGGTCTGCTCGCCGCGGCGCGCCTGGCGTCGGTGGGCGCGGGGTCCGGCGGCACGGACACCAACCTGAACGCGATCGCAGCGGCGGTCATCGGCGGCACGAGCCTCTTCGGCGGTCGCGGATCCGCGTGGTCGGCGCTGCTCGGCATCCTGGTCATCCAGTCGATCTCGAACGGCCTGACGCTGATGAACCTCGACTCGTCGTACCGCTTCATGATCACGGGGGCGGTGCTGCTGCTCGCGGTGATCATCGACTCGCTGTCGAGGCGGTCGCGCGAGTCGCACGGCCAAGCCTAGGGACGCCTTTCCCGCACGAGAGGCGGGCGTGGGAGAGTGGTGGGGTGACCCGGACCACCACCTTCCGCGCCCGCCTTCTGCGTTCCGGCGCCGAACCGCAGACGGTCACGGTCCGCTCGTCGTCGGACGCGCCGCCGCGCACCCTGCGCCGCGCGGCCGGAGGAGGCGGGACGCTGAACTTCGACGTCTACGCGCTGCTGGATGCGGACGGCTGGCCGGCGTCGGCGACCTACACGTACGTCGAGTCGCTCTCCCGGGAGCCGGCCGCCCCCGACGCCTGAGCTCGCGCCCTCCTCCCGCGCCCACCCCGCGCCAACCCCCGTGAAGTGCAGCTTGTCGCGCACTTGGCCGGCGTGTCGACCGCAAGAAGCTGCACTTCGACGGGCGTGGGTGGGTGGGGAGAGCGGGGGGGTGGGGAGAGCGGGGGTGGGCGCGGAGACGGGTCAGGAGGGGGTGGCGGAGGCGGCGGCGCGGGCTGCGGCGGGGAGGGCGTCCAGGATGCGGGCGACGGCCGCGTCGTCGTGCGCGGCCGTGACGAACCACGCCTCGAAGACGCTCGGCGGCAGCGAGACGCCCGCGTCGAGCATCGCGTGGAAGAACGCCCGGTAGCGGAACGCCTCCTGCCGCTGCACCTCGGCGTAGGTCCTCGGGGCCCCGGCGAAGTCGCCGAACACGAAGCTGAACAGGTTGCCCGCATGCTGCACGCGGTGCGCGACGCCCTCGGCCGCCAGTGCCTCGGAGGCCGCGGTCGAGACGGTGCCGGCCACCGCATCCAGGCGCTCGTAGACGCCCGCGTCGGCGTGCGCCAGCGTTGCGAGGCCTGCGGCGACGGCGACCGGGTTCCCGGAGAGGGTCCCGGCCTGGTACACCGGGCCGGCCGGGGCGAGGAAGTCCATGATCTCGGCACGTCCGCCGAGGGCCGCCAGCGGCATCCCTCCGCCGATGACCTTGCCGAACGTGACGAGGTCGGGCGTGTAGCCGCGGTCGAGGCCCCAGTAGCCGGCGGCGCTCACCCGGAAGCCGGTCAGCACCTCGTCGAGGATGACCAGCGCCCCGTACTCGTGCGCGAGCTCCGTGAGGGCGGCGTTGAAGCCCGGCTCCGGCGGGACGACGCCCATGTTCGCGGCGGCGGCCTCCGTGATGACGGCGGCGATGTCCGGCCCCTGCGCCTCGAAGACGGCGCGGACCGCGTCCAGGTCGTTGTAGGGCAGGACGATGGTCTGCGCCGCGGTGGCCTCGGTAACACCCGCCGAGCCGGGGAGGGCCAGGGTCGCGAGACCGGAGCCAGCCTGCGCGAGGAGGCCGTCGGAGTGGCCGTGGTAGTGCCCCGCGAACTTGATCAGCAGCGGACGGCCGGTGAAGCCGCGCGCAAGGCGGATCGCGCTCATCGTCGCCTCGGTGCCCGTGGACACCAGGCGCAGCTTCTCCACGAACGGGACGCGGCCGATCACGGCCTCCGCGAGCTCCGTCTCGGCCGGGGTGGACGCGCCGAACGACAGGCCGCGCGCGGCCGCCTGCTGCACCGCCTCGACAACGGCGGGATGGGCGTGGCCCAGGATGGCCGGACCCCACGACGCGACGAGGTCGACGTATTCGCGTCCCTCGGCGTCGGTGACGTACGGCCCGCGGGCCGAGACCAGGAACCGCGGCGTGCCGCCCACGGAGCCGTAGGCGCGGACCGGCGAGTTGACCCCACCGGGGATGACACGCTGGGCGCGCGCGAACTGCGCGGCGTTCACATCGGTCGTCGTATCGGTCATCGCAGCCACCCCGCCACCTCGGTCGCCCAGTAGGTCATGATCGCGTCGGCCCCCGCGCGCTTCGCGCCGACCAGCGTCTCCTCGATGATGCGGTTCCGGTCGATCCAGCCGTTGGCGGCCGCCGCCTCCACCATCGCGTACTCGCCGGACACCTGGTACGCCCAGACCGGCACATCGCTGATCGCGGCGACGTCGCTGAGCACGTCGAGGTAGCTCAGCGCGGGCTTCACCATCAGGATGTCCGCGCCCTCGTCGAGGTCGAGGCGCGCCTCGCGCAGACCCTCACGGCGGTTGGCGGGGTCCTGCTGGTAGGCGCGCCGGTCGCCCGAGAGCTGCGAGTCGACGGCCTCGCGGAACGGGCCGTAGAAGCCGGAGGCGTACTTGGCAGCGTACGCGAGGATCACGACGTCGGAGTGCCCCGCGTCGTCGAGCGCCTCGCGCACGGCGGCGACCTGGCCGTCCATCATGCCGCTGAGGCCGAGCAGCTGCGAGCCGGCCTCGGCCTGGGCGACGGCCATGTCGCGGTAGCGGAGCAGGGTGGCGTCGTTGTCGACGTGACCCTGCGCGTCCAGCACTCCGCAGTGGCCGTGGTCGGTGAACTCGTCGAGGCACAGGTCGGACTGCACGACCAGGGCGTCGCCGACCTCGTCGGCGAGCACGCGCGTGGCGACGTTGAGGATGCCGTCGGGGTCGGTCGCTGCCGATCCGACCGCATCCCGGGTCTCCGGGACGCCGAAGAGCATGAGCCCGCCGACGCCGGCCTCGGCCGCCTCGTTCGCGACCCGCTTCAACGAGTCGAGGCTGTGCTGCGAGACGCCGGGCATCGAGCCGATCGGGACGGGCTCGGCGGCGCCCTCGCGCACGAACAGCGGGAGGATCAGCTCAGCGGGGTGGAGGCGGGTCTCGGCGACCAGCCGGCGCATCGCCGGGGTCTGCCGCAGCCGTCGGGGGCGGATGACGGGGTGCAGTTCACTCACTCACATCAGCCTACGCCTGACTCGCTGGGCGGTCTCCGAACGCTAGTAGTCCTCGTCCTCGGCCTCGGCGGATCGCGCGACGGCGACCTGGACGACGACGTCGATGAGCGAGGCGGCGGTGCGCTCGGCGGCGATCACATCGACCCGGAGGCCGAAGGCCCGGGCGTCGCGGGCGGTCTGCGGGCCGATGGCGGCGATGAGGGTCGACTCGGGCACGGGGCCCAGCTGCTCCTGAACCTGCTCGGCGACCGATCCGGAGGTGATGAGGATGGCCTGGAACAGACCGTCACGCACATCGGTGACGACGCTCTCGGGCACGGGGACGCCGACGGTGCGGTACGCGACCACCGACTCCACGTCATGCCCGATGCGGCGCAAGCCCTCGGTGAGCAGTGGCTTCGCGATCTCGGAGCGGAGCGTGAGGATGCGCAAGGGGAACGCGCCCTGCGTCGCGGCCTCCCACTCGTCGAGCAGGCCGCGCGCGGAGTTGTCCTCCGACGGCACGAGGTCGACGTGGTAGCCGGCCGCGGCCAGCGCTGCGGCGGTCGTCTCTCCGACGGCGGCGACCCGGGTGGTCTGCGGCACGACCGCGCGCTGGGCGCTGAGGACGTCGACCGTGGTGGCGCTGGTGACGGTCATCCAGTCGAATTCCCCGTTCGCCAGGCGCGCCAGAGCGGCCTCGAGGGCCGGCGCGTCGGCGGTGGGGGCGAAGTTGATCATCGCGGCGACCACCGGAGAGGCACCCTTGGACCGCAGATCGGCGGCGACGGAGTCGCCCCACGGGCCGCCGCGCGGCACCAGCACCCGCCAGCCGGCGAGCGGTTTCGGGGTCGGCGCCGTGTTCGTCATCGGGTGCTCCCCAGCGGCGCGAGGTCGGCTGCGCCGGCGTCCAACAGCTCGGCGACCACGCGGGCGCCGACGTCCTGCGCCGCCTCCTCGAGGTGGGCGGCGCTCAGGGAGTCGGGGGTCGCGGCGTGGGATGCGGTCAGCTGCGCCGTCCCGTCGGGCCGGTACACGGTCGCGGTGAGGAACAGCAGTCCGTCGTCGACGAGCGCGGTGGCGCCGATCGGCGCGGCGCATCCCGCCTCGAGGCCGGCGAGGACGACGCGTTCGGCCACGGTCGAGGCGTGACTGGTCACGTGGTCGACGGCCGACAAGGCCCGAGCGACGGGACCCCGTCCTTTCTCGTCTCCGGCACGCACCTCGAGGGCGAGCGCGCCCTGCCCGGGGGCGGTCGGCATGAGGGAGAGGGCGAAGTAGTCGGTCACGGCGTCGAGGCGGCCGAGACGGGTGAGCCCGGCGGCCGCGAGGACCACCGCATCCAGCTCACCGTCGGCGACCTTGCCCAGGCGGGTATCGACGTTGCCGCGCAGGTCAACGACGTCGAGGTCGGGACGCTGCGCCTTCAGCTGCGCGACGCGGCGGGGCGATCCGGTGCCCACCCGCGCGCCCTCCGGCAGCGTCTCGAGGGTCAGGCCGTCGCGGGCGCACAGCGTGTCGCGGGCGTCGGCCCGCTTGGGGACGGCGCCGACGACCAGCCCCGGAGCCGGGGCGGTCGGCAGGTCTTTGAGCGAGTGCACGACGAGGTCGACCTCGCCGGCGCGCAGCGCATCCCGGAGGGCCGTCGCGAACACACCGGTGCCGCCGAGCTGCGCCAGCGACTCACGGGAGGTGTCGCCCTGCGTGGTGACCGTGACGAGTTCGACGTCCAGGCCGGTCGCCCGGGCGATCGACTGCGCGACGGCTGTCGTCTGCGCCACAGCCAGGGCGCTCCCGCGCGTCCCGATGCGCAGCACCCCGTCGCGGCGCTCGGCGGCGCCGTCGACTCTCGTCACGGTCCCGGTCACGGCGCCAGCCCCGCAGCCGCGGGCTTGAAGCCGAGGCGCACGTTCTCGCAGCAGCCCGGACGGCACACGTCGTACCAGGGACCCAGCGAGGTGACGGCGGGACGCTGGTCGACCGGGACGCCGTCGCGGCGCTCCAGGACCAGGTCGACGAGGCCCTTCACGAAGGTCGCGTGGGTGCCGGGGGTGGGGACGCGGACGGCCACCAGCCCGTTCTCGTCGCTGGTCTCCATGGCCTCGTTGTCGAGGTCCCAGAGCACCTCCATGTGGTCGCTCATGAAGCCGAGGGGCACGATCACGACGGCCTTGACACCCGCGGCGGGCAACTCGGCGATGCGGTCGTTGATGTCGGGCTCGAGCCACGGCATCGAGGGCGGGCCGGAGCGCGACTGGTAGACCAGATCCCACCCGACAGTGCCGCCGGTGGCAGCGTGCGAGACGACCTCGGCGACGGCGAGGTGCTGCGCGGCGTACGCGCCGCCCTCCCCGAATCCGCGCTCGGCGGGGCCGGACTTCGCGGCGTCGCTCGACGGGATGGAGTGCGTCGAGAACAGGATGCGCACCTCCTTCGCCGGGTCGAGGCCGGGCAGCTTCTGCTGCAGCTCATCGATGGCGTTCTTCACGCCCTCGATGAACGGCTCGACGAAGCCGGGGTGGTCGAAGAACTGGCGCACCTTGTCGATCTCGATGCGGCCGAGCAGGCCGGTCGACTCGAGCGCGGCCGCGTAGTCCTCGCGGTACTGGCGGCAGCTCGAATAGGAGGAGTAGGCGCTCGTGGCGATGGCGATCAGCTTGGTGAAGCCGCGCTCATCGGCCTCGCGCAGTGCGTCGGCGAGGTACGGATCCCAGTTGCGGTTGCCCCACAGCACCGGCAGATCGATGCCGCGCGAGGCGAGCTCCGCCTCCAGCGCGGCCTTCAGCTCGCGGTTCTGGTCGTTGATCGGGCTGACGCCGCCGAAGTGGCGGTAGTGGTGGGCCACCTCCTCCAGGCGCTCCTCCGGGATGCCGCGGCCGCGCGTGACGTTGCGGAGGAAGGGGATGACGTCGTCCTGGCCCTCGGGGCCGCCGAAGCCGGCGAGCAGGATCGCGTCGTACGCGACCGGCTCGGTCACGTGCTCCGGACCCGAGGCCGCGGCCGGGGTCGCGCCCAGCACGCGCTGGGCCGTCTGTGCGTCCGTCACTGCAGGACCTCCACGAGCTCGGCGGCCGTGATGCGCCGGCCGGTGTAGAACGGGACCTCTTCGCGGACGTGACGGCGGGCCTCGGTGTAGCGCAACTCGCGCATCATGTCGACGAGGTCGGTCAGCTCGTCGGCCTCCATCGGCAGGATCCACTCGTAGTCGCCGAGCGCGAACGACGCGACGGTGTTCGCGAGCACGTTGCGGAACGCGGCGCCCTTGCGGCCGTGCTCCGCGAGCATCTTGCCGCGGTCCTCATCCGGGAGGAGGTACCACTCGTAGCTGCGGACGAACGGGTAGACGCACAGCCAGTTGCGCGCCTCCTTGCCCCGCAGGAAACCGGGGACGTGGGACTTGTTGAACTCGGCGTCGCGGTGCACGCCCATGGCGTTCCAGGTCGGTAGGAGCGCCTTGAGCAGGCGGGTGCGTCGCAGCTGGCGTAGACCCCACTGCAGCGTCTCGGCCTCGGGGCCGTGCAGCCAGATCATGACGTCGGCGTCGGCGCGCAGGCCGGAGACGTCGTAGAGGCCGCGAGTGGTGACGCCCTGCAACTCGATGTCGGCGATCACGCCGTCGAGCTCCTGCACGGCCTTGGGCACGTCGGTGCCGTCGAGGTCGTCGGGACGGGCGGGGTCGCGGCGCAGGACGGCCCAGAGCGTGAAGCCGGAAGGGGTGTCGTTGGGGGTTTCGGGGGCGGACGACTCTGCCGGAGCGGCAGCCGGGGTACTCATACCCACAGTCTCCCTCGCAAACCTGGGAAGGCCAAAAACGAGCGGCGGCTCACCGGCGGACGAGGCTCACGACGCCCCAGACGATTCCGGCCACGGCGACCGCCGCACCGGCGGCGATGCCTGCCAGCGCGACCGGGTTCTCCTGGCGGAGCCGCTGGATGCGCTCGGCCGTGCGCTTCGGCACGTTGAGCTTGTACTCGATGGCGTCTACCGTCGCGGCGAGCTGCGCCCGCGCCCGCTCGACGTCGCTGCGGTCAGTTGTCATACTTGCCCAGTCCCTTCAGCGCGTCGGCGTCCAGCTTGACGCTGTCGATGGTCTGCGAGGGCGCTACGCCGTCCATCTTCTTGAACGACCGGATGCCGATGAGCGCGAGGACGACGGCGATGATCACGAGGGCGCCGAAGACGATCAGCGCCGCGGCCCACCCGGGCAGGGCGACCGCGATGCCGAGGATGGCCGCCGCGATCAGCACGCCCAGGGCGTAGAACGCGAGCAGCGCGGCGCCGACGAGGAGGCCTATGCCGACCCCGGCATACTTCGCCTTCTCGGCGAACTCCGCCTTGAGGTGGTTCAGCTCGGCCTTGAAGAGGCCGACGACGAGCTTGGGCAGGTCGGAGACCAGCTGGCCCAAGGACTTGGCTCGCGCGCTCTCGGCGCGTTCGCGGTCGGTCATCGCGTCTCCCCTCGTCGTTTCCGTACAGTACCCCCGTCAGGGCGTGGTGTTGCTGCGTCCCTGTGCGGAGGCCACCGGCGGCGCCTGGTACGGCGCCTTGGCCTCGCGGCGGCGGTCGTTCGCCTTGACGATGAGCTTCTTGACCGTGATGTACGCGGTCTCCGGGAACTCGCCCACCTTGTCGGCGACGAAGTCCTGCGCCGTGTGCACCTGCTTCTGCACGGTCGGCGACTCCCAGACCTTGACGGCCGCGGCCTTGATCTGCTCGTAGCGCTCGCGTCCCGCGCGGGCGCCGAGCACGAAGCCCATCGCCGCTCCGGTGACGAAGAGGATCTTGCCGCGCATCGCGCCTCCCAGTGTCTCGGTCAGTCCGTGTCTCGGTCAGTCCGTGTCGATCAATCGGTCTGCGGGTCGTCCGCCGCGAGGGCGTCCGTGAGGCCCTTCCAGCGGACTCCTCGCACGCGCTCGGCGGTGCGCCGCGCATCCGGGATGACGGAGGCGAGGCCCGTACCGGTCAGCCAGGACCCGGTGACCTCGAGACCCTCGACGCCGTCGACCTCGGAGCGGACGCGCTCGATGCGTTCCCGCTGCCCCACTGTCGCATACGGCAGGGCGTTCGTCCAGGGGGTGCGCGCGAATGCGGTCACGGAGGATTCCGCGATCGGAATATTGAGCAGGCGGGAGGCGTCGGCGATCGCCTGGGCGCGGAGTTCGGCGTCGGCCAGCGCGACCGTCTCAGCTGGGCGTCCGGCGCGTCCATAGGAGAGGCGGACCACGTGGCGTCCCGGACCGGCGGCCTCGGCGACCCACGCCCACTTGGCGCTGGAGTGGGTCATCGCCTTCGCGCGAACGTCGGCGCCCGGCACATCCGCCACGAGCACGCCGGTGCCGACCGGGGTCGACGCCAGGCGGTCGTCCTCGATGACCAGGGTGACCAGCTCG
>Ga0209455_1001265_pt1 | contig 11845 bp, 13 predicted proteins | sample AraplaCol_mCL_r2_FD_184275 | JGI IMG/M metagenome (GOLD analysis project Ga0209455, IMG submission 184275) | Arabidopsis root microbial communities from North Carolina, USA - plate scrape CL_Col_mCL_r2 (SPAdes) (version 2) | ecosystem: Host-associated > Plants > Roots > Endosphere | place: USA...
GATGAAGCAGGAGGCGCTGGCGCGCAAGGAGGACCGCCGCCAGGCGAAGACCGGAGCGTCGCGCCCCGTTCCGCCGCCTGCCTAACCGGCGTGCGCGGCGACCGCCAGGTCGCTCCCGCCTTCGACGGTGAGCCGCCGCCCGATGCGCACGCGCTGCGGCTGCTCCGAGAACGCGCCCGCGAACAGCGCCTCGCCCTTGCGGAAGTGCGGCGACTCGGCCAGCACGTCGTGCGGGACGAAGCCGAACACGTCACCGAGCTCGGCGAGGTCGCGCGGGGAGTTCATCCGCATCATCCCCAGGTTGTCGCACTGCGACAGCACGTTCGGGTGGATCTTGGTGGGACGCTGCGTGGAGAGGAACAGCCACAGCCCGAACTTGCGGCCCTCCGCGGCGATCTGGATGAGCTGCTCGGTCAGCTGCGCCTCCACGCTCGACCGCGGCGACGGCGGGCAGAAGTTGTGCGCCTCGTCGATCACGATGAGAAGCGGACGACGTTCCATGCGCCGCTCCCACAGGTCCTCGAGGATGCCGAGCGCGGCCGCCTGCGGCTCACCCGGGTGCGAGAAGCCGCCGACGTCGAGCACGACCGCCTGCGGCCGGTCCTCGACCGCCGTCGCCGAGGAGGCGCCGCCGAACGCCCACAGCGGCCAGTCGAGGATCTGGAGGTTGTCGATCCGCAGCCCCAGGCGCCGCAGCGCCGGGTCGTTCGACGCGGCGAGGGTCTGCAGGAACGTGTCGCGCGCGAAGTCCTCGGGGCTCACGTCGAGGTGCAGCAGCGCGTTGAACTGCTCCTCGTCGACGATCGGGTCCAGCCGCGCCACAGCCGCCTTCGACCGCACGCTGAGGTCGACGAAGCGGATGCGCAGCTGCGGATCGCGCGGCGTGCTGGAGTGGAACACCCGGATGCCGAGCCGCGACCAGCGTTCCGCGTCCGCCGCATCCACCGCCTCGCGTGTGCGGCCGAGCTCGGTGAAGTCGGCGTTCGGGTCGAGCACCGCGATCGGCAGTTCGGTGTTGAGGAGCAGCTGCTCCAGCACGACGCCGAGCGCGTAGGTCTTGCCCGATCCGCTCTGGCCGCACCAGAACGTGTGACGGTTGAAGCGGGAGCCGTCGATCACGGCCGGCGTGTCCGGCGCATCGGCCAGGGTCCCCACGGTGAGCGGAATCATGGGCGGATGCTAACGCCGGCCCGATCGGCTTGGGCACCCCGGAATCCGCCGCCGCTCACACCGGGCGCAGCGACTCCGGGATGGGGAACGGCAGCGTGTAGACGAGCTGCGGCGCGTCGATGGCGCCGAAGTCGTCCTTCTTCACGACGATGCGCTCGGTGGAGACCTCGGTGAGTCGCACGCGCAGCCGGCGCCCGTCCTCCAGGGCCAGCTCGTAGCGGTCGGCGAGATAGCCGATCCCCGCCGACTCGAGCCGCTCCTCCCCCGTCAGCCAGTCGACCGGGCCGCTCAGCTCGCGGCCGAGCAGGTCGACCGGCACGAATCCGTCGCCCTCCGGGCGCAGCCAGCCCACGCGCTCGCCGTCCTCGCGGCGGTGCTCGATCCATCCCTGCATTCCGCATACCCTAGCGGCCTCGCGCGGACCTATGATGTGCGCGTCCGCATCCGGTCGCCCCGGCGACCGCGTGGACGCCGGGGCCAAGGAGGTGCGCCATGAGCATGGATGTGGCTGCGACGGGCGAGCGGGCCGAGACGCCGCTCTCCGCGGAGGAGCTGTTCGAGGCGGGACGGGCGGCGCGGGCCGACCTTCCGCGCTCGGCGCACGCCGACTACGACCCCGCGCCGGACCGGAACCCGCTCGGCATCCTGCGCGCGCAGCACGAGGACCGCTTGCAGGACCTCATCGACCTGCGCGTCGAGCGGATGAGCGCCGACCCCTTCGCGTTCTATCGCGGCACGGCGGCGATCCAGGCGGCCGACCTCGCCACCGGCCCGGACACCGGCGCCGAGGTCGTGGTGTGCGGGGACGCGCACCTCGGCAACTTCGGCATCTACCGGTCGCCGGAGAACGCGATGGTGTTCGACATCAACGACTTCGACGAGGCCACGGTGGGGCCGTGGGAATGGGACCTCAAGCGACTGCTGGCCAGCGTCGTCCTCGCCGGCCGCTCGATCGGCCTCCCCGCGCACCGCGTCCGCGAGACGACGGAGGCGACGGTCTCCGCGTACCGGATCTGGCTGCGCCGCGCGCTGGAGGCGCCGCTGTACGCCCGCTACTTCACGCCGGCCGCCGTGGAGACAGGCAGCGGGCGCAACCTGCTCAGCAACGACATGCTCAAGCTCATCGACGCGGTGATGAAGGAGTCGCGCAAGCGCACCACGGAGCACGTGGCCCGCAAGACGCTGGAGACCGGGGACGACGGCGTTCTGCGTTTCATCGACGCTCCGCCCATCCTGCGACGCGCGGAGCCGGAGGTGCAGGCGCTCGCTCAGTCCGCGTACGACCAGTACCGGGAGACGCTGCTGCCGAACACGGCGCTGCTCACCTCCCAGTTGCGCGTCGACGACGTGGCGCGCCGGGTCGTCGGCGTGGGAAGCGTCGGGACCCGATGCTTCCTCCTCGCCCTGCGCGGCCCGACGGGAGAGGTCGTCATCCTGCAGCTGAAGGAGGCGGAGCCGTCCGTGGTGGAGCGGTTCGGCGGCATCCCCGCGCTGCCCGGCTACCTCGACCTGTCGCTGCTGCCCGGCGAGCAGGGGTACCGCGTGGTCGCGTGCCAGCGCATCCTGCAAGCGGTGTCCGACCCGTTCCTCGGCTTCCTGCGCGTGGAGGGGTTCGCGTTCTACATGCGCCAGTTCCGCAACCGGAACGCGTCGTTCGACATCCCGTCGATGAACCTCGCGCAGTTCTTCGACTACGCCCGGATGTGCGGCGCGGTCCTCGCCCGCGCGCACGCCCGCTCCCCGAAGTCGGCGTTCATCTCCGGCTACATCGGCTCGGGCGTCCCGTTCGTGCGCGCGGCCACGGAGTGGGCGATGCGGTACGCCGACCAGGCGGAGGCGGACTACAAGGAGTTCGTGGCGGCGGCGCGGAAGGGGTACTTCGCGGTCAGCTGAGCCCGCACACGGTCGCTAGGGGGTGTGTGATGCGGCCCGCTGGGCGGGCGGCAGGAGAAAGGCGCGGACAGCGTCCAGCACCTCGGGGGTGTCGAGGTGGAGGCCGTGGCCGGCGTCGAAGGCGGCGAGGGTCGCGTCCGGGATGCGGTCGGCCAGCAGTTCGCCGTGCGGCAGCGGGGTGAGCGGGTCGCGGGCGCCGTGCACCACGAGCGTCTCGGCGCGGATGCGGTCGAGCACGGCGGCGCCGTCGTGGTCGCGGCTCGCGGCGAAGTGGCCGCGCAGCGCGGGGCGCGACGCGGTACGCGTGAAGAAACGGTCGACGTCCGCGGGGTGCGTCCGGGCCCATTCGGCGTCGAAGAACAGCGGCACCATCCGCGCGCGGTCGCCGCTGAGGAGGTCCGCGACCGCCGCCGGGTCGCGGCGGGAGGCGCTGCGGTCTCCGGAGGTGGTGGCCAGGAGCACGAGGCGCCGCACGCGCTCGGGGTGGTCGGCCGCGAGCCACTGCGCCACGCGGCCGCCCATCGAGTGGCCGACCACGTGGGCCGCCGCGACGCCCGCCGCGTCCAGCACCGCCACGGCGTCGTCCGCGAACGCCCGGGTGGAGTACCGGGCCGGGTCGCCGAGACCGCTCTCGTCGATGCCGCGGTGGTCGTAGGCGGTCACGCGGAAGTCCCGGGCGAGCGCGTCCGCGAACGGGCCCCAGCCGCGCATTCCCGTCGCCTGACCGGCGATCAGCAGCACCGGCACGCCGACGCCGCGCTCCTCGTAGGCGATCGGGGTCCCGTCATCGGCGGTCGCGAACTCCGTCATCGCGGACTCTCCGCCGCGGCGGGCACGGCGATGGGACGCTCGCGCACCGCACGGGCGCTCCAGCGTCCGTCCGCCTTGGCGACCCGGATGCGGTGCTCGAACGCCCGCGACACGGTCTCGGTGGTGATCACGTCGTCGATGGGTCCGGCAGCGACGGTACGGCCGTGGGCGATGAGCAGGGCGTGCGTGGTCGTCTCGGGCAGCTCCTCCAGGTGGTGCGTGACGAGCACCGACGCGAGGTCGGGGGCGGTGTGCGCGAGTCCGTCGATCGTCTCGAGCAACTGCTCCCGCGCGGCCACGTCGAGACCGGTGGTGGGCTCGTCGAGCAGGAGGAGCCGCGGGTCGGAGATCAGGGCGCGGGCCACCAGTGCGCGACCCCGCTCCCCCTGCGACAGCGTGGGCCAGCGGGCCTCGCGCCGGTCGTCCAGCCCGACCGAGTGGATGAGCTCCCGCGCCCGCCGCAGCTCGGCATCCGACGGCTCCCACCGCATCGGCGGCTCGAGGGTGCCGGTGATCCCGGTCAGCACGACCTCCGTCACGGTGAGCGGCGAGCGCACCGGATGCCGCGGGTTGACGTGCCCGATGCAGCGGCGCAGCTCCTGGAGGTCGACGCGGCCGAGCAGGCGCCCCAGAACCTCCACCGTGCCGGAGGTCGGGAACGCGACCGCTCCGCAGAACCCCAGGACGGTGGACTTGCCTGCCCCGTTCGGCCCGAGCAGCGCCCAGTGCTCCCCCGCGCGGACGGTGAGGTCGATGCCTTCGAGGATGTGCGTCCCGTTCCGGCGGAAGGTCACGTCGCGCAGTTCGAGGACGGTGTTCGGGGTCACCGATCCACCCTATCCGCGGTGGACGACCGGCTCCTCCGCCGCCCGTCAAGGCCCTCGCCGGCCGGAGTGCTCGGTGGGAGTGTGGGTGACATGACGACGATCGCGCCCGCGGGCCTGGCGACGTACGAGGCTGCGGCCGAGACGTCGGATGGCCGCGTCGAACCGCTCCTGGATGCGTTGGCCGCGATCGACCCTCACGCCGTCCCGGTCCCCGGCGACGGACGGACGCGCGAGCGCTTGGCCGTCCTGTCCCGCGTCGCCGCGCTGGACGTGACGGCGGCGCGCGTGCTCGAACCGCACCTGGACGCCCTGGCGATCCTCGCCGAGGCAGGGCACCCGGCCCCGCCCACCGGCACGACCTGGGGCGTGTTCGCGGCCGAAGCCCCGGGTGCCTCCCTCGCCGCCGAGCGGACCGTGGACGGATGGACGCTGACCGGCGTGAAGCCGTGGTGTTCGCTCGGCGACCGGCTCACGCACGCACTGGTGACCGCCCACGACGGAGACGACCGGCGGATGTTCGCGGTCGACCTCCGCTCGCCGGGCGTCACGGCCGAGCCCGCGGTCTGGGTCGCCCGCGGGCTGGCCGAGGTGACGAGCGGACCGCTGCGCTTCGACGGCGTGCCCGCCGAGCCCGTCGGCGACCCCGGCTGGTATCTCGAACGCCCGGGCTTCCGCTGGGGCGGCATCGGCGTGGCCGCCTGCTGGTGGGGCGGCTGCGTTCCGTTCTTCCGTGCGCTGGCCGACCGTGCCGCGGCCTCCGACGACCCGCTGCGCGCCGCGCGCACCGGCGAGCTGTACCGGTCCCTGGAATCGGCTCGTCTCCACGTGGCCCGCGCCGCCGAGGCCATCGACGCGGGCGTCGGCGGGGACGCCGCTGCCGTGCTGGCGCACACCGTCCGCGGTGCTGCGGCCGACGCGGTCGCGCTCACCCTGGCGGCCGTCCGCGACCTGCTGGGACCGGCCGCGCTCGCCTTCGACGAGGCGCAGGCCCGTCGGGCTGCCGACCTCGAGCTGTACGCCGCCCAGTACCACCGCGGTCGCGACGACGTCTCCCTGGCGAACCGCCTGCCTGGCCTGGACGGCGAGTCCGCCTGGTGGTGAGCTTCGACCCGAGCGTCGCCGTGACGGCCCCGCAGGCATGGGAGTCGCTCAGCGAGTGGGATGCGGTTCCCGCGCTCGCCGAGGTGCCGACCGAGCTGGTGGTCTTCTCGGCGCATCCAGACGATGAGACGCTCGGCGCGGGCGGCCTGATCGCCCGGGCGGCGCGCGGCGGATCGACAGTCCGCGTTGTCGTGGCGACGGCCGACGGGGCTGAACGCCTGGGCGAGCTGGACGCGGCGCTCGACGAGCTCGGCGTCGCGGCCGCCCCCGACCGCGTGGTGGCGCTCGGCCTGCCCGATGGGGCGCTCAAGCACCACGCGCCCGCGCTGCGTGAGCGCATCGCCGAGCTCCTCGAGGCGCTGCCGGCGGAGGGCCGCGGCGGCCGGCTCCTCCTCGCGCCGTGGACGGGCGACCGTCACGGCGATCACCGAACGCTCGGCCGCGAGCTCGCCGCGGCGGCACGCGAGCGCGGCGAACGCGCCCTCCTGTACCCGGTGTGGCTGTGGCAGTGGGGCGCTCCGGAGGACGTCCCGTGGCCGCGGGTCCAGGTCGTCCCGCTGACCGACGCCGACCGGCGGGGCAAGCGCGAGGCGTTGTCCCGCTTCACGAGCCAGCTGCGCACTCACGCCAACCCCCACGGCGTGCTGGAGCCCGGTTTCGTCGAGCGCGCCGTGACCGGTCGCGAGATCCTGATCGCCCCGCCGCCGGGAGCCGACGAGCACTTCGAGCGCATGCACCGGGAGCGGGACGACCCCTGGCGGGTCCGGACGCGCTGGTACGAGCGCCGACGCCGCTCGGTGCTGGCCGCGTCCCTCCCGCGCGAGCGCTACGGCCGCGCGATCGAGCTGGGCTGCTCCGTCGGCGAGACGACGGCGGTGCTCGCCGACCGCTGCGACGAGCTGCTGGCCGTGGACGGGTCGGCCGCCGCCGTCGAGACGGCAGCGGAGCGCCTCCGCGACCGTCCGCACGTGACGGTCGAGCGGATGCGCGTTCCGGACGACTGGCCGCCGGGCCACGCCGACCTCGTGGTCGTCTCCGAGTTCGCGTACTACCTGCCCGAGGACGAGTGGGATGCGGTGATCGACCGGATCCACGGCTCGCTCCGCCCCGGCGGCGAGGTGCTGCTGTGCCACTGGAAGGGCGACGCCGACGACTTCGCGCAGTCCGGGGCGTCGGCGCACGCGCGGTTCCGGGAGCGCTCCCCGCTGTCTTCCGTCGTCGTGCACCGTGAGGCGGAGTTCGTGCTGGAGGTGTTCGCGTGACGCCGATCCGCCGCATCGCTGTCGTCATCCCCGCGCGCGACGAGGAGGGGACGCTGGAGGCGTGCCTCGCGTCGGTCGAGGCCGCGGCGGATCGCGTGCGTGTGCCCGTGGACGTGGTCCTGGTCCTCGACGCGTGCACCGACGACTCGGCACGGATCGCCGCGCGCCACCCGCGGGTGCGCACCGCGTCCGTCGCCTTCTGCAACGTCGGCCGCAGCCGCGCGCACGGTGTGGAGGCGGCCCTCGCGGCGAACGACGCAGATGGCCTTTGGCTGGCCTTTACCGACGCCGACAGCAGGGTGCCCGACGGCTGGCTCGCGGAGCACCTGCGCGCCGCGACCCGGGCAGACGGGTACATCGGCGCGGTCGTGCCGGTGCTCGACGATCTCGACCCGGTTCGCCGCCGGGTGTGGCTCGACGGCCATCCGCCGGGCGCGACACTCGGCCACGTCCACGGCGCGAACCTCGGGATGCGGGCCTCGGCCTACCGCGCGGCGGGCGGGTTCTCGCCGCTGGACACCGCGGAGGACGTCGACCTGGCCGAGCGCCTGCGCGCGTCCGGAGCCGTCGTCCTGTCCTCCGAGCGGGAGCCGGTCGTCACCTCCGCGCGCCTCTCCGGCCGCGCTCCGCGCGGCTACGCCGGCTACCTCGAGGCCCTCGCGGTCGAAGCCGGCTGAGGCGTCGGGCCCGGGTCACGGTTCGGTCACGTTCGGGGTTCCTTCGACCACTACCTAGCCGACGCACAGGCCCGCTCCCTACGCTCCCGCGTTATGACGCAGCGACACCCGGAGGCCCGGTGAGGACGGGGCCGTTCCCCCGCTGGCGCCTGTCCCGGCAGGCGCGGAGCGACGCGGCGGCCGTGCACGACGCGCCCGCCGCCGGCCCCGAGACGACGACGCCCACGGTCGCCGCACTGCAGGCCCGCGCCGACGCGTATGCCCGGCGCGAGGAGCAGCGCTTCTTCCGCGACATGCGCGGCGAGCTGACCGAGCACCGGGTGCTGACCGCCGAGCTGCGCGCCGATCTCGACGCCTACGACGACCGGCTGGAGCGCCTTCCCGAGACCGACCGGCTGCGGATCGCGGAGGGACAGGGCCCCGCGTTCGAGGAGCTCCGTCGCCTGGAGCGGCGTATCCGCCGCGCCCATCGCCGGGCCGACCGACTGAGCGCGCTCATCAACGCCCGCTTCACCGCCGCCCAGCTCCGCGCCGCCCGCCGGTTCGACTGCACCGACGAACGGACCGCCGTCTACTGGGGCGCGCTGAGGCGGGCCACCTCCGGGCGCGTCGCCGCGCAGCCCGCCCCGATCCGCCGCGCCGGCTGGCTGTCGTCGCGCGGCACCGCCGTCGATGCGCTGCATCCGATCGCCCCGCACGAGACCGACCCCAGGAGGACCGATGCCCCGGCGTGAACGACTCAAAGACTACCGCGTCCCCCGCACCGGCGGCCTGCGCCGCCGCCTGCTCTGGCGCCTGCGCCGCATGCGCCACGCGGTCGACGTCGAGACGCTGGAGGTGTTCGAGCACGAGCTCGCCGCCTTCGAGCGCGCCGGCGTCGCCGACTTGGAACGGCAGCGCACCCGCAACGTCGCCGCCGCATCCGCCCGCGTGGCGGAGGCGCAGGCCCGCGAGGAGCTGATCCGCCGCGCCCTCGACCGGGTCGAGACAGGCATCCGCCGCGCGGACCTCGACGCCGAGCGGCTCGACGCCAAGCTCGCCGGTCACGACCCCGACTTCCACACCTACGCCTGAGAGGCCGCCATGGCTCGCGACATCGTCACCCGCCCTCCCCGGATGCGCCCCCGCGTCGGGCACGTCTCCCCGCTCGCCCACGTGCTCGTCTACGTGCTGCTGGTCACCATGATCGCGGTGGACTACATCCTGCTCGCACAGGCCCTGACCCTGCTGCTGCGCAACGACAGCCAGTACGGCTCCATCGGCGTGCAGATGTACGTCATCACGCTGGGCATCTCGCTCGCCGTCGTGACCCTGCCGCATGTGACCGCGATCCTCTTGCGGCGCGTGCAGGCGGGGGTGATGTCACGCCGGTGGATCGCGGTCTCGATCGTGCTCGCGCTGGTCTGGGCGGCCATCCTCGCGGCGATCACCATCGCCCGGATCAAGGCGGGCATCGACGCGCAGAGCGCCGGCGGCCTCACGGGCCTCGTCGGCGGCTCGCAGACCGTCGCGCCCGCGGGCTTCTCGTGGACCGCCCCGGACACGATCATGGCGTTCCTCATGCTGGGAGTGCTCGTCACCTCCGGCGCCATCAGCTTCGTCGTCGCGTGGCTCACCACCCGGCCTCTGCTGACCGCCGCAGAGAAGGCCCATGCCCACGCCGCGCGACTCCGCGTGCACCGGGACCGCCTGCTCGGCGAGGCCGTCGCCGCACAGGAGCGCACCCGTTCCGCCCTGCTGCTCGACGCGCACGACGTCGTGCGGTACACGGGCGCCCGCGTCACGTTCCACTCCCGGATGGATGTGGTGCGCGCCCAGCTCGCCACCCGCCTGGCGCAACGCGAACGCGACCCGGAGAGCACCAGCCAGATCATCCGCGAACTGCGGTCCCACCGCATTGTCGAGGCGCCGGACGTCGTGCCCCCGCTGCCGCCGACCGCGCCGGCCGCGCCGAGCGGAGGCGCCCAGTGAGTCCGCGCCTCCGCCCACGCCTGCTCGCCGCCGCGGCCGCCCTGGTCGCGATCACCGCCGGCCTCACCGCGTGCACGCCGGCCACCGCCTCCGGCGAGGCGTGCGACCAGTCGCACAAGCGCAACCTCGGCGTCGTCGCCGGCAGCACCGCCAATGCGCCCGCGGTCGCCCTGCCTGCATCCGCCTCCTCGCAGCTGGAGGCGGCGGGCAAGACGAACGGGTCCGTGACGGTCGTCGTGCCCTCCGGCACCCCGCAGGTCATGGGCACGACGGCCCTCGGCTCGTCGGCGCAGGATGCGATCGTCTGCCAGAACGACCAGCGCACGAAGCTGACCCAGATCACGTCGTACATCGACGGGCTCAAGGCAGCCGCGCCGGAGGTCGACTTCCTCGGCGCGATCGACCAGGCCGCCCGCAACCTCGGCAGCGACCCGATGGGCGTCATCGTCGTCGGCAGCGGCCTCCAGACGACCGACCCGCTGAACTTCGCCGGCACCGGCCTGCTCTACGCCGACCCGGCACAGGTCGTGGCCGATCTCACCGCGCGCAACCTCCTCCCCTCCGATCTGAAGGGCGTCACCGTCTACTGGTCCGGGATGGGCGACGTCGCGGGCGCGCAGCAGCCGCTCACCGTCCCCGCGCGCAGCAACCTCGAGGCGATCTGGTCGAGGGTCATCACGGCCGCGGGCGGCACCCTCTCGCTGCTGCCGGAGCCCGCGTCGGGAACCGCCGCCGCGTCCCTCCCCGCCGTCACGCCGGTGACGGTCGAGGCGGTCGCGACCAAGACCGACTGGACGAAGCCCGTCGTCATCCGCAACAGCGACCTGCTGTTCACGAAGGACACCGCGAACTTCTCCGACCCGGCCGCCGCGCAGAAGGTGCTCGCCACCCTGGTGCCCGCCATCGAGCAGAACGGCAAGACCGTGACGATCACCGGGACCGCCTCCAAGGACCAGGCGAAGGACAACGCCGCCGACACTGCCCTGTCGTTGCGTCGGGCGAACGCGGTCAAGGCGGCGCTCGTCGCGCTCGGCGTGGCCGCCGCGTCGCTGCAGACCGCCGGGGTCGGCTACGAGTGGTGCGGCTGGAAGGCGGAGAGGGATGCGTCGGGCGCGTACTCGGACGCGCTGGCGGAGCAGAACCGCACGGTGATCCTCACCTCGGCTGGAGTCGGGCTCTGCGGCTGAGCGGACTCTCACCACGCGAGGGAATCCGGTGACGGCGACCGCGGTTGCCACACGCATGACCACTATCGGACTCATCGGTTCAGGCCACATCGGATCCCAGCTTGCGCGCCTCGCGGTCGCGCGCGGCTACGACGTGGTGCTCAGCAACTCCCGCGGCCCCGAAACCCTGCAGGGACTCATCGACGAGCTCGGCGAGCACGCCCGCGCGGCGACCCCCGCCGAAGCGGCCGCCGCGGGCGACATCGTCGTGGTGACCACCCCGCTCGCCGCGGAGGCCACCCTTCCGGTCGAGGAGCTCGCCGGCAAGATCGTCATCGACACCAACAACTACTACCCGCAGCGCGACGGCCACATCCCTGAACTGGACGACGAGTCGACGACCGTCGCCGAGCGTCTGCAGAAGGTGCTCCCGACCTCGAAGGTCGTGAAGGCGTTCAACCACATCGGCGCCCGCGAGCTGACCAGCCAGAGCCAGCCGGCCGGCACCGAGGACCGCCGTGCCCTCATCGTCGCCGGTGACGACGCCGTCGCGCGCGAGCGGGTCGCGGCGCTCATCGACGAGTTCGGGTTCGACCCGGTGGACATCGGCGAGCTGTCGGAGGGATGGCGCGCTCAGCGCGACACCCCCGCATACGTGAAGCGCTACGACGCGGCGGAGCTGCGCGAGGCGCTGGCGGCGGCGAAGCGCTACCGCGACATGTGACGCGAGGCGGCGGTGGGGTTCAGGCAGCCGACTCGGCCGGAAGGAGCTCCACCGTCACCACGGCGTCGTCGGACTCGGCGGCCGCACGCGAGGTCAGGTAGCTTCCGCTGACGAAGGCGGTCAGCCCGAACAGGAGCGCGACGACGAGGTCGGCCCATTCGGTGGGCGTGAGGTGCTGCAGCAGCCCTCCCGACGCCTCGCGGGCGTCGCCCGCTTCCGGTGCCAGGAGCAGCCCGACCGCCAG
>Ga0209455_1001266_pt1 | contig 11834 bp, 10 predicted proteins | sample AraplaCol_mCL_r2_FD_184275 | JGI IMG/M metagenome (GOLD analysis project Ga0209455, IMG submission 184275) | Arabidopsis root microbial communities from North Carolina, USA - plate scrape CL_Col_mCL_r2 (SPAdes) (version 2) | ecosystem: Host-associated > Plants > Roots > Endosphere | place: USA...
CAAGTCGACCACGCTGAGCCTGATCACCGGTCTGCTCAAGCCGACCATCGGCCAGGTGCGCGTGATGGGCGAGCCGGTCAACGGCATCGATCCGCGCATCGGCTTCGTGTTCCAGAACGACGCCGTGTTCCCGTGGCGCAGCGTGCGCGACAACGTCGCCGCCGGTCCGCTGTTCCGCGGCAAGCCGAAAGAGCAGGCTTACGAACTGGCCAACGAATGGATCCGTCGCGTCGGTCTCGACAAGTTCGGAGACCACTATCCGCATCAATTGTCGGGCGGCATGCGCAAGCGCGTGGCGCTGGCCCAGACCTTCATCAACAGCCCTGAAATCCTGCTGATGGACGAGCCGTTCAGCGCGCTCGACATGCAGACCCGCACGCTGATGCAGGACGAACTGCTGCAGCTGTGGTCGGCGCATTCCGGTTCGGTGGTGTTCGTCACCCACGACCTGGAAGAAGCTATCGCGCTGGCCGACAAGGTCTATGTGCTGACAGCGCGACCGGCCACTCTGAAGAGCACCTACCAGATCGACCTGCCGCGGCCGCGCGTGATGGATGAGGTGCGCTACGAGCAGCGCTTCATCGACATCTCGCGCAAGATCTGGTCCGATCTGCGTGAAGAAGTGCAGATCAAGTAGGCGTTCTCCACAGAGATATTTTCTGCTCCTTACACCACCAACGACAATACACGACAAGACAGGTGAGCAACATGACACAAGTAAATACAAGCCGCGCCATGAGCCCGGAAGCGATCGCCGAAGTCGAACGCGAAGCGCAACGCAAGATCAAGCAACGCTACTGGCTGGTGATTTCACTGCGCCTGGCGATCCTGGTCATCATCCTCGGCGGCTGGGAATTGTCCGCCACGATGCAATGGATCGATCCTTTCTTCTTCTCGCAGCCGTCGCTGATCGTGATCCAGATTTATGACTGGATCATGGAAGGTACCTCGCAAGGCCCGTTGTGGGTGCAGGTCATGGTGACGCTGGAAGAGACCGTGCTGGGCTTCCTGATCGGTTCGGTCGCAGGCATCATTGCCGGCATCGCGCTGGGCCGCAACAAGCTGATGTCGGACGTGTTCAGCCTGTACATCCAGATCGCCAACTCGATTCCACGTGTGGTGCTGGGCTCCATCTTCGTCATCGCGCTGGGCCTGGGCATGGCGTCCAAGGTGGCGCTGGCGGTGGTGATGGTGTTCTTCGTGGTGTTCGGCAACGCCTTCCAGGGCGTGCGTGAAGCCGACCGCTACATGATCGCCAACGCGCAGATCCTCGGCGCCTCGCGTCGCCAGGTGACGACGGCGGTGGTGATTCCGTCGGCATTGAGCTGGATCCTGGCGAGCTTGCACGTGAGCTTCGGTTTCGCGCTGGTCGGCGCCGTCGTGGGCGAGTTCCTCGGCTCCAAGCAAGGCATCGGCCTGCTGATCTCGACGGCGCAAGGTGCGTTCAACGCCAGCGGCGTGTTTGCGGCAATGATCGTGCTGGCGGTGGTGGCGCTGTTGGCGGACTACCTGCTGACGTCGCTGGAGAAGCGTTTGCTGAAGTGGCGTCCGGCGGCTTTCTGATCTTGTTGCCGGATCGCGAGGGACGATAGAATCTTGTTTTATGTCCCTTAATTCTTCCCGTTCTCAAAAAGCCCTGTTGTGGATCGTCGCATCGGGCTTTTTCATGCAGACGCTGGACACCACCATCGTCAACACCGCCTTGCCTTCCATGGCCGCCAGTCTTGGCGAGCCGGTGCTGGCGATGCACCCGGTGGTGGTGTCTTATACGTTGACGATGGCGTCGCTGACGCCGGCCTCCGGCTGGCTGGCGGACCGTTTCGGCACCCGCCGCGTCTACTTCCTTGCCATTCTTCTCTTCGTGCTCGGTTCGCTGCTGTGCGCCAATGCACACTCGCTGCCGCAGCTGCTGCTGGCGCGGGTGGTGCAAGGCGTGGGCGGTTCCATGCTGCTGCCGATAGGACGCCTGGCCGTGCTGCGCAGCGTGCCGGGGGCGCAGTACATTTCGGCGCTGGCTTTCATTTCGATTGCCGGGCAGCTCGGTCCCGTGGTCGGTCCGGTGACGGGCGGCTGGTTGTCGCAGACCATCGGCTGGCACTGGATTTTTCTCATCAACGTGCCGGTCGGCGTGATCGGCATGTTCGCCGTGCATCGCTTCCTGCCGGGCGAAGAGATCACGTCGCCGCCGCGTTTCGACATGTTCGGCTGCGCGTTGCTGTCGACCTGCATGGTGACCTTCTCGCTGGCGCTGGATGTGCCGATGGACGAGCATCGCACATGGTGGAGTGCCGGCTTGTTCGGGATTTCAGTGCTGACGGTGTGGCGGTATGTCATCCACGCGCGGCGCGACGAGCAGCCGCTATTCCGGCTCGGGCTGTTCAATGAACCCAATTTCAGCGTCGGCCTGATCGGCAACCTGGTTTGCCGCATCGGCTCGTCGGCGGTGCCGTTCCTGTTGCCGTTGCTGTTGCAGGTCAAGCTTGGTTTTTCGCCTTTGCATGCAGGCCTGGTCCTGTTGCCCGCGGCGGTGGCCGGCACCATCGCCAAGCCGTGGATCGCACCGCTGGTGCGCCGCTACGGCTACGAAAATTTCCTGCTGGTGAACACGATCATGGTCGGCGCCGCCATCGTTTCGTTTGCGTTGATTACGCCGGCCTGGCCGATCTGGATCGGCATCGTGCAACTGGCGGTCTTTGGCGTGTGCAACTCGATGCAGTTCGCGGCGATGAACAGTGTCACGCTCAAGGGACTCGACAGCAAGGACGCCGGCAGCGGCAACAGCCTGTTCTCGATGGTGCAGATGCTGGCGCTGGGCCTGGGCGTGACCATCGCCGGTTCCATGCTGAACGGGCTCGATGGCGTGGCGTGGGCGAGGGAGTGGAGCTTTACGCTGACCTTCGTCTGCGTCGGCATCGTGACCTTGTTGTCGGCGCTGGTGTTTCGCCGGATGGATGCGCGTTACTTCAATTGACTTTCACCTGCTGTCACTTGCCTATGTATCGCTCCACTGCCGCAGCAGGTTGTGATAACAGCCGACCAGCGTGCGTCGCGCCGTCTCGTCGGCGCCGGTCCGATTGAGCGTCTGGATGGCATTGTCCATGTCGAACAGCATGCTGCGCCGGCCGTCGTCGCGCACCAGGCTTTGCACCCAGAAGAAGGACGCGGTGCGCACGCCGCGCGTCACCGGCGTCACCTGGTGCAGGCTGGTGGCGGGGTAGACCAGCATGTCGCCGGCTTCCAGCCTGGCCGAATGCATGCCGTAGGTATCATGGATCTGCAGTTCGCCGCCGTCGTAAGTCGCCGGATCGGACAGGAACAGCGTTGCGGAAATATCGGTGCGCAATTTGCGGCCGGTATGCGGATCGATCCGCACGCTGCCGTCCACATGCGCGCCGAAGGTCATGCCCTCGCCGTAGCGGTTGAACATCGGCGGATAGACGGTATTGGGCAAGGCCGCGCTGATGAAGAGCGGGTTGCGTTCCAATGCCGACAGGATGATGCGCTGGCACTGTGCGGCGACCTCCGAACGCTCGTCGATCTGCTGGTTGAACTTGACCGGCGCGCCTTGATAGCCGGCCGTCGCACGGCCATCCACCCATGCCGGACCGGCCTGTTCCAGGAGCTGGCGTACGGCATGGAGTTGTTGCGCGTCGAGCAGCTTGGGAATGGCGATCAGCATGGGTGGATTTCTTTCACTTGCTTCAGACTACATACGATAGTTGACCGAGATCATGCCGGTGCGGCCGGTGCCGGGCACCGAGCGTCCGCCGTCGGACTGGATCAGCGCATCGTAATACATTTTGTTCGTCAGGTTGAAGAGGTTGAAACGAACGTCGTATTGTTTCTGCGTGTAGGCAACCGTAGCGTCCCAGCGGGTGTAGCCGCCAACCTGCACTGTATTGGTTGCGTTGGCGTAGCGTTGCGACATGTAGGTGGCGCCTCCGCCCACTTGCCAATGCGGCATGACGTCGTAGGTGGTCCAGGTGGTCAGCGTATGCTTGGGCGTGTTGGTCGGGATCTTGCCGACTGCCGTGTCGCTTGCCGCGCCGCTGAGGACTTGCGCATCGAGGTAGGTATAGCCGGCTGCGACTTGCCATTGCTTGTTGATGCGGCCGGTGGCGCCGGCACGTGCGCCCTTGACGCGCACGTTGCCGCTCAGCTCGTACACGCCGGTGGACACCAGCGAGCGGGCGTTCTGCTTGGTGATCTGGAACGCCGCGGCATTCAGGGAGAGGTTTTCCGCCACGTCCCATTTGCCGCCCAGTTCATAGGAGCGGTTCTTCTCCGGATCGAGGTTGTTCTGGCCGGCAGTCCCGGTCAACTGTTCCAGCGAGGGGTTGAACGAGGTGCCATAAGACAGGTAGTAGGACTGCGCTTCTGACGGCTGCCAGATGCCGCCGGCGCGTACGCTCAGGAAATTGACGGTCTGGTTGGCGCTGGCCAGATTGGTATTGTTCGCGACTTTGGGCGTGTTGCCCGAGTTGATGGAATTGGTGATGCTGGCGATGTAGCGGTCATAGCGCAAGCCGCCGACCAGCTTGAATTGCTTGCTCAGTTCAAGCGTGTCGCCGAAGTAAGTGGCGATGGTGTTGGCGCTGCCGCCTTGACGGTTGCCGGCCTGGCTGACGACGCCGGCGCCGGCTGCGCTGTAGGCCGCGCTGACCACGGGAATACAGTCGGCATAACCCGAGGTCGGGGTGGCGGCGCCGGTCAATGCCACGCCGTTGCAGCTGCCGTTGCGATAGTAAGCCTGGTTGTCATAGCCGTCATGACCGACTTCGAGTCCAACCACCAGGTCGTGCTTGAAGCCGAGCGCGGTGATTTTTCCGGTGAGTTCGGTCTGGTTGAAGATCGAGTAATCGTGGATGTCGCGATCATGGCTTTGCGCACGGACATACAGGCTCGACAGCGGCAAGCTGCTGGCTGCTCCGGTCAGCGCAGTGAACCCTGCGCCGGAGACGGTGCCGATGGTGTTCGGCGCCGTTTCCACTGCATTGGTGTGGACGTAGTTGAACTGGGTCTGATTGCGGATGGTGAAGTCGGGCGTGAGCTTGTGCTTGATGCCGGCGTTCAGCGAAACCACGTCCTGGTCGGTGCGGTCGCTGTTGAGGCCATATGCGGTATCACGGTCGACGCCGACCGGATGGCCGTTCAGCGGCGGCAGGCCGTAATCGGGCTGGTCGTGGTTATGCTGGATCAGCGCCGAGAGGGTGATTTCCGTCGAGGTGCCGAGGCCGGTGACATACGAAGCCGCCAGTCCGAAATCCTGAACATTGATCTGGTTGCGGGTCGAAGCAGCGCCGTCCTGCGCCATGGCGGAGATACGGAACGCCGATGTGTCCGACAACGGCTGGTTATGGTCGACGGTGGTGCGCACAAGACCGTTGGTGGTTACCGATGCGGAGACTTCGGTGGATTCCTTCAGGTTGGCCTTCTTGGTGACCTGGTTGATGATGCCGCCGGTTGAACCGCGGCCGAACAGCATCGACGACGGGCCCATCAGCACTTCGATTTCGTCCATCGCGAAGGTGTCGCGATAATACTGGGCGCGGTCGCGGAAGCCGTCCAGGTAGATATCGGTACGCGCCGAGAAGCCGTTCAGGTTGATGTTGTTGCCGATCTGGCCACCTTCCGCGCCGCCCAGCGTGATGCCGGCGACATTGCGCAACGCGTCCGACAGCGACGTCGCGCCTTGCGATTGCAGCAATGCCTTGTTGACCACCACCACCGATTGCGGCACGTCGTGCAGGTCGGCCGGGAGTTTGGTCAGCGCGGTCGTCGCGGTGTTGAAATCATCGCGCTTGCCTTCGACGACGACTTCCTTGAGCGAGGAAGACGGCGCTGCAGCATTGGCAGGGGCAGGGGCAGCGGCAGGGGAGGAAGTTTGTTGCGCATGCACGGCAACTGGCGCGGCAAACACGGCGACAAGTGCTGCGGCGATCGGCGTAAGACGGTTCATTTTGGCGTTTTCTGTCTGGTTGGGTCACATGAAGGCTGGCTGGCGAGGAGGGCGCGGGACCGTCTGGCTGGCTGAATGCAGTACGGAATAATTGATTTCGATTCTCATTCCGATTGCTTGTGCGCTAGATTAAAGCGGCGTGCTGTCGACGTGCTGACATTGAACTGACAAAATACTGACTTTGACTAAAATAAACCGTTGATCGCGCTCAACTCGCTTTCCGGAGGAATTGCCGGCGCTACAATACGTTCCTTGCAGCGCTGAATTGCTTCGTGCTGTCCGATGTGCTTGTGAATTGCCCTGGCGCAACCTGAATTTCTCATCTGGTCCCAAATATGAACGTTCTGCTGGTGGAAGACGATCTGGTGCTGGCCGACGGCCTGTCGCGCATGCTCAAGTCGCATGGTCTGAGTGTCAACACGGTCAACAACGGCACCGACGCCGACGCGTTGCTGCAGCGTTACACGGCGACCGTACTGGTGCTCGACATCGGCTTGCCAGGCCTGGACGGTTTTGAAGTGGTGCGTCGCCTGCGCGCACGCGGCAGCAACATGCCGGTGCTGCTGCTGACGGCGCGCGACACGATTCCCGATCGCGTGCACGGCCTTGAGCTGGGCGCCGACGATTACCTGGTCAAGCCGTTTGCAACGCCGGAACTGGTGGCGCGCATCAAGGCGCTGATCCGCCGCAGCAGCCCGCAACCGACACAGCTCACCATTGGCGGCCTGTCGCTCGATACGTCTTCCAAGCGCGCCACCATCGACGGCAAGAAGGTGGATTTTTCGGTGCGCGAATGGACCGTGCTGGAATACCTCATGCAGCAAGCTTCGCGTGTGGTGTCCAAGCAGCAGATCATCGATGCCGTGCTGCCGTGGGGGGAAGACGTCACGCTCAACGCGGTCGAAGTCTACGTCTCGCGCATCCGCACCAAGACGGCAGGCTCGGGCGTCGCCATTCGCACCATTCGCGGCTTCGGCTACATGCTCGAGAAGAGCGAAGCCTGAGGCATGCTGCGACAAACCGGCATGTCCTTTTTCCGCCGTGCCGGCTAGGCGCCTGAAACCGCCATGCGCGCCAGCATCAAGATAAATCTCCTCAAATGGCTGATCGCGCCGCTGCTGGCGGTGAATCTGATCGGCGCCGGCCTGACTTACTGGCTGGCGTGGCTGCCGGCGCAGGACGCCTTCGACCAGAGCATCACCGACGCCGCCTGGGCGCTGACCTCGCAGATCAAGCGCGTGCGCGGCAAGACTTCGCTGGAGTTGACCAAGCAGGCTGAGCAGATGCTGCGCTCGGATCATTTCGACACCATGTATTTCGTGGTGCGGGACGCCAACGGCGAGACCCTGGCGGGCGATCACAATTTCCCTCAGGTCAATCAGGTTTCCGAGCCGAACGAGCCGGTTACCTACGACGGCGTGATGAACGGCGAACAGGTGCGTATCGCCGCGCTGTACGTCAGCATCGAGCGCACGCCGATCTACATCGGTATTGCCGAGACTTTCCGCAAGCGCAACCAGACCCACTATGTGATCCTGATTTCTCTGCTGCTGCTGGATGGCGCGCTGACCTTCTTCTCGATTGCGATCGTGATGATCGCGGTCAACAAGGGCCTGAGTCCGCTGCGTGAATTGCGCCAGAATCTCGACCAGCGCAATCACGACAACCTCACGCCGATCGAATTCAAGGACACCGCCGAAGAGCTGTCGCCGGTGATCGGGGCGATCAACAGTCTGTTGGAAAACATCCGCAAGGCCGCCAGCGCGCAGCAGAATTTCCTGGCCAATGTCGCGCACCAGATCCGTACGCCCTTGACCGGCCTGCGCCTGCAATTGGAGTGGTTGCATCAGCGCCATGCCGACGAGCCGGAGACAGCGCATTCCACCGAGCTGATGACCTCCTCGGTCGAACGCATGGTGCGCCAGAGCAACCAGCTGCTGGCGCTGGCGCGCGCCGAACCGAGCCGCTTCAAGCCGACCCATCTGGAAGATCTGCTGCTCGACAAGCTGGTGGAAGAGTCGGTGCAGCATTTCATCGAACAGGCCGACAAGAAACAGATCGACCTCGGCTTCGATCTGCAGCCGGCGCGCATGAAGGGCGACCGCTTCATGCTGCGCGACCTGATCGACAATCTGGTCGACAACGCCGTGCGTTATTCGCCGCCGCAGAGCACCGTCACGGTGAGTTGCCGCGAGCAGGAAGACGCCACCTTGCTGACGGTGGAAGATTCCGGCCCCGGTATCGCACCGGAACATCGTGAACTGATTTTCGACCGTTTCTACCGGGTCAACGACAAGATCGCGGGCAGCGGACTGGGCCTGGCCATCGTGCGCGACATCGCCAAGGACCACGGCGGCGAGATCACGCTGACCTCGGGCGAGGCCGATTGCGGGACGGTATTTACGGTGCGTTTCCCGCGTCAGGCCTGAGTTTTCACTGAGCGTGAAAATTGCTCCGAACCTGTTCGGCATGCCTCTGTCCAATCCTCTATCGCCATTGATGGAGGTATTCATGACAGAGCAAGTCCTACAAAGCGGCACCCACATCGCCCGTTTCGACGCGGTCAAGAAAGACGAAGATGTGTTCGAGGCGCAAGTCTTCGTGCGGCTCACGCGCGAACCGGAAGTCGCCGAGACCTACATCCCGGCAGGCCTGTTCGGCTCCATGCAGGAAGCATTGGACAACGCCAGGCAGCGTGCCGAACGTGCACTCAAGGAGCACGAATTCTGATGCAGGTCGCAGCCACTTTCACTTCGCTCACTTCGCTAACTTCGTTCAAACGCACTCTTGCCGTACTGATTCTGAGCACCGGCCTGGGTGCCTGCGCCACCGGTCATTCACAATCCGGAACACGCTTCGAGATTCACGCTGCCAGCCTGGCAGAAAGTCCGGATTGGCAAAAAGCCAACTTGCTCGATGATCCCGGCACCACGGTCTACGTTGCGCCGGAAGTCTTGCTGGACAATTCCGATGTCGCCCTGGCCAACGCCAGGAAGGACCTTGGCGGGCAGGTGCTGATCGTGATCCAGATGACGCCGGCCGGCGCGATCCGCATGGGCATGGCGTCGCGCGTGCTGCTGCGTCAGCGCATGGCGGTGATGATCAACGGCGAGGTGATGACGGCGCCGGTGGTGTCGGCGCCGCTGTCGGGAAATCGCTTCGCCATCACCGGCTTCAGGTCGCTGGAGGAAGCACAGGAAATCGCCCTGGGCATCGCGCCGAAGAAGTAATCAAAAAAGTGATGCAGCAAGATGCGTCCGACCGGCGACCCACGCAGCCGGCCGTGCGCATGATAAGGTTGCGGCAATTCAATTGCCGCCGGGTCGCGCGACCCGTCCACACCATGTCCATCGCCCGTCATATCGTCCAGGTTCATCCGCGTTTGCTCATCGCTGTCGCCGTCGGCGCAGCGGGGTATTTATTGTGCGCCGAGGGGGAGCTCATCACGCGCTTGTTGACAGGCTGGAACGCCGGCGTTGCCTGCTATTTGCTGACGATCTGGGTGATGATGTTCCGCTCCCGGGCAGCCGACACCAAACGCCTCGCCGAAAAGGAAGACGAAAGCGCGCAGCTGGTGCTGGTGACCGTCTGCGTAGCCGCCATCGCCAGCCTGGCCGCCATCGTCATTGAACTGGCCGGCGCTTCCCATCTGGAGAACGGCAAAAAGCTGTTGCACTATGCGTTCACCGGCGGCACCGTCTTGGGCTCATGGTTCCTGATCGGCACCGTTTTCACCTTGCACTATGCGCGGCTGTTTTACGCCGAGGACGGCAACGACGAGCCGCCGCTGCGCTTTGCCGACGGTGAAAAAAATCCGGACTACTGGGACTTCCTCTATTTTGCGTTCACCATCAGCGTCGCAGTACAGACCTCGGACGTCTCCGTCGGCACGCGCGCTTTGCGCAAGACCGTGCTGGCGCATTCGGTGATCGGCTTCCTGTTCAATGCGGCGATCCTGGGCTTGTCGATCAATATCGCAGCGAGCCTGGTGAGCTGACCCATCGCGGTGTCGGCACGCGGCACGCAATAAAAAACGGGATGCGTTTGCGCGCATCCCGTTTTTTTACGTCGCTAAGCCGGCGTTATTGCCAGCCATAGCGGCGGGTGTACCACTTCTTCATCAGCTGGATCAGCGCGGCGTAAGCGATCAGGATCGCCAGCAGCCACGGGAAGTAGCTCAGCGGCAGCGCCTGCAGCTTGAAGTAGCTGGCCAGCGGCGACATCGGCAGGATGATGCCGATGGCCATGATGACCAGCGTCATGCCCATCAGCGGCCACGAAGCGCGGCTCTGGAAGAACGGAATGCGCTTGGTGCGGATCATGTGCACGATCAGCGTCTGCGACAGCAGGCCTTCGATGAACCAGCCCGATTGGAACAGGGTCTGGTGATCCGGCGAGTTGGCGCCGAACACGAACCACATCAAGGCAAACGTGCTGATGTCGAAGATCGAGCTGATCGGACCGAAGAACACCATGAAGCGGCCGATTTCGCCCGGGTTCCAGCGTTGCGGTTTTTCCAGGAATTCCTTGTCGACGTTGTCGAACGGGATGGAAATCTGCGACACGTCATACAGCAGGTTTTGCACCAGCAGATGCAAGGGCAGCATCGGCAGGAAGGGCAGGAAGGCGCTTGCCACCAGCACCGAGAAGACGTTGCCGAAGTTGGAGCTGGCCGTCATCTTGATGTACTTGAGCATGTTGGCGAAGGTCTTGCGGCCTTCCAGCACGCCTTCTTCCAGCACCATCAGGCTCTTTTCCAGCAGGATCAGGTCGGCCGCTTCCTTGGCGATGTCGACGGCGGTATCGACCGAGATGCCGATGTCGGCTGCGCGCAAGGCCGGCGCATCGTTGATGCCGTCGCCCATGAAACCGACCACGTGGCCCTTGTCGTGCAGCACGCGCACGATGCGTTCCTTATGGGTCGGGCTGAGCTTGGCGAAGACGGTGGTCTTGTCCACGGCGACGGAGAGTTCCACGTCGCTCATTTTCTCCACGTGCGAACCGAGCAGCATGCCGTCGACTTCGAGGCCGACTTCGCGGCAGATCTTGGCGGTCACCAGCTCGTTGTCGCCGGTCAGGATCTTGACGGTCACGCCATGTGCGCGCAATGCGGCCAGCGCCGGTTCGGTCGATTCCTTCGGCGGATCGAGGAAGGCGATGTAGCCGATCAGCACCAGATCCGACTCGTCGGCGACGCTGTAGGTCTCCTTGGTCGGCGGCAGGTCCTTGGCGGCCACGGCCACCACGCGCAGGCCTTCGGAGTTCAGGCTGGCGGTGGTTTCGCGGATTTCAGCCAGCAGTTCGGGCGTGAACGGCACGATCTCACCGTTGTTGCGTGCGTGGGTGCAGATCGAGACGATTTCTTCGACCGCGCCTTTGCAGATCAGCTCATGGTGATCTTCGCGTTCGCTGACGACCACCGACATGCGGCGGCGCTGGAAGTCGAACGGGATTTCATCGACTTTGCGATAGGCCGAGGCGAGCGCCATTTCACGTTGCAGTTCAGCGTGTTCCAGCACGGCGACGTCGAGCAGGTTCTTCAGGCCGGTCTGGTAGTAGCTGTTGAGGTAAGCGTATTGCAGTACTTCATCGTTCGGCTCGCCCAGGATGCCGGTGTGGCGCTCGAGGAAAATCTTGTCCTGCGTCAGCGTGCCGGTCTTGTCCGTGCACAGCACGTCCATGGCGCCGAAGTTCTGGATCGCATCCAGGCGCTTGACGATGACCTTCTTGCGCGACAGGGCGACAGCGCCTTTGGCGAGCGTCGAGGTGACGATCATCGGCAGCATTTCAGGCGTCAGGCCGACCGCGATCGACAGGCCGAACAGGAAGGCCTCGACCCAGTCGCCCTTGGTGAAGCCGTTGATGAAGAAGACCA
>Ga0209455_1001267_pt1 | contig 11834 bp, 11 predicted proteins | sample AraplaCol_mCL_r2_FD_184275 | JGI IMG/M metagenome (GOLD analysis project Ga0209455, IMG submission 184275) | Arabidopsis root microbial communities from North Carolina, USA - plate scrape CL_Col_mCL_r2 (SPAdes) (version 2) | ecosystem: Host-associated > Plants > Roots > Endosphere | place: USA...
GACGCCTTCCGAGCCGCGCACCACCGCGCCGGCGACAGCAAGGTGCACTATCTCGGCCATCCGCAGTTCGAAGGCTTTGAAGTGCGGCAGACCGTGAAGAAGTAGGGGCTGATAGGGACGTTGGACTTGGGAAGCCAGACTTGGGAAGCCAGACTTGGGAAGCCAGACTTGGGAAGCCAGACTTGGAAATAAGACGAGTTGAAGCTGGGGCTTAACCTCTCCCCGCCGTTTGCGGGGAGAGGTCGGATTTGCGAAGCAATCGGGGTAAGGGGCAAGGCAATGCGGGGATCAGATCACAAGGCGATCCGAATCGCTCGCCGACTGCGTACCAATCAAACGGACGCAGAAGCCGTGCTTTGGAATCGGAGTCGCAATCGTCAGATTGATGGCCATAAGTTCGTACGACAGGAGCCAATCGAAGGCTTTATTTGCGACTTTGTTTGTCGTGAGAGGCGCATGATTGTTGAGGTCGACGGCGGGCAACATAACGAGTCCGCAGAAGATGCTATTCGCGACCGCAAGCTGACCGAGGCAGGCTACAAGGTCCTACGTTTCTGGAACAACGATGTTCACGGCAATGTCGAAGGCGTGCTGCTGACAATTCAGCAGAAGCTTTCGGAAGCGTGACGCTCGCCTTTAGAATTGAATCATGTGTCTCGGTCTAGCGGCGGTCTCGCTGCAACCTCGCCCCGCTTGCGGGGAGAGGTCGGATGGCATCGAAGATGACATCCGGGTGAGGGGGTACAGGTCTCACGACTCACCACTCGTGCGTCTGCCCCTCACCCCAACCCTCTCCCCGCAAAGAACGGGGAGAGGGAGCGCACCGTCGCCGCGACTGAAAGCTCGATCATCACTTACGTCACCCCAACGTAATCCGATCGATCTCCGCCATTTCGTCCGCGCTGAGCTTCCACGCGATCGCCTTCACGTTCTGCTCGATCTGCTCGGGCCGGGTGGCGCCGGCGATCACGCTGGATACCTGCGGCCGCTGCGCGAGCCAGGAGAAGGCGAGCTCCAGCATGGTGTGGCCGCGCGCGGTCGCGAATGCTTCGAGCTTCTCGACGATCTCCTCATTGCGCGGCGTGACGTAGCGGTCGCGCAGCCGCGGCGTGGTGGCAAAGCGCGTCTGCTCCGGCGGAGCGATGCCACGCTTGTACTTGCCGGTGAGCAGGCCGCTGGCGAGCGGGAAGAACGGCAGGAGACCGAGATTGTAGTGCTGCGCCGCCGGCAGCAGGTCCTTCTCGATGTCACGCACCACCAGGCTGTATTCGTCCTGGCAGGAGACGTAGCGCGTGACGTTCATGGCGCGTGCGACATATTCGGCTTCGGCGAGGCGCCAAGCCGGAAAATTCGAGTTGCCGATGTAGCGCACCTTGCCCTGGCGAACGAGATCATCGAGCGCACGCAACGTCTCCTCGATCGGCGTCAGCGGGTCGTAGTCATGCTGCTGGTAGAGATCGATATAGTCGGTGTTCAGCCGCTTCAGGCTCGCTTCCACGGCCTCGATGATATAGCGGCGCGAGGCGCCCTGCCTGGTGCCGTCGGACGCCATCGGTTTGGAAAATTTGGTCGCCAGCACGATGTCCTTGCGCCGGTCGCCGAGCGCGGTGCCGAGCACCGTCTCCGAGCCGCCCATGTTCGCGTAGATGTCGGCGGTGTCGAACAGCGTGATGCCGAGGTCGAGCGCCTTGTGGATCACCTTGCGTGAGGCTTCCAGATCGATGCGCTGGCCGAAATTGTTGCAGCCGAGGCCGACGGCCGAGACGCGCAGCCCTGAGCCGCCGAGATTGCGAATTTCCATGGGAATATCCTGTCAGAGACAACGAGCGCGCATCCTATCCCGCGCCGCTCCGGCTGCAAGGCGGAGGCCAGCCGCGCAGTCCTGGGCTGCAGGAACCTGGATGCGCGAAGCGTGTACTCACATCGCCTTGCGATAGTGGATGAAGCCCGATTTTTCGGCAACCTTGTCGTAGAGCGCCTGCGCGGTCGTGTTGGTCTCGTGCGTCAGCCAGTACACCCGGGGCGAATCCACGCGCCGTGCCTCGTCATAGACCGCCTCGATCAGCGCCCGGCCGACGCCTTTGCCGCGTGCCGCGTGCGCGGTGAAGAGGTCGTTCAGGTAGCAGAGCGGCGCGATCGCCGTGGTGGCGCGATGGTAGAGGTAATGGGCAAGACCGAGCAGCTCGCCATCGCTCTCGGCAACCAGCCCATGCACCGGCTCATAGGCATCGAAGAAGCGTGACCAGGTCATGTCGGTGACGGCCTGCGGCAGCGCAGTCGGGCCTGAGCGCCCATAGAAAGCGTTGTAGCCGTCCCACAATGGCAGCCAGCGTTCGTAGTCCTGGCGGGTCAGGGCGCGAATGGTCAGGTCGGGGTGCATGTCGGCTCGTCCGTCATCCCGTGGCATACGAGGAACGGCCTCGATACGCGGCGGCGGGAGCGAGATCAATCCGGCTCTTCGGCCTTCTGCCGAGCGGATCCGCCGAGCTGCACGCGCAGCACGGGACCATCGGTCAGCGGCCAAAGCGACATCTCGCCACGCCGCTCGATGGCGATCACGAGAGAGGCGGCCAGCAGGATTGCGAGAGCGAGGGTGACGGCAACGATTACCACCGTTGATTTCATCGCCATGTGCAGCACGCGAGACGATCGCCTGTTTGTCGCGAAAACCGCGAAAGTGGTCAAAACGGCTTGCAGGTTCAAGTCGGGATTGGCAGCGCCATGCTGGCTTTGATCGACAACACCGCGAGCGTCACGCCGGCGCAGAGCGACAGCGTGCCGACCGCAATGGTCGCGGCGACGGCACTGCTCAGGCGCGATGAAGCCGCCGGCTCGCTGTCGCCGTGAAACCCGGCGTCGGATATCGGAATGGAAGCGCGGCGTTCCGAGCTCCGCGGCAGCAGGCCGTTGCGGGCAGTGACGACGTTCGGAACGGGGGCACGACGCGACATGAACCGAATCCCTTACACGTACATGCGCGGGCGAATCACCCGCACAAGTAAAATTCTAAGGGAATGGCAGGCAGGATTGGGGCGTCAGGGCGCGAAAGGTGGCTAAATCAGGGCGCCAGTAAAATTCGTTCCCGCTGTTTCTTTTGTTTACGCACCATTCAGTTCACTTAATCGTAATCGGCGGCGATACCGGCAGTCTCGCTGATTTCGGCGGGCCGCCAATCCATGGTGACGAAACCGGACGCCTGCTCGACCCGGCGCAGCCAGCCGCGAATCCGTGGAAAGGTCGACAACTCAAAGTCGCAGCGCTCGGCGACGTGGGTATAGCCGTAAAGCGCGATGTCGGCGACGGTGAGCTGGCCGGCGGCGAAGTAGTCGTGGGATTTGAGGTGATTCTCCATCACCTGCAGCGCCGCATATCCCCGCTCCATCCAGTCCTCCAGGGCATGCGTCTGAAGATCCCGGCCGCCCTTCACCAGCAACAGCCAGAAATAGGCCGCGCCGATGTTGGGCTCCAATGCGTGCTGCTCGAAGAACATCCATTGCAGCGCTTCGGCGCGCTCGACCGCCGATTCCGGCACCAGCGGCGTGCCGCCCGCGACATACCAGAGGATCGCGTTGGATTCGGCGATGTAGCGCGCCTCCGCGACTTCCAACAGGGGCACCTGTCCGCTTGGATTCTTGGCGAGGAATTCGGGGGTGCGGCTTTCGCCGCGCAGGATGTCGATCTCGATCGCCTGATAGGGCGCGTTCAAGAGCGCCAACGCAAGGCGGACCTTGTAGCTGTTGCCTGAGCGCTGCATCGAGTAGAGCTTGTACATTCGGTGTTTTCATCTTGGAGGAAGCGCCGCGCATGACGCGCCAAGTCATCGCACGAGGCGGGCAAACAATGATGCCGATGGGCGCGGGCCGCAAGAGCCGGTCGATGGAAATAGTCGAAAAGCGCTACCGCACTGCAACCGCGAGAAATGATTTTTCAACACGCGTGAACAATTGAGTTCACGCTTATGTCACCCGCTGTTCAAGGAGTCATGTAGCCGCCTCGTCAGGCCAACCGCGTCACGACGCCGACGCTGATCGTAACGGGACAGGTCTCGAATCGTCGCGAAGCGGTTCAGCGATTCACGATTCCAATCGTTGATCTCAGCACCGCGGGCGAACCGGGACGGGGCCGGAGCTGTGAAGGACGAGCTCAGTCGGTCACGCTTTCGAACGCCGGCTTGCTGGATATGAGGCAATCGGAGCGGGAAAGCGAAAAATGTTGCGGAGGCCGTGGAGCGATCGAATCGACTTCCCCGCAAATTGATGCGGAATCACGCGAAATGCGGAGAAAATGCGGATCGCGCCTTGCGATGTTGCGCCGCGGGCTTTAGCATGCAGCGTTTCCCAATCATGACCAGTCGTGGGCCGCAGAGGATGGTTCACGACGCCTGCATAGGAGCTGATGATGCCGTTTCTTGCCGCCGCGCTCGACCGTGTGAAGCCGTCCGCAACCATCGCGGTCACGGACAAAGCGCGAGAGCTCAAAGCGGCGGGCCGTAACGTCATCGGTTTGGGCGCGGGCGAGCCGGATTTCGATACACCCGACAACATCAAGCAGGCGGCGATCAAGGCGATCGAGGCCGGCAAGACCAAATATACCGCGGTCGATGGCATCCCCGAGCTGAAGGAAGCCATCATCGGCAAATTCCAGCGCGAGAACGGGCTCACCTACAAGCCGAACCAGATCATCGTCGGTACCGGCGGCAAGCAGGTGCTCTACAACGCGCTGATGGCGACCATCAATCCGGGCGATGAGGTGATCATCCCGGCGCCGTACTGGGTCAGCTATCCGGAAATGGTGGCGCTCGCCGGTGGCGAGCCGGTGCCGGTGGTGTGCACGGCCGCGCATGGCTTCAAGCTGCAGCCGGAGGCGCTGGAGAAGGCGATTACGCCGAAGACGAAATGGCTGATCCTGTGCTCGCCGTCGAACCCGACCGGCGCGGCCTACACCAAGGCCGAGCTGAAGGCGCTCACCGACGTGCTGGTGAAGCATCCGCACGTCTGGGTGATGACCGACGACATGTATGAGCACCTGGTCTATGACGACTTCGTCTTCACGACCCCGGCGCAGATCGAGCCGAGCCTGCTCGACCGCACGCTGACCGTGAACGGCGTCTCCAAAGCCTATTGCATGACCGGCTGGCGGATCGGCTATGCCGGCGGTCCGGCGCATCTGATCAAGGCGATGGCGACCATCCAGTCGCAGTCGACCTCGAACCCGTGCTCGATCGCGCAATGGGCGTCCGTCGAGGCACTCAACGGTCCGCAGGACTTCATCCCGAAGAACAACAAGATGTTCAAGGAGCGGCGCGATCTCGTGGTGTCGATGCTGAACCAGGCGAGGGGCATCGAATGCCCGCGGCCCGAAGGCGCCTTCTATGTCTATCCGTCCTGCGCCGGCACGATCGGCAAGGCGGCGCCGTCGGGCAAGGTGATCGAGAACGACCAGGTGTTCGTCACCGAGCTGCTGGAGAGTGAAGGCGTTGCCGTGGTGCAGGGGTCGGCGTTCGGTCTCGGCCCGGCGTTCCGCATCTCCTACGCCACCAAGACCTCCGATCTCGAGGACGCCTGCAAGCGCATCCAGCGCTTCTGCGGCAATCTGCGGTAATCTCATCACGCTGCCGCGAAACCCGATCGGATGAACAACGCCTAAGCAAAGCGCCATGTTTTCGGACATGGCGCTTTCTTCGTGTCCGCTGATCGTCCGATCGGCGGACGGCAAGCCGGTGGCCCATGTTGCGTGAGGTCGCGCCTGCTGCGGCCGCCGTTGAGACGCACGCCTGCAGCTCGGGGGAAATCTGGCACGCACGCACGCGGTGTGCCATAGATGCGCGTGCCGGTTGATCGCGCTTTCCGGTCGTCTGGCCAGCATCACATCTTCATTTCATCCGGAGTTTGATTCATGCGCTCGTCTCTCAGATCGGCGGCCCTCGCGGGGCTTGCGGCCGCGGTCTTCTTCGTTGTTCTGGCCGGCGGTTGTGTCGGGGCTCACGCACAACAGATGGACCGCGTCCGGGTCGGCGTACTGGAATGTCGCGGCGGCGCCAGCATCGGATTCGTCGTCGGCTCGGTGACCCATCTCGGCTGCGTGCTGCGCGCGGACGGCGTGGCCGAGGACCGCTACATCGCCACGATCCGCAAGGTCGGCGTCGATCTCGGCATCACCCAGGAATCGACCCTGGCCTGGGTGGTCTATGCGCCCGTCGAGCGCCTCGGCATCGGCGATCTCTCCGGAGATTACGCTGGCGCCCAGGGGTCGGCCTCTGTCGGTGTCGGCCTCGGCGGCAATGTGCTGATCGGCGGTTCGGCCAATTCGATCGCGCTGCAGCCGCTCAGCGTACAGGGGCAGGTCGGACTCAACGTCTCCGCCGGCCTGGAGAGCCTTGAGCTGCGTCCGGGTCGTTAATCCTGTTTCCCTCGGCGTGAAGATGAAACCTCTCTCCGCCAATGCGGAGGGAGGTTGACGTTCTCGGCACCGCAGCGAAAATTTTTCCGGCTTGCCAAAGCTGCCGGTCAGGCAGAGCATTCGCATTTGCCGACCCAATCAAGGGCCGAGCTCCACACGAAGGAGGCGGCGAATGGGACAAGACGTCAGAAGTCCCCGCGGTCCACGGTGCATTGCGCTGGTGGGCCCTTTCCAAAGCGGTAAAACCACTCTTCTCGAAGCAATCCTGGCGCGGACGGGCGCAATCCCCCGCGCCGGCAGCGTCGATGCCGGGACCTCGGTCGGCGACGCCAGTGCGGAAGCGCGCCACCATAAGATGAGCGTCGCGCTGTCAGCTGTGACCACCACCTTCATGGGCGACAGCTACACATTTCTCGATTGTCCGGGCTCGATCGAGTTCGCGCATGACATGCGCGCCGCGTTGCCGGCGGTCGATGCCGCGGTCGTGGTCTGCGAGGCGGACGAGAAGAAGCTGCCGCAGTTGCAGATCATCCTGCGCGAGCTCGAAGAGCTCGGCATTCCCCGCTTCCTGTTCCTCAACAAGATCGATCGCGCCAACGCGCGGATCCGGGAAACGCTTGCCACCTTGCAGCCGGCCTCGCGTGTGCCGCTGGTGCTGCGCCAGATCCCGATCTGGAACGGCGAATTAATCGAGGGCTTCGTCGATCTCGCGCTGGAGCGCGCTTTCGTCTACCGCGAGCACAAGGCCTCGGAGGTGGTCACGCTGGAAGGCGGCGATCTCGATCGCGAGAAGGAGGCGCGCTTCTCGATGCTGGAGAAGCTCGCCGATCACGACGACGCGCTGATGGAGCAGCTGCTCGACGACATCCAGCCGCCGCGCGACGCTGTGTTCGACGATCTCGCCCGTGAGCTGCGCGAAGGGCTAATCTGCCCGGTGCTGCTGGGCTCGGCGCTGCGCGAGAACGGCGTGCTGCGGCTGATGAAGGCATTGCGGCACGAGGCGCCCGGCGTGACGGAGACCGCCCGCCGGCTCGGTGTGAAGGCGCAGAAGGAGGCGCTCGGCTACGTCTTCAAGACGCTGCATCTGCAGCATGGCGGCAAGCTGTCGCTGACCCGGCTGCTCGCCGGCCATCTCGATGACGGCGCGACGTTGCATGCCGCGAGCGGCGAGACCGCGCGCGTCTCCGGCATCCTCGCCGCCACCGGCGCCTATGACAGCAAGCGCCCCGCGGCCGAGCCCGGCGACACCATCGCGCTCGGCAAGCTCGACGCGTTCAAGACCGGCGATACCATCGCCAGCGGCAAGACCGCGCCAGCCGCGCTGATCAAGGTCGAGCCGGTCCCGCCGGTGCTCGCGATCTCGGTCGCGGCTGACGACCGCAAGGACGACGTCAAGCTCGGCCAGGCGCTGCTGCGGCTGAACGAGGAGGATCCATCGCTGACCATGGTGCAGAACCAGCGCACCCACGATACGGTGTTATGGGGACAAGGAGAAATGCATCTGCGCGTGGCGCAGGAGCGACTACGCGACCGCTACGGCATCAGCGTCAAGTCGCACACGCCCGCGATCGGCTACCAGGAAACCATCCGCAAGCCGATCACCCAGCGCGGGCGGCACAAGAAGCAGTCCGGCGGCCACGGCCAGTTCGGCGATGTCGTGCTCGAGATCAAGCCGCTGCCACGTGGCGAGGGTTTCCAGTTCACCGAGAAGGTGGTCGGTGGCGCGGTGCCGCGCAACTATATCGGTGCCGTGGAGGAGGGCGTCGTCGACGGCCTCACCCGCGGACCCCTGGGCTTCCCCGTGATCGACCTCCAGGTGACGCTGACGGACGGTTCCTACCACAGCGTCGACTCCTCCGACCTCGCGTTCCGCACGGCCGCGCGGGTCGGCGTCAGCGAGGCGCTGCCGCAATGCCAGCCGGTGCTCTTGGAGCCGATCCACACCGTCGAGATCGTCTGCCCGACGGAAGCGACCGCCAAGATCAACGCGATCCTGTCGGCGCGGCGCGGCCAGATCCTGGGCTTCGACACCCGCGACGGCTGGGATGGCTGGGACTGCGTGCGAGCGATGATGCCGGAAGCAGAGATCGGCGAGTTGATCGTGGAATTGCGGTCGGCCACGGCCGGCGCCGGCAGCTTCAGGCGCAAGTTCGACCACATGGCCGAGGTGACGGGCCGCGCAGCCGACCACATCATCGCCTCGCATCGCGACGCCGCATAGCCCGGCCGGATCCTTTCCGGCTGCATCGGATGCTTCCGACCCTCCCCGGAATCCGGGGAGGGGGCCGGGGTAGCGTCGCTTTCCCCCCGATTTTCTTTCGCTCATCGATACCCAGGCTGCCGCAGGGCAGGCGCGCCGCTTGCTTTGCATCACCATATGTGATGTATTTTACATCATTGTCTTTATCTCAGACATCAGATATGGTGTGTAGTACGTGAGGCCATCGTGATCACGTCGTTCCAGATGCGGGCCGCGCGCGCGCTGCTCGGGATAGATCAGAAAACCTTGGCCGAGCTGGCCGGCGTGTCGTTGCCGACCATCCAGCGGATGGAAGCCTCGACCGGCAACGTTCGTGGCGTGGTGGACTCGCTGACCAAGGTTGTCGAGGCGCTCAGTCGCGCGGGCGTGGAGCTGATTGGTGAGCACGCGCGCAGCGAGGATGGCGGCCGCGGCGTTCGCCTGCGGGAGCCGGGACAGCCGCGCCGCGTCGGTCGTCAAACGGAAGTCGAGCGCAATGGCGCGTCTTGAGGCCAGCGCGCTGCGATGAGGCGGGTCCGTCTCGTCGCGACAGAGCATGATCCGGAAAAGCGGACGACCGGTTTTCCGAACAGACCATGCTCAATCAAAGAGATGAGATCATGATGCGATGCTTTCTGATCGCATCATGATCTGAAGCATCGTCGCGTCGCGACATCCGCGGCTCCACGGTGCAACGAGAGCATTGTTGGGCATGAGCATCGCAACCGAGCATTCGCCCGCGAGCCGGGCGCATAAACCGACCTTCACCGAGCTGTTTTCACCAAAACTCCTGACCGTGCTGCGCGAGGGCTACCGCCCGGCTGACCTCAGGGCCGACGTCATGTCGGGGCTGACGGTCGCGATCGTCGCGCTGCCATTGTCGATGGCGATCGCGATCGCCTCCGGGGTCCCGCCCGGGCGCGGGCTTTACACCGCGGTGGTGGGTGGCTTCCTGGTGTCGCTGCTCGGCGGCAGCCGTTTCCAGATCGGCGGCCCGGCCGGGGCCTTCATCGTTCTGGTGGCGCTTTGCGTCGATCGCCACGGCGTCGACGGCCTGATCCTTGCGACCATGATGGCCGGCATGATGCTGGTGGCCGCGGGGTACTTGCGGCTTGGTACCTACATCAAGTTCATCCCCTATCCGGTGACGGTCGGCTTCACCGCCGGCATCGCCGTCATCATCTTTGCCAGCCAGCTCAAGGATCTCTTCGGCATCACGCTTGCCGGCAAGGAGCCGGGCGAGCTGCTTCCGAAGCTTGCGGCGCTGGCGCAGGGCCTGCCGACCGCAAACGTCGCGGCAGTCGCGCTCGCGGTGCTGTCGATCTCCCTCATCGTCGTGATCAAGCAATGGCGACCGACCTGGCCCGGCATCCTGATCGCGGTCGGGGTCGCGGCCGTGATGACCTGGGCCTTCAACCTCCCGGTCGAGACCATCGGCACCCGCTTCGGCGGCATTCCACGCGAGCTGCCGTTGCCGGTGCTGCCGGCGTTCTCGCTGGAGAAGGTGCAGGCCGTGCTGCCGGACGCGATTGCTTTCGCGCTGCTCGGCGCCATCGAGTCGCTGCTTTCGGCCGTCGTCGCCGACGGCATGACCGGCCGCCGCCACCGCTCCAATTGCGAACTGGTCGCGCAGGGCTTTGCCAATATCGGCTCGGCGCTGTTCGGCGGTATCTGCGTCACCGGCACCATCGCGCGCACCGCGACCAATGTCCGCGCAGGCGCCCGCGGCCCGGTGTCGGGCATGCTGCACGCGGCGTTCCTGCTGCTGTTCATGCTGATCGCGGCGCCGCTCGCGAGCTACATCCCGCTCGCGGCGCTGGCCTCCGTGCTGGTGGTGGTCGCCTGGAACATGGCCGAGAAGCGCGAATTCGCTACCCTGATCCGCTCGTCCCGGGGCGACGCGCTGGTGCTGCTCGCCACCTTCCTGCTCACGGTGTTTCGCGACCTCACCGAAGGCATCCTGGTCGGCTTTGCGCTCGGCGCCGTCATCTTCATCCATCGCATGGCACAGATGACCGGCGTCGAGGACGGTTCGCCGTTGGTCGCCGAGGACCGGCCCGACTTCGACGATGACGCGCGGGTGCCGTATGATCCGAAGCTCGTCGCCGACAAGGATGTACTGATTTATCGCATCACCGGCGCCTTCTTCTTCGGCGCGGCCTCCACGGTCGGCACCGTGCTCGATTCGATCGCCGACCGTCGCAAGGCCTTTGTGGTCGATTTCGCCGCGGTGCCGTTCCTGGATTCGACGGCGGCCAATGCCATGAGCCGCGTGGCTGCAAAGGCGAAGCGGCAGCGCATCAAGCTGTTCATCACCGGGGCCTCGCCGACGGTCCGCCGCGAGCTCCTGACGCACGGTGTGCGGCCGCCGCTGGTCCGCTACCGCGAAACGATCGAACGCGCGGTCGCCGACATCAAGAGCAGCGAAGCGCTGCCTGAACTCGCTGCGGACGAGCTGGTCACGAGCTGAGCGGCTTGCGCGGCAACTCGTCGCGCATGGGCGGCCTGTGGCAGCCTGTCCGTGCGCAGGCCCGAGCGTCTACCGCCAGTGCTGGATCCTGCTGGTCGAGGGCGCCCTGCTGGCCGCCGCAGCGCCGGCCATTTCGCCGGCACATCGGCCGCATCGATCGGGGGTGCGTCGCCCGGCAAGGCAGGCAAGGATTGACTCCGCGCCGCGGCTGGCCGATGTCACCGCCATGACCGTCGCCGCAAGAGCTCCCGCTGCATGCCTGATCGGCTGGCCCGCCGCTCACTCGCGTTCGCCGCTCATCCATCATCATTGGCTGCATACGCTCGGTATTACCGGCGGCTACGTGATCGAGGCGGTGCCGCCGGAGGATCTCGCGGCATTCGTCGGCCACCTCGCCGGCCGCGGCTTCGTCGGCGCCAATGTCACCATTCCGCATAAGGAGCGAGTGCTGGAGTTGGCGCAGCCGGACGCACGGGCGCGAGCGGTCGGGGCCGCCAACACGCTGTGGTATGAAGGCGGTGTGCTGCGTGCGACCAACACCGATGTCGAGGGCTTCCTCTGCAATCTCGATGCCTCCGCAGCCGGGTGGGATCGCATCGAGACAGCGTTGGTGCTCGGCTCGGGCGGCGCGGCGCGCGCGGTGGTGTTCGGGCTTTTGGAGCGCGGCGTTGCGCGCATCCACCTCGTCAACCGCACCGCGGCGCGGGCGCGAGCGCTCGCCGATCA
>Ga0209455_1001268_pt1 | contig 11831 bp, 6 predicted proteins | sample AraplaCol_mCL_r2_FD_184275 | JGI IMG/M metagenome (GOLD analysis project Ga0209455, IMG submission 184275) | Arabidopsis root microbial communities from North Carolina, USA - plate scrape CL_Col_mCL_r2 (SPAdes) (version 2) | ecosystem: Host-associated > Plants > Roots > Endosphere | place: USA...
CAGGTGAGTTTGCCGCTTTCGGTATCCGGTACGTAGGCTGAATTGGGCCTTTCGAGTGTGGCTATTTCATCGAGCAGGTATTCGCGCAGGCGCTCGAAGGCGATGAATTTGCCCCAGAGGTTATCGCAGCAGGTGTTGAAGTGGGGATCGAGGCCGATACCATCCGAGACGGGGATATCAGCCGGACGCTTGCCGCGAACGAACAGCAAATGATCCAGTTCCTTCATGTCAAACTGGTAATAGGTATACAGGAATTTGTTGTTGTCGAGGAAGCGCCGGACGTATTTGAGTTCTTGTTCGTAAAAAGATTTGAGTAAGGTCAAATCGTTGACCGGCCGGGCGGTTTCGATGGTAAATATCTCCATGGCGTAATAATGTTCGGCGGTAAACTTGGGCTTCTGGTATTTAAAGAACTCTATCTCCTCGTCCTGGCTTTTAAATGGGTTTTCTTCGATAAAAGTCCTGAGTTTGGTAAATGCGCTTTGTATCGCTGTAATGGCCCCGGTAACCCTGCGCACAGGCAGGGTACCGAGGTCCGCAAAAACCGAAAGCTCTTCGGTCAGCTCGTTGAAAAGTTGTTTAGTAAATTCCTGGGTTTTCATAATTGGAATTGTTTTTTGATATCTGCCCATACATTCAAAACCTCATCCAGGTGTACTTTTTCATGCAGTGCCGTTACCCCCATCCTGATCCGGGCATCTTTGAGTGATACTGCCGGATAATTGATCTGGTTGGCATAGACACCCTTCTGCTGTAAAGCGAAGCATACTTTGGCATTTTTGATCTTGTCGCCGATTCTTACAGGGAAGATCGCTGACTCCGTATTTCCTATATTTAAATCCAGCCCGAGCAACTCCCGGCGGAAATACTTTATATTTAAATTCAGCCTTTCCATCCATACAGGTTCCTCATCGATCAATTCAATTGCTTTGACAATCGCCAGTGCTGCCGGAGTGGAACTGGCGGAAAACAAATGCTGTTTACTCTGGTACTTCAGGTAATTGACCATCTCCTCGCCCGCGACCACATAGCCGCCGATGTGACCAAAAGTCTTACTGAAAGTCCCCGTGATCAGGTCAACCTCGTCCCAGGCATCGCAGGCTTCGATCAGCCCCCGTCCTGTCTTACCGATCACACCGGTACCATGCGCATCATCCACCATCAGTTTCGCACCATACTTTTTGCAAAGCGCAATGATCTCCTTCAATGGGGCTAAATCACCATCCTGCGAATACACACCATCAATGATCACCAGTATCAGTGGATGCTTTCCCGATGACATCTTCAAAATATGCTCATAAGCCGCCAGATCGTTATGCTTGACCGTCTTTTTATTCACCATCTGGCAACCCACCATCACGCTCGTGTGCACACCGCCATCCAGGATGACCAAATCATCCTTAGTCAGGATACATTGTAAGGAGGACGTATTGGCATCATAACCCGTGGTATAAATGATCGCATGTTCTTGCCTGAAGAACCCGGCGATCTTTCTTTCTAAAAGTGCATGATAATCATTATGCCCGCCAATTGCCGGTGACGCTCCCGCCCCCGTGCCGTATTTATTTATACCATCGATCGCTGCTTTGATCACAGCCGGATGCCGTGTAAAGCCTAAATAATCATTAGAAACCAGGCTGATCATTTGTTTACCGCCCATGGTGGTCAACGGACCACAACCAGACGAAGTTTCCAACCGATAATTCAATTGTCCTTTGGCAGATTGGTCATCCAAATACGCCTGAAAAAGTTTCGCCCGGCGCCAGACATCCATTCCGGCGATATACTCAAAGTCCCGGAAACTGTTGTTGTCAAAATTTTGCTTCATCATCTTTAAATTTTGAAGCAAAAGAATGCCGCCAGAGATCATGAAAAAAGTGTATCCACCAGACAACCACTAAAAAAGCCCCGGTCTGCCGGGGCCCGTCCACTATACTTTCAAGAACCGTTTGATATCTTCTATAATTGCCAGTAAGGGGTAATAGATCCGCTTTAAATATTCAGGCTTCTTATAATGAAACTTTGACTTTATCGTAGTCCACTTTAATTCCGCAGTATCCTTCGACGAACAAGTCGCAACGATCTGTTTGGCATACAAGTCCAGGTTGACCTGTTTAGTGATACCGTGCTCCATCAAATGTTTCCAGAATACCGACAGACTCTCCCCATCCAGGTTAAATTCGATCCGATAATCTTCTTCATTGAAATTGTCATTTGCGATCATCGCCTTTATTTCAATACCGATCCAGTCTATCAACTTTTTGCTGATATCCGGCCTCCTGTGGTTATAAGATGGAAACCCATCCAGCGTATCCTGCAAGATCAATTTCTCACATTCCGCAAATTCTGCCAGCCTCCGCTTTTTCGTTCCGTACCTGCCAGTCCTTTCAATAATATATTTCTTACAATAAATAAAGAACCGGTCATCATTAAAACCGCTATTCAGCAACACCGAGATCAACGCCTCCGTCTTACTATTACAGTCCGCATTTTCCCAATCGATCGAATCCAATTTTTCTTCATATCCCTTCAGCCACGTAAAATTGTGCCAGTACAACTTTCGACCCTCCCCAGTAAACAACCTAAAAGGAATCACAGCAATAGCGATCAACCTCTGTTCCACACCCTGAACCTTGAATATTTCCCTATGAGCATTCCCGCGATCCAGCACCAACTCGCCTTGAAGTGCGATAAACGCGTTCGGCAATTGAAGATCGGGACTTATCTCCGATGGAATAATTTTTTTAACCTCCGTCAGCAAACCCAGCATAACCTTTACATCAGCGTTGACCGGATTTCCCGGTTGATAGAGTATGTCACAAATATCGACAAGATTGCTAAGCGTATTAAAATAGAAAATTTCCCGCTGAGGGAAATTATCGATCTGGAGCAAGTGAGCTATTATATTTTTCTTAACCCTGGAAGCCTCGGCAACCAGGTGTTTATCAGGAAGTAAGCGTTCACTTTCGGTTTGGGCTTTTAAAATAAGATCTTCTGCAATTGATCTGAGGTAATCAGTTTCCGTAGTCATTCTGTAAATTTCAAAGTGGATAAATCACCGGGCACAAAACGCACCGCATATAGTACGAGGAAAATGATAGAACCTGAAAAGTGAAGTGTGGAATCTGACCGGTGATATTATTTAAATAACCACGGGACAGACCTATCAGCGATTCCGGGCTTTGCCAACCCCACATAACAAGCCAGCCCGTGGATGACGGGCGTGCACTTGTCTCTGGTTATTTCTATTTTGGCAAATTTGGAATCGCGAGAACGAAGCGTACGAAATTTTTCTATATGTTTAAATAATGTTTTACTGTGTCTTTTTCATTTTTTTATGAATGCAAATATAAGGTGAATAATTCTGTTAACTAATGCTATTTAAAATCCGTTTAAAACCGGTTCCCTCGCATGTACACGCCGGAACTCCCCCGGCGTCATCCCCGTAACCGCCTTAAAACACTTAGAAAAATGCGCCGCGTCACACACTCCCAATTCCAACGCGATCTCCTTAGCAGTCAAAGTTGTATGCCTCAACAAAAATTCCGCCTCCTTGTGCAGCCGGTCCTGTACGAGCTGGTAAACTGTCTTATGATGATAATGATTTGTCAGGCGGTTCAGGCGCTTTAAAGAAATATGGACGCTGCAGCTGTAAAACTCCGGATCGTGTTGCTCTTTAAAGTGCTTTTCGATCATTATACATAAATCATTCACTACGCGCAGATCCGAAGGAATGTATCCTGCCGCAAATGGGCTAAAATGGATGGTTTGTGTCTCCATAATTTTTTTACTATTTTCTTAATAAGCTTTTCTCCTGTCCACTCTGTCTATTTTCGTCGTTAGCTTTCGGCGCTTCCCAACTTGTTTGATGCCCATCATCGGGGACAACACAATCTTTGCCGATATTGATCTTGCGCATCCCGAGAAGGTTTTTACGTCATCACTGCCCAGCTTTACCGAATTTATTTAAGTGTGATTTATTTAAGTGTTATGTGATCTCGAAGCCAATCAGGCATTTGAAAACCCTTCAAATAATAATCCAGATATCCTTTTAATTTTGACTGACAATCAAGTTTAAACTTTAGTTTCGAAATCATATGCGATTCGCCTGGATAAGCGACTAGCCAAACAGGTTTTTGCAAGCTTCGCAACTGTATAAAGAGTTGTGATGATTGATAGAACTGTACATTTGCATCTTGGCGATTATGCATCAATAATAATGGAGTATTAATATCCTCAGAATATAAAATCGGTGACGTCTTTACGTAAATATCTGTTAAATCTTCTAGACGCCCTCCCATTTCATAAGATACATATCCCTGTAACTCTTTACCAGACTCCACCCACAGATCGTTATAATTGTTTATAGCACTGGACGCTCCTGCGGAGCTTATTGCTGCTTTAAATCGATTAGTTTTTGAAATGATATAATTTACTTCCCATCCCCCTAGGCTATGCCCAGCTAAACAGACTTTTGTTGTATCTATCCAACTACATTTAGAAAGTGCGTCCAAACCTGCTATTACGCTTGTCAATGCCATTTCTCCGAATTTGCCTTTTGAAGAATAAACGTCAGGCTTGAAAACTAAATAACCATTACTCACTATCAAAGGGATGTTGATTCCAGTCGCTGAAGGATCCGCATTAAGAAATTGATTTTTCCCATTTGTCATTTCCTGATAAATTGTAAATAGCACAGGATATTTTTTTGATGGGTCGAAATTTTCAGGTTTGTACAGTACTCCACTACAAAGATTTCCCAGTGAATCCTTGTAAGTTAATAATTCGCTAGTTATCCAATTATAGTCTTTTTCTGGATGAACATTGGACAAAGCAACGAAATTTTTAAAATTCCTAGTGAACATATAATTGGGCGTTTCACTTACCCTCTCAAACTTAATTAGAAATGCATTGTCGTTGATTGCTTTTTGGAATCTGGAGAAAGCGACCGGAAAATATAACAGAGAAGCGTAGCAATCACAGGCATAAACTTCGATAAAACTACCTTTTGAAATATTTAAAACATTAATGCTCATCTCTTTGGTTTGCAGATCAAATCCCTTAATGTAATAGTCTTCACTTTCATCGACCTGCTCGTTCATAGTTTTAGTCGTACAAAATGAATATAATACGCGATGTCCAACTACTTTTTGCTTTGTCAATTTTTGCGGAGCTGTTCGATTATAAAGATCAACTTCCCATAAATCATACGTGCCCTGGATAATTGCTTTATGAGAACTTGGCAACCAACGAACTATACCAATAGGTGAAATTGTAGACCGGGTGTTATATTTTAGCCTGCCCAACTCCTTTATATTTCGACTAATATTTTTACTTATCCCAGTTGAAACATCTATACTAACAATATTTTTTATTATGGGTTCATAGTAAACAATAAACCTATCGTCAGGCGAAATCTGGATATTTTCTATATCTGCATGAATATCTGACTTAATTGGAACAAAAACGCCGGACTTGACCAAATAGAAACTATAAGAAATGTATTCTTTTTGGGGAGATTGCAACTGTTTGTCGTCGATTTTAAATTTTCGGATTACTAAAATATTCCCGGTCGATATATCAGTTGCTAACCTTTCTAAACCTTTAAGTAATTGCTTTACCTTTTTCTGAGAAATATCTAAAAATGTCAAATTTCGGCCGGAACCTTTATAAATCTCTGTTCCATTAACCTCATATTCAGTGCGTAATATTTGATCTTGGTAGTTCCATATCTCGGGCTCATTCCTATTGTCTACGCTAGCTGGAACGTTTTTCTCTGACAAGGTAAAAAATAAGCCATCGCCATTCTTATTAAAATTCCATATCTCATCCGTGGAAATTTTCAAATTTTTGTCAATTCCGGTAGATAAATCATTTGCCAGGAGTGTAGCAGAACCACTTCCATTCTTATAATAATAGATGTTTCTTATATCCTTATTATCAACTGTGAAAGCAAAATTGTTGCCCGAAATATCAAAAATATAATTGGATGAGTTGTTTCCTTTATAGATACTTGTTAATTTACCTTTTTCAATGTCGATCCACTTTAATAGATCTATCCCTTGATTATCTTTGGTTTTTATAACAATAACACCAGTGGATTCACTCACGATATAGCTATCAATGTTTGTAAATTTTAGTTCCTTCCCTGAATTGAGATTTTGTACGATAACAGTCTTCAAACTGTCCGTCTGTCTGCATACCAAATATTCATTTTTTTCTTTTTTGCAGAGATTAAATGTTTCACATTTTGGAATCAACTGTTTCCGATTTGAGCCGAGTTCAATTTTAAGTAAAGAATCTTTACCTACGATGCAGAATAAATAGCGGCTATTATTGCTAAAGCCTGTTTTTCTTGTATTAATAAATTGTTTCTGCCAAGATTTATCTGTTGCTATGACTACAAAGGTCTTGCTACCTACCGGTTGGTTATTGATCACGTAGGATGCAAATTTGCCGTTATTAGCTAACTCTCCGCTACTAACATCCGTCCAAGTCTTATAACTGCTATCAGTTAGTACGGGCTTGCTTACCATCGACCTTTTGTCTTGTGAAAAAGCATAGGAAACCGCTAAATTTACCATAGCCATTGCTATAAGACAGTAGTTTACTGCTTTTAGATACATATCAATATGTTTTAGTTATTTAATTGGATTAAAGCGGCAGGCCTTTCTGCATCTTCCGTAATGTTATTTCATATTCTTTTGAACGCGCTGTATCTTTCTTTTTCTCTGCTATTACAATTGCATCTTGCTCATGTTTTATAGCCTCCTGTTTCCTGCCGATCTTATACAATAAAGCAGCATACGTGTCTATCCAGGTATCCCGATGAGGATTATTTTTTAGAATCAATTCCATATAACCTAGCCCCTTGTTTAGAACTACAGGGTCATCGCTGTGCTGAACAAGAACGTAATAGACCATATTGTTAATATTTGATTTTCCCAGTCCCGAGGTGTCAATGCCCAGTGTTTCCAATTTTTCGATGTTATATTTTATTAGATTTGACCAGTCTTTTTTATCATTGTAATAAGATAGTTTAGAATTTAAAATTAACCTTTTAGCAGTTGCTTGATCATAAGCCCTACTAATCTTTTTTTCAACCGCATCCCAGTCCGGAACCATATCAACATACTGTCCGTTAGGTTTTATTATCCGATTTATTACATCTTTGGTAATGACAAAATCTGTTAGATTTTTTGAAAACCCTTTACTATTGAGTTGTTCGTCTGATTCTGCTTGATGACTATACATATATTTAATAAGTTTATCATCGATGGAGAGCAACAAATAAAAAGCGCTGGAAAACGTTATGGTCTCTTTTGGAATTATCTTATCAGGAATGCGCGTTTCTAACCAATTTTTCTTATAATCCATCGCAATTAGATTTGCAAGACTATCATTATGAAAAGCTTTAGCATCCAAAGCCAGGGATAACAGATTTTTTGCCGGTATTTTTCTCTCCCAATAAGATTTAACCAATCCAGAATAATTGGTTTTTGGATTGCTTGCGGTTTTCAACAGGGCTAAAAACTTTGCCGAATCCTGGTACCCCTCGCTTTTTTGGACCAACTGGCCATCCGGTGAAAAGAATAAAAAAGTAGGTAACGCTTCCACTTGATAAGCTTTCACTAAATACGCCGCTTCGGAATACCATTTTCTAATTTTTTCTTCGTCACCTTTAGTTTGATCAACTTGAACTTTGACAGGGATGAAATTTAAGTTTGCGTAATTCACTACTTTGTCATCCGTATATACCTCCGCATCCATTTTCTTGCAGGGCCCACACCATGTTGCATAAAAGTCAAGTAATATATATTTATTTTCATTTTTGGCTTGAACTAATACTTCATTCCAGTTTTGGAAAGCGATGAACATTATTGGTTTTGTTTGTGCTTTCGCTATAAATGGTAAACAAAGTACCAAACCTATAAGAATCTTTTTCATGAGTTAGAACTTAAGGGCAGCTTCCAAAAGCTGCCCGATTATTTAATTACTATAGCCGGGATTTTGAGTCAATGAATTGTTGTTCTGAATTTCATCGAATGGAATAGGGTATAAAGATTTATAATTATTCCAAATCCCCCCTTTTGTGATAGCGGCAGGGGTCATTACAGCATCAATCGTACCAGAACGTTTTAAATCAAACCAGCGATGTCCCCATTCTGTGAATAATTCGACCCTCCGCTCTTGTAAAATAATTGGCCTCAGCGCAACTTGAGCTAATGTTGGACTTAAAGCAGGCAAAGGATTTGGGACTTCAGTGGTTACTGAACCTCTTGAACGGGCGCGTATCGTGTTGAGGTCTGCAACCGCCCCTGCTACATTATTTTGTTCATTTCTCGCTTCTGCTCTGATAAGGTATTGTTCACTAAGTCTAAGAACGATTGTGTTTTCGTCAACGGTCACTAAATTTGGGGAAAATTGAACCTTATATTTTGTGGGATAATAATAGGTCATACCATTGACATCAACATGTCCAAGCCAATTGGTTTTTCGTTCATCCCCCGGCTCAAAACTATCCACCAAAGACGAAGAAGCAAACACTGGATAACTGATTGCATCCGGCCCCGTGGAGGGAAGGATAAACGCATTAGCTTCACTTGTGTTATATCCGGTCTGAACCGGCTGTAAAGCCCAGATTGTTTCTGAGCTATTCTTTAAAAAGGTATTATTTAAGCTCGTTAATCCAAAGGCCGATTGATTAATTACTTTTGTAGCAGCCGCCTCTGCTGCCGGGTAATTCTTTTGATATAAAAATACCCGTGCTTCTAATGCAATAACAGCCGCAAGATTTGGGCGCACTCGCTCACCTGAAGTTGTACCAATATTAGCGCCCACATAAGTATAGTCCAGTAATCCTTCTGCTTTAGTTAGATCGGCAATAATTTGAGTATATACATCTGAAACTGAACTCCGCGACAAATGTGCTGTTTGATTATATTTGGTAGTAAGAACTAAAGGTACACCTCCATAAAAATTCACTAGATAAAAGTAAAGAAATCCACGCATAAAATAAGCTTCTCCTAAAAGGCGATTTCTTACGTTTTCGGATAACGCTACATTATCCCTCAGTCCCTCAATAGCTATATTCGCCGTATATACCAGCGGATAAATCTTGTTCCAGTAGGTTGAAAGGAGGCCGTAAGAATTCAAATATTTAGGTTCCAGTGAATTTTTATAAAAATCACTGAAGTAAACAGACCCATCCGGATCATATAATGTAAGATCGTCAGCAGATAATTCAGGTATCACTGCTGTCGAAATTAGTGTCTGATCAACTAATACTTGCTGATTACTAATTTGAGAATAAATGCCTGTTAAAACTGACGCAGCGGTTTGGTTGTCTTTAAAAGCATTTTCAGGACTTATTATTTGAGGCGGCGTATCTACCTGTATATATTTTTTGCACCCAATTGGGATGGTCAACAACGTGACGAAACAGGCAATCAAAATCAAATTTGAGATGATGTTTTTCTGAAAATATCTAAATTGTTTCATGTTGCTAAGTTTAAAGTGAAATTTGCAGGCCAAGTGTATACATTGTTAAAGGGGGAAGCTTTTGTACTAATTGTGATTCAGGATCGGTGCCTACATATTTTGTAATTGTCAGCAGATTTTGACCTTGAAGATATACTCTCAGGTTAGTTAATCCGATCTCACGTAATTTCTTTGTGGAAAAATCATAAGAAAACGAAGCATTTTTTAAGCGTAGAAATGACGCGTCGGAATATTTTCCAGTGCTGTATGTTCCTTGGTTGTAAGAATTAGAAGACCTAGTCGAGTATTTTTGTATAGTAGCAATGTCGCCGGCAGTCTGCCACCTGTCGAGAACGCTTGTTACCTGATTTGCGTTAAAGAATCCAGGGCTAGATCCCACAAACATCGCGTTTGTACCGATCTGATTTACATATTGAAAAAGAAAATCCAATTGAAAACCTTTATATCCAAATGTATTGGAAAAGCCTCCATACCATTTGGGGTTTGTATTGATCAAAACTGTTCTATCGACATCATAATTCGGGTCTGATGTTCTTTCGCCTTTTGAATTTATATACTCATATAAACCAGTGGTACTATTTACACCGGCGTATGGAAATGTTTTTTTAATATTTATTGGTTGACCGATAACAAAATCGGCTGCATAGCCCGTATTTTCTAAGCCAGGAAAGGCTACAAGTTTGTTTCGCGGAATTGTGGCGTTGAAAGAAGCCCTCCATGAAAAGCTATCAGAATTTGCTATTAAAGCATCTAATTGCAACTCTATTCCCGTATTTTGTACAGTCGCTGGTAAGTTTTCAATTACGGAACTAAATCCGGTGATTACTGATAATGGATAAGCAATTAGTTGGTTAGATGACCGGTTTCTAAAATAATTACCACTAAAGGATAATTTATTCCCAAAAAAGCCCATATCTAATCCTATGTTAAACTTACTGGTTTCTTCCCATTGCAATGATGGGTTTGCATGTGCATTTGCCTGTAAACCTACAGACGATTGATAAGGAACTCCAACGACGTATGTTGACAGAGTACTTAGGTAGCTGTAATCGCCTATTTGGTCATTTCCAGTTGTGCCATAATTCAGTCTTAATTTCCCCTGACTGAGAAATGGAAGATTTTTTTTGATAAAATCTTCACTTCCAAACAACCATGCACCGCCAATTGAATAAAAATTATGTAATTTATTTTCGTCCCCAAATCGACTGCTACCATCTCTTCTAGCGGTTAGGTTGATTATATACTTATCTAAGAACCGGTAGTTTAATCTTGCAAATAATGCATTGTATTTGTAGACTGATTGTAGTGATTGTCCGGGCCTTAATGTGGCTGCTGAGGAAATATTATCAAGTTGCAAATTATTAGAAAAATCCGATGCATCTATTCCTTGTACATTTAATTTGCTTTGCTGAAAAGTTGTTCCTAAAAGGAAATCAAATGAACCATAACGGTTTTCGTTTGAGTAGGTAATTTGTGGCTCAAGTATATAGCTGTCGTTGTATCGATTTAAAAATGAGGATGATGCAGTTACACCGATAGTTTCTGGTTTGAAAAAAGTAGTGGGAAGAGTAAGAATTTCATGACTTTCTTGTCTGGTATAACCCGCACTCCCCTTGATTGTTAACCCAGGATAAAGTTGATAACTAACCAAACCATTTGTAATTAAATTATTGGTAGTAGCATTGAATTTTCGTTCTTCCCACTTTAATGGATTGTCAAAGGTGCTAACTGTTGGTTTTAGTGGATTTGGCTGCCAGTTAAGGCTGCCATCTGGTTTAAAAAGATTCGGGCTATTAGGAGCCATTTTAACGGCATAAGTCATCAAATCACCACCGCCAGGCAATTCATTATTATCTTGAACATAAGTAGAAGTGATGTTAAATTTGAACTTATTATTTTCAGAACTATGATTCAAATTAAAATGCACATTTTCTTTCACATCTGCCAAATCGCCTGGATAAACGGTGGTTTGTCTGTTGTATCCACCACCAGCAAGAAATTGTGTATTCGTACTTCCTCCCGATATCGTTGCTTGAACATTAGTATACTTGGCAGTACCGCCAACAAGTACATCCTGCCAATCCGTATTTTTATTCTGGTCCCAAACCGTCAGGTCATAATTAGAATTTGTCGCAGTTGTAGCCGAGTTAGGAATGGCTAAACCGTCATTCTTATAGGCTTCCTTCCGCATACTTAAATAATCACCGGCAGTTAAAACATTCAGCTTGCGTGTTATCTTTCCCGCCCCGGATTGCATGTTAAGTGTTACTTTTGTCTGGCCCGCCTTTCCTTTTTTCGTAGTAATCAAAATAGCGCCGTTTGCAGCACGC
>Ga0209455_1001269_pt1 | contig 11828 bp, 14 predicted proteins | sample AraplaCol_mCL_r2_FD_184275 | JGI IMG/M metagenome (GOLD analysis project Ga0209455, IMG submission 184275) | Arabidopsis root microbial communities from North Carolina, USA - plate scrape CL_Col_mCL_r2 (SPAdes) (version 2) | ecosystem: Host-associated > Plants > Roots > Endosphere | place: USA...
TCCATGGAAGTCACTCGCCGTTGCCGTTGCTTGCCTCGACGGCGGACGCCGGAAGCGGCACTGTGAGCACGTTGGCCATGCCCTCGGAGGGCACGTTGACGGTTAGCTCGAGCTGATCCACACCGCGGGGCAGGTAGTAAGCGACGGCGAACGAGCGTCCTTCCTCGTTCGGAATCGTCCATGTCGTCTGCCGCGCGAAGAGGCCGGCCGGTAGCCAAGCCAGACCCGCGGCTTTAGCGGCTGCCGGACCGTCCGCCTTGGCGAGAACGGCTGGCTCTGGTCGTCCGTCGAACTGGGCGCCTGTGACGCTTGTGCCGGTGACATCTTGGAAGTCTTGATTTCCCTGTGAGGGAATCCATTTGCCCGTCATCGTCACTGTGAGCAGCAGCACGGGTGCTCCCGACGGGAAGAGTTCCTGCGACGAGTTGGGAAGGGTGCAGCGGCAGCCGTGCTTGGCCTTAAAGGGAGCGCCCGGGTACACATCGACCCAGACGCTGCTGACGATGCCCGATGCGGCGGGCATTGCGTCGTCGGTTGGTGTCGGGGTGGGTTTGGCCGGTGCGACGGTCGTGAAGGAAGGGTTCCTAGCTGGAGGTGCGGCCGCGCAACCGGCCAGGATCAGGCATGGGATGAGCGCCGCGACTGCTATTAGCTTCCTGGTCATCTCACTTCACCTCGGTTTCGTGCCCTTCACTTAGAACTTCCGGTTCCAGACGGTTTTTGGCGCGCATCTCGGGTCTCTGATTTAGGGCACCTGGAGGTGCTGGTGGTTGCAGGTGTCGGGGAAGGCGTTGGTGATGTTCAACAGCTGGCCCAGCACCACGTGGGCGCGGGCTCGGCAATCGCTTTGACCGATTGATGAGCCGCGCGGCGCGTAGGGATCCAGCGTGCGAATTAGCTGGACCGAGAGCGGGTCGGCGCCGGTGAGTGACTGGCGGTTGATTGCGTAGAAGTCGACGGCCTTGCCCTTCCAGTGCGCGGAGGCTGTGCCGGCGCCGGGCGTCATCCCGGTGCAGCGCCGGTTGAGGTCGCTGACTCCGACCTGCTGGAACGCCTGGACGGCCACGACGATGAGTTGCAGGACGTGGGCGTCGATGGCGCAGATCGGTGTTGCGGTGCCGTCTGCCGTGTTGATGATCTGCGCTTGGTAGCGGGGCTCGAGGAAGTTGAGCTTGTTCGCTTGGATCGCCCCCACCAGGGCGGTCGCCGCCGCGCGGGCATCAGCTGGCACCTGGCACGATACTGCGCTGGCTCCGGTTAGGGCGGCGAGGACCTGTGTGGCGGGTGTCCAGTACGGGGCGTAGTGGTTCGGGTCCGCGTTGATCTGGACCGCGTGTGCGACCAGCGTGGGAGCCGTGGTCTGCCAGTCCGGGACGTGCAGCATCCGTGTGTAGAACGCGGCGGCCGCGGTCGCAGGGTCCATCCGCTGCGCCCGAGTGCCGTAACTGGTGCCCTGCTGGAAGACGCCGATGGTGCTGTTGTCGACCGCGTCGCCGTGGTCGAGGTTGCGGAGTCCAGATTCGCCGATTGCGACCATCAGCGCCAACGTCAACCCGTGCGGGGGAACGCTCATCTGCTGACCAACGGTGATGATCGTCGCGGCAATCTTCAACTGCTCCGGCCCGTACCCATCGACCGTGGTGCCCGTCTCGACCGAGGGGGCGGAGCCACCGCAGACTCCCCCGCCACCGCCGAACCCGTTGGCTCCCATCGCGAGCACCAGGGTGACGGGCACCGCGACCAGTGCGACTGGGACGACGAGGACGATGGCAGCGATCACGATCAGCAGGTTTCGGATCGTCTTCGGGTGCGTCACCGCGCGAGCCGCTGCTGCGCTGGCGCTGATCATGCCGCGGCTTCTTGCTCGAGGACGACGCGGGCGATCATCAGTAATCGCTTCGCGGTGGCGATTCGTGCCCGCGCGGAGCCGGGGTGGATGTGGAGGGTCGCGGCGACGGTGGCCGCGTCCTCGCCGATCATCTCCGCGACCTCTCGGAAGCCACCGATCTCGGGAACGCAGGACACGATAACCGACCCCGTCAGAGGCAGTCCGGCGTCCGCGGCTGCCAGGGCGGCGAGCACGGTTCGGGCGGTCTGACACACCCGGTCGTGGACTGAGCGCAGTCCTCGTTTGGACATGTGATGGGCTTCCGCCACGCGGTCGGCGTCGCCGTTCGCCAGGCCGAGGTCGCTCATCACTTGCCAGTCGGATGGACCGACGAAGTCGGCGACAAGCACCATCCAGCGGTGTGCGTCGAACCTGCGGATCAGCGCATCCAGGGGGTCAATGTCCGTGTCGGACTCGACGTCGGTCGGGATGTCGTCCATGGCGACGTGCTTCCGTTCCACCTCGCGAAGAACGACATGACGAGTGATGCCAAACACGAACGCATGGGGTGAGCCGCGCTCGGGGTCGTACCGAGAGCTTCGGTGCCAGACCGTTTCGCGGGCCAGCTGTAGGACGGCGTCGACCTCGTTCGGCCAGCCGCGCAGCTGGAAGCGGACATACGGCAATAGTGTGTCGACTTCGCGGAGCAGCTCCGTCAGTCGAGCATCCGCACGCGTGCGGAGTTGGGTTCCTTCAGCCACGAGATCACTACCTTCCTTGTGCGGAGGTGGCTTGTGTGAAGGATCGGGTTCGGGTCCGAGGACCCGTTAGTGCGGTGCGCCGGCGCGCCTTGGCGTGCGGCAGTACAGAGTGAGTGAGGACGGTGAACCGGGAGCGCGCCGGGGATTCAGGTGGGCGGCGCGCCCGGTTCGAAGGGTGGAGTGGCGAGGGCGACTCTGCAGTTCGGGAGTCTCAGCCACGATGCGTCACCGCCGCCCGGACTCGGTCTGCGAGTCGTGCGTCACGGTGAAGAGGGTAAGGATCGGCCGCTCCATTTGGTGCCGGACGCTACCCCCATTCGGGGGTTGCTCCGACGTGCCACGCCGGGGTGGACGACGGGTTCTACTCACAGCTCTCGCACTGCAGGGCGTCCATGGGATCGACCGGCACGAGATAGCCGTCGACGAAGTCCTGGATGACTCCAGCCGGCTGCCTTACGCGTACGCCGTCGTTGCGGTCTGCGCGCTCGCCTCCAGCCATGCGATCACCTCCTCGCGCTTGTACAGCACGGTCCGCGGCGTCGGCTTGTAGAACCGTGGCCCCTGTCCGCGATGGCGCAGCTGGGCGAGCGCCGCGATGGAGAGGCCGGTCAGTTCCGTCACCTCCGCGGGCTGGATGAATTCCCCCGTCATTTCGATCACCTCCGATTCGACAACTGAACGGTCAGTTGCTGGTCAGGGTGACAATAGCCTGATTCTGTTGCCTTGACAAGAGCGAGGGGGTTACCCTGTCGAAATGACGGACTTTCGATCGGAAACCAGCGTGGGCGCTCGCATCAAACTCGCCCGACGACAGCGGGGCTTCCGCACAACTCGGGACTTGGCCGAAGCAATCCCCGGCGGCAACGTGACGGCCGCGATTTTGGAGAACATCGAGTCCGGGCGAAAGGCCGACATCAGCGTCAGCCAGCTACTGAACATCGCACGCGCCCTCGGCGTCCCGCCAACCATGCTCCTCGCCCCGATCGGCCGACCGAACAACGAACTGGACCTGCCCAACTTGAGCAACGACTTCGACGGCATGACAGCCGCCGAGTTCGATTGCTGGCTCTCCGCGACACCAGCCAGCTCTTACGTCCCCGGCCTGGCCGCCGAACGGTTCGACATCGACATCCTGGCGTCCCTGCGGGAGCTCGGAACCCTACGCCGGGAGGTGGAGCGGCTCCGCATCGTCCGCGACGTCCACCTGACGTCGGGCGACCCGGACCTCTCGGCCTCGAGCGCCGAGATTGACGACCGGATCGACCGCGTCACCCGGGAAGCGGCCCGCGTAAGCGGCCTCCTGGCAAGTGCAGGGCTGACCGGCATCACCAGCGAGCCCGCAGGGGTGTAGCAGGCGGCGTGAGTGATGGGCAGCATCGAGAGCTACCAGACAGCGGCCGGCCGACGTTACCGGGTCCGCTATCGCGACCCCGATCACCGTTCGCGGGAGAAGGCAGGATTCACCCGGAAGGTCGACGCCGAACAGTTCCTCGCCTCGACCACAGTCACGACATCGCGAGGTGAATGGGTCGATCCATCGTCCGCCAAGGCGGAAGTCGGCGCACTCGCTGAGGAGTGGCTTGCGTCTCGTAGCAACTTGAAGCCCTCGTCCCTGAAGCCGCTTCAGGGCTCCTGGCGTAAGCACGTCGCTCCCAAGTGGGCGCACCGCCGCGTCGGCGAAATCCGACACAGCGAGGTGCAGACGTGGGTCGCGACCATGTCGAAAGCCAGCTCGCCGACCGTCGTGATCCGAGCCCATGGCGTGCTGGCCGGGATTCTGGACATCGCGGTACGCGACCGGCGGATCACACGAAACCCCGCTCGCGAGATCAAGCTGCCTCGCAAGGTTCCCAAAGAGCACGTCTATCTCACCCACCAGCAAGTCCACGACCTGGCCAAAGCATCTGGTGAGCGCGGGCCGATCGTCCTGCTGCTCTGCTACACCGGCCTACGCTGGGCGGAGATGGTCGCTCTGCGGGTGAAGGACATCGACTTCCAACGGCGGCGCATCCGTGTCTCCGAGAACGCCGTCGAGGTCGACGGGATGATCGAAGTCGGCACCCCGAAGTCACACAAGCGCCGGACGGTGCCGTTCCCCCACCTGCTCGACCCGGCGCTGCGTCCGCTGGTCGAGGGCAAGGGCCCGGACGACCTTGTCTTCGCCGACAAGCGCGGCCTGCACCTGCGGCGCACCCGGGTGAGCACCGCATCGCGGTCCTGGTTCGTGACCGCACGCCTTGCCGCCGGCATTCCACAGATGACCCTGCACGATCTCCGCCATACGGCTGCGAGCCTCGCGGTGTCGGCCGGCGCCAATGTGAAAGCCATCCAGCGGATGCTCGGCCACGCCTCCGCGGCCATGACTTTGGATATCTACGCGGACCTCTTCGACGATGACCTGGACGACGTTTCTGCACGCCTGGATGACGCCGCTGCGAAATCAGTTGTGGGGTTTTTGTGGGGGATGGGCGAATCTGAGCAGAAAAAGCCCCCGGAATCAGCGGGATTCCGGGGGTTTCGATCGGCGGAGACGGAGGGATTTGAACCCTCGGTCCCCTTACGGGGACTCCACCTTAGCAGGGTGGTGCACTAGGCCTGACTATGCGACGTCTCCAGCGCGACCGCGAGCGGACGCACGACAGCCATCATAACGGACGCGGCGGGGGCGTCCGGACACCGGACTCTCAGGCTCCGTACGGCACCTGGTGGGAGACGGTTCCCAGGATCTGCGACGTGAGCACGATCGTCCACACCATGGCGACCACGAACGCCGCCACCTGCACCGCGATCGCCGCCCACATCGGGGCGAGGCCGCGGCCGCCAGCGACGCCGCGCACGATGACGCTGCGACCGATCGGGTAGACGATGCCCAGGAACGACCAGGCCCAGTGGAACGGGCGCTCGACGCCGCGGCGGACCAGCTCGCGGTAGTCCAGCCACGAGAACACGATCACTGCCGCCGCCAGCAGCCACCCTAGACCCGCCACGAGGAAGTAGCCCGCGCCGCCGATCAGGGCGAACGGATCGACGGTCAGCGTCGAACGGCCGCCGACGGAGACCTCGCGGAACATCACCTGCGGCTGCACCAGGAACTGCAGGAGAACGGGGATGATCGGCAGCGCGACGACCAGCCAGATCCACACCGTGTAGACCGGCGTCCCCTCCGGCAGCGGGCGCCGGCGGGCGGATGTGTACGGCGACGCCCCGGTCGAGGCGTGCTCCGTCCATCGGACGCCATCCCACCAGCGGAGTCCACCGGAGCCGGTGGGGTCCGGGTACCATCCGGGAACCGGGGCCCCGGGAACCGGCGCGGCGGGGCTGCTCACGAGTCGCGGCCGACGGCGGGCTCGCCGACGAACTGGTGCGACTCGGAGGCCAGCTCGGGCCAGTCCTCGGCGTCGGCGATGCGCACCCAGGCGCCCTTCGCCTCGCTGCGCCCGGCGGGGACCGCTTCGGCCACCCCACGAGAGACGAGGTCCTCCGCGCGCTCGGCCGGAAGGTCGAGCGCGAGCTCGGTGCCGTCGAGGTAGGCGAACAGCCTGCCGTGCACGTGCAGCCCGGTGGCGGTTACCGAGACGTCGAGGTCCGGGTCCTCCAGCAGCTGCGCGGCGAGCAGTTCGAACGAGGGTACGGGGCTGTCGGTCATGCGGATCCTCTCGATCAACGGTCGGGATGGCGGCGATGCGCCCGCTTGAGACCCTACTCGCGTGGCCGCTCAGGGCGTCCAGTCGCGCGAGACCTGATCCTCGAGCTGCTTGAGATGATCGCCGAGGGTGCCGCCGACCGGTGGATACGTGGTCACGGGATCCGAGACGCTGTGGTCGGCCGTCGACAGGGTGACGACGGCGAGGACGATCGCGATGAGGGCTACGACGGCGTCCACGGCCAGGACGAGATCGAGGATGCGACGCCGACTCGGACGCCTGGCCGGCGGTTCGGCGACCGGTGCGTCGGCGACCGGACCCTCGACGGCGACCGGGGACAGCGGGACCGTGGCGGACGCGTCCTCTCGTTCGGAAGCCGGCAGCAGCAGGGTCGAGCCAGTGGCGGTGACCGCCGGCTCCGGCGACGGGTCCATCCGGGCGGTGGGGACGTCCGCCGGATCCACGGGGTCGGCGATCCAGGCGTCCTGATCGAGGAGGGGCCGGAGCTCCGCGACGACGGTCTCCGCCGAAGGACGCTGTTCCGGCTCCCGCGCCGTCATCGCGGCCAGGAGCGCGCTCCACCGCGGGTCGAGCGCAGGCGGCATCGCGGGGTCGCGCGTGAGCCGAGCCGCTGCGGACTCCGCCAGCGTCCCGCTGAACTCCCGACGGCCGGTCAGGCACTCCAGCAGCACGAGCCCCAGCGAGTACACGTCGCTGCGGCCGGTCAGCGGACGACCCAGCGCCTGCTCCGGACTCATGTAGCTCGCGGTGCCCATCACCGAGCCGGTCGCGGTGATCTTCGTGTCATCGACCAGTCGGGCGATGCCCAGGTCGGTGAGCTTGGCGGCGACGCCGGTGGACAGCGACTCCGGCAGGAGGATGTTCGCCGGTGAGATGTCGCGGTGCACGACCCCCTGGCTGTGGATGTAGGCCAGCGCGTTCGCGATGTCCAGGCCGATCGCGGCGACGACCGGACCGAGGAGTGGTCCGTCCTTGAGCCGGTCACGCGCATCGCTGCCCTTGACGTATTCGAGGACGAGCACGCCGCGCCCGGTGTCGTCGGAGGTGGCGTCGAACAGGGTGACCAACGAGGGATGCGACAGGCTCGCGAGCAGCCGCACCTCGACTTCTTGGCGGCGCAGGTCCTCCGCGGAGGCGAGCTCGCGGCGGAAGATCTTCAGCGCGACGTCGCGACCGAGGGCCTGGTCCTGCGCGCGGAACACCTCGGCCATACCGCCGTGGCCGACGCGCTCGATGAGGCGGTAGCGGTCGGCGATGACCCGGCCGGACTCATCGACGGGAGGGGTGGGGAGCTCATCCGTGGTCGACACGGTCAGTCACCCCCGTCCTTCTTGTCTTTGCCGCCCTTGTCGTCCTTCTTGTCGGGGCCCTTCGGCTGCTCCTGCTGTTGTTGTTGCTGCTGCTGGAGTTGCTGGATCTGCTGCTGCAGTTGGGCCTTCTCCGCCGCATCCTGCAGGCGGCCGAGGTCGGCTCGGATCGCCGTTATCGATGCGGCGATCGCGTCGTGACGGGCCGCGCTGATCGATCCCTTCTTCACCGCCGCGTCGTTCAGCTGCTCCAGCGCGGTCAGCTTCGCCAGCGCCCCGGCGTAGTCGTCGCCGGCGGAGGAGGTGGCGACGTCCAGCACCGCGTGCTGCAGCTGCGACGCCGTCTGCGTGGAATAGGACTCGCCGCCGGCGCAGCCGGTGAGGCCCAGAGCGAGCACGAGCGCGGCCGCGAGCAGGGGAGCGCGTCTGGTCATCTCGGCACTCCACTTCGTCTCGGGCACGCCGAACGGCGGCCGGTCTACGGGTTCGCTGACACGGTAACCGCGCCGCACGACCTTGTCGACCCGGCAGGTTCGGACAGAAGCGGAGGGCGTGGGATTCGAACCCACGAGACATTTCTGCCCACCAGTTTTCAAGACTGGCTCCATCGGCCGCTCGGACAGCCCTCCTGAGCGCCGGGACGGAACCCGGCGCCTCGAGTCTAACCGGAGCCGCTTCGCCGTGGCCGCGTCACGATCCTGCCGGGGCCGTCGTCGTAATAGGTGACCGAGTGTCCATCACATGCAAAGGAAATCCATCTCTTTCAAGAAGGCCGTCGTCGTTCCGGCGATCCTGCTCGCCGCTCTGACCACCGGGTCGCTCGCCGGGTGCGTCTCGACCACCGAATCCGAGATCAAGACCACCAGCACTGCCGAGGCGGAGACCGGCGGTCTCGGTGTCACCTGGGGCCACGACGACAAGATCGAGGGCCTGCCGGAAGAGATCCCCTACCTCGACGACTACTCGAGCGCGAAGGCGACCGGTGACGAGGCGAAGGGCGAGTACGAGCTCACCATCGAGACCGGCAGCAAGGACGCCAAGGCGGACGCCGCGAAGAAGCTGACGGATGCCGGCTTCACGGCGAGCGGCAGCACCTACACCACCTCGAAGTGGAAGGTCACGCTGGTCGGCAAGGACGGCAAGGTCGTGTACACGATCGAGAAGGCGTAGTCCCCACACGAGAAAGCGCCCCCGTCGACATCACGACGGGGGCGCTTCTTCGTATGCGGACTCAGTCCTGGAACGGCTTCGAGCAGGTGTACTGCGCCGCGGTCTGGCCGTGGACGTCGGACGGCAGCTGGACCCCCGAACCGTCGCCTGCGGCCTGAGTCGAGCCGTCGGTCGGCGCCTGCGTCGCGGGAGCCTGGGTCGCGGGAGCGGCCGGCGCCTGGGTCGCGGGCGCCTGCGTCGCCGGGGTCTGCGTCGCCGGAGTCTGTGCGCCGGGCGCATTCGGATCGGCCTCCGACCCGACGCCGGTGTTGCCGGTCAGCGTGACGGGCTGGTCGTTCTGCAGCGCGCCCATGAGTTGGGCCGCGGCATCCTTGGTCGGAGAGACGCCGTCGCCGTCATAGTGGTTCGGGTACTGAACGAACACGACCTTGCTGATGTCGATGTTCTTCAGCGCCATCGCCATGGAGACGATCGTGGTCGGGTTGTTGAGGCTGTCCGAGAGCGTGATGTTGCTCGTGGCGGCCTTGGCGATGCCGTACAGCTTGACGGGGTTGTTGAGCACGTCCGCGCTCTTGATCGTGCGGACGAGCGACGACAGGAACACCTGCTGATTGCTGATGCGACCGAGGTCCGATCCGTCGCCGACCCCGTGACGGGTGCGGAGGAAGGCGAGGGCCTGCTGACCCTGCAGGGTATTCTGGCCGGCCTTCACATCCAGACCGGTGTACGGGTCCGTGATGTCGCCCGCGACGCAGACGGGCACGCCACCCACCGCGTTCGACATCTCGATGACGCCGTCGAACTGGATGACGCCCGCGTAGGGGATCTCGAGCCCGGTCAGCTTCTCGACCGTCAGCACGGTGCAGGCGAGACCGCCGTAGCTGAGGGAGTTGTTGATCTTCTGGCGGCTCATCGCGTCGAAGCTGCCGCCCTTGGGGTCGGGACAGGACGGGATGGACACGTACATGTCGCGCGGGAAGCTCACGACCGTCGCGTTCTTGTGGTCGGCGGAGACGTGCAGCAGCATCGTGACGTCGTTGAGGTTCTCCTCGCGGTCGCCGTAGGCCGCGTTGCCGCCGCCGGAGTCGCTGCCGGCGAGCAGGACGTTGAACGCGCCGTTCATCGCGCCGACGCTCGGAGTGACCTCGTTGCCCTTGGCGTCGACGAGCTTGACCGACTTCTTGACGCTGGACACCACATCCACCGCCGCGTAGGCCGCGAGAGAGACGCCGGTGACGCCGAAGACGGCGACGACCGCGACGAAGATCTTGAGGAGTGCCTTGAGCGGGTGGTGCTGCTTCAGTCGACCGTGCCGGACCGCCGGCCCGGCCGTCTTCTCCTGCGCTCGCGCTTGCGCGCGGGTGGGTATCTCGCTCATTCACTTCCTTCCGGACGGGCTGTGCGCACGTTCACAAGCGTGCACCCGGGATGGGCACACGCCGTCTCACAGCATGCCACGCCAGCCTGGAAAGGGTCTCAGAGCGCGTCGAGGACCTGCGCGAGTCCGTCCTCGACGACGGGACCGGTCGACCGGGTGGCGACCGCCTTCACCTCGTCGGGCGCCTGTCCCATCGCCACGCTCAGCCCCTCGGCGCCCGCCCAGGTGAGCAGTTCCAGGTCGTTGCGGCCATCGCCGACGGCGACGACGCGCGACCGCGGGATGTCGAGCGCGTGCCGCACCCGCTCCATCGCCGTGGCCTTGTTGACGCCGTCGGGCGAGATGTCGAGCCACGCCGTCCAGCCGATCGAGTAGCTGACCCGCTGGAGGCCCATCCGGTCGACGATCGACAGGAACTCCTCGGTGTCGTGCTCGGGCGAGACCACGACGACGCGGGTGGCGGGATGCTGCAGCAGCTCCTCGAACGGCACCTGCTCGGCGTTCACGAGCTCCCAGTCCGTCATGCCCTCGGTGTAGCGGCGGAAGCCGGTCGGCCCCTCCACCATGAAGCTGCCGCTCGGCAGGTGGGGTCGCATGGTGAGCAGCACGTCCGTCGGGTCGAAGACCTCGATGAACTCGCGCCGATAGCCGCCCTCGACCGAGCGGTCGCGCTTCATGGTGAGCGCTCCGTTCGCGCAGACGACGAACTCGCTGTCGAGCCCGAACGCCTCGTGGATGGGGCGCGCGGTCTCCCAGCTGCGACCGGTGGCCAGCATGACCTCGTGTCCGGCGTCGCGCACGCGCGCAACCGCGGCGCGGACGGCGTCGCCGATCGTCTCGTCCTCGTGGATGAGCGTGCCGTCGACGTCGAGCGCGATCAGCAAGCGGTCGTCGGAGCTCACCGGGCGATCGGCCCCAGCAGCTCCAGGCCGCCCAGCCAGGGACGCAGCGCCTCGGGCACGCGCACCGAGCCGTCCTCCTGCTGGTGCGTCTCGAGGATGGCGACGAGCCAGCGGGTCGTCGCCAGCGTCCCGTTGAGGGTTGCGACGGGCGCGGTCTTGCCGCTCTCGGTGCGGTAGCGGATGTCGAGGCGGCGGGCCTGGAACGTCGTGCAGTTCGAGGTGGAGGTGAGCTCGCGGTAGCGGCCCTGGGTCGGGATCCACGCCTCCACGTCGTACTTGCGGGCTGCGCTCGAGCCCAGGTCGCCGGCAGCGGTGTCGATGACGCGGTAGCTGAGGCCCAGCGCCTGCATCATCTCCTCCTGCCAGCCGAGCAGCCGCTCGTGCTCGGCCTCCGCGTCCTCGGGCCGGGTGTAGACGAACATCTCGAGCTTGTCGAACTGGTGCACGCGGATGATGCCGCGGGTGTCCTTGCCCGCGGAGCCGGCCTCGCGGCGGTAGCAGGTCGACCATCCGGCGTAGCGGAGCGGCGCATCCACCTCGATGATCTCGTCGGCGTGGTAGCCGGCGAGCGCGACCTCGCTCGTTCCGGTCAGGTAGAGGTCGTCGTTCTCGAGGTGGTAGACCTCGTCGGCGTGCGCGCCCAGGAAGCCGGTGCCCTGCATGATCTCGGGCTTGACCAGCGTCGGCGTGATCATCGGGATGAAGCCGTTCTGCACGGCCTTGTCGAGCGCCATGTTCATGAGCGCGAGCTCGAGACGCGCCCCGATGCCGCGGAGGTACGAGAAGCGGGCGCCCGCGACCTTGGCGCCGCGTGCCA
>Ga0209455_1001270_pt1 | contig 11827 bp, 8 predicted proteins | sample AraplaCol_mCL_r2_FD_184275 | JGI IMG/M metagenome (GOLD analysis project Ga0209455, IMG submission 184275) | Arabidopsis root microbial communities from North Carolina, USA - plate scrape CL_Col_mCL_r2 (SPAdes) (version 2) | ecosystem: Host-associated > Plants > Roots > Endosphere | place: USA...
GCCCACCGGGCGACGGTCTCGAAGGGCTCCGTCGCCAGCTCCGACACCGGCCGGCCCCGGTAGAACAGCTCGCCCTCCTCGATGAGCGCGAAGCGCGTCTCGATCACCATCAGCGGCCGACCCTCGGAGTGTCCGGACACGGCCGGCCGTCGCCGCCGGGTCGCGGCGAAGCGCTCCACCTCGAGCGGATCGAAGGTCGACCCGTCGACGGTCCGCTCCCGCTGCAGCCGCCCGCGCGCGACGTAGGCGTACAGGGTCTCGAGCTTGACACCGAGGCGGTCGGCGGTCTGCTCCGCGGTCAGGCGGGGGAGCGCATCCATGTTGATCCGATCAACGTTGACGAGGCGATCAATCCAGTTCACCATACCGGTATGAACAGGATGGACGACACCCTCATCGACGTTCCGCGTGGGCTCACGAACGTTGTGGCGGCGCGCACCGAACTCGGCGACGTGCGCGGCCACGAGGGCTTCTACCACTACCGCCAGTACTCGGCCGTGGACATCGCGCGCGAGCGGACCTTCGAGGAGGCCTGGTACCTGCTGCTCTTCGGCGCGCTGCCTGATCCGAGGGAGTTGGACGCCTTCCGCGTCCGGATCACCGCCTCCCGCGCCCTCCCGGACGACGTGCGCGCCCTGCTCCCGGCCATCGCGCGCCTGACGGCGGACGGTGACGCCCTAGCCGGACTCCGGATGGCGCTCGCCGCCGTCGCCGCCGCGGACCGCGTCCGGCCGCTCTACGACGAGGACCCCGACGAGCGGATGCGCGACGCGATCCGCACCGCGGCCATCACGCCGGTCCTCCTCGCCTCGCTGCACGCGCTCGCCGCCGGCAGGGAGCCGCTCGAACCCCGGAACGACCTCGGGCACGTGGCCGGCTACCTGTATCTCGTCACCGGACGCGTCCCGACCCAGCAGGAGGAGCGCGCACTGAGCGCGTACATGACCGCGGCGATCGACCACGGCTTCAACGCGTCGACCTTCACCGCGCGGGTCATCGCGTCGACCGGCGCGGACCTCGCCGCGGCCGTCGGCGGCGCCCTCGGCGCTCTCTCCGGACCGCTGCACGGCGGCGCGCCGAGCCGCGCGCTCGACACCCTCGACGAGATCGGGACGCCGGATCGCACCGACGAGTGGGTGCGCCGCACGCTGGCCGAGGGCGGCCGCGTCATGGGGTTCGGGCACGCCGTCTACCGCACGGAGGACCCGCGGTCCCGGATGCTGCGCGCGTTCGCCCAGGGCTTCGGCGGCCCGCGGGTCGACTTCGCCGTGCAGGTCGAGCGCCGCGTGCAGGAGCTGCTCGCCGAGCTGAAGCCGGGGCGCGAGCTGCACACCAACGTCGAGTTCTACGCGGGCATCGTGATGGAGCTGTGCGGCATCCCGCGCGACATGTTCACGCCGACGTTCGCCGCGGCGCGTGTGGTCGGCTGGACGGCGCACATCCTGGAGCAGGCCGCGGACGGCAAGATCGTGCGGCCGTCGTCGCGCTACGTGGGCCCGGCGGCGCCGGAACCGCTGCCCGCGCGCATCCCGGCCTGACTCACTCCCGCGGCGCGTACACGCGCAGGCCCTTCGGCACGACCCGAAGGCGCAGGCGCTTCGGGTCGCCCGGCGTGCTCGTGGACGCCTCGCCGTCGTGGGCGTAGCCCGGGTCGTCGCCGTCGGCCGCGATCTCGATCGCCTCCACCGTGCGGGCCTCGAGCGCCGGCGGCCCCTGGAGGAACGGCAGGCGGGCGGCCAGCGCGTCCGTGCGGCCGCCGAACGCCAGGGCGACGGCCCCGCGCGTCCGGGGCTTGCCTCCGGCGGCGAGGATGCGCACGTCGAGCAGGTGGTCGTCCAGCCGGCGGCGCTCGATCGGCGCGACCGACGGCGGGTAGTACCGGTCGACGCCGACGAACACGGACCAGACCGTGCGGGCCCGTCCGTCGATCTCCACCTCCAGCGGCTCAGTGCGGCGGACGGTGCGGATCGCCGAGATCAGGGCGGCGATCGGCTTGCCCAGGCGCTTCTCGTGCCGCTCGCGCTCCTCGACGAACACCGGGTAAAGGCCGACGGACGCCGTGTTGAGGACCGTGCGGGTGGTGCCGTCGCCGAACTCCAGCTCCGCCACATCCACCTCGCGGCCGCAGCCGTCGGCCAGGGCCGCGAAGGCCTGATCGACGGAGTCGACGAGCAGGGCGCGGGCGAAGTGGTTGAACGTGCCTCCGGGCAGCACGAGGAGCGGGAGATCAGCCGACCGAGCGGCGTCGGCGACGGTGGCGACCGAGCCGTCGCCGCCCCAGACCCCGAGGGCGCGCGGCGGGTCGGCCGCGGCGAGCCGATCGGCGATCAGCGTCGCGACGTCCTCGTGCTCGGAGAGCTCGTGCACCTCCGCCTCCGGGAGGGCGGAGTGCAGCAGCGGTCCCGGCGCCGGCCGGCCCAGTCCCTTGCCGGAACCGGGGTTCACCACGATGAAGACGCCGGCGCCGGTCGTGGTGGCGGGCAGCTCCACGGTGGCGGCCGTCGGCGGGTCGCGGCGGTCCACGACCGGGCGGGCCAGCCCTGCGGCCGCCTTGACGGCCAGGGCGGAGCCGACGCCGATCGCGGCGCCGCCCACCACATCAGAGAACCAGTGGGCGCCCGTGTGCAGCCGCGAGTAGCCGACGGCCGCGGCGACCGGGGCGAGGGCGGCGCCGGCGGCCGGCCACTCGAGTCCGGCCCCGGTGGCGAACGCGGCGGCGCTCGCGGTGTGACCGGAGGGGAAGGACGGCGACGTGGGCGAGCGATCCAGCCGGCGCGCGATCGGGATGGATGTGAGCGCCGGGCGGGCGCCGCCCACCAGCCGCTTCCCGACCAGGTTGGCGACCAGGCTGGCGAGCCCCAGCGACGCGAGACCGCGGACCGCCGCGCGCGGGCGGCCGAGCGCGACCAGCACGAAGGCGGCGACGAACCAGAGCTTGCCGTGGTTGGCGAACCGGGTGAGTCCCCGCCAGAAGCCGTCGACCGCCGGGCCGGTGGTGCGCGCGTTGATCCGGCGCGCGACGGCTTCGTCCACCCTCTCCGCGCGGTCGGGGAACGGGAGGCGGGCGTGCCGGCGGCGTCGAGAAGTGGCCATGCTCGCAATCTACGCCGACCGTGCTCCGCGCCCGGACGACGGGCGGTAGGATCGACGACGTGAGCACGCACGTCATCTCCCAGCCCAACGAGCACGAGCGCGAGGTCATCGGCTCCGACGAGCGCGGCACGCTCGTCCGCAGCCTGAGCACGGTCCTCCCGCCGGCGCTCGGCAACCTCCTCGCCACGCTCGTGGTCCTGGTGTCGCTGGTGATCGGCGTCATCAGCCTGGTGTTCACGTGGACCGGCAACGCGGAGGACTTCCTGCCGTTCTTCCAGGTGACCGTCGCGGCGACCGTCGTCTCGCTCAACGCGCTGTACGCCCGCCACACCTTCAGCTACGTGATCACGCTGATCGGCGCCATCCTCTGGCTCTGGGTCTCGGTCACGCCCTTCGCCCCGTTCTTCCAGGTGCTGCTCCAGGCGATCACCGTCGTGATCATGCTGGCGGGCGTCGTCGTCTCGACGGCCGCGGTCCGCCTCAGCAAGCAGCCGCGGTTCTGAGCGGGGACCCGGCGGACCGCACCGCCGAACCCGCCGCCCAGACGGATCCCACCGCGCCGCTCGACGCCGGCGTGCCCGCCGGGGAGACCGCGCAGCAGCATCCCCGGCGCCGCCACTTCGTCGACCTCTCGCCGCTGCGCGAGTCGCCGGCATTCGCGCGCCTCTGGCTGGGCGGCGCGATCTCCGGCATCGGCACGCAGATGACGGTCGTCGCGGTCGGCCTGCACATCTTCGACCTCACGCACTCGACGCTCGCCGTGTCGCTGGTCGCGCTCTTCGCACTCGTCCCGATGATCGTCTTCGGGCTGTACGGCGGGGTCCTCGCTGACGCGTTCGACCGCCGCAAGGTCGCGCTCGTGACGGCGATCGTGGCCTGGCTCTCGACGGCGGCGCTCGCGCTGCTCGCGTGGACCGGCGTCCCGGTCGTCTGGCCGCTCTACATCCTCACGACGATCAACGCGGTCGCCGGCGTGATGATCGGCGCCACCCGGCAGGCGATCACGCCGCGTCTGCTTCCGACGAGCCTGCTCCCGGCCGCCAGTGCGCTCGGCGGCATCTCCATGGGCGTGATGGTCACGGTCGGCCCCGCGCTCGCCGGCCTGCTGGTCGCGACCGTCGGCATCCCGTGGACCTACACGGTGGATGCCGTGCTCTTCACGGCCGCCTTCCTCGGCATCTTCACGCTGCCGGCGATCGTGCCGGAGGGGGAGCGGACCGGCGCCGGCCTCGCGTCGGTCCTCAAGGGTCTGCGCTTCCTGCGCACCGCCCCGAACCTCAGCATGACCTTCGTCCTCGACGTCATCGCGATGACGTTCGGCCAGCCGCGCGCGCTGTTCCCGGCCGTCGGGGCGCTGCTCATCGGCGGCGGCCCGATCACCGTGGGCATCCTCACCGCGGCGGGAGCGGTCGGAACACTTGCGTCGAGCGTCTTCTCGGGACGTCTCGGCAGCGTCCGGTGGCAGGGTCGTGCGGTGGAGCGGGCGATCATCGTGTACGGCGCGAGCATCCTCGGCTTCGGGATCGTGCTCGCGGTCGTCGCCCTGACCGGTACGGCGGGAGGCGGTGCCTCGCTCACCCAGGCCAACCTGCCGGCGCTGCTGGTCGCGACGCTGCTGCTCGCGGCCTCGGGCGCGGCCGACAACGTGAGCTCGATCTTCCGCATGACGATCCTGCAGGCCTCGGCGCCGGATGTGATGCGCGGGCGGCTGCAGGGCGTCTTCACGGTCGTGGTCACCGGCGGCCCGCGCCTCGGCGACCTCTACATCGGCCTGCTCGCGCTGACCGGCGCGCTGTGGTTCCCGCCGCTGCTGGGCGGCCTGCTGATCGTGGTGCTCGTCGCGACGATCGTCCGCGTCCAGGGCTCGTTCCGGCGCTACGACGCGCTCGCACCCACGCCGTAGGCGGCCTCAGGACTCGCGCACCACCTGATCCGGGCGCTTGTCCGGCCGCAGCCCGCGCCAGGACGGCTGCCGCAGCCTCCCGGGGCCGGTCCACTCGGCGAACTCGACCTCGCCCACCAGGTCCGGGCGCACCCAGTGCGCGCCGCGCGCATCCGCCGACGGGACGCCCTCCATCGTCCGGGTCTTCCGCTCCAGCTTCCCGAGCTTCGCGCTCAGATCGTCGAGCGCGCGGTCGCTGAACCCGGTGCCGACCTTGCCGACGTACTGCAGGCCGTCCCCGTCCGGGATGCCGAGCAGCAGCGCGCCGATGGTGTTCGCCCGACGGCCGTTGCCGGGCGTCCACCCGGCGATCACGACCTCCTGGGTGAGGTGGTGCTTGATCTTGATCCACGACCGGGAGCGGCGCCCGGTGGCGTAGGTGCTGTCGCGCCGCTTCGCCATCACGCCTTCGAGGCCGAGTTCCTTGCTGGAGGCGACCGCGTGCGCCAGGTCGCCGTCGAACGCCGGCGGCACCTGCACCACGTCGCCGCGCCCGGGCCGGAGCACCTCCGACAGCAGCGCCCGCCGCTCGTCGTAGGGGTCGCGCGTGTGCTTCGTGCCGTCGACCTCGAGCACGTCGAACACCATGTAGTGGGCCGGCGCGCGCTTCAGCGCGGACTGCACGTCCGCCGGCCGCGTCAGTCCCATCCGCGTCTGCAGCAGCCCGAAGTCGGGCCGGCCCTGGGCGTTGAGCGTGACGATCTCGCCGTCGAGGACGAGGTCGTGGTCGCCGGCGAGGTCGACCAGCCCGGCGAGGTCAGGATAGGTGACGGTCACGTCGTTGCCGTTGCGCGTCGTGAGCCGCAGCCGGCCGTCGCGCACCTCGGCGACCGCGCGGATGCCGTCCCACTTCATCTCGAACGCCCATTCGTCCTCGTCCGAGATGTCCGCGGCCGAGCCGAGGGTTGCGAGCATGGGGGAGACCGGGGTGTCGGTGATCGGCGGCCCCGGCTCGCGAGGAGTGCGGGGCGCGGACTCCTCCTCGCCGTCGAGCTTCATCCGGTGGATCAGCCAGTTCTTCTCGTCGCCGCCCTGCTTCGTCCGGATGAGCGCGAACTTCTGCGTCACCCCGCCGAGGCCGCCGTCCGGCTGCCCGTGAAGCGTGGCGATCACCTCGTCGTCGCGCCACTTCTCCAGCTCGTAGTCGCCGTGGTCCCAGATGTCGACGTGCCCGGCGCCGTACTCGCCGTGCGGGATGTCGCCGGCGAAGCCCCCGTACTCGAGCGGGTGGTCCTCGGTGTGCACGGCGAGGTGGTTCTGTTTCGGGTCGGTCGGCGTGCCCTTCGGCAGCGCCCAGCTGACCAGCACCCCGTCGTTCTCCAGCCGGAAGTCCCAGTGCAGCCGCCGCGCGTGGTGCTCCTGGATGACGAAAGAACGTCCCTCACGCGCCTCCGGCCGCTCGGCGGGCACCGGCTCAGGAGTCTTCTCCGCGTCGCGCATCGAACGGTAGGTGGACAGCCGGTCCGGCCCCGTCGCCCGCGCGCCGGAGTGGGCGTCATCCAGGTCGGCGAGCAGGTCGCCGCGGCGCTTCACGCGCTGCATGACCTCTTGGTAGTCGAGGTGGCGAAGGTCCTTGGATGCGAGCTCCCGCCACGTCCGCGGCGCCGCCACCGTCGGCTCGAAGCGGCCGCGCAGCGAGTACGGCGCGATGGTCGTCTTGGACCCGTTGTTCTGGCTCCAGTCGACCAGCACCTTGCCGGCGCGCAGCGACTTCTTCATGTCGCTGACCACGAGGTCCGGATGGTCGGACTCCAGCACCCGCGCCAATTCGTGCGCGACCGCCGAGACCTGGTCGCTGGTCTGCGACCCGTCGAGCGCGGCGTACAGGTGGATGCCCTTCGAGCCGGAGGTCACCGGGAACGGTTCCAGTCCCATGTCGGTGAGGATGACGCGCGCCATCCGAGCGACCTCCGCGCAGTCGGCGAGGGTCACGCCCTCTCCGGGGTCCAGGTCGAGCACCAGCCGGTCGGGGTTGCCGCGCTCGCCCTCGCGGTCCACGCGCCACTGCGGCACGTGGATCTCGAGCGACGCGATCTGCGCCAGCCAGATCAAGGTGGCCCGGTCGTTCACCAAGGGGTAGGACTTCGCCCCGGAGGAGTGCTGGATGGTCGCCTCGTGCACCCAGTCGGGCGTCGAGCGGTCGTCGAGGTCCTTCTGGAAGAACACCTGACCGGGGTCGTCCGGGGTCCCGACGCCGTGCACCCAGCGCTTGCGCGTGGCGATCCGGTCGCGGACATGGGGGATCATCGCCTCGGCGACCGCGTTGTAGTACCCGAAGATGTCCGCCTTGGTGGTGCCGGTGGCGGGATACATCACCTTGTCGAGGTTGGTCAGCTTGAGGCGGTGGCCGTCGATGTCGACGACCTCGGTGTCCGGCGCGGCCATAGGCACACCGTACGCCGTACCGGTGCATTCCCTGATCACTGCTTGAAAATGGGCTGATCCCCGGACACGATGGGCACATGAGGGCCATTTGGACGGGAGCCATCACCTTCGGACTCGTGAACGTCCCGGTGAAGGTGTACAGCGCAACAGAGGATCACGACGTCCCGCTGCACCAGGTGCACGACGAGGACGGCGGACGGATCCGCTACCAGCGACGCTGCGAGATCGACGGCAAGGTCATCCCGTACGAGCACATCGCGAAGGCGTACGACGACGGGGAGCGGACCGTCATCCTCACGCCCGAGGACATCGCGTCGCTGCCCTCCGAGCGCAGCCGCGAGATCGACGTCGTGGAGTTCGTCCCCAACGACCAGCTCGACCCCCTCATGTTCGACCGCAGCTACTACCTGGAACCCGACTCCAAGTCCCTCAAGGCGTACGCGCTGCTGCGCAAGACGCTCGAGGACGAGGAGCGGACCGCCATCGTGGAGTTCGCCCTCCGCCAGAAGACCCGGCTCGCCGCGCTGCGGGTGCGCGGAAACGTGCTCGTGCTGCAGACGCTGCTCTGGCACGACGAGATCCGCGAGGCCGACTTCCCGGCGCTCGACCAGACGCCGCGCATCTCCGACCGCGAGCTGCAGCTGTCCAGCGCCCTGATGGAGAGCTTCGCGGGCGACTTCGAGCCGGAGAAGTTCAGCGACGAGTACCAGGTGGAGCTGCGCAAGCTCATCGACGCCAAACTCGAGGAGGGCGACAGCGTCGACACCGCCGCGACCTTCGGCGAGGAGGAGTCCGAGAAGAAGGGCGGCGGCGAGGTCATCGACCTGATGGAGGCGCTGCAGCGCAGCGTCGAGCGCAGCCGCTCGACGAAGTCGTCCGCGGGGTCCTCCGCCTCCACGGCGAAGAAGACGCCCGCCACGAAGGCTCCCGCGAAGAAGGCCCCGGCCAAGAAGTCTGCGAAGAAGCCCGCGTGACGCGGCTGAAGCGGAGCAACCCGTCCGGCCCCGGCTATCACCGGAGGATGACCGACAAGGGACCGGTCTACGAGGACGAAGCGGGCAACCGCATCGTCGACGAGCGCGAGCTGGAGCGCATCCGCTCCCTCGTGCTGCCGCCCGCATGGGAGGACGTGTGGATCTCGCCGGACGCACGCGGCCACATCCAGGCCGTCGGCACCGATCAGGCCGGACGTCGCCAGTACCGGTACCACGACTCGTGGCGCCTGCATCAGGACCGCCTCAAGTTCGAGCGTGCGGCCCAGCTCGCCGAGACCCTCCCGTCGGCCCGCCGCAAGGTGACCATGGACCTGCGCGAGGAGGGCTTCGGCCGGGACCGCATCCTGGCCGCCGCCTTCCGGATCATCGACCTCGGCAGCGTCCGGATCGGCAGCGAGGAGTACCTGCACGCCAACGGCAGTCGCGGGCTCACCACGCTGCTGTGCCGGCACGCCAGCATCGACGGCGACGACATCACGTTGACCTTCCCGGCGAAGTCTGCGCAGAAGTGGACGAGCACGATCAACGACGAGGACCTCGCCGAACTGCTCCGCCAGATCCAGGCGCTCCGCGGCCAGCGGTCGCGCCTGCTGTCGTGGAAGGACGGCACCTGGCACACCATCCGCCCGGCCTCGCTGAACGAGTACATCCGCAGGCAGACGCGCGGCGAGTTCACCGCGAAGGACTTCCGGACGCTGAAGGGCACGATCGTGGCGGCCGAGGCGCTCGCCGACCTGGGACTGGCCGGCTCCGACTCGCAGCGCAAGAAGCGGATCAGTGCCGCCGTCAACGAGGCAGCGGCCGCGCTGGGCAACACCCCGGCGATAGCCCGCAACAGCTACATCGACCCGCGGATCTTCGACCGCTACCGCAACGGCGAGGTGATCGACACCTCCCGCGTCCCCGAGGCCGCCCTGCTCGACCTCCTCGACGCCGGCCCCCGCGACGTCGAGCGGGCGAGCTAGCGAGTCGGGGTCTGCGCCTTCGTGGAGGCGGAGAGCGGTGCGGCGATCTCCTCCAGGGACTTGCCTTCCGCGTTCACGCCGAGGAACAACTCCACCAGGCCGGCGGCGATCATGAGGCCGGCGCCGATGTAGTAGCCGATGACCACCGAGTGGATGCCGCCCTCGATCAGGTTCCCGAAGAGGATCGGGCCGATGATGCCGCCGATGCCGGTGCCGACAGCGTAGAAGAACGCGATCGCCATGGCTCGCGTCTCCATCGGGAAGATCTCGCTCACCGTCAGGTACGCGGCGCTCGCGCCGGCCGACGCGAAGAAGAAGACGACCATCCAGCACGCCGTCAGCCAGAACGCGTCGAGAGCGCCCATGTCGAACAGGATGGCCGTGCCGACGAGCAGCACGCCACTGCCGACGTACGACAGCGTGATCATGAACTTGCGTCCGACCGTGTCGAACAGGTGCCCCAGGAGGAACGGACCGAGGAAGTTGCCGATCGCGATCGGGACGAGCGCCCACGGCGCCACGTCGTCCGGCACGTGCAGCAGCTTCGTCAGCACCAGCGAGTACGTGAAGAACACGGCGTTGTACAGGAACGCCTGGCCGATGAAGAGGGACAGTCCGAGCACGAACCGCTTCGGATACTGGAACAGCGCGACCCGGAAGATCTCGCCGAAGCTCGTGGACCGGCGCTGGTGGATCTCGATCGCCTTGTCATCCGGCACCGCGTCGAGGCTCTTCCCGGTCTCCTTCTCGACCCCCTCCTCGATCTCGGCGACCTCCTTCTCGGCCTCCTCGTCGCGACCGTGGATGAACATCCACCGCGGCGACTCCGGCACGTTGCGACGGACCAGGAGGATGACGAGGCCGAGCACGGCGCCGAGGCCGAACGCGATGCGCCAGCCGATGTTCGGCGGGAAGATCGCGGTGTTGAGCAGGAACACGGTCAGGATGGCGCCGAACGCCGTCCCGAGCCAGTACGACCCGTTGATGGCCAGGTCCACGAGCCCGCGGCGGCGAGCCGGGATGAGCTCGTCGATGGCGGAGTTGATGGCCGCGTACTCGCCGCCGATGCCCGCGCCGGTGAAGAACCGGAAGACGAAGAACATCCACGGCGTGAACGAGAACGCGGTGAGCACGGTCGCCACCAGGTAGAGGCCGAGGGTGAGGATGAACAGCTTCTTCCGGCCGAACCGGTCGGTCAGATAACCGAACACCAGCGACCCGGTACAGGCGCCCGCGACGTAGATCGCGGCGGCGAGTCCGACCTGGGCGGTGGTCAGGCCGAGACCGCTGTCCGGCTCGGTCAGCCGGCTGCCGATGGCGCCGACGATGGTGACCTCGAGCCCGTCGAGGATCCAGACCGTACCGAGACCGACGACGACCAACCAGTGGAACTTCGACCAGGGCAGCCGATCCATGCGGGCCGGGATGGTCGTGCGGATCGTCTTCAGCGACACCGCTCTGCTCTCCGTGTGTGCACTCACCCGAGTGACACTAGGTCGCCTGTGGATCGGCCTCCAGAGCCTTGACTTTCCGTCCGGTTTGCGCTGGGGAGGCGGTTAGCGTACGCAAAGCGCAACTGTCAACCCCTTGTTGGTGTGAGGGGGCGATTGCTTATCGTTGCTAACGACCGAAGGACTCCACAAGAGGCCCGACGCACACCCGAACTGAGAGCAGCAACGAGGACTGCCCGTGAGTACATGGGCTGAATGGGATGACACGATGACCACGCTCGAAGTGACCAGCGACCCGGTACGCGACTACCTGAACTCGATCGGCCGCACCCGCCTCCTGACGGCGGACGAAGAAGTCGCACTGGCCAAGCGGATCGAGGTGGGAGTGCTCGCCGGTGAGCGCCTGGCGATCCGCCCGAACCTGACCCCCCGGGAGAAGCGCGAGCTCCAGTACCTCGCCGATGACGGCAAGCGTGCGTTCGAGCGCTTCATCGAGGCGAACCTGCGCCTGGTGGTGAGCATCGCCAAGCGCTACGCCGGCCGCGGCCTCCCCGTGATGGACCTCATCCAGGAGGGCAACCTCGGTCTGGTGCGCGCCGTCGAGAAGTTCGACTATCGCACGGGCAACAAGTTCTCGACCTACGCGACCTGGTGGATCCGCCAGTCGATTCTCCGCGGCATCGCCGACACCGCCCGCCTGATCCGCATCCCGGTCCACACGGTGGAGAAGATCGACAAGCTCGACCGCATCCGCCGCGACCTCGGCGGCGAGCTGGGCCGCACGCCCACCCTGGAGGAGATGGCCGAGGCGTCGAACCTCGACCCCGCCGAGGTGCACAAGCTGCAGATGAGCGACTCGGAGACCGTCTCGCTTGCCGTGCCGGTCGGTGAGAACGAGGGCGCCGAGCTGGGCGACCTGATCGAGGACGGCGACTTCGCCGGCCCGTCCGAGACCGTGGAGGTCGAGTTCCGCCACCGCGACCTCGAGGAGCGCCT
>Ga0209455_1001272_pt1 | contig 11813 bp, 12 predicted proteins | sample AraplaCol_mCL_r2_FD_184275 | JGI IMG/M metagenome (GOLD analysis project Ga0209455, IMG submission 184275) | Arabidopsis root microbial communities from North Carolina, USA - plate scrape CL_Col_mCL_r2 (SPAdes) (version 2) | ecosystem: Host-associated > Plants > Roots > Endosphere | place: USA...
TGGTCGAGACCCGCGTCCGCTTCAAGCGGCTGAGCGAGGACGATATCCAGGCCTATATCGGTTCCGGCGAATGGCGCGGCAAGGCCGGCGGCTATGCGGTCCAGGGCATCGCCGGCTCCTTCGTGGTCAAGATGGTCGGCTCCTACAGCAACGTCGTCGGCCTGCCGCTGTACGAGACCGTCAGCCTGCTCGGCGGCGAAGGTTTTCCGATCCGTTTCGGCTGGCTCAATACGGTCGGGGTCTGAGTCCGCCGACCGTTGTCACCGATCAACGGCGCCCGCGGGATGCATTGGCGGGCGGCCATGCTTAAATTGAGCTCCGATGCCAGACAATTCGCCCGAGACCGCCAAGCAACCCGCCAAGCCTGTTTCCCGCTGTCCGATCTGCAACCGGCCGGCGGATGAGACGGTGCGCCCGTTCTGCTCGCCGCGCTGCCGCGACGTCGACCTCCATCGCTGGCTCTCCGGCTCCTACGTCATACCGGGCGTCGAAGGCGATGAGGAGGACCGTGAATAGCAAGCCGTTTCAGTGCCTTGCGCGAGGGGTTGGCCGTGGTGCGCCACCGGGCTGAAGCAGTGAGGAATGTCGAAACAATCCGCCTTTGAACGGTAGACAGCGCCGCCGCTGCCGCCTATAACCCGCCGGCTCGACGGGCTTTTTCGGCCCAGAGACCTGCCCAGGTAGCTCAGTTGGTAGAGCATGCGACTGAAAATCGCAGTGTCGGTGGTTCGATTCCGCCCCTGGGCACCAAGCGCCCTTTCCGGCCCCGTTCTTTCTCCTCCGCGTCCGTCCGCTGATCGGCAAGAACCCTCGTAAAATCAGGCATTTCGCGCTAAATTTGCGGTCGGTACGGTTCGCGGCCGTCCGAGGGCAGCCGGCGTTTTCGGGTACACTGTGGGTACACTGGAAGGGTCGGGTACACTGGCCGGCCGCCCGATTGCGAGGGGGGGTCTTCCACGGAGACCTGAGCGACGCGAAAATCCGCAATGCGGCGCCGACGGACAAGGAATACGCGCTTGCCGACGGCCATGGTCTCAGCATCGTGGTTCGGCCCAATGGAACCAAGCTGTGGTTGTACCGCTACCGTTTCCGCGGCAAGCGCAAGAATATGTCTTTTGGCATCTTTCCCGGCGTTGGGCTCAAGGCCGCGCGCGAAAAGCGCCGCGACGGCGAGAAGCTGCTCGATCAGGGGCGAGATCCGGTCGTGGTGCGCGAGGCCAAGCGACAGGAAGACGAAAAGCTCAAGCGCACCTTTCGAGTGGTCGGGGAAGAATGGGCGACCACGAAGCTCGAAAACGAGAACAAGACCAAGGCAACGATCAAGCGGGAACGCTGGAATCTCACTCAGCTCAATCGCGAGATCGGCGACCGGCCGCTTTGCGAGATCGCTCCGCCGGAATTGCTGGCAGCTTTCCGGCGCGTAGAGGCACGCGGTCGGTACTACACCGTCGGACGCCTTCGCTCGACTGCTTCGCGCGTCTTCCAATTTGGCGTGGGCGCTTCCGATTGTAACAACGATCCTACCCGCGACTTGAAGCACGCGTTAACCAAGGCCCCCAAGGGCAACCCGCGCCCTGCGCTGACTGAGCCCGACGACGTGGGCGAGCTGATGCGCCGGATTGAGGCCTATGACGCCAAGAACGGCGGACTGGTGCGCTACGCGCTCAAGCTGATCGCGTTGACAATGGTGCGGCCCGGCGAGTTGCGGCTGGCCGAATGGATCGAGTTTGACGAGCAGAACCACATATGGGTGATCGCCGCCGAGAAAATGAAGATGCGCGACGATCACGAAGTGCCGCTCTCCAGTCAGGCACTCGCGATCCTTGCGGAACTGTGACCTTTGGTGGCCGCCGCTACTTGTTCTCCCACGATGATGATGTGCCTATGTCCGACAACACGATCAACAAAGCTTTGCGGATCATGGGCTACGACACCGGTCCCGGCGGTGACCATTGCGCGCATGGTTTCCGCTCAAGCGCCTCGACCTTACTTAATGAAGAAGGCGTATTCGACGGCGATGTGGTGGAAGCTCAGCTCGCCCATGAGACAGACGAAAAGAAGAGGCAGCGCCGCAACGAGGTGGTGCGGCGTCAGCTTGCCAAGGGCGACAAGAACAAGATTCGCGGCATCTACAACCGGGCAGCCTATTGGAGCGACCGCGTGCGCCTGATGCAGCATTGGGCCGATCGTCTCGACCGCCTGCGCAAGGGAGTTGCCGCGCCACTACGCAAATCGGCCTAAAGCGTAGCCCGTGATTCAACCCGCGGCAGCGATGCATGATATTCATCGACGCTATCGAGATCGATGAGCGTCTTGCCACCCATTTTATAGGCCCTGATCCGCTCCTGCGCGATCAGCTCATAAGCTTTCGGCTTTCCGAATTTGCCATAGCGACACCCGTCCTTGAATTGAACGAGCCTGCGCTGGTTTTTTCCATCATTGTCAGCCATGGTTCACAGGTGCTTCGGGATGTTTTACAGGAGCCCAATCAGAACTGGGCCACGACTTGACATTTGCACAGGAACCTGTGTGGAGCGTCATCGACGAGAAGCGCGTCAGTTCGATTTCACGATCATCTCTAGACTGCGGACACCATCGACCAAAAGGCTCTTCGGTGCAGCCGCCAAGCACCGCGTGGAGAAGAGCAAAAATGGGACGGTCAAGAGCTCCGCTGCCAGTAGCAGGCGCCGCCATTCTGCGATCATTCCGCCAACAGCAGACGGCTCCCGCTCGTCGCGAAAAGAATCAGGAGCGAAGATACCGGAAGCATGGGTAGAACGCCGTCCGCCGGATGAGTTGCGAGCGCTCGGCGGGCGCAATCTGTTATCCCTCGAACATCGGCGGCTTTTCATTAGCATCGCAATTTGAATTCGCTGGTCGTTTGAAGATGGCCTGCGGCCATCTATTTTCAGCCTGCGAGACCCCTCGCGGATTTAGGCCAAGGCTAGGCGAAGGGGACCGGCGATGTTCATTAAATTTTGCGAGAAGAGGTGCGGCACATTTGTTCGCGGTTTTCAGAAGCGCGTCAGGGATAGCGTCGCGCGACGAAACGAGATGCGGCGCCTCGATTTGCAGGAAGTCGAGGCCATTGCGCGCGAGCTCCAACTATCCAGCATCGAGCTTACAACGCTTGCCCTCAGCCCTTCGCGCTCTGTCGACTCGCTGAACAGACGTCTTTCATAGGCTGGGCTTTCCGAGAACGAGCTTGCGACATCTCACGGCGACGTCTTGCGTGATCTCCGGCGTGTCTGCAGCCAATGCTCTTCCAAGACGCGATGCGACCGGGATTTAAAGCGCGAGAGGCGCGCTGCGCCGGCAAAATACTGCCCAAATGAGCAGACGCTTCGGGCACTCGCCGACGAGGCGCCTCGGGGGGCTCTCCACTCCTGTCATTCCCGGCGCTGCGCAGTTGATGTCGATCAAAATACGGACGCCGGGCCTGTGTTTCCCTGTTCGCACCCCCATTCGCGAAGGATATGGCGCCATGACGAACGCGTCCGCTCACCCGAAATCGATGACGATTGGAGAGGCGCTGCTGTTTCCGCTGTTCGCCCCGCTCGCATTTCTCTGCTTGGTCCGCGCAGGGTTTGCGCACGACGCGCCCTTTGCCTTTCATGCCTCGCTCGGAAGTGTGGCGAGCATGCTCGCCACCCTTGCGATCCTCAACCGCTACTATGACCGCCCGGCCGAGCTGCCGCCCCAGGAGATCAACGGGCGGCCCAATTACAATATGGGGCCGGGGGTATCGCGGGCTTTTCCGTCGGCCTCATCATCGCCTGTCAGCTCGCCTGGCCGGTGCTGAACCTTGACCTGCAGCGTGACGCTATCGCCGGGCTGACGGTCGCCGTGGTGTCGCTGGCGTAACACCGGAGCGGGGGCTCTTCACGGCTATCGTCGGCGGCCTTCTCGTTTCCGCTCTCGGCGGCAGCGGGTATCAGATCGGCGGGCCCGCCGGAGCCTTCATCGTGCTGGTGGCAGCGACTGCAGCTCAATTCGGGCTCGACGGGCTGTAGTTGACCGTCATGGTCTCCGGCGTGATGCTGACATTGATAGGTGCCTGCGGTCTCGGAGCGCTGATCCGCTACATGCCGCATCCGGTCACGGTGGGCTTCACCTGCGGCATCGCCGGAACGATCTTCGCGAGCCAAATTCACGACCTCCTCGGCCTTACGCTGCCCGCCGCGGAGCCCGGTCCTGTGGTGCCCAAGCTCGTCGCGCTCGGCTCCGCGTTTCCGACCCTGAGCTGGGCCGCGGTCAGCATCGGGGTCGGCACGTCGGCGCTGATCTTCGTGTTGCGCCGCTGGCGGCCGAGCTGGCCGGCAATGCTGATCGCAATTGTGCTGGTATCGGTGGCTGCTCTGGTCTTTCAGCTGGGCGTCGAGACCATCGGGACCCGCTTTGGCGACATCCCTCAGGGGCTGCCTCTCCCCCGCATGCCCAATTTCTCGCTCGAGCTGTTCCTGCAAATCCTCCCGGCGGCCTTATCATTTACTCTACTCGGGGTTGTCGAAAGTCTCTTGTCCGCGAAAGTCGCGGACGGCATGACCGCTCGCAGGCACCGCTCTAATATGGAGCTGGTGGCGCAAGGGATCGCGAACGTCGCCTCCGCCATGCTGTCCGGCATGATGCATGCAGGCTATCTGCTGCTCTTCATGATGATCGCTGCGCCGCTGGCGCGCTACATCCCGCTAGCAGCGGCGAAATGAGAAGCCGGCCAGCCGTGATGTAGTCCGAACCAAATCGGCTCCGGCACCCGATATGGTGCCGAGGTCGATTGTTCGTTACGTCTCTTTCGAATTCACTGGGTCAGCTTGACCGGCGCCTTATCGTACGTGTGGAGATACGCGATCAGGTCCTTGATCTTCTGCGGGTCCTTGATGCCGGCGAACGCCATCTTGGTGCCGGGCACGACGCCCTTCGGATCCTGGATATACTTGGTGAATTCCTCCTCGGTCCAGGTGATGCCCGATTTCTTGTTAGCGTCCGAATAGTTGTAGCCCTCGACGGAGCCGGCCTTGCGTCCGATCAGCCTGTTGAGCACAGGGCCGACCGCGTTCTTGGCGGTGTCTCCGACCTGATGGCAGGCCTTGCAGACGGCGAAGACCTTTTCGCCCGCGGCGGCATCCTGGGCGCCGGCTTGGTCAAGTCCGGCCGCAACGAACAGGGCTACGAGTACGATACGCTTCATCCAGCTCTCCTTGCTTCGGTTTCGATGGTTTTCGCTTCAGGTGACGATGTCGGATGCCTTGCCCGCAGAGTCGATGAGATGAACGCGCTCGATGTCCACCTGCGGCAGCAGCGATCGGATGTGCTCCTCCGGCAGCAAGCTGAATGGCTTCGTCAGCGCATCCGCGGCGGTCGCATTGCGGGAAACCGTCGTGACGCTACGGTATCGATTGGCGCACGTACCCGACCGGGGATCGAACAGGTGATTGAACCGACCTTGGGAATCGAATTGGAAGCCATAGGCACCGGAGGTCGCGACAGCGCGATCAACGATCGGAAGACTCGCTTGGTTGCGTCCTGCGATTTCAGGATCGGCGATGCCGACCTCCCAGGGACGGCCATCCGGGCGCGATCCGATCGCCCGCGTCTCGCCCATGTCGACCAAGCTGTGCGTGACGCCGCGTGAACGCAGCAGGTCGACCATTCTGTCCGTCACATAGCCTTGCGCGATCCCATTCAAGGTCACGGCCATGCCGCGAGGCATCACGATCCGATCGCGACCGACCGCCAGGCGCTGATACCCGACCCGTCCCAAAGCCGCCTTGACGGCTGCCGGTGGCGGGCCGGCCGGATCCGGATGCTCCTGCGAGAAATGGCTGGCGTAGAGGTCCCACAGTGGCTGCACGGTCGGATCGAACAGTCCCCCGGTCAGTTCGGCGTAGCGCTGCGAGATCGAAAGCAGATCGATCATTTCGGCGTCCGGATCGATGAGGATCCCGGTCCGGTTCAGCTCGACCAGCGCGGAATCCTTCAAGTACAGGCTGAACAGCTGTTCCAGCCGGCGCACTTCCGCGCAGGCTGCCGCAATCAGCCGTTCCGCCTCCGCCCGGTCCTCGTGGTGGATCTCCATAGTTGCGACGGCGCCCAGCATTGTGCCGCGCCACGCGACTACCGCTGCGTCCGCGCGCGCAGGGCGCCCCGACGGCAGAAGAGCAAGGCCGGCCGCTGCGGCGCTGATCTGGATGAAGCGCCGGCGTGAGATGCTAGGGGTCATCATGTCCTCCTCGATCGCCCGGCCGGGGCCGCGAGCCCTCGTCGTCGGCGGAAGTGCCCTCTTTGGCGCCATCCGACGCCAGCACATAGTCTCGCGGTATCTGGTCGAAGGCGACGATCCTGCCCCCGTTTTCGCCGGCGAACTTCTCTGCAGCCGACCGAGCGGAGAACGGGACCACTTCATCTCCGCCCATGCCGCCCTTCAGCCGACTGCCGATCACGAACACCGCCCTTCGGGCCTCAACCCAATTGTCGGCCCCCGGCTTGTCCCAGCTCGCTGCCTTGCCCATGTCCGAGACATAGATCGCCTGGATATCCTTCGGCTCGTCCGGCAGCATGGTGAAGGCGATGGTGTCGCGTACCGAGGAGAACCAGACCGGTTCGATCAGGCTCGCAGCTAAGATCTGCCCCTTCGGCCCAGGATGCTCGAACAGATCCATGCCGCAGTAGTGGCCGATGGCCTCGACGGTCATCCTGTGAGGAGGCGGAGCCTGGGCGGCCTGCTTGTCCCAGCAGCCCCCGAGCGCGATTGGCAGCGCGAGAGCGAAGGCGAGGGTCGCACGTCTCATAGCTCGCTCCGGGAAAAGGCGAACGCGGCCAGTCCCAGCGGCACGCATGTCCAGAGCAGCAGAGCCGCTAAGAGTACTTGGGCCGACAGGGTCGTGCTCTGGGCGAGCCCGGCCATGCCGGCGAACGTGCTGACGTTCGCGAAGTTGGTCAGATTGAACAGGCGGTAGACGTCTGTCGGGTTCAGCAGCAGCAGCACGTCGAGACCCGCGGCCGAAAGGCTGCGGCCCTGGTCCACCGCGAGGAGCCCGAGCAATGCCATGTCGTAGATGAGAACGAGCAGGAGCCAAAGCCCGATGCACACACCCGCAGCCGTGCCGCGGTCGCGCACCAGCGCGCTGACCAGGTAGCCGATCGCCACGAACACGGACCCGAGCAGCACGGAAGATCCGGTCATCGCGGCGAACGCTCCCAGGCTGTCGGCCTCGATGTGGCTTCCAGTGACAATCAAGGCCGCGGCGGCTATGCCGTAGCCGAGGCAGGTGGCGAAGGCGAGCACGGCCAGATGTCCGACGAATTTTCCGAGCAGGACCTGCCAGCGGCCGACTGGATAGCTGAGAAGCAGCAGCATGGTGCCGCGCTCCATATCGCCCACGATGGCATCGTGCGAGATCAGAAGTGCGATCAAGGGAATCAGGAATATGGTCAGGCTCGAAAGGCTAACGATGACGACGTCGAGCGCCCTGACACCGACCGTTCCCGTCGGCGCGCTGCCGAGGAAGGCCAGTGATAGCGCCAGGGCGGCGAGCAGGAGCGTCGCTGCGAGCACCCAGCGGTTCCGGATCGCTTGATGGATCTCCTTGCCTGCGACGATGGCGACGTTCATGGCAGCCGCTCCGCTTGCCGCAGGAAATGCGCGTAGAGGTCATCGAGGCTGGGTGGCACGACGTCGAGATCCTCGAGCGACGTTCCTGCCGCTGTCGCGCAACGCAACAGCTCGATCTTCTGCTCCGGAGCGGCGTCGATCTCCAGGACGTGGCCATTCAGCCGTCGGAAGGGTGCGCGCGCGGGCAGCCAGGTTGGGATTTCGCCGGGTGCGAGATCGGCTATCTTGAGGCGGATCCTGGTCGGCAATCGCGCGATGTTGCGCAGCTTATGGATCGAACCGTCGGCGACCTTGACGCCGCGGTTCATGATGATCACCCGGCCGGCGCGCTCTTCGAGTTCGGTCAGGGCGTGCGACGACAGGAGCACGGTGGTGCCCTCGGCGGCGAGCCGCTGGATCACATCATAGAAGGTTTGACGCAGTTCGGGATCGAGACCCGTGGTCGGCTCGTCCAGCAGGAGTACTTGCGGCTGGCCGATCAGCGCTTGCGCCAGGCCCAGGCGCTGCCGCATGCCCTTTGAATAGGTGGCGACCCGCCGGCCCGCAGCGGCACCGAGCCCGACGGCATCGAGCAACTTCAGGGCCGTCGCGACCGGCTCCCGCTTCAGCCGTGCGTAGAAGGTCTGGGTCTCGCGACCGGTCAGAGCCGCGTCGAAGGATACGTTTTCAGGGAGGTATCCGAGATGCCGTCGGCCCGCGAACTGCCCGGCGGCAGGATTGTCGCCGAGGACCTCGAGCCAGCCGGCCGTCGGCCGGATCAGTCCGAGCATCAACTTCATCAGGGTCGTTTTGCCTGCGCCGTTGTGACCGATCAGGGCGACCAGTTCGCCTCGGCCGAGTTCGAACGAGGCGTCACACACGGCCTTCACCGGCCCGTACTCCTTGGTGACCTCGCGGACGCGTACCGTGCTGGTCATGGCGTCCCCCCGGCCGTACGGCGCTTGGGCGGAGACATCAGTGGATGGCTGTCGATGACGCCGCCCGGCAGCAGCGCCGGAAATTGCGCTTGCGCCCAGCGGATCACCTGGACGGCCGGGCTGTTGATCAGGACCTTAGCTGCCGGCGCCGTCCACAGCACCCGGTCCATCAGATCGTTGGGGCGGTACGCCGTGTCGGCGATGCCGTCACCGTCGAGATCGAACGCGGGGTTGTCGCTCCAGTAGTTGCCGCGGCCGCCTTTCGACCAGTCGAGGTGCCGCGTTCCGACGTATTTGACCTGATTGGCGTTGTTGACGAACGCGTTGCCGGTGATCTCGTTGCCCTCGGATCCCGCAGTGAAGTGCACACCGATCTCACATCTCTCGAACCAGTTTCCGTCGATCCGGTTCTTGTTGGTGTTGTAGATGAATACGCACTTCTCCGGGCCGATCCGCTCGTTCCGCGCGGCTTCGGACGATCCAGCCACCGTTTGCGGCACGCCTTCGTCGGTGGCGCGGTTGTCCGCGGTGGCCCAGCGTTCCGAAGGTTGCGGGCCGCCCAGGACTCTGTTGCCGGATATGTCAGATCCGTCGGTCGCGTTGAAGAGGATGCCACGGTCCCGATCGTGGTCCGAGACATTGTCGCGGACGACAAGGTTCTTGGAGAACATCAGCGCATATCCAATGATGTTGTCCTTCGACACGTTCCCGATGATCTTGCCGTTGTTGGCGTACATGTAGTGGATGGCGAACCGAAGGTCCCGGAAGCGATTGCCGCTGAACGTGTTGTCGCGACTCGTAATGGCGAAGATGCCGTCGCGCCCGTAGCTGAAGTCGTTGTCGACGACCTTGGCGCCCGGAGCGTTCCACACTGTGACTCCGTTGCCGGCTTCACTCATGCGTACCTGACGTAGGCCGGTAACGGTGTTGTGGCGCGCAATCGAATCCGGGGCGCCGTGCAGATAGATGCCAAAGAGGTTATCCTCGATCCGGTTGTCCTCGACGATCGCACCGCGTGCCGACTGCTCGACGAAGACTCCGGAATCCATCGTTTCCAGCAGGCGCCCGGAGCCGCGGATGTCCAGGCCACGGAGAATAGCGCCGGGTGCCGATATGGTGACGACGCTGCCTTTGCCGGATCCTGCCACGACAGCGTCTGCTGCGCCCGAGAGGATGACACGATGGGAGATCCGCAGCGGACCGTGGTAGGTGCCGGCCGAGAGCCGGACCTCGTCACCATCGGCGGCGGCGTCGAGTATGGCTTGAAGGTCGCCGGTCGTCGGCGAGACCGCAAACGTTTCGGCCAACGCCGAGCGCGCGCCGACGCCGGCGGCAAGGAAGGCCGCCAGCGCCGTGGTGACGAGATATTGCGCGCGCCGGATCATCAGACGTTCTGGGGTTCGACCATCATGCGCCCACGCATTTCCATGTGCATGGCGTGGCAGAACCACGTGCAGAAGTACCAGTAGACGCCCGGCTTGTCGGCGATGAACGTCACCGACGAGGTTTGCTGCGGACCGATCTCCATGTTGACCCCGTAGTTCACGATGCAGAAGCCGTGGGTGAGATCCTCCACGTCGTCGATGTTGGTGATGTAGACCGTCACCTCGTCGCCTTGCTTGACCGTAAAGCTTTCAAGGCCGTAGGCGGGCGCACTGGAGAACGAATAGACCCGCACCTTTTTGCCGTCGCGGATCACCTTGGCATCACTCTCGAGCGTCACGCCGTCAGCCTTGGCCTGCTTGACCGCATCGGCGAACATCGGATCGTCGCGCTTGTAGATGCTGGTGATTTTCCCCTCCAGCTTCGAACGGTGAACGATCACCGCGTCATGTGGCTCGGCGAAGCTGGGGCCGTCGTGGACGATTTCCATCTTGTCGCCGGAGATGTCGATCAACTGATCGTTCTCGGGCTTGAGCGGACCCACGTTGAGGAAGCGGTCCTTCGAGAACTTGTTCAGCGAGATCAGCCATTTGCCGTCCGCTTCCTTGGTCTCGCCCATCGAGGAATGGTTGTGGCCGGGCTGATAGTGGACGTCGATCTTCTGGATGATCGGGTTGACCTTCTCGCCCTTGAAGGCGCGCTTGGCCGTCTCGATGTGCCACTTACAGACCTGGCTGTCGAGGAACAGCGTTGTGTAGGCGTTACCCTTGCCGTCGAATGCGGTGTGCAGTGGGCCCAGGCCGAGTTCGGGCTCCGCGACCACCGTGTCGCGCGGCTTGATCTTGTCGTCGAACAGATCGTCGAACTTGCGTACGTCGAACACCGAGACCGTCGGCGACAGCTTGCCGTTCGCGACCACGTGGATGCCATCCGGCGCGGTGTTGATGCCGTGCGGGCTGTTCGGGATCGGAACGTACCGGGTGTAGCGTGAGCCGTGACGGCCGTCGATCACCGGCACGCCGTTCATCTCCTTGAAGTCGCCCTTCTTAACCGCGTCCTCGATACGCTTGAGATTGAAGATGACGATCCAGTCGGTCTCGCTGGCGGTCATTTCGGCGAGCGTGACGCCCTTCTCGGAATTGTAGCAGGTCGAGAAGGCGTATTTGCCCTGGTAGTCGGCGTCGGTGTTGTCGAGGTTGCCGTCGACGATCACCTGCCAGGCGACCTTCATGGTGTCGCCGTCGACGGCGGAGAACATCGACCAGTATTTGGTCTTGTCGTCCAGGATCTTGCCGTCGTTGGGCAGCGGCACTTCGTATTCGCCGTTGCAGAAGACGTAGCCGGTGCGCGGATATTTCTGCGGCCGCATGCCGTGGATCGTGTACTGGTTCGGCAACTCGACTATCTTGTCGCACTTCATGATGTCGGTGCGGATGCGCGCGAGCCGGGTGTTGGCTTTGTCGTTGATGAAGATGTACCGGCCATCGTAAGTGCCGTCCGTGAACGACAAGTGGGGGTGATGGCAGTCGCCATTCTGCCAGACCCCGTTCAGGCGGCCCTTGAGCCGGTCGCGCGTCTCCTGCGTCAATCCGTCGGTCAGGATCTTCAGCGACTCGTTCGTCTGGCCCCATCCTGTGGCGCTGTCGCGGTTGAACACGGGAATGCGCATCAGTTCGCGCATGGACGGCATACCGACGATGCGGACTTCGCCGGTCTGTCCCGAGGAAAAGAACACGTAGTATTCGTCCAGCTCGCCGGGAGCGACTTCGATCTTTCGAGCGCCGGAACGCGCCGGTTGGGCCGCGGCAGGCGTCGGCGCTGCGACTTTCCCGAGACCCAGGCCGCCGGCGATTCCGGCGGCGCCGATAGCGGCGGTTCCTACGATCTGCCGGCGGCTGATC
>Ga0209455_1001273_pt1 | contig 11807 bp, 8 predicted proteins | sample AraplaCol_mCL_r2_FD_184275 | JGI IMG/M metagenome (GOLD analysis project Ga0209455, IMG submission 184275) | Arabidopsis root microbial communities from North Carolina, USA - plate scrape CL_Col_mCL_r2 (SPAdes) (version 2) | ecosystem: Host-associated > Plants > Roots > Endosphere | place: USA...
TTTACAAGTGTTGAGCTCTCCGTCATTTTAACAATTTTAATTTCATCAAAACTGCGTTGCCAGGCGTTAGTAACACATGATCTCTAACGGCCAAAAGTGTGACCTGCATCACTTTTTGAGGCTTGGGTTACGAAAGCTGCTTAAACGGGGATTCATTGTTGCTATAATACCGGCAGCGATTCATAAACTTTTGTGCCCGGAAAGACAAGCATGGGTTTTACAAGGTGCGCAGCCAGTTTTTGGGTTACACTTTCTTCGAATATTTTTTGGAGGAAACTGCGTTTGCGGTGTACCAGTACCAATAGGTCGATATCAGTGTGTTGCGATAGCCAGCTCAGGCCAGCAGCAACGCTATTGCTTTTGATGGTACGGTACTGCACGTTAATGTGTTTTGCAGCTGTCGGAATTTGATTATAAAACTTTTTAATTACGTGCTGTTCCTCTTTATCCGATGAGTTTTCTTCAATTACATAGGTAATTAATATTTCGGAACCGAAATATTTGGCGAACCCATACAAACTGTGCAGCACCTCCACGCCATTATGACTGAGGTCGGTAGCGAATGATATTTTTTTGAAGCCGTGAAAAGGCACCTGGAATGGCACTACCAAAACAGGGCAATTGGCCTTTTCAATTATTTCGTTTGTGTGGTCGCCCTGAAAAATGGTCCCCAACAAGCCATTACTATGCGTGCCAACTACCGCCATTGTAATATGGCGGTTAGCGGTTATCCAGTTAACAGCATTTGCTACCGAGCCGGCCATGCTGCAATGTTCTATAACCGGTACAAATTCGCCGGCTGGTATGTTTTTTTCGAACTCTAAGGTTAGCCTGGTGGCCAATTCAGTTAAATCGCCGATGCTTTCTTCTTCAAACCGGTTGGCATTTACTGTTGGTATGCCGGTTGGGGCCGAAATATAATCAGTAGAAGGTTCGGGAAACACGTTACACAACATCAAATCGGCCTTTATACTTGCGGCAAGCTTTAATGCATAATGGGCTGCATAATCGGCCTTAATGGAGAAATCGGTTAATACTAATATGGTTTTCATAATCCGGGTATTAAGTTGGTGCTGGTTTAATTTAATAAGTATTACCTGTTGTTACATCACCAGTTCTTTTTCAAACCGGGTATAGTATGCACGCTCAAGTATTTCCCTATGGTTCGGATGTGCAATTTCAATAAGTGCCTTTGCCCGTTGCTTAAGGCTTTTGCCAAATAAGTTAACCGCGCCATACTCGGTAACAATCCAATGCACATGCCCGCGGGTTGTTACTACGCCTGCACCTTCTTTTAAAAATGGCACGATGCGGCTAATGCCCTTGTTTGTTTGCGATGGCAAGGCGATAATGGGCTTGCCACCCTCGGAAAGCGAAGCGCCGTGTATAAAATCCATTTGTCCGCCAATGCCCGAATATTGGTATGTGCCAATAGAATCAGAACATACCTGCCCGGTCAAGTCAATTTCAATGGCGCTGTTTATGGCAGTAACCCCCGGATTTTGCCTTATTATGCTGGTATCATTAACATAACCAATATCCATCACCCTGATGCCCGGGTTGTCATCAACAAAATCATATAATTTCCGGGTACCGGTTAAAAATGCAGTTACTGATTTGCCTGAATTTAATTTTTTGCGGCTATTATCAATGTTGCCGTTTTCTAAGAGCGGGATAACACCGTCCGAAAACATTTCGGAGTGCAACCCAAGGTTTTTGTGCGTAGTCAGGTTTTTCAAAACCTGGTCGGGAATGCTGCCGATGCCCAGTTGTAATGTAGCTCCATCATCTATCAGCGATGCGATATTATAGCCAATTTTCTGAACAATATCACCCTCTCCGGCCGAATAATCAACTTCAGGCAGATCGGCGACATGCCAAACCAGGGCGTTTATTTTACTGATATGAACAAAACCCTGGCCATGTGTACGCGGCATAAACGGGTTTACCTGGGCAATTACATATTTAGCCACATCGACCGCAGCCCTGGCAATATCAACAGAAGTACCCAGCGAGCAATAACCGTGGCTATCGGGTGGCGATACTTGTATAAGGGCTATATCAATCGGCAAAATGTTTCTCCTGAAAAGCAACGGTATCTGGCTTAAAAATATCGGCACATAATCGCCGTTTTCGCTGTTTACAACAGACCGGGTAGTTGCCGAAACAAACAGGGAGTTAAAATAAAATGACTTTCTGTACTCCGCCTTATCAAAACTAACATCGCCAAGGGTGGTAATACTTACCAGTTCAATATCATTAAGTTCTTGATGCCTGTTTTGCAGCGCTTCAACCAGGTGCACGGGTGTGGCCGCACTGCCGTGAATAAAAACCCGGTCGCCCGATTTTACGTGTTTTAAAGCCTCTTCGGCGCTTATGTAGGTTGTATCAAGCATAATTTTAATAATTGTTGTGAGCGACGAATCGCCTTTGTTTTTTGTTTTCAAAATTGGGTTTTTATGTTTTTATAAAGAATGATATGCAAATGTTTGAAAAGTGATTTGCGTCAGTTTTTAAAGCATGCGCCCGACGTAGTTTTGTGGGAAAAACAAGATTGTTACTGAAACGGTCTGTTACACCCTAATAATTTACTATGGGCCATAAATTTCACATCCCGGTACTGGGACTAGGATACTCCATTGATACACCGCTTAAAGTTGCTAAGTATGGCATTTCGTCGGTAATGTCAATTGTCGACGACGAACTTATCGAGCGCATGCGCAAATACCACAGCCAGCTTAACGGCGAAGCATACACGCCGATTACAAAAAAAGATACTGACTACCGTGCAGCACGCATTACCGCTTATTTAAACCTGGTTGGTAAACTAGTCGACCGCCAATTTGCCGAATTAAAGCGATTGCCTTTTGAACCCGGGAACGATTTGTGCCGGTATTTTGAGTTGCTGCCCGAAAGTTCGCAGCTGCGGCAGGGATACGACCTTATGGTTGACTACCCGAACGAACGCCAAAAACAATATTTTGAATGCCTGCTTAAGCGGGAAATGACTATCGGCAGTATTGACGTAAACATAATGTCGAAAGTTGATAAAATGAACTATACGGCGCAAGGCGAATCAACCGGCGAACAAAATACTGATGCACTGGCTGCACTTCGCGGTTTTGCGCAAAGTAACCTGCAATCGGCTGTTATCATGTCGGCAGGGATGAACCCGCGGCTTTACAGTTACCTTGAGTCCTTCGCCGATTTTTTCCCGGATGCCGAAGGGAATCTGCGTAAAAAAATAATTCTAAAAGTGAGCGATTTTCGCTCTGCCTTTATCCAGGCTAAATTTTTGGCTAAGAAAGGATTGTGGGTGTCGGAGTTCCGTGTCGAATCGGGCTTAAACTGCGGCGGGCATGCCTTTGCTACCGAAGGCTTTTTGCTGGGGCCAATCCTGGAGGAGTTTAAACAGAAGCGGGTTGAAATGGTGCAGGAGTTATTCCAAAGCTACCACTATGCATTATTTGAAAAAAATATCAGGTGCGATGCACCGCCGCGCCAGAAACTAAGTGTGCAGGGCGGAATAGGCACCGCATCAGAAAATGAATTTTTACTGAAGCATTACCAGGTGGACGCCACCGGATGGGGCAGTCCCTTTTTACTGGTGCCCGAAGTTACAAACGTTGATAACGATACACTTCACCAGTTAGAGCATGCAGGCGAAGATGATTTCTATCTAAGCGGATCATCACCGCTGGGAATATTGTTTAATAACTTTAAAAACAGCACTGCCGAGGTGCAGCGCCTCAAGCGGCTGGAAAATAATCGCCCGGGCAGCCCCTGTACAAAAAAATACCTGTGCACTAATACAGAGTTTACCGACAAACCCATCTGCACAGCATCAAGAGAATACCAAAACCTAAAATTGCAGCAGCTGGAAACCCTTGAACTTGCTGAAGCTGAATATGAAAAACAATATGAAGCTATTGTTGAGAAACTGTGCCTTTGCGAAGGTTTGTGTTCATCGGCTTATATAAAATACGACATGCTTAAACCCAGGGAAAATAAAGCAGTGGCCATTTGCCCCGGTCCCAACCTGGCCTACTTTTCGGGAATTTACAGCCTTGAGCAAATGGTTAACCATATTTACGGCGCTACCGACCTGTTGGGTAAAATTAAACGCCCGCATATGTTTATAAAGGAACTTAACCTGTACATTGATTATTTGCAGACTGATTTGCGCGCGCAGCTCAACGAGCTTAACGACAAGAAGAAAAAACAGTTGTCGAAATTTAAATTGCAGCTGCAGGATGGCATAGCCTATTACAAAGGTCTGTTTACCGAATCGACCAACCAAACTTCGCAACTTTTGCAGGAGTGGCTGCATGACTTAACTACATCCGAAGAGCAATTGAGCGGTATACAGGTATAACCTGACAGCTAAAAAGCGAAAATTTAGGCCAATTAAAAAAGGCAGCCCACAAATTATGCAGGCTGCCTTTTTATTTTTAAACCAATTGCTGTTATGGTCTTTTTGGAAGAACCATAACGGGGATGGTGATATGATGGGTGGCATGCAGGTTTTGGCCCCTGGTAAAAAATCTGGTCATTTGTTCGCGCGGATGTTGCATAAGGGCCAGTAGCTCGGTTTTTTTATTGGCTTTTAACCAATTCCAGTCCTTTTCACGTTTCGTGTCATTAATCGACCGGAAATAAACCCCGCCACAGTTGAGCTTTTTATAAAGGTCGCGGTTTAATTTTTGTTCAGCGTCGCGTATTTGCAGGTTGTCGGGTTCTTCATTCAAATGGGCTACCATTAACTCGGCTGCAAATACTTCCATTAACGCACCCAACTCGGCAATTGAATTTATATCCTCTTCGTGCAGGGTAGTAGCAAAAGCCATTTTTTCAAAGTTTCGCACCGTTGCGCAATGCGGTATTACCATCACCGGTACGGCAGCCCAGTCTATTATCCTGGTGCAGGCATCGCTTAGCATAAAGGTCGCCAAATCGGTATTTGCTGTTGGCGCTGTTATAACAAGGGCGATTTCGTTGTTATGGGCTATAGACGTCATTACATCTTCTAATTCGCTGCTGCCGGCGTCAAAAATTACTTCAGGTAAATATGAGCCCGGAAAATAACGATCGGCCATATCGAGTTCTGTTTTCATCGCAAAATCGGCAAGCGGGCCGCCGGCCCCAAAATCAAACAAATCCTGGTGGCCACCGGCCATTTGCAACTGTGCGGGTACAGCCACGGTGTTCACGCTAAACAACAAAACCCGGGCTTTCATTTTTTTTGCGATGTGCACGGCAAAGCGGGTTGCATGTATTGAGTTTTCTGAAAAATCAGCAAGTACGGCAATGGTTTTCATTAGCTTAAATATTACTAGGGGTAAGTTTATTTATTGTCAATCATCAATCCTTCGGTGTAGCTAAACAGCGCCACTTTTGTAGCTTTTACGTCGGTAAATAATTGCTGAAGTTCAGTTTGAAGCTGGTTGTATTTTGCCAGGAAACTCATATCCATGTCCTTTTTTATGTCGCCCATAAATGGCTCAAGAAAGGATAAAAAGTCAGGAATTTTTGTTTTAAGTGCGGCCAAATGCCTTTCCTGTTTTGCTATCTCGCTGCCAAATACGGTAATTTTTAATGCAATATTATCGCCCGGATTTTGCGGCTGGTATTTATTAAGCACATTTTTGAAAAACTGCAGTTCTTCTTCCATAAAGCCAATATCTTGCTGCCAGTGCCTTACTAAAATATATAGTTCCTGCAGTTCGCTTTCAAGTTCCGGATCGGGAGTTAAAGTATTCATATGTTTACAGTTTAATAGAATAATAGATATTTAATTAGCTAATGCCGGGAAAACCATTAATGGCAATTGCAGGTTTGCAGCCATTTTTTTAGTGTGGCTGTGGCTAAAAAGCTCGGCAAACAGGTTACGGTGCTGATGTACCATGGCCAGCATATCAAGCTGTCCGTGTTCGCTCAGCCATTCAAGGCCATCCTCTACGTTGTTGTCCTTTATCATCCGGTAATGAATGTCAGGAAAGTGGGATTTATCCGCAAGGCTAAGTAATGAGTCGGCGAGGTCTTTTTGATATTTGAAAGCCTCATACTTTTCGTTGGCTATATGGCTAATTATTATTTCGGCATTCAGCAGTTTCCCCCAGGTTATCAGGTCGCAAATCGGTTTCAGGTCGCGTTCGATATTAACAAGTTCGGTTGCAAATGCAATTTTCCGGATGGGTTGTAATGAAGGCTTTGCAGGCACTATTAATACGGGTACCTGGCTGTTTTCAATAAGTTGTGAGGCATGATCGCCCACCAGGAAACGGCTTAAATTCCCACCGGCATGCGTGCCTGTTACAATCATATCTGCATGATGTTTGGCGGCCGTACTGGCAAGTACATCGGTAACTAAACCAGGTTCGGTTATGCATGTAATTTTCGGTTTAAAACCATCAGCCGGGGCCAACGCCTCCAGCTCTTTTTTAAAATCTTTTAATACCTCTTCGCTGTCGTGGATCAGCAGATCGAATTCATCAGCCGGCCAAAGCGCCATATCGGCCTGGGGTACCTCCGCCGGTACTATAACAGCATTACACAAAACAACGTTGGCCTTAGTTTGCATAGCAAGCAGGTAGCCGTATCGGGCAGCTGCTTTCGAATTGGCCGAAAAATCGGTAGCAAGTAATAGCGTTAACATGACATTAAAGTTTTGAATTTCAATAATGTAAAGTTGAGTATTGGCTTTTGCTCAAAAAGTGACGCCAGTCATATAATCATGTGATGCTGCGTCGGGTTAGTGGGTAGCCATAAAAAGGAAATCATTTGCCCGTTGTAATGGATCTTTTCACAAGGGATAAAGGCAGTTTGTATTTTGTAAGGTCAATTTTTCAAAAAGGGACAAGCCGTGCCTATCCCTTATAATTCATGTTTTTTTGAGGGTGAAGCTGCTGTTAGGGTACAACCGGCAAAAGCTATTGATACGTAATTAATTCGAAATAAGCGTATTGAAAAGCATGTACGATTTCGAAAAAAGAGTGGGTGAGAGTCTGATAAACACCAGGTTTATTTTTTCTTAAATTGATCTAACAGGTCCTGAAAATCGTCGATGCTTGATTTATTGGTTATATTTGTGATAACCTCATCAAGCTCATTGGCTGATACCAATAAATACTGAAGCATCATGTCGCGATCTTCGACGTTTTCGCACAGATTAACAATAAGTGGTACCAAACCCAAAATCCGCGACAGTGGCGCCCGCACTATGTGCGATTGTATCCATGATATATCCCTCAGTTTTTTGTTCTGCTCTTCAATAGCTTTTATGTATTTAAATCTTTCAGTTATGTCGTTCACTATAACAACATTGGCTTTGCTCCCTTTATACTGAACGGGAGCTATTTGAATTTCAACGTTCATCAGTTCTCCATTTTTTTTTCGATGGATCAATTCTCTTCGCAAAGGTTCGTCGGGGTGAAACCGGCCGTCTGCAAGCGCTTTTTCCATGTTTGGGATTTCCTCGGCCGGCCTGATATCTCTTAAATCCATTGATAAAAACTCTTCCCTGCTAAATCCATAATGATTAATTGTGGCATTGTTGACATTAAGAAATTTCAAAGTTTTAAGGTCGACGACCCACATGGGCAAAGGGCTTAAATTAAACAAATCACTGTAGCGTTTTTCCGATTGTTCAAGGTCGGTAATGTTTTTTTTGCGCTCAATACTATAGATAATGCTTTTATATAAGGCGGTCGAGCTTAGTTCATCCTTAAGTAAGTAGTCAGAAACTCCCATCGAAAGCGATTTTACCCCGAAGGAAAAGTCGCTGTAACCGGTTAAAACTATTATGGGGGCGTTATTGCCGGCTTCTACTATTTCTTTAATAAGGGATTCGCCGGTTTTATCGGGTAACGATAGATCCAGCAATACCACATCAAACTTATTGACTGCCAATGTGTCCTTTGCAGTGCGGTAGCTGGTTGCCTGGAAAAGTTCGGGGGCAATTATGTGTTCGAATAAAAAATCCTCAACCAGGGCAAAATCACCAGGATTATCCTCAATTACTAAAATTTTATATTCCCGTTTATCTACTGCCATGGGCTACTTTTTAGGAATAGATACTATGTTAATCCAAAAATCTTCAATTTTTGAAACTGCTTTTATAAAATCGGCCACATCAACAGGCTTTGTTATATAACAGTTTACGTGGTTTTTATACGATGTAATGATATCTTTTTCAGATGAAGAAGTCGTGAGCATGATAACCGGTATCTGTTTATATTTATCGCTGCTTTTAATATACATAAGCACCTCCTGGCCGCTCATTTTTGGAAGGTTTATATCAAGCAAAACCATATCGGGCGCATCGCTGGCCCTTTTAAGCGTTTCAAAAAAGTCAATAGCGGCGCGGCCATCCCGTTTTATTGTTATTCGGTTTATTATTTTACATTCTTCTAATGCTTCAGTGGTAAGTACAATGTCGCCCTCGTTATCTTCTACAAGCAGGATGTTTATCGATTTCATAAAACCGGGTTTTTTAAAATAGTGAAATAAAATGTGGTCCCTTCGCCTTCAACAGATTCGACCCAAATGGTTCCACCCAGGTTTTCAACTATCTTTTTGGACAGGGCGAGACCCATCCCCGTGCCGGGGAATTCATCCTTGTTGTGCAGGCGCTGAAAAATTATAAATATCTTTTCAAAATATGCGTGATTTATACCTATCCCATTGTCGCTTATTGAAAATTGCCAGTGCGTAGGTAATTCTGTGCACGAAATCCTGATTTTTACAACTGCACCCCGTTTATGATATTTTAAGCTATTGCTTACCAGGTTTGTCAAAACCTGCCTTAAAGGCGTTTTGTAGGAGCGCACTACAGGTAAATCTTCAATCAAGATTTCAGCTTTTCCTTCTCCAATTTGTTTGCGATAAAGTGCAGCAATCTCATTTATCAGTTTATCCATCCTGATATCGTCAATGCCGTCTTCCATCGTGCCAACCCTGGAAAATTCAAGTAAATCCAATATTATCTGGCGCATCCTTTTTGCGCCATCAACCGCAAAATTTATATACTGTTTACCCTTATCGTCCAAAATATCGCCATATTTCCTTTCAATCTGGGTTAAAAAACTGGTTACCATCCGCAAAGGTTCCTGCAAATCGTGCGATGCCACATAGGCAAATTGTTCCAGCTCGGCATTTGAAGTTGCCAGCTCTTTGGTTTGCAGCTGCAGGTTTTCATTCAGATCTTTCAAACGAATGTCAGAAACCTTTCGTTCTGTAATATCCTTAAAGTAAACCGCCAGCCCCGACGCCGAAGGGTATGCGCTTACTTCGTACCATTTAGCAAGCGGAGGGTAATAATCTTCAAAATGAATGGCGGTATCTGTAGCAATTGCAGTATGATAATTTTTGTACGATTCGGAACCCACTGCGTCGTTAAAAATATCCCACAAATTTTGGTTAAGCATCTCCTGTTTTTGTTTGCCCAAAACCTTTTCGGCCATGTTATTCCAGTAAGTAACTGTCCAGTTGTGGTCAACAGCAAAGAAAGCGTCGCCTATACTTTCCAAAATGGTGTTCCTGTCTTCTAAAATTTCGGTAACAGATAGCTCCGCTTTTTTACGCGCATCAATGTCCTGGAAGCTGCCGTACAGCCTCACACATTTATTTCCTGATATTTCTGCCTCGCCGATAACCCTTATCCATTTTTCGTTTCGTTTGGCGGTAACAATCGGCAGCTCCACATCCCACGATATTCCTTTATCGATAGCATCTTTTACTTTTTGCGTCATATAATCCCTGCTGTCGCCTTCCTTGTAAAAACTTAGGCCGCTTTCCAAATCAGGCACAAATTCACCATCGACTTCATGTATTTCCCGGGTTATATCCGACCAATATACCGTTCCCTTTACCAGGTCGATCTCCCAGCCGCCAATGCGCGCCAGGCTAGTTGCTTTTTTCAATAAATCTTCGAGCTCTCTTTTTTCGGTGATATCTTTCGCAACGCAATAAACCAGCCCCTCGGGTGTGGCAGCCGAGGTGGTCCATGCAAGCCATTTTATCTTTCCGGGGCGGGTAACATACCTGTTTTCAAAATAAATTGCGGCCTCTCCTTCAGTGATTTGCTGAAACTGGCTTATCGAGTTTTCCCGGTCACCAGGATGTATAAACTCCATCAAAGGCCGGTTTAACAGTTCAAGTTCGGTATATCCCAGCAATTTGACCATAGCGGGGTTTACCTTTTTCCAATAGCCATCAACCCCTGCGGTACATATAACGTCGGGCGCCGAGCTAAACAATTGGTTCAACTCCTCTTCCAGCCTCTTGCGGTGAATTTCGATGCCAAAGTTTTTAGTGAATTTCTCAAACAGCGACGTAAAAGCCGGGCTCTGTTTTTCTTCGTTGCTAAGCCCTAGCACAATAACGCCAATAGGTTCACCTTTAAAATGCATCGGTATCCCGTAGGCACCTTTAAGACCAGCTTTCTTCGCGGCTTTTTTTCGGATAAAACTTTCATTTGTGACAATGTCGGGCATAAACTGAACGGTGCCTGTTTCCCAAACCAGGCCCGGCAAGCCTTCACCTTTTACAAAACTTTTAACCAGTTTACTCTCATTGTAAAAGGTATCCATTTCAATTGTGGACGGGTATTTTACACTAAGGTTGATTTTACGCTTGTCGGTCGAAATCATCCATGCTTCGCCCATGCAGAAGTTGCCATAATCAGTAAGCTTTTTCAGCGCTTTTAAAAGCGTTGTATTCAAATCAACCGGCTCGTTAAAAATTGCGCTTATTTCGGCAAGTAAATCTGCTTGTTGTTCATCAATTTTGCGCTGCGTAATATTCCTTATAAATATCGACACGCCATTTTCGGCCGGGTAAACCCTGTTTTCCTGCCACGAATTTAAAGGCTGGTAGAAATCTTCGTTACTTAAGTTTATTTTCTCGCTGTATACACGGTGTACAATTTTATAAAAATCCGAACCGACCAAATCGGGGAAAACATCCCAAACATTCCTGCCGATCAACGATTTGGGCGGGATGCCTAAAAGTATCCCCACTTGTTTATTTGCGTATGTATAACACATGTTTTCATCAAGCGCAATAAAACCATCTAAAATGTTCTCAAGCAAATTTTCAATCTGCCCGGTTTTTCTCTTTACCTCCTGTTCAGCCAGTTTGCGTTCGGTAATATCAGAGCGGATTGCCAAATACTGGTATGGCTTGCCCTTATCATTAATAAACGGGACTATAGTTGTATCTACCCAATAAATGCTGCCATCTTTAGCTTTATTCTTAAGCTCACCCCGCCATATTTTACCACCGGCTATGGTAGTCCACAGCCGTTTTATAAAGGCTTTATCGTGGTATGATGAATTAATAATACGGTGGTCATGCCCTATCAGTTCTTCTCTGCTATACTTTGATATCTTGCAAAAGTTATCATTAACATGTTTGATGATCCCCTTTTGATCAGTAATCGCCACTATTGCCGATTCATCCAGTGCGTATTTGAAAGCCGACAACTCCCGCACTGTTTGCTCGAGTAAGTTATCAGCATTCCTCCTGGCAGTAACGTCGATAAAGTTGCATACAATGGCATTAACCTCAGGTTCATTTAAAAAATTGGTGTAAACACAATCAAGCCAAATATAGTGGCCGTCAAAATGTTTTGAACGGAACGTGCATTGAACAGGCACGCCCGGCAGATTAAAAACGCGGTCGACAACATGCGCGAGCATCTTTTTATCGTCGGGATGGATTAACTTATCAATGCCATTGTTTTTCACGTATGCATTGCTCCATCCACCAATCTTTTCGGCCGAAAGGCTCCTGTAAATAACCTGTAA
>Ga0209455_1001275_pt1 | contig 11791 bp, 14 predicted proteins | sample AraplaCol_mCL_r2_FD_184275 | JGI IMG/M metagenome (GOLD analysis project Ga0209455, IMG submission 184275) | Arabidopsis root microbial communities from North Carolina, USA - plate scrape CL_Col_mCL_r2 (SPAdes) (version 2) | ecosystem: Host-associated > Plants > Roots > Endosphere | place: USA...
GAGCGCTTCGACGAGTCGCTGGCCCTGACGCAACGCAGCGGAGACGCCGTCGGCGGCCGGATCGCCGCGTACCACCTGGGCTGGGCGCATCTCCTGCTCGGCTCGCCCGAGGACGCGCGCAAGGACTTCGCCCTCAGCGTCACGCTCTCCACCTCGCTCGGCCACATAGAGGGCATCGCGTACGGCCTCGAAGGACTGGCGGCGGTCGCCGCGCTCGCCGGCGACGTGGACCGCGCCGGCCGTCTCGCCGGAGCGGCGCACGCGCTGCGTGAGCGTTCGGGCACCCACAACGGACCCACGTTCACCTTCCACCAGCGCTACCTGGACCGGCTGGCCGCCGTCACGGCGCCCGGACGCCTGGCCGCGGCCGTCGCGGAGGGACGCGAGCTCGGCGTGGAGCAGGCGGTGGCGGAGGCGCTGACGGAGCCCGCGATCAACTGACCGCTGAACGGCTTTAAACGTTGGAACCCCGGCACCAGAACGGTGCCGGGGTTCCGCCAGATCCCGGTGGGCGCACCCGAAACGCCGGCCGGGATGGTCAGAGGGTCAGGCGATGAGCGCCTGCTCCGACGTCTCCTCCACGCGAGCCGGGGACACCCAGGCGCCGTAGACGGCGACCCGTGCCGACTCCTGCGTCGCGTACACGCCCAGCTCGCGGCCGGTGCAGTCGGTGGCGACGAAACCATCATGGTTGCGGTCCACCATTCCGACGTAGGCGGTCGGGGTCGAGGCCACCCACAGCGCCTCCGCAGGCGAGTGCCACGTGACGTACTCGGTGGGGAGATCGATGATGTCGGCGAGCTGCTCGGCCATGGTCCTTTTCCTTACTTCTCTTCCGTCCGGGGTCGATCGCAAGATCTATTCAGATGATCGAACTATCCACGAAACGAAGCAAGAAAATGGCGGGGCCTTGTTTTCCCTCAGACCATCCGCTATAGCGGTGGCCCAGCGTCATCGCTGGGACGGCGGACGCAGCTCCGACTCCTCCATCACGACCATCCCGGACGCGCGGGCGCCGGTCTGGATCATGGCCTCGATCCAGTCCTTGTTGAGCGTCGGGACCTTCGATCCGGAGAAGAAGATGTGCAGGGGGACGCCGTTGTCGACCCAGATGGTGTGACGGCCGCTCCCGAGCTCCGCGGGGACCGGCCAGGTGAGGAAGAAGTTCTCGCCGCGACGCAGCTTGGTACTGACCGCGATCTGGATGTGGAAGAGCAGACGGTCATCGAGTTCGTAGCTTTCGCCGTCGTAGCGGAGGGTGCCCACGGGTGCCTTTCGTGTTTCGGGTTGGCGCGCGTTCTGTGCTCACCGAAGCATATACGCGCCCGATACAGGTGTATCGTGACCGCGCGATAGAGTTTTTCGCAACCCGATGAAAGGAATCACGGCATGATCGTTCACCGCCTCACGGTCGATGGAAAGGACTACTTCCTGCCCGATCCGGTGGACGACCTGCGCGGGAAGATCCTGGAGGCCGTGCGCGCCGGCGGCGGCTACGTCACCATCCCGCCGCTGCGCGGGGGGCCCGGCGTCGACGTGCTGTTCTCCCCGGGCATGCCGGTGACGTGGGCGCAGATCGAGGTCGACCCGCCTGCTGCGCGCCAGGAGGAGCCGCGCGTCGACATCGACTCGTTCGACGCGCTCTGAAGCATTGACGAATGCGCGCGATCTCCACGAGGTCGCGCGCATTCGTCGTCTCAGGAGCGCGTGGTGCGTGCCCGGTACCAGGACCGCAGTGCGGTGGCCGGCTGGGGCTTCGAGATCCAGTAGCCCTGAGCGCGGTCGCATCCCGCGTCGGCCAGGCGGTCGAACTGGAGCTGATCCTCGACGCCCTCACCGACGACCCGGATGCCGCGGCGGTGCGCCTCGGTGATGATCTGCGCGACCTCGCGGACCCGATCGTCGTCCTGCACCAGGCTGCGGTCGAGCTTCAGCTCCCGGGCGTGCAGCGACTCCACCCGGGCGAACGACGAGTGCCCGGTGCCGAAGTCGTCCACCGAGATCGTGACGCCGCGGGCGGCCAGCGCCTCCAGCGGAGCCGCCACGCGTTCCGGGTGCTCGATGCTGTGACTCTCGGTGACCTCGACGACCAGCGTGTTCGGATCGCAGCGCCCGGTCGCGAATGCTCCGTCGAACATGTCGTAGAGCGACGGGTCCTCGAGCTGGGTGGCCGAGACGTTGACGGCGACGTCGATGACGCAGCCGGGCACGTACTCGGAGGTCACGTCTGAGATGATGCGCGCGGTGAGGAGCGGCAGCAGGCCGGTCTTCTGGGCGACGTCGACGAAGACATCGGGAGCGATGGGCCCCCGCGCGGGATGCGTCCAGCGGGCCAGCGCCTCAACGCCCACCACGGTGCCGTCGGCGACCGCGACTTGCGGCTGATAGGCAGCAAGAACCTGGCGCTGCGCCAGCGCGATCTCGAGATCGCGGGCGAAGTCCTCGAGGGTCCCGTCCACCAACGTCATCTTTCCGATGGTCCCCATGGGCGGGAGGGTTGTCAACTTTTCAGCCGACCCCTTGCGTAAACCACCCTCCACCCGCTAGCGCGCCCGGCGTCGGCGATGCCGCACGCCTCCCGCGATAGCCAGTAAGGTCGCCGCCGCCGCCCCCGCGACGCCCGCGACCACCAGGTCCACCGCGACGACGGCAGGCTCGATGGCGGTCCCGACCGGCGCGAACGCCAGCACGATCGCCGCCAGCGCGATCGCCGCGGCGAAGGCTCCCGCCGATGACAGTCCTTGCATGGCCTCATCCCCCGTCCGAAGGCCTTCGTACGGGTCGGACTATATCGACCCGGCACCCCGCCGGGGAGACACCACCTGCCGTGTTTACCGAATCGTCACCAGCCGGCCGTCCGGCTCCTCGTCGCCCGGCGGCCGGCCCCAGGCGTCCCGACCCTACGCGGCGGGGAGCTCCGCGGGATAGGGCTGGTCGGCGTCCGCCGAGCGGCTGACCGGCGCCCAGGCCAGGTCGGAGGCGAGGAGGCGGCGGTCCTGGGCGACGCTCATCTCGCTTGCGTTGACGCCGAGCGGGAGGTTGGTCGGGATGTCGTCGCGCTTGGCGACGGCGACGAGGATCTCGGCGGCGCGGACCGGGTCGCCGGCCGGCGCGCTCCCGCTCTGCCGGACCCGCGCGTTCATGAGGCCGACGGTCTGCTCGTACTGCTCCGGGATGTCGTGCACCTCCATCGAGGCGCCCGCCCAGTCCGTCCGGAAGCCGCTCGGTTCCACGACGAGCACCTTCACCCCGAACGGCGCGGCCTCGGCGCGGAGGACGCGGCTGAAGCCGTCGATCGCGAACTTGGCCGCCTGGTACGAGGCGATGCCCGGGGAACCGCCGACGCGGCCGCCGACGGACGAGAACTGGATGACCAGCCCGCCGCCCTGTGCGCGCAGCAGGGGGATGGCGGCCTTGCTGACGTTGTAGACGCCCCAGAAGTTGGTCTCGAACTGCGTGCGGACGTCGGCGTCGTCGGCCGTCTCGATCGGCGCGACGTTGGCGTAGCCGGCGTTGTTCACGATGACGTCGATGCGGCCGAAGCGCTCGCGCGCCTCCGCGAGTGACGCAGCGGCGCGAGCCGCGTCGGTGACGTCAAGGGCGAGCGGGAGGATGCGGTCGCCGTACTCGGCGACGAGGTCGTCGAGCTGTTCCGGCCGGCGTGCGGTGGCGGCGACCCGATCGCCGGCCTGGAGGGCGGCGATGACTAAGGCGCGGCCGAAGCCGCGCGAGGACCCTGTGATGAACCATGTCTGTTCCATGACGTTAATGAAACACCGTTTCGCTAAGTAATGCAACTCGGTTGCGCTAAGCTGGGCTCATGAGCTCCGCCGACACCTTCCAGCGGGCCCGCTCCGCCGAGGCCAAGGCCGCCCGCGAGCAGGCCATCCTCGATGCCGCGCGCACCCTGGCATCCGAGCGGGGCATCCGGGAGATCACCCTCACCGACATCGCCGACGCGGTCGGGATGCACAAGTCGGCGATGCTCCGCTACTTCGAGACGCGCGAGGAGATCTTCCTCCGGCTGACGGCGGACGGCTGGCACGAGTGGACGCCGGTGCTGTGCGACCGCGTGCGCGCCGCCTCCACCCCGTCCGGTGTCGCCGCTGCCTTCGCGGCCACGCTCGCCGCGCGCGGGCCGTTCTGCGACCTTCTGGCGCAGGCGCCGCTCAACCTCGAGCGCAACGTCTCGGTGGAGGCGGTCCGCGCGTTCAAACTGACCACCGGCTCCAGCCTGGCGAGGATCGCCGAGGCGGTCCGGGATGCGCTGCCGGAGCTCTCGGACACGGCCGCGCGCGACCTCGTCGCCGCCGCGACCTCGCTGGCGGGCACATTCTGGCAGATCTCCACGCCGCCGCCTCCGATCGCGGAGCTCTACCGCTCCGACCCTCGGCTCGGACACGCGCTCGTCGACCTCGAACCCCGGCTGCGCCGGATCCTCACCGCCTACCTCACCGGCGCCCTCGCGGGCTGAACCGTCCGCGTCGTCGGGCGTACGGTGTCGGCGTGACCGACGCCTCCACCGCCTCCACGTCGACCTCCCGCCCCAGCGCGCCGTCCGGCCGCACGCCCGCCTTCGCCGTCTGCATCGCGGTGGGCGCGCTGACCATCCTCGACCTGTCGGGCGTGAACGTGGCGCTGCCGTCCATCCAGGGCTCGCTGCACGCCGACTCGACGCAGCTGCAGCTCATCGTGGCCGGGTACGCGCTCGCATTCGGGCTCACTCTCATCCCCTCCGGGCGACTGGGCGACACCCGGTCACGGAAGGCGATGTTCGTCATCGGCCTGGTCGGCTTCAGCCTGGCGAGCGCCCTCTGCGCCCTCGCGCCCGGGATCGTCTGGCTGACCGTCACGCGCTTCCTCCAGGGCGCTGCGGCCGGCGTTCAGATGCCGCAGGTGCTCGGGATGATCCAGCAGCTCTACAGAGGAGAGGAGCGCGGGCGCGCGTTCGGCGTCTTCGGCGCGATGGTCGGTATCGCGACGGCGATCGGGCCGACGCTGGCGGGTTCCCTCATCGCGATCGGCGGGGCGACGGAGGGCTGGCGGCTGCTGTTCTGGTTCAACGTGCCGTGCGGGGCTATCGCACTGTTCTTCGCACTGCGCTATCTGCCGAAGCGCCAGGACCGCGGCGAGGGTGGGACGCAGCTCGACCCCATCGGGCTGGTGCTGCTCGCCGCCGCCATCCTGGGCCTGATGCTGCCGTTCCTGCTCACCACCGGCTCGTCGACGGACGACCCGAAGCGCTGGCTGTGGCTGATCGCATTCGTCGTCGCGGGGGCGGCGTTCCTGCTCTGGGAGCGTGCGTACCGGCGGCGCGGCCTGTCGCCGATCGTGCACCTCGAGCTGTTCCGCATCGCGTCCTGTCGCAACGGCCTGCTGATCGCCGCGGTGTACTTCGCCGGGCTCCCGGCGAGCTTCCTGGTGACCACGCTCTACCTGCAGGAGGGGCTGCACGCGCACCCGCTCGCCGCGGGGCTGGTCAGCGTTCCGTTCGCGCTCGGCGCCGCCGTCTCTGCATTCGTCGGTGGCCGGCTGGTGCAGAGATTCGGTCGGGCGCTGGTGGTGACCGGCCTCGTCATCGTCATCGTCGGCATCGGCGCGCTGCTCGCGTCCGCGACCCTGGCGCCGCCGTCGACGGCCGCCTGGTTCATGGCCGGGTCGACGCTCATCGGCGGCATCGGCGGCGGCTTCGTCATCTCGCCGAACCAGACGCTGACGCTGTCCGAGATCCCGCCGGAGGAGGGCAGCGCGGCCGGGTCGATCGCCCAGCTCGGGCAGCGGATCGGGACGGCCGTGGGCATCGCCCTGGTGACCGCGGTATTCTTCGCGACCGTCCCGGGCGGAGGGTCGCATCCGGTCGCGCAGTACCACGACGCGGTGCGCAGCGGATACCTGATGACCCTCGGTCTGCTCGCGGTCGCCCTGATCGTCGGGCTGGTGGATCTGCGCGAACGCCACAAGGCCGGCAAACGCGGCGTCTGAGCGCGGCTGGCGCGTCACTCCCGGGCAAGCGGCCGGCCTCCCCGTAGCCTGAACCTGTATTCAGCCGCTCGGGATGGGGGTCCGATGCTCTCGCACACAGTGCGCCGCCGCGCGCCCTTCGTCGCCGGTGCGGCGTCCGGCCTGCTGCTCCTCGTTGCGCTGACCGGGTGCGCGGGCAAGTTCGGCAATCCGTCCGCGGCCCTCGGGAGCGATGCCCCGCTGACCGCCACCCCGCTCGCGACGGCGACGGCCACTCCCACGGCGACACCGACTCCCGCGGCCACCGGGACCCCCGTCGCCGATCCCCCCGCGACAGCGCCCGCTCCCCACGACCCCGCCGCGGCGAAGGCGCTCGCGGTCCAGGCGTGCGAGACGATCGCCGACGGCTTCGCCGCGGACCGCGTCGCGACGGCCGCTCCCCTGGCGGCGCAGGCGGCCGGCGCAGACGGCGTGTGGCAGCCGCTCGCGACCGACCTCGAGTTCATCCGGACGCATCCCATCGACCCGCAGACCGGAGTCGGTCCGCAGAAGACCGTCGACTCCTCCACCGCCGCCGCCCACGACTGCTTCACCCTCGCCGGCGTCACGGTGAGCCAGGACTGACATGCGACGCTCCCCACGGACCGTGCTCCGCGCTGCGCTGCTGCTCGTCGTCGCGCTGGTGGCGGGAGCCGCGACGGCCGCCTCCCCCGCCGCCCCGGCCCAGGCCTGGCTCTCGCAGCCCGCCGAGAGTCAGTGCGTCGAGACCTGCGTCAACGTTCCGTCGACACCCCAGGCGGCCGCACAGAAGCTGCTCGATTACAACGCCTCGGGGCAGCTCATCATCGAGTGGGCCGAGCGCGACATCATCCCGAACGAGCTGCAGCCGATCGCCGACGGCACGATCGGCGCGACGCCGCAGTGCAACATCGACCTCCGGACGCTGCAGACGCTGATCATCGTGATCCGCAACTACGGATCAGTGCAGGTGAGCGACCTCAACCGGCACTGCGCCAACGACGGAGTGGCCACCTGCGCGAGCAACCCGACGTCGCGGCACTGCACGCCGGCCGGCGCGCCGAACGCGATGGATCTCACCTGGATCGGCGGCGGCCGCACACGCGGCAACGACGTGTCGACGAACGTGCTGCTGCCGTTCCTCGACTCGTTCATGCCGTCGGGGTCGCGCGCCGGACAGGCCGCGGGCAGCGACGGCTGCGGCGCCTACTGGATGCCGCCGCTCGCGAACATCTCGCGATTCGCGGACTACTGCACGCACATCCACGTCGACTTCGGGTCGACGACCGCTGCGCTCCGCGGACTGACGACGCGCTGACGCCTGCGCGGCGCGCGTCGAGAGGATCACTGCGGGTATGGCGTCTCGCCGCGCTCCAGCATCCCGATGAGCTTCGCGAGCCGGTTGGCCCGGCTGGTCTCGCTGGGCGCGGTGTTCACGCGCCACAGGACGGCGTACCGGTTCTGGGCGTTCAGCCGCTCGAAGGTCGCCGTCGCCTCCGGGGATGCGGCCAGCGCGGCGGCGAGGGCGTCGTGCATGCCGATCTTCGCGGCGCCGCTGTAGGCGCGCTCCCAGCGGCCGTCCGCCTTGGCGCGCTCGATCTCCGCGTGGCCGGCGGGCCGCATCCGCCCCTCGGCGATCAGCGTCTCGACGATGCCGATGTTGCGCTCCGACCACAGCGAGGTCTTGCGCCGCGGCGTGTACCGCTGCACGAAGGTCGTGTCGTCGCGCGACTTGCGCTGCCCGTCGATCCAGCCGCTGCAGAGGGCTTCGATCAGGGCCTCCTGGTATGTGAGGCTGGTCGGATCGCTGACGCCCTTCTTGGCCAGCACGAGCCACACGCCGTCGGACGTCGTCTCGTTCTCGTCGAGCCACGCCCGCCAGGCCGCCTGATCGGCGACCACGAGCTGCTCCGGTGCGGGTGCGTCGTCGGCCATGCCGCGATCCTACGGGCGACCGCCGACAGAGCCCGTCACGATCCGCAAGACACCGCGTCTATAGAAGTGACGGCGCACGGAGACCCATGCATCTTGCGCGCCGCCATCCGGTTCATTACTCCAAAGTGCCACCGGAGATGCGGGCGGCCCCGTGCCGCCCGCATCTTCTCCTTCAGGCTTCTCAGGACGACGGCATCCTCACCCTCTTCGCTTCAGCCCGCGCAGGGCGAGCACCAATGCGGCGATGAGCGCGCCGCCGCCTACGCACCAGCAGGCGGCGGCCCAACCGGTGGGGACCACGAAACTGCTCACCATCGCGGCAGCGGTCACGAGCGCGAGGGCGGCGATCAGTCGTTGAGTCGTTGAGTGCGTCATAGGTCAGGACACCTGATTCGCCTTGGTAACGCAGAAGCTCACCGTCCCACTGAATCCGGCTGATGCCGCGCCAAGGCACCCGAGACAGCCCCATCCGATGGTGACAATGCAGACGGCTGCGCAAGCGATCGACAAGCCGGCGATGGCCCAGCCCGCGATTCCAGCACCCGACAAGCACTGGTTGAGATTGCCCCACCAGTCGCCCTTCTTGTAGCCGGCGAGCGACACCGCGGGGCTGCCCGCCTTGGTCTCGGAACGCGACGCGGTGGCAGAGCTAGTCTTTCCCTGATCGTTCACGGTCTGATCCATGACAAGCCCGCCGTTGACCCACGACTGAACCCGGCCGGATGTCGCGGTCTCCGGCGTCAGGACGTACTGACTCGTTCCCGTAACGGTGCCGCGCTCGTTCACGACCACCGTCAGCGAGCTGAGGTCCAGGACGCCCTGTCCAGGGGCGGCCGAGAACCGCACCAGACGGCTGGTGCTGTTCACCCGCCACCCCTTCACCTTCCCGCTGTCGATCGCAAAGCCACCGGCGGGCTTGAGGCCGGACTTCAACACCCCGCTAGCCAAGCGCTTGAGCTCTCCGCTCGGAAGTGCGTGCCACCCGTGAACCTCCTTCTGGGTGTTCAGAACGCTCGTTTTGGCCTGGGCGGCCGTGATGGGCACCTCCGGCACAGCCGGCGTCGATGCTTGCGCCGCGACGCCCGTGCCCACCGACAGCACGGCAGCGACAACGATCCCCAAAGCGGAGCGTGTGACAGCATGGCTAGTAATCTTCATCGATAACCCTCGCATCTATAGTGCGGAGCAAACGCCCCGCACTATATACAGACGGGTCTGTGCACTGATAGTGACGGCTCCGTCACTCTCAAAGTTCTCTGCTGTCCGGGGAACTCCGCATAAAGTCGAAGCAGATCGCCATTCACTTGCCGTACCGGCCGCGCCACCCGCATCGGCACGCCCTGCGCGGCCCGCTGGTCGAAGTGCGTACTACACCGTCCCCGGCCGCGGCTGCTCGCCCACCGGCGCATCCACCGACTCCTGGAGTGCGCGGATCAGCGACTGCGCGTCGTATGGGCCGACGTGGCGGCGGCCGTTGATGAAGAAGGTGGGGACGGCGGTGATGTCCATCGCCTCCGCGTCCAGCATGTCGTCGCGCACGCGCGCCGCCACCTCGGGAGACGCGAGGTCGTCCTCGAAGCGGTTCAGGTCGAGGCCCAGCTCTTCGGCCCGACGCATGATGTCGGACGGGAGCTGGTGCTCCTGGTCGGCGAACAGGCTGCGCTCGAACTCGAAGAACTTGCCCTGCCGCGCCGCCGCCTCCGACGCCTCAGCCGCGGCGAGCGCGTTCGGGTGGAAGCGGGTCAGCGGTGCGTGCCGCCAGACGTAGCGGAGCCGGTCGCCGAGCTCGCGCTGCACCTCGACCACCGAGCCGGTCGCCTTCAGGCAGAAGCCGCACTGGAAGTCGCCGTACTCCACGATTTCGAACGGCGCGTCCGGCGAGCCGAAGACGTGGTCGCGCGCCGGGTCGACCGGGCGCATGAGCCGGACGCCGGCCTCCTCCTTCGGACGGTGGGCGTCCGAGATGCGGAAGAGCACGGTCGCGACCAGGAATGCCACGACGGTGGCCGCGAGCACGCCCACGCGCGCGGCGTTCTGCGCCTCCTCGTTCGGGATGGCCAGGTCGACGATGAACAGCGAGATGGTGAAGCCGATCCCGCACAGCGCGGCGCCGCCGGCCAGACGGTCGAGGGTGAGGCCGGGTCCGAAGTCGCCGATCCGGAGCACCCGCAGCAGCGCGGTCGAGCCGAAGACGCCGACGAACTTGCCGACCACGAGACCCACCAGCACGCCCCAGGCGATGGGCGACACGATCGCGCCCAGGAGGATATCGCCGCTCAGCCGCACGCCCGCGTTGGCGAGCGCGAACAGCGGCAGGACGACGTACGCCACGTAGGGTCCCCACGCCGACTGCAGGCGCTCGTTGATCGAGATGGACTCCCGCAGGCTGTTGGCCGCGGCGCGCGCGTACTCCGTGTTCGGCGACTGCCGGAAGGTGCGGGCGAGGTCGAGCGCGTGCTCCACATCCCGCCGGTTCGGCCGGTAGACGGGGATGAGCAGGGCGATCGCGACACCGGCGAGGGTCGGGTGCACGCCGGAGGCGAGGAACGCCAGCCAGACGATGATCGCGAGTGTCGCGTAGACCGGTCCGCGACCGCCGCGTAGGTAGCGCGTGAAGTACACGCCCGCGAGTCCCACGGCCGCCACGATGAGGGGGATCGGATTGAAGTGCTCCGTGTAGACGAGCGCGATGATGCTCAGCGCGCCGATGTCATCCACCACCGCCAGCGCGAGAAGGAACACCCGCAGCCGGCCGGTCGCGTGCGGGCCGACGAGGGCGAGGGCGCCGACGAGGAACGCCGTGTCGGTCGAGATGACCACTCCCCAGGCGTGCTCCATGCCGGTGCCGAGGGTGAACATCACGTAGATGATCGCCGGCACCGCGAGCCCGAAGACCGCGGCGACGACCGGGACGACCGCGCGCGACCAGCTGGTCAGCTCGCCGATCGCGAACTCGCGTCGCACCTCGAGGCCGACGGTGAAGAAGAAGATCGCCATCAGCGCGTCGTTGACGAGCGAGTGGAGGGTGAAGTCGAGCTGCAGGTCGCCGACGCCGATGTTGAGGTGCGTCTCCCAGAACTGCTCGTACCCGGCGAACGAGATGTTGGCCCAGACGATCGCGACGAGGGTCGCGGCCACTAGCAGCAGCGCGCCGATCCGGCTGCGGCCCATCGCACGGAACCGCTCCGTCAGCGTGGGCCGCCGGTCGCGCGACTGCTGCGGCGACTCGGGGTCCGGGGAGCGCTGGATGACGGTGAGGGGGATGGCCACGGGCGCAACTCTACCGAGCGACGCGCCCACGGTCACGCCCTCCCGGGGCACCTCCGCTGAGAGCGGGAAGAAACCTCGCGTGCCGGAAGTTGCCGGTTCTGGATGGGGCGAAGGCCGCCCCGCGAAGGAGGACGACATGACGGACATCACGATCATCGGCGGCACCGGGTTCACCGGCTCCCATCTCGCACAGGAGGCGGTGTCGCGCGGGCACCGCGTCACGTCGCTCAGCCGCTCCGAGCCCACCGAGCCCGTGGACGGAGTGCGCTACCTCACCGGGTCGGCGGACGAGCCGGAGCAGGCCGTCGAGGGCGCGGACGTGATCGTGGCGACCGTCTCACCGCGCGGCGACAGCGCCGGAACCCTGGGCCGCCGGTACAGCCGCCTGGCCGAGCTGGCGGACGCCTCCGGTGCGCGCCTCGTCGTGATCGGCGGCTTCAGCTCGCTGCGCCCGGCGCCGGGTGCTCCGCGGTTCGCGGAGGGCGACGACCTGCCGGCGGAGTTCGCGGACGAGGCCCGCGAACTGAACGCGGTGCTGGAGGACCTGATCGCGAACGCCCCGGAGGGCCTGGACTGGGTCTTCGTCAGCCCCGCCGCGACCTACGGC
>Ga0209455_1001276_pt1 | contig 11785 bp, 11 predicted proteins | sample AraplaCol_mCL_r2_FD_184275 | JGI IMG/M metagenome (GOLD analysis project Ga0209455, IMG submission 184275) | Arabidopsis root microbial communities from North Carolina, USA - plate scrape CL_Col_mCL_r2 (SPAdes) (version 2) | ecosystem: Host-associated > Plants > Roots > Endosphere | place: USA...
AGCGAGATGGAGTCGCCCAGGATGCGGTAGTCGAGCACGCCCACCAGCTCCCCGTCGACGTGCATCGCGTAGCGGCTCGCATCCGTCTGATCGCTGAACTCGGTGGCCATGCGCCCATCGTACGTCCGCGGCCCGCAGGGGGAACCGGGGTATGGTGAAAACCGTGGGATCCCGACCCGCACCCGAGGGCTCCCGCGCGTTCCGCGACCCGCCACAGCACGCCAGGCCGCCGGCGGCGCCCGCCGTCCGTGCGACGTGACGATCCTGGAGTCCCACCTTGTCGCTCGACACCCCGTCGCCCGCTCTCGCCCCCGCCTTCCAGACGCTGCTGGAGCGCGTGCCCATCCAGGAGCACGCCGTCATCGAGGCGGAGGCGGTGGCGTACGAGCACGAGGGCCTGCCCCTCGAGGGGTACCTGGCACGGGACGCGCAGGCCGACGAGCGACGCCCAGCGGTGCTCGTGCTCCACGACTGGCACGGCGTCGGCGACAACGTGCGGATGCGCGCCCAGATGCTCGCCCGGCTCGGCTACGTCGCGTTCGCCGCCGACCTGTACGGCGCGGGGGTGCGCCCCAGCGGCGACGACGCTCCCGCGGAGGCCGGCAAGTACTACCGCGACCTCCCGCTGCTGCGTTCGCGCGTGGCGGCGGCCTTCAGCTGGCTGCAGCAGCATCCCGCCGTCGACCCCGCGCGGCTCGCGGTGATCGGGTACTGCTTCGGCGGCACCGCGGCCCTCGAGTTCGCGCGGACCGGCGCGCCCCTCCGAGGCACGGTCTCGTTCCACGGCGGCCTGATCGCGCACGATCCGTCGGACGCCGGGCAGATCGCCGCATCCCTTCTCGTGCTCACCGGCGGCGCCGACCCCGTCGTGCCCGACGAGGCCGTGGTGGCGTTCGAGCAGGAGCTGCGCGGAGCCCCGCACGTGGACTGGCAGATCACCACCTACTCGGGCGCGCCGCACGCCTTCACCATCCCGGGCACCGACCGCTACCGGCCGGTGGCGGACGCCCGCAGCTGGCGTGCGATGGTGTGCTTCCTGGATGAGGTGTTCCGATGAGAAGGGAACGGCGATGAGCGATCACCCGCTCCTGTTCGAGGACGGCGACCCGCTGGTCGATCGCATCCGCGCCCTGGCCCTGCGCCTTCCGGAGGCCGTGGAGACGCTCAACCACGGCCGTCCGTCGTGGAAGGCCGGCGAGAGCGGACGCGCGTTCGCGGTGCTCGGGGCGACGATGGACCGCCCGGACACCCTCGTGTTCCGCCCCGACCCTGCGGAGGCGCCCGCGTGGCGCGAGGACCCGCGCGTGTTCGTGCCGAAGTACTGGGGCCCGAGCGGCTGGCTCGCGATCGACCTCGACCGCGGCGCATCCGACTGGTCGGAAGCCTCCGAGTTGATCGAGACGTCCTACCGCCAGGTCGCCCTCCGCCGTCAATTGGCGGTCTTGGATGCGGTCATGTAAGCTCGTATCCGGCCTGCTTGCGGGCTATGCGCCACTAGCTCAACGGATAGAGCATCTGACTACGGATCAGAAGGTTGGGGGTTCGAATCCCTCGTGGCGCACTGTGCTTCAGGCACACGGAACTGTGTTGAGACAGTGACGAAAGCCCCGCCGAATCGGCGGGGTTTTCTTGTGTCCGGGTACCGTCAAACGCCCGCCGGGGGCGCCGTGCTGGCGCGGACGACCAGACGCGTGGGCATGACCGACGAGCGGACGGGCTCCGGGCGGGCCTCGATCTCGGCAACGAGGAGCTCGAGGGCACGGCGCCCGATCGCCTCGAACTCCTGGTGGATGGTGGTGAGCGGCGGCCAGAAGGAGTCCGACTCGGCCATGTCGTCGAAGCCCACGACGCTGACGTCCTCGGGCACGCGGCGGCCGGCCTCGTGCAGCGCGCGGAGCACCCCGAGCGCCATCTGGTCGTTGGCCGCGAAGACCGCCGTGATCTCCGGCTGCGCCGCGATCTGCTGCCCGTGGCGGTAGCCGGCAGCCGTCGACCAGTCCCCGCGCAGCACCTCGGGGACGGGCGCGCCCGCGTCCTCGAGCGTCCGCCGCCAGGACTCCTCGCGGCGGGCGGCGGAATAGGACTCGGCGGGTCCCGCGATGTGCCAGACGGTGCGGTGACCCAGGTCGAGCAGGTGCCGGGTGGCCTGGCGGGCGCCCTCCGCCTGGTCGGTGTCGACCTGCGGGTAGTCGCGCCGCTCGGTGGAGTCGACGACGACGACCGAGAGACCCGACGGCAGCTCGACATCCGAGCGGTCGGCGATGTGCGCCTCCAGCACGACGATGATCCCGTCGACGGCCTGCTCCAGGAGGCGGGAGAAGGCGGCGCTGACGTCCTGCTGGGTCGGCCGCTCGACCGGGACGACCGTGATCGAGTACCCCGCCTTGGCCGCCGAGACCGCGATCGCGTCCAATGTGCGCATGTTGCCGTACGACGAGAGGGTGAACATCATCACGCCGATGTTGCGGAACTGGCCCGAGCGCAGCGCACGGGCGGCGCGGTTGGGGCGGTAGCCGAGCGCCTGCATGGAGGTGAGGACGCGCTGCCGCGTGGTCTCCTCCACGTTCGTGAGGCCGTTCGCGACACGTGACACCGTCTGGGTGGACACACCCGCGTGCGCCGCCACGTCGCCCAGCGAGGGTCCGCGCTTGCGGGTCGCCGGAGCGGTCGGGATGTCGGCGATCGGCTCGGTCATGGGTCCACCTTCTCACAAAGGAGTTGCGCTGTGTTGACGTCAACATGTTAGAGTGGCGCCCACGATGTTGACGTAAACATCCGAACCAACCCAGAACCCACGGGGAAGACATGACAACGACGTCCCTCACGCAGGCGACCACGCCAGGCGGCACCCGCCGCCTCCGAAAGGCGCGCCGCGACTGGCGAGGCTGGGCCTTCGTCGCACCATTCATGATCGTGTTCGCGGCCATGATCATCGCGCCGGTCGTCTACGCCATCTACCTCAGCCTCTTCCGCCAGCAGCTCATCGGCGGCAACGCGTTCGTGGGCCTGGGCAACTACGTCGCGGTCTTCCAGGACGAGAAGTTCTGGGCCTCCCTCGGGCGCGTGACGATCTTCCTGGTCGTGCAGGTGCCGATCATGCTGGTGCTCTCCCTGATCGCCGCCCTCGCCCTGGACAGCGCCCGTCTGCACGGCGCGGGATTCTTCCGTATCGCGCTCTTCCTCCCCTACGCGGTCCCCGGTGTCGTCGCGGCCCTGATCTGGGGCTTCATCTACGGCGACCAGTTCGGGCTGACGGCGAGCCTCAACCAGCTCCTCGGGACCGGACTCGCGCCCCTCAGCGGACCGTGGGTGCTCGCCTCGATCGGCAACATCGTCACCTGGGAGTTCATGGGCTACAACATGCTCATCTTCTACGCGGCGCTCCGTGTCATCCCGGGCGAGCTGTACGAGGCGGCCGAGATCGACGGTGCCGGCGCGTTCCGCACGGTGTTCAGCATCAAGCTGCCGGCGATCCGCGGGGCGCTCGTGATCGCGACGATCTTCTCGATCATCGGGAGTTTCCAGCTCTTCAACGAGCCGAACGTCCTGAAGCAGCTGGCGCCGAACGCGATCAGCAGCTACTTCACCCCGAACATGTACGCCTACAACCTCTCGTTCGCCGGCCAGCAGTTCAACTACGCGGCGACCGTCGCGATCGTGATGGGCGTCGTCACCGCGGTGATCGCCTACGTCGTCCAGCTCCGCGGCTCGAGGAAGGAGCTCCGCTGATGGCCTCCGTGACCGACACGCGCAGCCCGCGCACCCGCACCCGCACCCGCACCCGCACGACGCCGTCGCACGCCGCCGCCCGCAGCAACGCCGGCGCCTCCTCCGGCCGGCGCATCCGCAAGTCGCCCGTGCTGACCATCGTGATGATCCTGTTCGTCATCTACTCGTTCGTGCCGCTGGTCTGGCTGATCGTCAACGCGACGAAGAGCCAGCCCGACCTCTATTCGTCGTTCGGGCTGTGGTTCGGCAAGGACTTCAACCTCATCCAGAACATCGTCGACACGTTCACCTACCGCGGCGGGATCTTCGTGCAGTGGCTCGGCAACACGCTGCTGTACGTGGTGATCGGCGCGGGAGGCGCGACGCTGCTGGCCACGGTCGCCGGCTACGGGCTCGCCAAGTACGACTTCCCGGGCAAGCGCGCGGTGTTCGCCGTCGTCCTCGGCGCCATCGCGGTCCCCGGAACGGCACTGGCCGTCCCGACCTTCCTGATGTTCAGCCAGGCGGGGCTCACGAACACGCCGTGGGCCATCATCCTGCCGTCGCTGATCAGCCCCTTCGGGCTCTACCTGATCTGGACGTACGCCACCGAGGCCGTGCCGACCGAGCTGCTCGAGGCGGCCCGGATGGACGGGGCGAGCGAGTTCCGCACGTTCTTCACCGTCTCGCTGCGGCTGCTCGCCCCCGGGATCGTCACGGTCGCACTCTTCGCGATCGTCGCCACCTGGAACAACTACTTCCTGCCGCTCATCATGCTCAGCGATCCGACCTGGTACCCCCTCACGGTCGGGCTCAGCCAGTGGAGCGCTCAGGCGACCGGGGTCGGCGCCCAGCCGATCTTCAACCTCGTGATCACCGGATCGCTCATCACGATCGTCCCGATCGTGGCCGCGTTCCTGGTGCTCCAGCGCTACTGGCAGTCGGGTCTCGCCGCCGGAAGCGTCAAGCAGTAACCGCATCCACATCCATGCATCGCATTCCACGAAGAAGTGAAAGGGAAACCATGAAGCGCACACTCGCGTCCCGGACGCTGCGCCGGGCCATCGCGGCGGCGGTCGTCAGCACCGTCGTTGGCGTCTCGCTCGCCGCCTGCTCCGGCGGCACGTCGTCGGGAGGCGGCAGCGCCTCCGACATCGACGCAGCCCTCAAGCAGGGCGGCACCATCACCTACTGGTCGTGGACGCCGTCGGCGGAGGCGCAGGTCGCCGCGTTCGAGAAGCAGTACCCGAAGGTCAAGGTCAAGCTGGTCAACGCCGGCACGAACACGACCGAGTACACCAAGCTGCAGAACGCGATCAAGGCGGGGTCGGGCGCACCCGACGTCGCGCAGGTCGAGTACTACGCCATCCCGCAGTTCGCGCTCTCCGACTCCCTGGTCGACCTGAAGCAGTACGGCTTCGACAAGCTGAAGGGCGACTACACCCCCGGCCCGTGGGGCTCGGTGAACGTCGGCGGCAAGTTGGTCGGCCTCCCCCAGGACTCCGGTCCCATGGCGATGTTCTACAACAAGACGCTGTTCGACAAGTACGGCATCGAGGTCCCGAAGACGTGGGACGAGTACGTCGCCGCGGCGCAAAAGCTGCACGCCGCCGACCCCAACGCCTACATCACCAGCGACTCGGGCGACTCCGGCTTCACCACCTCCATGATCTGGCAGGCCGGCGGCCGTCCGTTCACCGTGGACGGCACCAAGGTCTCGATCAACCTCCAGGACGAGGGCACCAAGAAGTGGACGGCGACCTGGGACAAGCTGGTCGAGGGCAAGCTGCTCTCCACCGTCCCCGGCTGGAGCGACGATTGGTTCAAGGCGCTCGGCAACGGCTCCATCGCGACCCTGGTCACCGGAGCGTGGATGCCCGGCGTGCTCGAGTCGTCGGTGAAGGACGGCTCCGGCCAGTGGCGCGTCGCGCCCATCCCGACCTATGACGGCCAGCCCGCGAACGCCGAGAACGGCGGCGGCGGCCAGGTCGTGCTCAAGCAGAGCAAGAACCCGGCGCTCGCGGCCGGCTTCCTCAAGTGGCTGAACAACGACCAGGACAGCATCAAGGTCTTCCTGAAGTCGGGCGGGTTCCCGTCCACGACGAAGGACCTGAACTCCTCCGACTTCCTCGCCACCGCCCCCGAGTACTTCGGCGTCCAGAAGATCAACGAGGTGCTGGTGGACGGCGCCAAGAACGTGTCGACCGGCTGGCAGTACCTGCCGTTCCAGGTCTACGCGAACAGCATCTACGGCGACACCGTCGGCCAGTCCTACACGTCGAACTCCAGCCTGAACCCCGGCCTGCAGGCCTGGCAGAAGGCGCTGGTCGATTACGGCAACCAGCAGGGCTTCACCGTCAGCGGCAAGTAGCGCCGTCGCGTGGCCGGTCGCGCATCGCGGCCGGCCACGCGCATCCACACACTTCGCAGGAGAATGATGACCACCTTCGAGATCGCGGGAGACGACTTCGTCCTCGACGGCGAGCCCCACCGCATCCTCTCGGGAGCGATCCACTACTTCCGGGTGCACCCGGACGACTGGGCCGACCGCATCCACAAGGCACGCCTGATGGGGCTCAACACCATCGAGACGTACGTGCCGTGGAACGCGCATGAGCCGCAGCCCGGACGGTGGATCGCCGACGGCGGTCTCGACCTGGCCCGCTTCCTGCGCACCATCGCCGACGAGGGGATGCACGCGATCGTGCGCCCCGGTCCCTACATCTGCGCCGAGTGGGACAACGGCGGGCTGCCGGCGTGGCTGTTCACCGATCCGTCGGTGGGCATCCGCAGGTCGGAGCCGCAGTTCGTCGCCGCGGTCAGCCGGTACCTGCGCAACGTGCTCGACATCGTCCGGCCGCTGCAGATCACCGAGGGCGGCCCGGTGGTGCTCGTGCAGGTGGAGAACGAGTACGGCGCGTACGGCGACGACGCGGAGTACCTCGCGGAGCTGGTGCGCGTCATCCGCGACGCCGGCATCGTCGTGCCACTGACGACCGTCGACCAGCCCGAGGACGAGATGCTGCGCAACGGCTCCCTCCCCGGACTCCTGAAGACCGGATCCTTCGGCTCCCGCTCGCGCGAACGCCTCGCGACGCTGCGGCGCCACCAGCCGACCGGTCCGCTGATGTGCTCCGAGTTCTGGGACGGCTGGTTCGACAGCTGGGGCACGCACCATCACACGACCTCCGTCGAGCAGTCCGCGGGCGACCTGGACGACCTGCTCGCCTCGGGCGCCTCGGTGAACCTCTACATGTTCCACGGCGGCACCAACTTCGGCTTCACGAACGGCGCCAACGACAAGGGCGTGTACCAGCCGATCGTCACGAGCTACGACTACGACGCCCCGCTCGACGAGGCGGGCGAGCCCACCGAGAAGTTCTGGGCGTTCCGGGATGTCATCGCCAAGTACGCGCCGGTGCCCTCGCTGGAGCCTGTGGTCGCGGCCGCCGCGCCGTCTTTCACCGTCCCGTTCGACGCGGCGGTGCCGCTGTGGGCGGTCGCCGACCGGCTCGGCGCCTGGTCGCACGTGGATGCGCTGCCCACCTTCGACGAGCTCGGGCACTACAGCGGTCTGGGCCTGTACCGCACCGAGATCGACACCACCGAGCCGGCGGTCCTCGAGTTCGGCGAGGTGCGGGACCGCGCCTACGTCTCGGTCGGCGACAGCCGCCTCGGCGTGCTGGCGCGCGACCACCACGACACCGCGATCGCGCTGTCGCCCTCCCGCGGCACGCTGACGGTGCTGGTCGAGGACCAGGGCCGCGTCGACTACGGCCCCCGCATCGGCGAACCGAAGGGCCTGATCGGCCCGGTGCAGCTCAACGGCGAGGAACTGCAGCGCTGGAGCGTGCTCCCGCTGGAGCTGTCATCGATCGAACCGGTGTCCGCTGCCCTGGCCGCTGTGGATGCGCCGCCGCCGCAGCGACTGGCCGGCCCGGTCTTCGCCCGTGCGGTCTTCGACCTCGCGGAGCCCGCTCCGCTCTTCCTCGACACGACGGGCTGGGGGAAGGGCCTCGCCTGGATCAACGGCTTCAACCTCGGCCGCTACTGGACCCGCGGACCCCAGGAGACGCTGTACGTCCCCCGCGGCGTGCTCCGAGCCGGCGACAACGAGCTCATCATCCTCGAGCTGGAGTCCGCGGCCGAGGCGGTCGCCGCCTTCGTCCCCGAGCCGCGCCTGGGCCACACCGAGGTGTGACTCCCTCCTCCCGACCGACGATTCGTGCCTAATCATCGCCATTCGTGACGGATAGCGCGCATTCGGCACGAATCGTCGGTGGTGGAGGGGCGAGGCTCAGGCGGTCCAGCCGCCGTCGATCGTGACGGCTGAGCCTGTCATGTAGCCGGAGGCGTCGGACGCGATCCACGAGACAAGCTCGCCCACGTCGGAGCTGTGACCGAAGCGGCCGAACGCGGTGAAGCCGGCCAGGTAGTCGCCGGCCTCGCCCGAAGCCGGGTTGCCCTCGGTGTCGATCGGACCCGGCTGGATGACGTTGACCGTGATGCCGCGGCCCGCGAGGTCGCGGGCGAGGCCCTTCGTGAAGCCGACCATCGCGGCCTTCGTCAGTCCGTAGACCGCGCCGCCGGTGAACGGGATGCGCTCGGCGTTGACGCTGCCGATCGTGATGATCCGTCCGCCGTCGGGCAGCAGCGGGATGGCGGCCTGCGTGGCGTAGACCGTGCCGCGGATGTTGAGGTCGATCGTCGCCTCGATGTGCTCGTCGGGGGTTTCGGTGAAGTGCTCGAACCATCCACCTCCGGCGTTGTTGACGAGGATGTCCAGGCCGCCGAGCGCATCGGCGGCGTCCCGGACACCCGCGCGAGCGGTGTCGGCGTCGGAGTTGTCGGCGTGCACGGCGACGGCGCGTCCCCCGGCGGCCAGGATGTCGGCCACGAGGGCGTCCGCGCGCTCGCGCGAGGCGCGGTACGTGACGGCGACCTCTGCGCCGTGGGCGGCTAGCGCCCGGGCGATGCCCTCGCCGATGCCGCGGGCGCCTCCGGTGACGAGCGCCTTCTTGCCGGCGAGGGTCTGGGTGGTGGTGATGGTGGTGTCCATGATCTGCTCCAATTCTGTTCGAGACGGTACATAAAACACACCCATTGCCCTCGCATTCCCGAAATGAGAGAATTCTTTTCGGATCAGTACAGAAAGGGTGAGCGGTATGGCCGGACGCGGACGACCGCGCGGTTTCGACGCCGACGAGGCCCTGGACGCGGCCGTCGAGGTGTTCTGGCGTCAGGGCTACGAAGGCACCACCCTCGACGACCTCACTTCGGCCATGGGCATCAACCGCCCCAGCCTCTACGCCGCCTTCGGCAACAAGGAGGAGACGTTCAAGCAGGCGGTCGCCCGTTACGCCGAGGTCGACATGGCGTACGTGGGCGACGCCCTCGAGGAGCCGACCGCCCTCGCCGTGGCCGAGCACTACCTCCGCAGCAACGTCCGGGCGATCACGACGCCCGGCAAGCCCGCCGGCTGCCTGTCGATCCAGGGCGGGCTCGCAGGCAGCGCCGAAGACCAGCGCATCGTGCGCTTCCTCGCCGACAGTCGGGCCTCCGGCGAGCACCGCCTGACCGAGCGCTTCCGCCGAGCGGTCGCCGAGGGCGACCTCGGCCCCGACGAGCGTCCGGCCGACCTCGCGAAGTACCTGGTGACGGTCAGCGCCGGGCTGGCGGTGCAGGCGTCGGCCGGCGCGAGCCGCGCGTCACTCCAGCGCGTCGCCGAGCGGGCCCTGCGCGCGTTCCCCTGAGGCGGCCGACTGCGGCTTCCGGCTGAGCACCGCGACGCACACGACGATCGCCGCGAACAGCGCGAGGCTGACCGGCCCGGTGCCCAGAGCGAGGCCGCCTCGGGCGTGCGAGACGGCGAGGCCGTCCGAGATGGATGCGCCGAACGGCCGGGTCAGCACGTACGAGGTCCAGAACGCCGCGGTCGCGCCGAGCCCCCACCACCGGTAGGCGACACCGGGGAGGGCGAACAGGATGCCGAACACCAGCGCCGAGAGCCAGTACCCCATCCCGAACGTGACAGCGGTCAGGTCGCCGACGGCCGTGCCGAGGGCGAAGGTCGCGAGCACGGCGCACCAGTAGAAGACCTGCCGCGGGAAGGTGTCGATGCTGTGCACGGAGAGCGTGCGCTGCGTCGCGTACCAGAGCGCGAACACCGCCGCGAGGACGACGGCGAACGCGACGGTCGAGACGAGGTACGGCACCCCGAGCTCGACATGGAGGACGTCGGCGACCATGGTGCCGAACACCGCGACCATCAGCACGGCGAACCAGTACACCCACGGGATGTAGCGGCGCACCGCGAACTGCACCACCAGCGCCCCCGCGAAGACGATGAACGCGGCACCGACCGCGACGAACGGGTTGATCGTCTTCACCAGGAAGTCCGAGGCGGTCTCGCCCATCGCCGTCGTCAGCAGCTTGGTCACCCAGAACAGGGCGGTGACGGCGGGAACGGTGTTGCGCATCCTCACAGGATCGCGGACGGCGGGAGGGCGTGCCTGGGTAAGCAGCGGGAACGGCTGAGAGGCCCCGCAGACGGCACAAGCTCACGGATCTCCCGCACGTCGATTCGTCAGCATCCCCGCCGAGAACGGGTAATCTCCCGAAGGGACGCAGCGGAGCCGAGCTCATCGGCGACTGGCTCGCCCCGTCCAAGGAGCAGTGACCATGCAGAGAAGCGACCTCCCCGACGGGTTCGTGTTCGGGACCGCGACCGCCTCGTACCAGATCGAGGGCGCCACCCACGAGGACGGCCGCGGCGAGAGCATCTGGGATGCGTTCGCACGCGTCCCGGGCGCGATCGCCGACGGCAGCACCGGCGATGTGGCAGACGACCACTACCACCGCTGGGCGGAGGACGTCGCGCTCATGGCCGACCTCGGCCTCGACGCCTACCGGTTCTCGATCGCGTGGCCGCGCATCCAGGCCGGCGGCACGGGGCCGGCGAACCGCGCGGGCCTCGACTTCTACCGCCGGCTCGCCGAGGCGCTGCGCGAGCGCGGCATCACCCCGTGGGCGACCCTGTACCACTGGGACCTGCCGCAGGCGCTGGAGGACCGCGGCGGCTGGCTCGACCGCGACACGGCCAAGCGGTTCGCCGACTACACGGCGCTCGTCGCGGAGGAGCTGGGCGACGTCGTCACCGACTGGATCACGCTCAACGAGCCGTGGTGCTCCGCGTTCCTCGGGTACGCGAGCGGCCACCACGCGCCCGGCCGCACCGTCGGCTCGCGGTCGGCACACGCGGCGCACCACCTGCTCCTCGGCCACGGTCACGCGCTGGAGGCGCTGCGCGCGATCGTCCCCCAGGCGAACGTCGGCACCACACTGAACCTGTACTCGGTGCGGCCCGCGGGCGACTCCGAGGCGGACGCGGACGCCGCGCGCCGGATCGACGGCCTCAGCAACCGGCTGTTCCTCGACCCGGTGCTGACGGGCTCCTACCCCGCCGACGTGCTCGACGACCTGGGTGAGACGGAGTGGTTCGCCGAGCACGCGACCGACGACGACCTGAAGCTCATCTCGGCGCCGATCGACTTCCTCGGCATCAACTACTACAGCCGCCACACCGTCGCCTCGGGCTCGAAGCCCGCGACTGACGCACCGGCGAGCGCCTACCCGGGCAGCGAGCACGTCCGGTTCGTCAAGACGGGAGCGCCCGTCACCCAGATGGGCTGGGAGATCCACCCCGACGGGATGGTCGACGTGCTGCGCCAGGCCAATGCGCTCGCGCCGGACCTGCCGCTGTACATCACCGAGAACGGCGCCGCCTATCCCGACCGGGTGGATGCGGACGGCGAGATCGACGACGGCGCGCGCGCCGAGTACCTGGAGGCCCACTTCGAGGCCGCGCGCAACGCGGTCGCCGAGGGCCTTCCGTTGCAGGGCTACTTCATCTGGTCGCTGATCGACAACTGGGAGTGGGCGTGGGGCTACTCGCGTCGCTTCGGGATCGTGCACGTCGACTACCAGACGCAGAAGCGCACGCCCAAGCGGAGCGCGCGCTGGGTGCGCGACTTCCTGCGGGACGCGGTGCCCGCATCCCGCTGACCTCCATGGGTCG
>Ga0209455_1001279_pt1 | contig 11764 bp, 7 predicted proteins | sample AraplaCol_mCL_r2_FD_184275 | JGI IMG/M metagenome (GOLD analysis project Ga0209455, IMG submission 184275) | Arabidopsis root microbial communities from North Carolina, USA - plate scrape CL_Col_mCL_r2 (SPAdes) (version 2) | ecosystem: Host-associated > Plants > Roots > Endosphere | place: USA...
TGGATGCTGAAATTGAGCACATCATCAAAAATATCAATAGTGTAATTGGCTTTTTGGGCGATAAGGCAGGTAATGCCATCCCGATGCGCCAGTCGGAAGTTAGCCGTATTTTAGGTAAGGTTGACGAAATGACGGCACAAGGCGAAACAATGAACGTTCCGTATTTTGTGGGTGAGGGTGTGAAAGTTATGGATGGTCCGTTCAATGGTTTCAGCGGAGTTATTGAAGAGATCAACGAAGAAAAGAAAAAACTGAAAGTAATGGTAAAAATATTCGGGCGCCGTACGCCGCTTGAATTAAATTACATGCAGGTAGAGAAAGAATAATAGAATTTCGGATGTCGGATTTTCGATGTCGGAATTCTTTAATTAAAAAATATACGATTTTGTGTTGAAGGTGGTAAATCCGAAATGGAACATCCGAAATTCGAAATCATCAAAAATCTTAAATGTTACTTAGCTTCCACTTACTAACATTGAGTTACAAATTAAATAAATAAAAATGGCAAAAGAAGTCGGTGCGATGGTGAAGCTGCAGGTAAAGGGTGGCGCTGCAAACCCATCACCCCCAATTGGCCCTGCATTGGGTGCAAAGGGTGTGAACATAATGGAGTTTTGCAAGCAATTCAATGCACGTACCCAGGATAAACCTGGCAAAGTGCTTCCGGTGCTTATTACCGTTTATGTTGACAAGTCTTTCGATTTTATCATTAAAACTCCTCCCGTTGCAATCCAGTTATTGGAAGCAACAGGTTTAAAGAGTGGTTCGGCCGAACCCAACCGTAAAAAGGTAGCCAGTGTAAACTGGACCCAGGTTGAGACTATAGCCAAAGATAAAATGGTGGATTTGAACGCATTTACAGTAGAATCAGCCATGAAAATGGTGGCAGGAACTGCCCGCAGTATGGGGATAACCGTATCAGGTACGGCACCCTGGAATTAATTAATTTATACAAATCAGTTTAAGACAGTGGCTAGATTAACAAAAAATCAAAAAGTGGCACTCTCCAAAATTGAGGCAAACAAAGCGTATTCCTTACAGGATGCAACATCTTTGGTAAAAGATATTACTAATACCAAATTTGATTCGTCTGTTGATATTGATGTTCGTTTAGGTGTTGACCCGCGTAAAGCCAATCAAATGGTGCGTGGTATAGCAACCTTACCTCATGGAACCGGTAAAACTGTACGTGTATTGGTGCTTTGTACTCCTGATAAGGAACAAGAAGCTAAAGATGCAGGTGCAGATTACGTAGGTTTGGATGATTATATTGCCAAAATTGAAGGTGGATGGACTGATGTTGATATTATCATCACTATGCCAAGCGTTATGGCGAAGGTTGGTCGTTTAGGTCGTATTTTAGGCCCGCGTAACCTTATGCCAAACCCTAAATCAGGTACAGTAACTCCCGAGGTTGGGAAAGCTGTAACTGAGGTAAAAGGTGGTAAAATCGACTTCAAGGTTGATAAAACCGGCATTATCCATGCCTCAATAGGAAAAGTATCTTTCCCTGCTGATAAAATTTATGAAAATGCTTTGGAAGTATTACAAACCATTTCAAAATTAAAACCTTCAGCAGCAAAAGGAACATATTTTAAGAGTATCCATATCTCTTCAACCATGTCGCCTGGAATTGAAATTGAAACTAAAACAGTAGCGGGGATCTAAATCATGACTAAAGAAGAAAAACACGAATTAGTAATCGCCCTTACTGAACAAATGAAAGAGTATGGTAATTTTTATATTACCGATACTTCAAATTTGACGGTTGCAAAAGTCAATGACATCCGCAGGAAATGTTTCGAAAGCGACATTACCATGAAGGTAGCAAAAAACAGCCTGATTCAAAAGGCTATGGAAGCTGCCGGCGGCGACTACTCTCCAATGTTTGACGTGTTGAAAGGTTCGTCATCAATTCTTTTCTCAAAATCAGCAACTGCTCCGGCAAAGTTGATTAAGCAGTTAAGGAAGAAAAGCGACAAGCCAATTTTAAAGGCAGCTTACATCGATTCATCGATATTTATCGGTGATAACCAGATAGACACTTTGATTGCATTGAAATCAAAAGAACAACTGGTTGGAGAAATTATTGGATTATTGCAATCACCAGCTAAGAACGTTATTTCTGCACTGCAATCAGGCGGAAATATACTTGCAGGCGTTGTAAAAACATTACAGGAAAGAGGTTAACCGGACACCTTAAAGTTCGATATTAAAAAACAAAAAGCATTAAAAGTAAAATTTAAAATAAAATGGCGGATTTAAAAGCGTTTGCTGAACAGTTGGTAAACTTAACAGTAAAGGAAGTAAACGAATTAGCTCAGATCTTAAAAGACGAGTATGGTATTGAGCCTGCTGCTGCAGCTGTTGCTGTTGCTGCTGCTCCTGCTGGTGGCGATGATGCACCTGCTGAAGCTGCAGCACAAACTGCATTTGACGTTATCCTGAAAGAAGCAGGTGGCGCTAAATTAGCAGTTGTTAAATTAGTAAAAGACCTAACCGGCCTTGGTTTGAAAGAAGCTAAAGACTTAGTTGATGGTGCACCTAAAGAAGTAAAAACTGGTGTTACTAAAGAAGAAGCTGAATCTCTTAAAAAACAATTAGAAGAAGCCGGAGCAGTAGTTGAGGTTAAATAAGTTAACCCATAATAAAATGGCATCAGACTCCGACCTTTTTGGTCGGGGTCTATTGCTGTTTATATAGATCAGGTTATTACTTTTTAGTGATTTCGGTAATATTCTGAATATCAACATCTACCAGAAAACATCTACACCAGTTTATTAATAAACTAAAATTTTATTCCCTTGGCAAACAAAATTAATCAAAGAGTAAATTTTGCAACCAGCAGAAAGGTATTGGATTATCCCGATTTTCTTGACGTTCAGTTGCAATCTTTCCAGGAATTTTTTCAATTGGAAACTACCTCAGACAACCGTTACAAAGAAGGTTTGTTTAAAGTGTTTGCTGAAAATTTTCCTATCTCCGATTCAAGAAACATCTTCGTTTTAGAGTTTCTTGATTACTTTATTGATCCGCCACGTTATGATATACAGGAATGTATTGAGCGCGGATTAACTTACAGTGTGCCTTTAAAAGCCAAGCTTCGCCTGTCGTGTAACGATGAGGAACATGAAGACTTTGAAACTATTGTACAGGATGTATACCTGGGAACTATCCCTTATATGACACCCAAAGGTACCTTTGTTATCAATGGTGCCGAGCGTGTAATTGTATCGCAGTTACACCGTTCGCCAGGTGTATTTTTTGGCCAAAGCCGCCACACTAACGGTACAAAATTATACTCTGCCCGTGTTATACCTTTCAAAGGTTCATGGATTGAGTTTGCTACCGACGTTAACAACGTGATGTATGCTTACATCGACCGTAAAAAGAAATTCCCGGTTACTACCTTGCTGCGCGCAATTGGTTACGACTCTGATAAAGACATATTAGAATTGTTTGAATTGGCCGACGAGGTTAAAGTAAGCAAATCGGGCCTGAAGAAATTCATTGGCCGTAAGCTTGCTGCAAGGGTGTTGAAAAAATGGGTTGAAGACTTTGTGGACGAAGATACCGGCGAGGTTGTTTCTATTGACCGTAACGAAATTATCCTGGAGCGTGAGACCGTGCTTGAAGATGATCATATCGATATGATTATTGACGCAGGTGTTAAAACCATCATCCTGAACAAGGAAGATGCAGCTACCAGCGGTGATTACACCATTATATATAACACTTTACAGAAAGATACTTCGAATTCGGAGAAAGAGGCGGTTGAGCATATTTACCGTCAATTACGTAACGCTGAACCACCTGATGAGGAAACCGCACGTGGTATCATCGATCGTTTATTCTTCTCTGATAAAAGATATGATTTGGGTGATGTGGGCCGTTACCGCATCAACCGTAAATTGAAGTTAACTACCAGCGACGAGACTAAAGTTTTAACCAAGCAGGACATCATCGCGATTGTTAAATATTTGATCAAGTTAATCAACTCAAAAGCTGAGGTGGATGATATTGATCACTTGTCAAACCGTCGCGTACGTACTGTTGGTGAGCAACTTTATGCCCAGTTTGGTGTTGGTTTAGCACGTATGGCACGTACCATCCGCGAGCGTATGAACATTCGTGACAACGAGGTGTTTACGCCAACCGACCTGATCAACGCCCGTACACTGTCATCGGTTATCAACTCGTTCTTCGGTACCAACCAGCTTTCACAGTTCATGGACCAAACCAATCCACTGGCAGAGATTACGCACAAGCGTCGTCTGTCAGCCCTTGGGCCCGGCGGTCTGTCACGTGAGCGTGCAGGTTTCGAGGTTCGTGACGTACACTATACCCACTATGGTAGGTTATGTACTATTGAAACCCCGGAAGGACCGAACATTGGTTTGATATCTTCACTTTGCGTACACGCAAAAATCAACAACTTAGGCTTTATCGAAACGCCATACAAACGTGTGGTTGACGGTAAAGTACAAGTGCAGGAAGATGTTATCTATTTATCTGCTGAAGATGAGGACGGTAAAACTATCGGCCAGGCAAACGCGCACTATGACGATAAAGGTGTATTTGCATTACCTAAAGTTAAAGCACGTTTTGAAGGTGACTTCCCGATTATCGAGCCTGAAAGACTTGATTTAATGGATATTGCTCCAAACCAGATTACATCAATTGCTGCGTCGCTGATTCCGTTCCTTGAACATGATGATGCTAACCGTGCGTTGATGGGTTCGAACATGCAGCGCCAGGCAGTGCCTTTATTGCGCCCTGAGGCTCCTATTGTTGGTACCGGTTTGGAAGGCCGTGTTGCAAAAGACTCACGTACCCTTATCAACGCCGAAGGCGATGGTGTGGTTGAGTATGTTGATGCAAACGAAATCCGCATAAAATATGACCGTAACGAACTTGACCGCTTAATCTCTTTTGATGGCGATACAAGAAGCTACAGGTTAACCAAGTTTAAGAAAACTAACCAGAGCACTACCATGAACCTTAAGCCTATTGTTAAAAAAGGCCAGAGGGTATCAAAAGGAGAGGTGCTTTGCGAAGGATATGCAACGCAGGCAGGTGAGTTGGCCCTTGGCCGTAACCTGAAAGTGGCGTTCATGCCTTGGCAGGGTTACAACTTTGAGGATGCGATTGTAATATCTGAGCGTGTGGTATCGCAGGATATATTTACATCGCTTCACGTTGAAGAGTTTGAGCTTGAAGTACGTGATACCAAGCGTGGTGAAGAAGAATTGACACCGGATATCCCTAACGTATCAGAAGAAGCTACTAAAGACCTTGACGAAGACGGTATCATCCGTGTAGGCGCTGAAGTTAAAGAAGGCGACATCCTGATTGGTAAGATTACTCCTAAAGGCGAATCTGATCCATCACCGGAAGAAAAATTGTTACGTGCTATATTTGGTGACAAAGCAGGTGATGTTAAAGACGCATCATTGAAAACTCCTCCATCTATCGCAGGTGTGGTTATCGATACTAAATTGTTCAGCCGTGCTAAGAAAACTTCGAAAGCCGAAGAAAAAGCACAGTTGGAGAAACTTGATAACAAGCACGACAAAGCAGTAAAAGATCTTAAAAATACTTTAATTGAGAAGTTATTTGAGATAGTGAACGGCAAAACATCACAAGGTGTTTACAACGTTTACAAAGAACTGCATGTGCCTAAAGGTGTAAAATTCACTCAAAAAATACTGGTTGAGCTTAACTATGAAAATATTAACCCAACCAAGTGGACAACTGATGACGATAAAAACGACCAGATAAAAACTCTGCTTCACAACTACAACATTAAGTTGAACGAAGAGCTGGGTGCTTACCGTCGTGACAAATTCGCTATCAGCGTGGGTGATGAGCTGCCATCAGGTATAGTTCAAATGGCTAAAGTTTATATCGCCAAAAAGCGTAAGCTTAAAGTGGGTGATAAAATGGCGGGCCGTCACGGTAACAAAGGTATTGTTGCACGTATTGTACGTGACGAGGACATGCCTTTCCTTGAAGACGGAACACCGGTTGATATTGTGTTGAACCCACTGGGTGTACCTTCACGTATGAACCTTGGCCAGATTTACGAAACTGTATTGGGCTGGGCCGGTAAAGAACTTGGAATTAAATTCGCAACTCCGATTTTTGATGGTGCAAGCCATGAAGAAGTGGAAGAGTGGGTTAAAAAGGCAAACTTACCTGAGTCGGGCCGTACTTACCTGTACAATGGCTTAACCGGCGACCGTTTTGACCAGCAGACAACTGTAGGTATTATCTACATGCTGAAACTGGGCCACATGGTTGACGATAAGATGCACGCACGTTCAATCGGGCCATACTCATTAATTACACAACAGCCATTGGGTGGTAAAGCCCAGTTTGGTGGTCAGCGTTTTGGTGAGATGGAGGTTTGGGCACTGGAAGCATTCGGTGCATCAAACATACTGCAGGAAATATTGACCGTTAAATCGGATGATGTTATCGGCCGTGCCAAAACATATGAGGCTATTGTTAAAGGCGAAAACCTGCCAACACCTTCAGTTCCTGAATCATTCAACGTATTGGTTCACGAATTAAGAGGTTTAGGTTTGGATATCACATTAGAATAAGGTAAAAGGATAAAGGTAAAAGGCGAAAGGCAGGAATGTCAAGTCCTTTTACCTTTCACCTTTCGCCTTTCACCTTCAAAAAATAAGGAGACTATGTCTTACAAAAAGGATAATAAAATCAAGAGTAATTTCACCACAATTACCATCAGTTTAGCTTCGCCTGAATCTATCCTGGAGCGTTCAAGCGGTGAAGTTTTAAAACCTGAAACCATTAACTACAGGACCTACAAGCCTGAGCGTGATGGTTTATTCTGCGAGCGTATTTTTGGTCCGGTTAAAGATTATGAGTGCCATTGCGGTAAATACAAGCGTATCCGTTACAAGGGTATTGTTTGCGACCGTTGCGGTGTTGAAGTAACCGAAAAGAAAGTGCGTCGCGAGCGTATGGGCCACATCAACCTGGTGGTGCCTGTTGCGCATATCTGGTACTTCCGTTCGTTGCCAAACAAAATTGGTTACTTATTGGGCTTGCCAACAAAAAGACTTGACTTAATCATTTACTACGAACGTTATGTAGTAATCCAGCCCGGTATTAAAGAAGCTGACGGAATCAATAAAATGGATTTCCTGACAGAAGAAGAATACCTTGACGTATTGGATACCTTACCAAAGGAAAACCAGTACCTGGACGACAAAGATCCGCAGAAATTTGTGGCTAAAATGGGCGCCGAGGCTTTAGAGGAGTTGTTAAAACGCCTTGACCTTGATGAGCTTTCATTTAGCTTGCGTCACCAGGCTGCAAACGAAACTTCACAGCAACGTAAAAACGAAGCTTTGAAACGTTTACAGGTTGTTGAAGCTTTCCGCGATGCAAAAACAAGGATCGAGAATAACCCTGAGTGGATGATCGTTAAGATTGTTCCGGTTATCCCGCCTGAATTGCGCCCGTTAGTTCCATTGGAAGGCGGCCGTTTTGCAACGTCGGATTTGAACGACTTATACCGTCGTGTAATTATCCGCAACAATCGTTTAAAACGTTTGATTGAGATAAAAGCACCGGAAGTTATATTACGTAACGAAAAACGTATGTTACAGGAAGCTGTGGATTCGTTGTTCGATAACTCACGTAAAGTAAACGCAGTAAAGACTGAAGGTAACCGTGCCCTGAAATCGCTTTCAGACATCCTGAAAGGTAAGCAAGGTCGTTTCCGTCAGAACTTATTAGGAAAACGTGTGGATTATTCAGCACGTTCGGTAATTGTTGTAGGGCCAAACCTTAAATTACACGAGTGCGGTTTACCAAAAGATATGGCTGCCGAGCTGTTTAAACCATTTATCATTCGCAAAATGATTGAGCGTGGTGTGGTTAAAACTGTAAAATCTGCCAAAAAGATTGTTGACCGTAAAGACCCATTGGTTTGGGACATTTTGGAAAACGTATTGAAAGGCCACCCGGTATTACTAAACCGTGCGCCAACGCTGCACAGGTTAGGTATCCAGGCTTTCCAGCCAAAACTGGTTGAGGGTAAGGCTATTCAATTGCACCCGTTAACCTGTACCGCCTTCAACGCGGATTTTGACGGTGACCAGATGGCTGTACACGTACCCCTGGGTAACGCAGCAATTTTGGAAGCCCAGGTTTTAATGCTTGCATCGCACAACATCCTCAACCCCGCAAACGGAACGCCAATTACAGTACCGTCGCAGGACATGGTGCTTGGTTTGTACTATATAACCAAAGGCCGTAAAACTGATGCTGACCGCGTTGTAAAAGGCGAAGGTTTAACATTCTACTCAGCCGAAGAAGTAATTATAGCTTATAACGAGCGTAAGATCGACCTGCACGCCTTTATTAAGGTTAAAGGTATGATCAAAGAACGTGACGGACATATTGTGAGCAAGATTATTGATACTACCGTAGGTCGCGTGTTGTTTAACCAGCATGTTCCGGTTGAGGTAGGTTACATCAACGAATTGCTTACCAAGAAATCATTACGTGATATTATTGGCGAGGTTGTGAAAATTACCGGTATGGCACGCGCTGCCCAGTTCCTTGATGATATTAAGGAATTAGGTTTCAAAATGGCATTCCAGGGTGGTTTATCATTTAACCTGAAAGATATCAATATCCCTGCTGAAAAAGTTACATTAATTGCCCAGGCTTCTAAACAAGTTGAAGAGGTAATGGGTAACTACAACATGGGCTTTATCACAAACAACGAGCGTTACAACCAAATTATCGATATCTGGACCCGTATCAACAACCGCTTAACTGCGAATGTGATGGAAATCCTTTCTACCGATAACCAGGGCTTTAACTCGGTTTACATGATGCTTGACTCTGGTGCACGTGGTTCTAAAGAGCAGATTCGTCAGCTTGCAGGTATGCGTGGTTTGATGGCAAAGCCTCAGAAATCGGGTTCGGGTGGTGAGATTATCGAGAACCCGATCCTTTCGAACTTTAAAGAAGGTTTGTCGGTATTGGAGTACTTCATCTCAACCCACGGTGCCCGTAAAGGTTTGGCGGATACAGCGTTAAAAACTGCGGATGCTGGTTACTTAACACGTAGGTTGCATGACGTTGCCCAGGATATGATTGTTGGCGAGGTTGATTGCGGTACGTTAAGAGGTATATTCACAACTGCATTAAAAGATAACGAGGATATTGTTGAGCCACTGTATGACCGTATTTTAGGCCGTACCACGCTGCACGATGTGCTTGACCCTATTACAGGCGAGCTATTAGTTACAGCGGGCGAGGACATCACCGAAGAAATTGCTAAAAAAGTAGAGAACTCTCCTTTAGAGGGTATCGAGATTCGTTCGGTATTAACTTGCGAAAGCAAACGCGGTGTATGCGCATTGTGTTATGGCCGTAACCTTGCAAGCGGTAAACGCGTGCAAAAAGGTGAGGCTGTGGGTGTAATTGCAGCACAGAGTATCGGTGAGCCGGGTACGCAGTTAACGTTACGTACATTCCACGTGGGTGGTACCGCATCAAACATCGCGGCTGAATCGCAGATTAACGCAAGGTTTGATGGTATCATCGAATTCGAGAACGTTCGTACAGTTGAATACAAAACCGAAGAAGGTTTGGTAGAGGTTGTATTGGGTCGTTCGGGCGAGTTCAGGATTGTTGAACAGGGAACCAATAAAATTATTGTTACCAACAACATCCCTTACGGTGCTTACTTATACGTGAAAGACGGAAGCAAGATAACCAAAGGCGACCGTATATGTTCATGGGATCCGTACAACGCGGTAATTATATCTGAATTTGCAGGTGTGGCCAAATTTGAAGCTGTTTTGGAAGGTATTACTTTCCGCGAAGAATCAGACGAGCAAACAGGTCACCGCGAAAAGGTAATTATCGATACCAGGGATAAAACTAAAAACCCTGTTATACAAGTTGCCGATAATAAAGGAAACATTATTAAGGGCTATAACATCCCGGTAGGTGCTCACATCGCTGTTGATGAAGGTGAGAAACTGCAAACAGGACAGGTTATTGCTAAAATTCCTCGTTCAACCGGTAAAACCCGGGATATTACAGGTGGTTTACCACGTGTAACCGAGTTGTTTGAAGCACGTAACCCATCGAACCCTGCGGTAGTAACCGAAATTGACGGTGTTGTAACTTTAGGTGGTGTGAAACGTGGTAACCGCGAGATCACCATCGAATCGAAAGACGGACAGGTTAAAAAATACCTGGTTCCATTGTCGAAACACATCCTTGTACAGGATAACGACTTTGTGAAGGCAGGTATGCCATTGTCTGACGGTTCGATATCGCCTGCTGATATCCTTGCCATTAAGGGCCCTGCAGCAGTGCAGGAATACCTGGTAAATGGTATACAGGAAGTTTACCGCTTACAGGGTGTGAAAATTAACGATAAGCACTTCGAGGTAATTGTTCACCAGATGATGCAGAAGGTAGCTATTGAAGATGCCGGCGATACCCGTTTCCTTGAAAGGGAAGCAGTTGACAGCTGGGATTTCATGCTGGAAAATGACGACATCTTTGACAAGAAAGTTGTTACAGAGCCAGGTGATTCAACAAGCTTAAAATCAGGCCAGATAGTTTCAGTAAGAAGGCTGCGTGATGAGAACTCAATTTTGAAACGTAAAGATTTAAAATTGGTTGAAGTCCGCGATGCTATCGCTGCAACCTCGAGCCCGATGCTGCAAGGTATAACAAGAGCTTCATTAGGTACCAAATCATTTATCTCGGCCGCATCGTTCCAGGAAACTACAAAAGTTCTTAACGAAGCAGCAATCGCAGGTAAAAAAGATTTGATGCTTGGCTTGAAAGAAAACGTTATTGTAGGTCACTTAATCCCTTCAGGAACCGGTTTACGCGAATACGAAAATATCCGTGTAGGTTCACAGGAAGAATTTGACCGTCTGATGGCGTCGAAAGCTGAAGAAATAGAAGCATAGCCGTTGGTTGATTAAGTGAGCGGTTGATTAGGTTTTGGGTTTTCCCAAACAACATAATCAACCTAATTTAACTTAATCAACTACTAACCAAATAATACCAAAGCCTTCCGCACAAACGGAAGGCTTTTTTGTTAATTTAGCACCATGGAAGAACAAAACGAAAATCAACTGAATATTGAGCTTTCTGAAGAGATTGCAGAAGGTATATATTCTAACCTGGCCATAATCACGCATTCGAGCTCAGAATTTGTGCTTGATTTTATACGTGTGATGCCCGGTGTGCCTAAAGCAAAGGTGAGATCGAGAATAATTTTGACGCCCGAGCATGCAAAACGTTTGTTAACTGCGCTTGAAGATAATTTAGAGAAATTTGAAAATGCAAACGGTCGTATAAAAATTCAGCAGGACCCATCGGGGTTCCCCATGAATTTCGGTGGCACAGTAGGACAAGCCTAAATGGATAGAACAGCTAAAATTTATATTGCAGGCCACCGGGGCATGGTGGGCTCTGCCATTCATCGTAAGCTTCAAAAAGAAGGCTTTTCGAATTTTATTACCCGGACATCGGACACACTTGACTTGCGGAACCAGCACCAGGTAGCTGATTTTTTTGCGCAGGAAAAACCCGACTATGTTTTTTTGGCGGCTGCTAAAGTTGGTGGTATTGTAGCTAATAACACTTACCGGGCCGAGTTTTTGTATGATAACCTGCAGATCCAGAACAACGTTATTCACAACGCATACCTTACCGGAGTGAAAAAACTAATGTTTTTGGG
>Ga0209455_1001280_pt1 | contig 11751 bp, 7 predicted proteins | sample AraplaCol_mCL_r2_FD_184275 | JGI IMG/M metagenome (GOLD analysis project Ga0209455, IMG submission 184275) | Arabidopsis root microbial communities from North Carolina, USA - plate scrape CL_Col_mCL_r2 (SPAdes) (version 2) | ecosystem: Host-associated > Plants > Roots > Endosphere | place: USA...
GGTTGCCGCAGTTGTGCTGCTTGAAATGTGGGCCACCAAACTAAGAATTGCTTATCCCATTTTGTTGGTAGTTGCAGGGCTGCTCGTCAGTTTTATCCCGGGGCTGCCGGCGGTCAGGATAAATCCTGATCTTATCTTTTTCATTTTTTTGCCGCCATTGTTATTTGAAGCCTGCTGGACCATCTCCTATAAAGAAATGAAAAAGTGGTGGCGCATCATCACCAGCTTCGCTTTCCTGGTGGTATTTTTCACTGCATTATCAGTAGCTGTAGTAGCTAACCACTATATCCCCGGGTTCTCAATTGCCTTAGGTTTTTTGCTTGGAGGGATTGTGGCCCCGCCCGACGCGGTAAGCACCGGGGCAATTACCAAATTTGTAAAAATTCCCAGGTCAACGTCTGCTGTACTGGAAGGCGAAAGCCTGTTGAATGATGCCTCATCGCTTATTATTTTCCGCTTCGCGTTGCTGGCGGTTGGTACCGGGCAGTTCATCTGGCAACAGGCGGCGATGAGTTTTCTGTGGATGGTAATCGGCGGGGCAGGCGTTGGCTTGCTGCTTGCATGGATATTTGTACAGGCACATAAACGCCTGCCTACCGATGCCTCGTCTGACATAGCGCTTACGCTTATCGAGCCTTATTTTATGTATTGGGTAGCTGAGCAGTTACATTGCTCAGGCGTACTGGCTGTGGTAGCCGGTGGCCTGTTTATGTCGATACGGCGGCTCCAATTTTTAAACAGCGCCAGCCGCGTAAAGGGATTTAGCGTTTGGGAAAGCTTTGTTTTTATATTGAACGGTATCGTTTTTCTTATTATCGGCCTGGAGCTTCCTGAAATTGTGGAAGGTCTGCATGTAAAGGGCATTCCGTTAAGCGCTGCCATAAACTATGGTTTACTTGTTACCGCTGTGCTGATCGTAGCCAGGATCATTAGCGCATATGTTGCTATGGCTGCCACGCTTATTTTTAGACCGGGCGTAGTTCAGCGGACCGGTTCCACCGGCAGGACATTATTGTTGCCGCTTATGCTGGGTTGGTGCGGAATGCGGGGAGTGGTGTCGCTGGCCGCGGCATTAGCCATCCCAATTACGCTGGATAGCGGCCTGGAGTTTCCGCAGCGAAACCTTATCCTGTTTATCACTTTCGTTGTGATCCTGGTGACACTCGTTTTACAGGGCCTTACGCTACCCATTTTCATAAAAAAATCGCACATCTATGACAACTTAACAAACGATGAAATAGAAAAATCGACCAGGCAAAAAATGAAGCATGGACTAAAGCAACATGTGCACCAGTTTTTGAAGGTTAAATATGAAAATGAATTGAACGGCCATGCCGGCATGGAAAGTTTGCTAAAACTTTGGGAGGAGCGGGCGAAAATTGCAGCCGACAGCGTATTAAGTGAAAAGAAAATGGTGATTTTTTTGGAACTGCTCGAAAGCCAGCGGCGGTACCTCAACGAGCTTAACAAAGACCCGGATGTTGATGAGGAGATTATCCGTGAACAATTGTACCAGATAGATTTGGAAGAGGAGCGGATGAAGATAATTTGAAGCTGGTTACAGCTAACTTTTCACCCCTTTTGTTGTAAGGATAACGTCTCTTTTCGCGTCATATTGCGCTCAAAAAAATATAGTTAAAAAACGATGTTTTGATACGTCATACCGTATATTTTTGGCTTTGCACAACTCAAAAAAGCCAACAGTATGACAGCAACAAGCAATAAAACAGAAGGAAATACCACCTCCTACACCCTTGATTTTCAAAACACCGACAGGTCAAAATTAATGATCGCCGGCGGCAAAGGTGCTAACCTCGGCGAATTGTGCGGGATTGATGGGATACGGGTGCCGGATGGTTTTTGCGTTACTACCGAAGCCTATAAAACGATTACTGCAGATAATTTGGAGCTTAGCAGTTTGCTGGGTGAATTATCGCTTCTAAAGGCAGAAGACAGGAAAAGCATCGGCGAAATCAGCGCAAAAATCCGTACGATTATTGAAAGCATACCCATGGCGGATGATATAGTAAAAGAGATTGCGGACCGTCTTATAAAATTTGATAAAAAAGATGCTTTTGCGGTGCGATCGAGCGCTACGGCGGAAGACTTGCCGGGGGCTTCCTTTGCGGGCCAGCAAGATACCTATCTGAACGTTATCGGGCAGGCGGCAATCCTGGAGCATATCAGCAAATGCTGGGCGTCGCTGTTTACCGAAAGGGCGGTAACTTATCGCATTCAAAATGGTTTCGACCACCGTAAAGTACAGCTGGCGGTGGTTGTTCAGCAAATGGTGTTTCCGCAGGCGGCAGGTATTTTATTTACTGCCGACCCCATTACTTCTAACCGGAAAATAACAGCTATTGACGCCGGTTTCGGGCTGGGTGAGGCCTTGGTTTCAGGCCTGGTAACTGCTGATAGTTATAAAATTAGTGATGGCAACATTATAGATAAGACGGTATCAGCCAAGAAACTGGCGATTTATGCATTAAAAGATGGTGGTACAAAAGAACAGGAAATTGACCCTGGACAACAGCATAAGCAAGCGCTGGCTGACGGGCAGATATTAGAACTGGCCCGCCTGGGAAGAAAGATCGAAGAATATTTCGGATGCCCTCAGGATATAGAATGGTGTTGGGCTGATGATAAATTTTATGTTGTGCAAAGCCGGCCGATAACTACTTTGTTCCCAATTCCCGAGGCGAACGACGAAGAAAATCACGTTTATGTATCCGTCGGCCACCAACAAATGATGACCGACCCGATGAAACCACTGGGACTATCGATATGGCAATTAAGGGCTGCGCGGCCCATGTATAAGGCGGGAGGGCGGTTGTTTATTGATGTAGCGCCTAACATGGCTACAGCAACCGGCAAAAAAACGATAATAGGTTTAATGGGCCAGCATGATCCGCTGATAAAAGACGCACTCATAGCTATCACAGAGCGCGGAGATTTCATAAAACAGTTACCCGATGACCAGGATGATTTAAGCCCCATGAAAAGCAGTGCGGGTAAATCATTCGCGGATATCTTCGCTCAAGTACAAGATGACCCGGCAATCGTTTCCGGGCTGATTAAGCAGGGCGAAACATCGATAGCGGAGTTGAAGCGTAACATTCAAACAAAATCAGGTACGGAATTATTTGACTTTATCAATGCGGATATCCTTCAATCAAAAAAAAGCTTGTTTGCCTCCCAAAACCTGGCAGCGATAATAGCGGTTATAGATGCTTCAACCTGGATCAACGAAAAAATGCAGGAGTGGCTGGGTGAAAAGAACCCGGCCGATACGCTCTCTCAATCTGTACCAAACAATGTTACGTCGAAAATGGGCCTCGAGCTACTGGATGTAGCGGATATCATCCGGCCATACCCGGAGATAATTGAGTATCTGCAGCGGGTAAAAGATGATGATTTTTTAGACGAACTGGTTAAGTTTGACGGTGGCCGGGAAACCCGGGACGCCATGTGTGCTTACCTGGACAAGTACGGAATGCGGTGCGCCGGCGAAATTGATATTACCAGGACCCGCTGGAGCGAAAAACCTTTAACGCTGGTGCCTTTGATTGTCAGCAACATCAAAAACCTTGAACCCGGTGCCGGCAAGCGAAAATTTGAGCAAGGGTTACAGGAGGCATTAAAAAAAGAAGAAGAACTAATCTGCCGGCTGAAGCAGTTGCCCGACGGTGAAAAGAAAGCGGAAGAAACAAAACGAATGATCAGCCTCCTTCGGAATTTCGCGGGTTACCGTGAATACCCGAAATACGAAATAGTTAACCGCCTTTTCGTTTACAAACAGGCCCTGCTGAGGGAAGCCGGAGGGCTTGTGCAGGCTAACGTTATCATTGAAAAAGAAGATACTTACTATCTTACTTTTGAAGAGTTCCGTGAAGTGGTGCGCACAAATAAAGCCGATCACCAGCTAATCAGCCAACGAAAGGACGAGCACAAATTATTTGAAAAACTAACGCCGCCGCGTGTCATCACCTCCGATGGTGAAATAGTAGCCGGAAAGTATAAGCGGGAAGATCTGCCGGCCGGGGCTATTATAGGTTTGCCGGTTTCTTCAGGTGTTATTGAGGGAAGAGCACGGGTCATCCTGAACATGCAGGATGCCGAACTGGAAGATGGGGATATACTGGTCACCGCGTTTACCGACCCCAGTTGGACGCCACTGTTTGTATCTATAAAAGGCCTCGTAACCGAGGTTGGCGGACTAATGACCCATGGTGCGGTTATCGCCCGTGAATATGGCTTACCGGCGGTTGTCGGGGTAGAGAATGCGACAAAACTGATCAAAGACGGACAGCGGATAAGATTAAATGGGACGGATGGGTATTTGGAGATATTGTAAAGTGAGAACAAGCCTAATCAACCGCCATTAACAATTCCGTTTCCAGCTTACTTTCGTCGTTCGTCCAATGCCCGTATATTTCAATATATGGAAGGCTGGGCTTTAATCCCATGCTTCGTATTTCGTTTCGCATGTTATCGCCGGCTTGTTTTAGCTGGCTATAGGGACCAATGTGCTTGTGGTACGCATACCTGGCAAGCAAAATCACCTTTCTCTCAAGCCCTGTATCTGGCATGGTATTATCCTCAAGCTCAACCCCGGCAAAAACCTTTTCATTGGCTTCGTATACCCAAATGTTTAGCCCCTTATGTTTTAGCCCTTTGGCTTTAATCACCGGCCACATTTTATCCATTAGTGCGAAAGCGGTTCCTGCATAATTTTTATTTGCCGCAACGCCCGAAAAGCCGGAAACATCCAGTCTTAGCTCCTTATTAATTATTTCGGTTTTCATTATTGGTAAATATTGCAAATAAAATCATCATCCTCCGGTTAATAAGGCCAGTTTACGTGCAATGGCTTATCCATCCACGGGTGCTTAATAACAGAAAAACTAAAAGGCGACTTATTTATGAGCACATCATATGCTCGCTTGTCAACCGCAAGTTCCCATTTGTCATCAAATTCAGTAAGCAGCCCACCACGTACCAGCCAATTTCCCCTGAAGCCATCAATGGAACTTGCCCCTATAGCGGGCCAATAGCTTATTATAGCTTTTATCATTCCATTAATTAATTCCGCATGCTCTTCCGACACCAGTATACCATCTATGATGGGTTGCGCGATGGGCATTCCGCACAATACTTTATTTAGCGGCAAATCGCGCTCATTGGCGTGGCTTAATCCCGTAATAGCATATTGAAGATAATACACTGCACTTTGCCTGGCGTCTTCATTTATAAAGTTTTGGTTGACCATAAGGCCGAGACGCTCAAACAGCATAGGAAAATAACTATGGATAAGCACGCAACCGGCATTATTAACCGGTATATTGTTTTTATCCACAGGCTGATAAGGTTTATCTTTGGTAGTCATATGTTTGAAGTTCCTTTTTATGTACAATAAGCAGTATTCTGCCCGCAGCACCAGGCAGGAACCTAAAGATATAAATAATGTTAGAAACGCGGAGCGAACATCCATACATCACCTTGCTCCACCAACCAATAACCTTAAGTAATCAATAATTACAATTCTTCATTACTAAGCAGTCCTGACTATTGCGGATCATTTATTACTTTACGGCAAATTAGCGGGTAAATGAGTCTTTATGTTCTTTCGCTGGTACTAGCTGCGGCCGTACTTCACGCTTTTTGGAATTTACTTTCAAAAAAAGCAAAAGGTAAGGCGCCCTTTATCTGGCTGATGTATATCGCCAGTACCGTTTTATATTTACCGGTATTGCTGTATAAAATAAACCGGGGCGATATCACCTTTTCGCAGCCGGTGCTTTGGCTTTCGCTGGGGAGTGCGGTACTGCATATCAGCTATTTTCTCGTCCTGCAAAAAGGGTACCGGAGCGGCGACCTGTCTGTGGTATATCCCCTCGCCCGGGGTACGGGTCCGCTGTTTTCGTCAGTTGCTGCTATTTTATTTTTACACGAACAATTAAAGCTTAAAGCAACCATCGGGTTATTCCTGATCCTTGCCGGTGTGCTTATCATAACCGGGCTGAGCTTTAAAAAAGAGAACAACACCAAAATAATGGCCGGCGTTTTCTGGGGCATACTTACCGGGTTATTTATTGCTTTATACACCTTTAACGACACTGTTGCGATAAAGACCTATGCAATATCCCCTTTGATAATCACTTTTGTTTCGAGCGCCTTCAGTATTGTATTGCTTTTCCCTTTCGTTTTCAGGCAAAAGGATGAAATTAAGAAGGAGGTTAAGCAGCACAAATGGACCATTATTGCCATTGCCCTGTTAAGTCCCGCAGCTTACATTTTAGTATTAGAAGCCTTAAAGTATGCCCCGCTGACGGTTGTTGCCCCGGCACGCGAAACCAGCATTTTACTGGGCGTATTTATGGGTTCGAGGGTTTTGAATGAAGCGGATGGCAGGAGAAGACTGATTGCAGGCGTGTTGATATTAGGAGGAATAATTGCCCTGAGTTTAAATTGATGATGAAAAACCCTTGTTAAAATATAAATGATGAGGCACTAAAAAAGTAACCTCATCATCCTGTTTAGTAACGCAATTATGCTTTCGCTTTATTTATCTCATTTATGGCATCGGCGGCAGCATTTGCCGATGCGGTATCGTTAAGCTTTTTGCGGGCCTCTTCAATCTGCTGTAACGCAGTGATGAGCCTGGGTGCAATATTAAACCTTTTGAAACTGGTGGCAAGGCCTTTTATGGCATTAATTCCCTGCTGTACATAAGCTTTGTCATCAAGCCTGCATATCATTTGTGTAAGCGGCCCCTGTGCCAGGTTAAACTTTTGCTGAACAGAACTCTTGTTGAACGCATCTATAACATACGGCCATTCTTTGTCCGAACCATTGCCGGCGTAAACGCTCACAATTGCTTGCCCCAGCTGCCCTTTTCCATCTGTTTCCATGGTTTTGGCGCTTTTAAATGCTTCTTCGGGAGCTAAATTATTAAGAGCGATAAGGGCGGCGCCTTTAACCGTGTATGATGGGCTGGAAAGCGAAGCTTTGTAAATCGCCACATAGTCATTAGATTTTGTTTTACCTAAAACACCAATGGCGGCAGCCCTTACAGGGTAATTTGCATCGTGGCTTGCCAAATCGGCCAGGATGGGTAAAGCCGCTTTAGCAATTGCAGCGCTATCCATTTTAAGCGCCCTGATTGCTTTTATCCGGAGGCCATGGTATTTGTCTCTCAATGCCGCCAGAACTACATTTAAACCCTGTTCGGCGGTTTGTTGCGCTATTGCTGCGTTTAAAGCCTCCAACCGGTCGAGGTAAAGCGGGGCGTGCTGGTACTGGTAGCTAAATTCTGCCAGCGTTTTATGATCGGTCTTTTTTGTGATCAGCACTTTGTCGGCATCAACATTCACCAGGTCGGGCTTTGCGGGCAGGTTGAACGTGAGTGTATCATTTTTTTGCGAAAGCCAAACCTGTTTCCTGGTTACCTGCCCCCCGGTATACAGGTCAACAGCTATGGGCACGTGAAATATTTGGCCTTCCTGCCTTTGGCTGATAAATACTTTTTCCTGGTGATCTGCTTCGCTCCACCGGTAAGCAATATCAAGCACAGGGTGGCCTGCACCATAATACCACTGGTTAAAGAACCAGTTCAGATCTTTTCCTGATACCTCTTCTTCTGCGAGCCGAAGGTCATGCACTTCGCCATTTTTAAAAGCGTGGGTTTTAAGGTAAAGGCCCAGGCCCTTAAAAAAAGCTTCATCGCCCAGGTAATTACGCAGCATGTTTAAAACAAGGCCGCCCTTATCGTAAATATTTGCGCCGTTAACTCCTTCCTCGTCGGTATATACAAAAGGGGTAAGTGGCTGCTTGTAAGCGGTACCGTTGTTCAGGTAGGCTTGCAGTTCGTCATAACGTTTGGCGTCGCCATCGTCTTTTCCGTATTTCTTTTCGTTCCAATATTTCTCGCCAAATACAGCGAACGACTCGTTAAGTGTTTCGTTGCTCCAGCTTTCGCAGGTTACCAGATCGCCAAACCATTGGTGAAAAAGCTCATGGGCAATGGTTGTGCCGCCCGAGCCATTTGGGTCGTCTATCAAATCCCAGGGCGTTTTCTGCACATAGTCGCCATGCAAAGTGGCCGAACTGTTTTCCATCGCGCCCAGCGGGTAATCACGTACAACTACCTGCGCATATTTCTCCCACGCAAAATCAACGCCCAAAGCCCGCGAGAAAAGCTCCATCATCTCCGGCGTTTGCCCGAAGATTTGTTTGGCATAAGGAAAATAGGCTGGCTCCAGGTAATAGTTAACTTCTTTATTACGCCACTTGTCTTTATATATCTTAAACTCACCCACGGCCATCATAAACAGGTAAGGACAGTGCGCCAGCGACTGTTTCCAGGTATCGGTACGCGTGCCGTCGGGATTGTTTTTCTGGCTGATGAGCAGGCCGTTTGATAAGGTGGTATACTTCGCAGGCACGGTCATGCTTACCTGCTCGGTTGTTTTCTGGTCGGGTTTATCGATAGTTGGGAACCAGCAGGAGGAACTTTCTGCCTCACCTTGTGTCCATATTTGGGTTGGTTTTCCGGGTTCATTGCCAAGCGGGTTTACAAAATATAAACCCTTACCGTCGTATTTAAAACCCGGCTTGCTGTGCACATCATTTGGTTTGGCCGTATAGTCAATGTAAAGTACATACTTCTCGTCGTGCCTGTATGTTTTGTTTAGCTGGATAGCTATCGACAGGCTGTCTTCGTAACGATATTTAAGCGGGACTATCTTCCCGTTTTCCACAATGCCGATGGTTTTGATATCCATCCACTTGGCATCAAGCCGCACAGAATCCGTTGGGTAAAAATGCGGTTTCAGGGTCACCCATTCTTTTCCGATCAGGTGTGATTTTTGGTAGTCGAATTTTACGTCGAGCCGGGTATCTATCAAATCATTGATCTTTTCGGCAGTCGCATGGTAATACGGAACATTTGCAGGATGAAGGTTTAGCTGGGCCTTTACAGGTTGAAAAACGGCACAGGCAAACGCCAGGCTGCAAAGTAAAATGGTATGTGTTTTTTTCATTAAATAAATAAATGTCGTTCGGACACAAAACTAAGCAAGCTAAGCGGGTTGAAGGCGTTTATTAAGTAACAATTATGCTGAGATAATGGGCGGTACTAGCTATCCCGCATTTTGTAAAATCGCAGGGATACATTCCCGGCAGCTACCTGCTTTTAATTAAATACTTATAATGCCTTCCTATCAACGTGCGTCCTTTTGCTGAAAGCGAGTCAAGCGGTACCGGTTTATCCTGCTGGCGTGATTGTTTTTGATTGATCTCCCCGAGCAGGCTCCATTTGCGTGTCATTTCAGCAGGCTCTTTCGCAGGCACATCATAGCGGGTAAAATCTATAACTTTCTCGGGTGTGTTCTTTTTCCAATCCTTCAGCAGGGCCAGGCGAAAATCCTTATTCATAAACCAGCTTATTTCGTTATTGGCATCCGATCCGCCGATGCCTGAGCCGCGTTCCACAAAGCGGTAGTTGAAACTGTTGCTTTTATAGTGCGCCCGCCAAAGCAAGCCAAACTTGCCCTGCGTAATCAACTTAACATCGGGCCAGCGTTTCCTGATAGCTGCTAACCAGTCCTTCAGCAAAGCCGGATCATAAGGCAGGGATATTTCCCAGCAATTGGTTACCCAGCCGAAGCCGTTAAGTTCGTAACCTTTATCAAAATGGATTGCGGTGGCATGCATCATTTCCTTTAAACCCACCTCGTTGCCGTATCTGCCAAGCGTTTCTATCGGGCCAACACCCATCCTGCTGTTAAAACCTTCTGCAAAACCCTGTCTTCTCCCTGCAAGAAAATCAACCGTCCAGCCGTCGAGGTTCACGCAGTCGATAAAATCAGTTTTGTTTTGGGCCGGTTTACAAAAGTGCTCTTTCGATGGATAAAATGGGTAAACCACCGCGCCATCGCCATCCTGGTTGTCTATGCTGAACTGGCTCCAGATGTTACCCTGGCAAACGTGTATGCCTTCCTTTTCGGCCAGGTACTGTTGGTTTTTTGCCGACATAAAGCCCGCCACAATGCTGAGCGGACGGTACCCGCCGCCTACCATATCGCTTATAAGTTTCAGCGCGTCGTGCAGGTCCTTGTTCACCTGGTCGGTGGTGTTATAGGCATTGGCGAAATAGGCGCCGGGTATAAACGTAACATCGTCGCCATATTTAAAATGATAGCCCACCACCAGCTTCCTGATTTCGCGGTAGGCAGCACTGGTATCATGCAGCGCAAGCCAGCTGAATGACCATGTCATTTTTCCGCCGGGGAATCCCTCTGCTACGGCATTCCTGAAAGCAATTATCTTTTCCGGGGTGTGCAACGCCCGTTCATCCTCGCCTACGTTGCGGTCCCTCGCAACCTCGATTTGGTTCACCCTGATAACAGTATTAAAGGTCAGGAAGCGGTTACCCATCAGCGTTGATGCACTTTGGGGTGCCTTTTCCTGTCCGCACACTGCGGAACATAGGAGTAAAAAAAGGGTGAAAAATTGAAGCGTTGATCGAAGTTTCATACCGGGTGACTGTGTTTTTATTGTTTGCATAATTATCCGCGCGGACAATTATGTTGCGAATTTACCATTGCTGGTAATTTTGGCATCATGTACAGTCTGTTGGGGACATTTTTAATACCCAGCCACCTAAACCTGCTGAAACCGCCGGGCCAGCGTGTAACCGTCGTATTCCGGTTGCCCGGTTACCTCGCTGATATGGGGCAAGGGCAGCTCGAAACTTGACATTTCTTCGGCGGATGCAAATTCTACTTCGGCCAGCCATAACTCATCTGTTGGGGTAAGATAATGATCTAAACCGATAACCAGCCGACCATACTGTAGCACGTAGCGGGTTTTACGAACGGTTACTGCTTCAAAAATATTTAGTAATTCAAATTCCTGCTTGCTGAGGTAAATAGTGGTGATCGCCGCTTCGCCAGCCGCATTTGCGGGGAATTTCTGCGTTAACTTATATTGTTGGCCTTCCTTGTCGGTTACTGTCCGAAAACGAAGCATTGCGTCGCTTAAGTAATAATCTGTTACCTGTTTCTGCGGCAGGCCCGTGGTATTAACCTGCTCAGCAGCCAACAGGAATTTCCGTTCCCTTTCGATTAACTGGTATTTTGACATGGTATGATGATGACACTTAAGGCCGGTTTAGGGCCGCATCAAAAATACAATGTTTGCGCAGTTATTGGATTAACCCCCAAGTAGTTGTTAACTTTAATAGTTTTTACGCGCTTATTGTACCGAAGCAGAAAATTCACTTACCTTCATTTAATTATGAGCACAATGAAAATATTTCTTAGCATTTTTTTGTTCGCATTTGTGGTTTTTGCGGATGGGCAAAATACACCGCCGAAACAAACCACTACGGTGTATTATAATTCATTAAGCTGGAGCCCCGACGGGAAAACGCTTTGTTTTTCGGTTATAGTGATGGACAATGGTGTTTTCAATGGCAAGCATTGGGAGCTGGGATCAATTAATGTTGAAACCAGGGAAGTTACACGTATCACCAACAACGTTGCCGACGACGACTGGGCAGCGTATGCTCCTGATGGCAAAAGGCTCGTTTTTCAGTCGGACAGGGATGGTAAGCCACAAATATACACCATAGGTATTGACGGTAAAGACCCGCAAAGGCTCAGCAATATCGGGGTGAAAGAATATCATCCGGACTGGTCGGCCGACGGCAAAAAGATTGTATTTGTGAGTGACCGCGACGGGAATCCG